>OCJN01000035.1_pt1 | contig 104420 bp, 91 predicted proteins | sample 1480731 | NCBI WGS metagenome assembly OCJN01 (sample SAMN05301479, study PRJEB22388) | human skin metagenome | isolation source: Infant 1 DOL 23 skin | host: Homo sapiens | place: USA: Pittsburgh, Magee-Womens Hospital of UPMC | collected 2013/2014 | reverse complement strand
AGGCGGAAGCATTGCTGAATAACCGGCCACGGGTAGTGCTCGACGGGTTAACTCCCCGGGAGGTAATCTCTGGTGTTATCCATGATGCAATGACCGCCTGACCCTACCAGGCCATTTTTGTCATAAACGCAGTCAGTAACTTGCATCGCCCTGCCGCCGCTGACATAAACGCAGTCAGTAACTCGCATTGGGATAAGTAGCAAAAGATGCCCACCGGTCGACCCGCCGAACGGGCATACTTTTTGTCTATTAACCAGCTCCCCCTAGCGGGACTCCAACCACGCCACAATGTCGGAGTAGACCTCTTCCTTATTCAACTCGTTGAGAATCTCATGGCGACCATCCGGATAGACCTTAAAGCGCACGTCCTTCTTGCCCGCGTTCAGGTATTTGCCCACGACCTCAGTCACACAGGCAGCGCCACCCGCCGGATCAACGGCACCGGAAACCACGAAAAGCGGCAGCTCATCAGGCGCTTTCTCATAGGCTTCAGGCGAGTTCGCGTAGTGCGTGCCGACGAGAAGGTCGCGGAAAAAGGCATTGGTGGGAACGAAACCACACTTGTCGTCCGCAATATAAGCATCGACAATCTTGTGGTCGCGGGTGAGCCAATCAAACTTAGTGCGGCGCTCAAAGTCCTTGTTGTAATCAGCAAAGGTGAGAGTGTTGAGCAGCTTGCCCGGCGCGGTAGGACGAATCTTAGCCAGCAGGTTTGCCACCTTCATTCCCGCGTCGCCCTTAGCCCCTGGCCACGACACAGTGCCCATGATAATGACACCGGTGAGCCCCTCGCCGTACTTGGCGATGTAGTTACGAGTCAGAAGCGACCCCATGGAGTGGCCGAGAATATAGTGCTTGCTACCTGGGAATTCTGCATCAACGTACTGGCGCACCGCGTGGAGGTCTTCGAGAATCAGGTTCCAGCCACCGTAGTCAGCGAAGAAGCCCGGGATGCCAGCATCCGTCTTGGTCATACCGTGGCCGCGATGGTCGTGCGCGACGACGGCATAACCCTGGGATACGAGGTACTCGGCGAACTTGGCGTAGCGGTTGGCGTACTCGACCATGCCGTGGACAATCTGCACCACTCCCTTAGGAGTAATGGGCGCGCCCTTGTCATTTTCTGGAACCCAGCGCAGCACATTCAATGTGGCACCTGGGCGAGAAAGCGAAGTCCTAACAGCCGATGTCACGTCGGGCACCTTTCGAGTAGAGGTTTCGATGCTTATCGCTCATCGTACCGAGGAACTTGGCTGCTCACTGGTGCTTTCGTCAACAAACAAAGAAAAACTCTGCCACCAACGTGACAGAGTTTTTCAAGGGACCTTACGTCTTTACGTTTTTTCGTTTACGTGTTTCGCGCGTGACGCTCGCGAAGCTACAGAATCTCGCCCGGCTTGTAGGCCGCGGCCTCTGGGTACTTGTCCACGACAGCCTGCACACGTGCAACTACGCGGTCAACCTGGGATTCCGCGGCACCGATGAACGCATGGCGGTTCGCCAGAGCGTCGGCAAGCCCTGCGGCATCCAGCGGGAAACGCTCATCTGCAGCGAGACGTTCAGTGAGATTCTGCTCAGCACCCTTTTCGCGCATATCCAGTGCGGTGGCGACGGCGTGCTCCTTGATGATCTCGTGGGCTTCCTCGCGGCCCATACCAGCGCGAACGGCTGCCATGAGGATCTTGGTGGAAGCCAGGAACGGCAGGTAGCGCTCCAGCTCACGGTCGATCATGGCCGGGAATGCACCGAACTCGGACAGGACGGTGAGGAAGGTTTCGAACATGCCGTCCATGGCGAAGAAAGCATCCGGCAGTGCAACGCGGCGAACCACGGAGCAGGAAACGTCGCCTTCGTTCCACTGAGTACCGGCGTATTCGGAGAGCATGGTCATGTAACCACGCAGGATGACCTGGAAACCGTGGACGCGCTCACAGGAGCGGGCGTTCATCTTGTGCGGCATGGCGGAAGAGCCGACCTGGCCTTCCTTGAAGCCCTCGGTGACGGTCTCATTACCGGCCATCAGGCGGATGGTGGTGGCCAGCGACGCCGGGCCTGCGCCCAGCTCGACCAGTGCGGACAGAGCGTCGAAGTCGAGGGTGCGCGGGTAGACCTGACCAACGGAGTCAAAGACGCGGTCGAAGCCGAGGCCTTCAGCGATTTCGTTTTCGAGGGAGGCCAGTGCGGACTCATCACCGTCAAGCAGATCCAGCATGTCCTGGGCGGTACCCATCGGGCCCTTGATGCCACGCAGTGGGTAGCGGGAAATCAGGTCTTCTACGCGCTCGATGCCCAGCAGCATCTCGTCCGCAGCAGAGGCGAAGCGCTTACCCAGGGTTGTTGCCTGTGCGGCGACGTTGTGGGAGCGACCTGCCATCACCAGCGACTGGTACTCGGAGGCCTTTTCCGCAGTGCGGGCGGCAACGGCAACGGCCTTGTCGCGCACGACCTTCAGCGACTGCAGAACCTGCAGCTGCTCAACGTTTTCGGTCAGGTCACGCGAGGTCATACCCTTGTGAATGTGCTCGGTGCCAGCCAGGTCGCAGAACTCTTCAATGCGAGCCTTCACATCGTGGCGAGTAATACGCTCACGGGCGGCAATGGAGTCGAGGTCAACCTGGTCGATGACCTTCTCATACGCCTCGATAGTGCCCTCCGGAACCTCAATTCCGCGGGCGACCTGGGCCTTCAAAACTGCAATCCAGAGCTTGCGCTCGAGGATGATCTTGTACTCAGGGCTCCACAACTCCGCCAGAGTCGCAGAGGCGTATCGGTTAGCAAGGACGTTTGCAATCTTCTTTTTCTCAGCCACGCCCTCAAGTATTCCATGACCACGGCATCCGCGGTTATCTAGGCCATGGATGACCACGCATTTCTTCCACGCCTTCGTTGAATTTGCGCATCAATCGCACGAACTCCGCGAGCTCCGAGTCCTCCCAGTCATGCGTAATGTCATCGACGGTTTTCTTACGCGCCTCGATTTCCCGGTGCAGCAGCTCTAGCCCCTTGTCGGTCGCGCTATGCACCTTCGCGCTTGACGACGGCGCGGGTCTCTTCGCGATATACCCCTGCCGCATGGCGGCGGCCAGCTGGCGGTGCACCGTAGAAATGTCCAGCCCCAGCGCATCGGAAAGCTCGGCGACCGTCATATCCGGCTGCGCTTCCAGTCGTGCCAGTAGTGCTGCGGCGGAGCGATCCAACAGGATGTCCTTGCGATGTGGTCGGTAGCCGCTGGAGCTCACCCGGGATAGCAGCATGTTCTCGTAAACGAGCGCGGCCAGGTCGTCGTTTCGCACGATGGCAGTCAATCCTCTTGTCGCCTATTTGTCGGCCCTTTAATGGGCCTGCGAGATGTATCTGTTTGCTGAGCAGCTCCTATTCTAGCGCGCCGCGGATGGGGTTAAGGCCGAAAAAGCGCGTTTGCATCATACAAACCAATTGTTATAATTCGACCCCTAACTGCATTTTTGCACGATACAAATGCCGGGAAGCAGTTTTACCACAGCACTAATTCCACGATCGTTTTCACACGGGAAAAGAGACCGTATTTTCAGCATGACAACGCATACGACCACGCAGAACAGGCGCAGACAGAACGAGCAGGACGAGCAGCACGGGCAAGACAAGCTCTTCTCCCCCGCGTTCATCATCAGCTGGCTGATTAACTTCAGCATGTACCTGGTGTTCTACCTTTCAATCACAGTCATGGCGCTCTACGCCGTCCAGCGCTTCTCCGCCTCAGATGCCGCGGGTGGCTTCGCTGCCAGTTCTTTCGTGGTCGGCGCCACCATCGCGCGACTCTTTTCCGGCTACTTGGTGGACACCTTCGGTGGTCGCAGAATCATGCTTGGCTCGCTCGCTGTCATCGTGGCAGCCTGTGCCGCCTACATTTGGGCCGCATCCCTGCCGGTCCTGATTGCAATCCGCATCATCCACGGCCTGACCTACGCATTAGCTTCCACCGCCGTGATGGCCGCCGCCCAGACCGCTATTCCGGCTTCGCGCCGCGCAGAGGGAACTGGCTACATCTCGCTCGGCACCACCCTGGCCACCGCGATTGGCCCAGCTCTCGGCCTAGCCCTTATTGGCTCGGTCGGCTACAGCGTCCTCTTTGCCACAGCTCTCGGCCTGTCCATTGTCGGACTGGTACTAGCACTCGTTCTGCCACAACACAACGGGCACACCACTGCGGAAACCAAGGCCGAGGCCACCGAGGATTCGTCGGCAAGCGAGACGAAGCGCACATTTTCCTTCGATGACATCATGACGCCGAGAGTGGTGCCGATCGGCCTGTTCATGCTGCTCATCGGCCTGGCGTATGCGGGCGTGATTACGTTTTTGAACCGATACTCGCAGCTGGGCGGCCTGACTAGGGGCGCCAGCTTCTTCTTCATCGCCTATGCGGTGACGATGATGGCAGCACGCTTCTCGCTGGGACGCCTACAGGATCGCCGCGGCGACAACCCGGTAATTGCCATCGGCCTGGTGTGCTTCACCATCTCACTGCTTGTTCTGGCTTTCGCAACCACTGACTGGCACGTCATCGCCGCTGGCGCGCTCTGCGGCCTGGGCTACGGCACGCTGATGCCGGCGTGCCAGACCATCTCCGTGCACCTGGCGCCGGCGCACAAGTTGGGCACGGGTATCTCGACGCTGCTCTTGCTTGTCGACGCAGGCATCGGCCTCGGCCCAATCGTGTTGGGCTCGGTAGCTGCCACGATTGGCTTCGACAAGATGTACGCAGGCCTGGCGGCTGTGGTGGTTCTCGCGGCCGTTTTCTACTGGTTCGTACATGGCCGCAAGCCTGTTGCGCAGCGCCATCACGTAAATATTCAGAACTAATTGGTGTGCAGTCACTATTAATTGGTGTGCAGTCACTTTACACAGGTGAATATCGGACAAGGAACACCGATAGCAGTTATGTGTCGTGAGTCACCTATACTTTCCCCCATGACTGAATCATCTACACCACAGAGCATGATTTCGATTGCCGGGGTGAATAAGTACTACGGCGATTACCACGCTTTGCGCGACATCAATCTGGAAATCCCAGCTGGTCAGGTCGTAGTCATCCTCGGCCCCTCCGGCTCTGGTAAATCAACACTGTGCCGAACTATCAACCGCCTGGAGACCATCGACAGCGGCGAGATTCGCATCAACGGCAAGCTCCTGCCTGAAGAGGGCAAGGAGCTCACCCGCCTGCGTGCGGAGGTCGGCATGGTCTTCCAGCAGTTCAACCTCTTCAGCCACATGACCATTCGCGACAATGTCACGCTGGCCCCGCTGAAGGTCCGCAAGATCTCCAAAGCCGAGGCCCGCGAGCGTGCGGACAAGCTGCTCGCCCGTGTCGGCATTGCGGAACAGGCCGACAAGTACCCGGCACAGCTCTCTGGCGGCCAGCAGCAGCGCGTCGCCATCGCCCGCGCCCTGGCCATGGACCCGAAGGTCATGCTTTTCGACGAGCCCACCTCGGCACTCGACCCGGAAATGATTAATGAGGTCCTCGATGTCATGACCGACCTGGCCAAGGGCGGCATGACCATGGTCTGCGTCACCCACGAGATGAGCTTCGCCCGCCGCGTGGCCGACCGCATCCTGTTCATGGCCGAGGGGTCCATTGTCGAAGACGCCGACCCGGAGACCTTCTTCACCAACCCGCAGAGCGATCGCGCCAAGGACTTCTTGGCCAAGATCGTCGGGCACTAGGCGGGGCTGGTAACCATGAAGTTTTCACTATTACGAGGAGGCCAGGGACGCAGTCGCAACCAGGGCCGCCGAGGTGTCGTCGGCAAGCGAGTTGCGGCGGCTGTCGTAGCTGTTGCCACGACAATGAGCCTCGCAGCCTGCGGTAGCGGCGGACCCCGAAACCTGCTGGCCGATATCGAGGCCGGACACGTGACGCTAGGTACGAAGTATGACCAGCCGGGTCTCGGTGAGCGCACCCCGGATCGCGAGTTCGCGGGCGTCGATACTGATGTCTCCCGCTACGTCATCGAGTACATCGCCAACAAGAACGGTTGGGACGTGCCCGAGATGGAGTGGCGCGAGACCCCGTCCGCTCAGCGCGAGACACTGATTAACAACGGCGAGGTCAACATGATCGCCGCCACCTACTCCATCAACGCTGGCCGCCTGGCGGCGGTTGACTTCGCCGGCCCGTACCTGGTCACGCACCAGGCACTGTTGGTACGCGGTTCCGAGGGCATCCAGGGGCTTGACGACGTCGCCCCGGGCACTCGCCTGTGCTCTGTTTCCGGTTCCACCCCAGCGCAGAAGGTCAAGGACGCTCTGCCGGAGGTGCAGCTGCAGGAGTTCGATACTTACGCCGCATGCGCCGAAGGTGTGAAGCAGGGCGTGGTCGATGCTGTGACCACCGATGCGACTATTCTCGCGGGCTTCGCCCAGCGCTACAAGGAGCGCTTCGGCGATGACTTCCGCGTGGTCGAGCTGCGCAACCCCGATGGCTCTTACTGGACCAACGAGTACTACGGCATCGGCCTGCCCAAGGGCGATGATGCCAGCCGTGAGGCCATCAACGAGGCGCTGGAATCGCTGTACGACACCGGTGAACTGCAGAAGATCCTGAGGAAGCACTTGGGCGACAAGTTCGAGCTCGACGACAAGCCGGCAATCGGCGATTTGTCGTTCGTAGAGAAGAAGTAGGAAGGGGTGCGAGCAGACAATGAATCCAGAACTATGGAGTGAAATGGGGCCGGAACTACTTCCGGCTTTCTGGGTGACCATCAAACTGACGATTGCCTCGGCAATTGGTTCCCTGATCTTTGGCACGCTCCTCACCGCTATGCGTGTGAGCCCCGTGGGAATCCTGCGTACCCTGTCGACCTGGTACATCAACATCGTCCGCAATACGCCGCTGACGTTGATTGTCCTGTTGGCCTCGATGGGCCTCTACTACAACTTGGGCCTGCTGCTGGCTGCGGAGAATGACTCCTTCATTGTCAAGCAGAACTTCCGCCTCGCGGTGCTGGCTTTTGTTGCCTACACCTCGTGCTTCGTCGCGGAGTCCCTGCGCGCCGGTATTAATACTGTGCCATTCGGGCAGGCCGAAGCCGCCCGCTCCCTGGGGCTAAGCTTCGGCCAGAGCTTCCGCTACATCATCTTCCCGCAGGCATTCCGCGGCGCTATCGTGCCGCTCGGCAATACCCTGATTGCACTGACGAAGAACACCACGATTGCTTCGGTCATCGGTGTGGCTGAAGCGTCGCTGCTGATGAAGACCATGACCGAAAACTACGCCAGCGATATCCTGATTATCTTCGGCATCATCGCTGTCGGTTTTATTATTCTGACTCTGCCGACCGGTCTGTTCTTCGGCTGGGCTGGCAAGCGATGGGCGGTGAAGCGCTAATGGCTACTCGCGCAACAGTTCTTTATGACGCGCCGGGCCCCAAGGCTCAGCGCTTCAACCGAATTCTCACCTGGATCGTGGCCGCCATCGCGGTTGCGCTCCTGGCGTGGATGGGAATAACCCTGGCCAACAAGGGCCAGTTCGAGGCCAATAAGTGGTCGTTCTTCCTCGAATCCACAACCTGGACCACATACATTCTGCCCGGTCTGGTCAGCACTATTATCGCGGCTGTCGTCTCTATTGTGTTGGCACTGGTTATTGGCGCTCTCCTGGGCGTCGGCAGGCTGAGCCCGGTCGCGCCGGTGCGCTGGCTGTGCTCGGTGATTGTCGAGTTTTTCCGCGCCATCCCGGTGCTGGTGCTCATGCTGTTTGCCTACTCGGTGTTCGCCATCTGGCAGCTGTTCCCGTCGAACTACCTCGGCTTTGCGGCTGTTGTGTTCGGTTTGACCATGTACAACGGATCTGTGATTGGCGAGACACTGCGCTCCGGCATCGAGTCGCTGCCAAAGGGCCAGCGAGAAGCCGCGATTGCGCTGGGTCTTTCCCACCGCCAGACGATGGTCACCATTTTGCTGCCGCAGGCAGTCGCCGCCATGTTGCCGGCGATTATCTCGCAGATGGTCATTGCGCTGAAGGACTCCGCGCTGGGTTACATGATTGGCTACGTCGAGGTTGTCCGCTCTGGTCGCCAGCTTGGCGAGTACTACGGCGCCATGATCCCAGCGCTGGTCGTCGTGGCGATCATTCTGATTGCTATCAACTTCGGTCTGGCCAACCTTGCCGAACGCATCGAAAGCCAGCTCCGCGCCGGTCGTGCCCGCCGCAACATCATTGCGAAGGTCCCGCAACAGCCCGACGTCGGTGTCACCACCAAGGACCAGGCCAACGTGGATTGGCACGACGAGGACTACAAGGACCTCCGAGGCACCCACGAGTAAAGCTGATCACGGCTTTACGCCGCATTCGCTTTACGACGAATACAGCGACGCCGCCCACGGAAACTACTTTTGGTTTCCGCCGGGCGGCGTTTTCTTCGTTGGCTTTGCTTCGCTCCTATCGATGAGCTACTCACTGATGGACAGGCTCCAGTGCATCGATAGGTGAATAGCGTGGCCACAAGTGCCGGGCACTACTGCGACCGCACTCTCCTACGACTCAGACTTGGTCCCCGACTCCTCTGGCCCCTCCGATTCCGACTTTTCGCCAGACTCAAACTCACCTTCAACGACCACATCGGACTGAATAACCAAACGTCCGTCTTCATCGTGGGTGTATTCAAAGCGCGGGAGTTCGTTGCCCTCTTCGTCGTAGCCCGGCGCGGGCGCTGCTTCGTGCTTCTCCAGCTTCTCCGGAGTGTCGGTCTTGCTCCACTGTCGCGTGACCGGCTTGCGCACGGCCATATGGTCATCGCTCATGCCCTTGACCAGGGAGTACATCATGATGAAGTGGAGGAAGAAGAACGGCACACCAATGACAATCACCGCGGATTGCAGCGCTTCCAGTGCAGTTTCACCAGAAATCAGCAGCAGAGAAGCTGCCACAGCACCAATCATGATGCCCCACAGGACTCGGTAGAAGGTCGGAGCCTTGTTTTCCTCACCGGTGGACATCATGTCCATGACCATCGAAGCCGAGTCGATGGAGGTGACGAAGAAGATCATGATCACAAAGAGTGCAAACACGCTGACAAGCGTTGTCAGCGGGTACTGCTCCAACAGAATAAAGAGTGCCGGTGAGGGGTCTCCGCCTTCGACAACTGGTTTGGTCAGAATACCGGGCTGCTCATTTTCCAGTTCAAAACCTGCACGACCGAAGATGGAGAACCACAGAATCGACACGATTGTCGGCAGTGCAATCACACCGGCAATGAACTGGCGGACTGTACGTCCACGGGAAATACGCGCGATGAACATGCCCACAAATGGCGACCAGCAGATTGTCCAGGCCCAGTAGAAGACCGTCCAGGCACCCTGCTTCCAATTCGGGTTGACGTCGTAGGAGTCAGTCCAGAACATGACGCGCGGCAGCGCATCCAAGTAGACACCCGCCGTATCGACGGTCTGGCGCAGCAGCGTCAAAGTCGGGCCCATCAGCAGCACGAAGACCATCAATCCCATGGCGGCCCAAATATTGGCATTGGACAACACCTTAATGCCCTTGTCCAGTCCGCGAGCCACAGAAATCGAGGCAATCACAATAATGATGGCAATCAGAATGAGTTGCACCATCGAGTTTTCCGGAGTACCGATTACACGAGCAGCACCGGAGTTAATCTGCAGCGCACCCATGCCCACCGATACCGCGATACCGACAACCGTACCGATGATGGCGACGGCGTCGATAAGCTTGCCCGGCCATGAGTAGATGCGGGCACCGAGCAGCGGCGCAAAGATGGAGGAGACGCGCGGCGGCAGGTGACGCTTGTAAATGAAGTACCCCAGCGCGAGCCCCGGCAGCGCCATGATGACCCACATGTGAATACCCAGGTGGTAGATGGTAAATGCCATCGCAGTGTTTTGAGCTTCGCGGGTCATCGGATCTTGACCGAACGGCGGGTTGTAGGCGTGATTAAGCGGTTCGGCCACACCCCAGAACATCAGCATGGAGCCAGTACCACCAGCGAAGAGCATGCCGAACCACTCGGCGATGGTGTATTCGGGCTCTTCGTCGTCATCGCCAAGCTGAATGCGTCCGTAGCGAGACACGAACAGGCCAATGAGGAAGATAAAGCTTACCGAGACACCACCGATGAACAGCCAGCCCAGGTTAGATGTAACCCATTCGGAAGCAGCCGAGTAGGCATCCCGAGCGGTATCCCCCAGCACAACGGTCACTGCCACAAAGAGGACAATGAAACCCATCGCTGTCGTGAAGATCAACGGATCGGTCGGCAGGTTCTTGAGAAAACCACCCGACTTCTTTTCTTGCGTGTTTACTTGTGGCGTTTGTGTAGATCCCATTGTCGGGGTCAGCGCCTTTCACTTCTAGATTGTCTGTCTTTAAAAGACAGCTCGGAAGACACATTCCTCCCAAGTCGGTTATCTACGTTACAAAAAGAAACCCAGCCATTCTCAATATCCAAGCCTTTGTGCTGTAATTGAGACTTTTTCCTTCGAGTTCACGCTGGTTTAACTGAACGTCAAAGTGGAAAACCTATCGTTCGACTCCATGCAGCTTTCCCGTCGCAGCGCTCTACGTTTAGGCGCATCCACCGCACTTGCTACTTCAGTCACGCTCGCTCATGCCTCTGGAGCTGCCGCTTCAGTTACACCGGGTTCGCCGTCACTGGCCTCCCCAGGGTTATTGCGTTCTCGGCCACAGCTCACCCACGGCGTTGCGAGTGGCGATATCCGCGGCGACGGCGCATTAATTTGGGCTCGCTCAGACCGCCCCGCCCGCATGATGGTTGAAACTGCTGCAACTGAGAGCTTCCAGAATGCCAAGGTATTCCTCAGCAACTCTCTGTTAACTCCGGGCACCGACGGCACCGGACGTCTACGTGTCGTCGGTCTCGAGCCGGGACAGGAAACCTTTTACCGCGTCACGTTGGAAGAGGCAGATACTGGAGTTTGCTCTGATCCCGTTATTGGCACCTTCCGTACTGCCCCCAACCGCGCATCCAACATCCGATTGCACTGGTCCGGCGATGTCGCAGGTCAGGGTTGGGGAATTAACGACGAAATCGGTGGCTACACCGGCTTCTCCACCATGCTGGAGCGCAATCCAGACCTATTCATTCACTCAGGCGACACCTGCTATGCCGACGGTCCGCTGGATGAATCTGTCACGCTTTCCGACGGCACTGTGTGGCGCAACCATGTCACTCCAGCCAAATCCAAGGTTGCTGAAACTCTCGAAGAGTACCGTGGCCAGTACTCCTACAACCTCATGGACAAGAACTACTTGGCCTTCAATGCGCAGGTTCCGCAGCTGGTCCAGTGGGATGACCACGAAACAGTCAACAACTGGTATCCCAACGAAGTCCTCGATGATGATCGCTATACCGAGCGCGATGTCAACACCCTGGCCAAGCGCGCCTACCAGGCTTTCCATGAGTGGCAGCCGATTGACCAGCAAATGACAGTGGATGGGCGCGTCTACCGCAAGGTTTCCTACGGACCTCTGCTAGACATCTTCATCCTGGATATGCGCAGCTACAAGGGAGAAAACACTTCCAATAATCCGCGCTCAACAACCGAAGAACCAATCCTTGGCGAAAAGCAGACAAACTGGTTAATCGACTCCCTCAAGGACTCCCGCGCGACGTGGAAGATTGTTGCTAATGACCTACCGCTTGGAATCATCGTCCCCGACGGCGACGATGGTGACCAAGAAAGCGTATCCAATGGTGCCTCCGGTGCGCCTGCAGGACGTGAACGTGAAATCGCCCGTCTGCTCAGCGCCATTAAGGATGTTTCAAATATCGTTTGGCTCACCGCCGATGTTCACTACACCGCGGCTCACCACTACAGCCCGGAGCGCGCACAGTTCACCGACTTCGCACCCTTCTGGGAATTCGTCTCCGGTCCTCTCCACGCGGGCGCTTTCGGCCCCAACGAAATGGATTCGACCTTCGGGCCGAAGGTGGAGTACGTCCACGCACCGGGTAAGGACAATGCCAACGCCGACCCCACACAGGATTTCCAACACTTCGGCGAAGTCGATATCGACGGCGACTCACGCGAGATGACTGTCCGTCTGCTCACCACCCGCGGCACCGAATTGTGGTCGACAACGCTGAAGCCGCAGGCGTAGGCAAGCTGTTCAACAGAGCGTGGCGGCAGCTACTAATTAGTGCGTTCCGCCACGCTTCACGACGGTCTCCTGCCCCGCCGCCTGCCAGGCCACAATGCCCCCGTCCAAGTTGATGAGCTCCGGCGTGGCACCATCAGCCTCGGTATCGCTGGCCAGCAGCTCAATCGCCTGTTGCGAGCGGGCCCCCGAGTGGCAGTGAATGAGAACTCCCTCTGCCCCAGTTGCGACACCGTCAGCCTGCGCAAGTGCCTCATTCACAGCAGCCCACCCACGGCTGCGAATATCGCCGAGTGGCACAAGCACCGATCCGGCAATGGCGACCTCCGCGTGCTCATCGGGTTCACGTACATCGATGAGAGGCACTCCCCTGGCAAGAAGCTCGTGCGCCATGTTGGGACCGATGCTGCGCACGCTCTGCGCCGGGTCCTCTTCATCCTCGGACCACGATGCTGCGCACACCTGCGCAATTTCGGTCAGGTCGGAAACGGGTTCGCGCTCCGGGTCGGCTGCAAAGGACAGTGTGCGGGTGGTTGCCTCCAGGGCGTCGATAAGCACGAGCTTGCCGACGGCGACCTTGCCGACACCGGTGAGCACCTTGATTGCTTCGACGACCATCATGGAACCAATCTGACCGACCATTGCGCCGAGGACCCCACCTGCGGCGCACGACGGCACGGAGCCGGGGTCGGGGATGTCGGGGTAGAGATCGCGAAGCATGGGTCCGTGGCCTGGCCAGAAGACGGACAGCTGCCCTGCGAACTGCAGGATTGTGGCCCAGACCAGCGGGGTTCCGGTCAGCTCCGCAGCATCGGAAGACAGATAGCGGGTGGCGAAATTGTCCGCGCCGTCGAGCACTACATCGTGAGTGGCAAAGAGCTTCTCGGCATTGTCGACGCTCAACCTGTCGACAATTGCGGTCACCGATGCCTCGGAGTCGAGGCGCCGCACAGCATCCGCGGCGGATTCGGCCTTCGGGCGACCAATGTCAGACTCGCGGTGAATGACCTGGCGCTGCAAGTTGGACTCGTCGACTACGTCATCGTCAATAATGGTGATGTGTCCGACCCCTGCACCGGCCAGGTACAACAACGCGGGCGATCCCAGGCCACCAGCGCCGATAACGAGGACGCGGGAAGCTCGCAAAGTTCGCTGCCCCTCGGCGCCAAAGCCCGGCAGTGTCAGATGCCGCGCGTACCGGCGAAGGTCGCGATCCGATAGATTGACACCCTGCTCAGCCATTACAGGGAATCCTGCTCGCGTGCGCCGCTGACGCGCTCGGTGATGATTCCCTCAAACGACGAGCTCGCCTGAGCCAGTCGGCGGCGTGGAATGCGACCGGACTCACGGGCAGTCAGACCCGCCTCAACGCCGAAACGCATCGCCGTGGCCATGCCCACCGGATCATGTGCACGCGTCACAGCGGATGCCAGCAGCACTGCATCGCAGCCCAGCTCCATTGCCTGCGCTGCCTCGGAGGCGGTGCCGATGCCCGCGTCCAGGATGATGGGCACATTCGCGCGGTCAACAATCAGCTCGATGTTGTGTGGGTTGAGAATTCCCAGGCCAGTGCCAATCGGAGAGCCCGCCGGCATGACCGCTGCGCAGCCCAGATCCTCCAGCCGCTTGGCCAGCGCCGGATCGTCATTGGTGTAGGCGAAAACGACGAAGTCGTCAGCCACCAGCTGCTCCGCTGCCGCAACTAGTTCAACTGGATCCGGCAGCAGAGTGTCCTCGTCGGCGATGACCTCGAGCTTCAGCAGGTTGGTCTCCAGCGCCTCGCGGGCCAACTGCGCAGTCAACACCGAGTCACGAGCGGTATAGCACCCCGCGGTATTCGGCAGCGCCGCGATATTGTTGCGCTGCAAAATCTCAAAAACGCTCTGCTTCGTGCCGGGCGTAAAGCGGCGCATCGCCACCGTAGTCAGCTCGGTGCCCGAAGCCACCAGTGCGCGCTCCAGCGTATCCATACTGGTCGCACCGCCAGTTCCCATAATCAGACGGGAGTTCAATTCCAGCCCGCCAATGCGCAGCGGTTCCCGTGTAAGTTCGCGCGTCAGTTCGCTCGCCGCCCCGGTTTCGTTTGCTTGTGCGGACATATTTTCCTGTGCGGACTTCTCAGTCATCTCTAGCCTCCCTGAACTGCTGTCACGATGTCGATTGCACCTGCCACGGGCGTGGTCGCCCACTTGGCACGCGGAATCACCGCACCATCCACGGCTACTGCAATCCCCAGGCGGGTACCGTTCGCGGCGGTGCCGTCGTCGTTAAGCGCGTGCCCCGTGTGCTTTGCGACGAGATCTGCGACCATCTCCCCCGCAGCCGGTGTGTAGCCTTCGCCATTGAGTGTTGTGGTGGACATAAGCGAGCCTCCTCTAGTCGCTGAAGCGGAATGGATCGACGGCGGAAAGAAGCGCTGGGTCGTTATCATTTTCTCGACCTGCGACGACATCGGCGGTGAACTTGGAACCGATGGCCGTAAGCAGAATGCCGTGGCGGAAGTAGCCGGTGGACACGGTCAGTCCTGGAGCCACGCGGCCAATCATGGGGACATCGTCCGGGGAACCCGGCCGGGCGCGGGCGGTCATCTCGTAGATTTCGCAGTCGAGAATGCCGGGCACCAGGCGGTACGCGTCGCGGAGTAGCTGGTGGACTCCTTCGGCGGAGACACCGGTCAGGTCATCTTCACGCGAGGTTGCGCCGAGCACGACGGTGCCGTCAGCACGCGGGACGATATAAACCGGACGCCCCTGAACCACACCGCGAATAGTGCGGGTGACCAGCGGCCGCAGGCGCTCCGGTACACGCAGACGCAGCACATCCCCATAGACCGGGCGCAAGGGCAGATTCAGGTTCTCCGGGAGCCCCGCGATGTCGGTGGTGTTCAACCCCGCAGCCAGAACGACCTCATCGGCGAGGTAATCATTTCCGTCCGCACCGCGCAGACCGATGGCGCGGTCGGAAGCGTAGATGACCTCTTCCGCGCGGGTGCGGATGACACGGTCTCCCAGAATGCTCAGCAACGCCTCGGCGAGCAGACGCGGATTGACCTGGTGATCTCCTGGAATATCCACCGCACCAACACAGCCCGGCCCCAGTGCCGGCTCGGCCCGGCGCGCTTCGGTAGCGGTAATGCGGTTGATCTCCATACCCATGTCATGCTGCAGCTCAACGAGCTCGCTAAGGGTCTGCCGGTCGGCGGCATCACCCGCACAAACGAACGTGGAGTTTTCGATGTAGCCGACATCGTGGCCTGATTCCTCAGCGATGTTCTGAGCAAAGTCGCGGTAGAGCTTGCCCGACTCCACCATCAGCGGATACAGCGTCGGCTGATCCCACACAACTTCGGCCACCGGCGCCAGCATGCCAGCCGCGGCGAAGGTTGCGCCGGAAACGGGCTCGGCATCGAGGACGGTCACATCGAATCCCTGGCGGAGTAGTCTCCATGCCGTCGCCAAGCCGATAATGCCCGCGCCTGCGATAACAACGCTTGACGACGTATTCCCTGTGCCGCCCTCACTTGTCGAGGCGGCACCCATAGCGGCAGCATTCACTGCCATTCCTCCCTCCGGCGGCATAACCCGCATCAGGTAAAAGCGGTCGGCGTTACTCGCCCTCTCAGCCAGCGGCATCTCATCGATACCGAGTACGGCTCCCGCGGAACGTGGTACTCCCCCATCATATGACTTCGGACTCACCGCCACGACACCGCATCCCCAACCTCGCCTAACATGGGGACATGAACGCCTCATCAGCCGCCACTCGCACAACACGACGCGCCCTGCTTGCCGACGCCCGCCTGTACCTCTGCACCGACTCGCGCGCATCCCGTGGTGATCTGCGCGAGTTCCTGCACGCCTGTTACGAAGGCGGCACCGACATCATCCAGCTGCGCGACAAGAAAGTCGACACCCGCGACGAGATCGCCGCCGTGGAGACCCTCGCCGAGGTCGCCGCTGAACACGGCAAGCTCTTCGCCGTCAATGACCGCGCCGACATTGCCGCACTGACCGGCGCAGACATCCTGCATGTGGGCCAGGAAGACCTCAGCACCGAGCAGGCCCGCCAGATCGTTGGCCCCGAGGTTCTCATCGGCCGCTCCAACCGAAATCTGGACATGTTCGCCGCCTCGCTTGCCGACGATGGCATCGATTACGCGGTAATCGGCCCGGTGTATGCCACCCCGACAAAGCCCGACCGTCAGCCCGTCGGAGTCGAGATGGTCCGTGAAGCTGCGGCACTCGTGCGGAGGGCGCGTGCACAGGGTTCTGCGGAGTCCCACCAGGATTCCGTGGCCGATATTGTGCGCCCGCACGACCGCGGCGCAAGTGACCCCGTCAAGCCATGGTGGGCAATTGGCGGTATCAACGCCGAGACCGCCAATGCGGTTATCGCCGCTGGTGCGGAGCGCATTGTGGTGGTTCGCGCACTGACCGAGGCAGAAAATCCGGAAGAGGCAGCTCGTGCCCTGCGCGCTGCGGTTACGAACGGTCGCTGAGTTTCGTGGGTTAAGTAGCAAAAGTGTGGGTTAATAGGCAAAAAGTGTGTCCGCTCGGCGTGTCGCTGGGTGGGCACCATTTGCTATCTAGCCCTACTTTGCCCCAATGCGAGTTAGTGACTGCGTTTATGACAAAATTGGCCCAAAAATGGCCTGAAAGCGTCATAAACTCGCACAGTTTCACATTTGCAGCCCGTTGAGCTGGGCGTGGACCCCGCCTTTCCACACTGTTGGTCGTTGATTTCCATCGCGACGGAGCCCCGCGTGCACGGACTCCGTCGCTTCCTGTTACTCTCCGGCGAATGTTTCCAACTGCCGAATGGCACCCGAAACAATCAGGAGATCACCTGCGGTAATGCGGTCGTCGGCAAGCGCAGGACGGAATCGCTGACCACGCTTTTGCACGGCAACGACCGTAATCGGTGCGCTCTGGTTGATCTCCGCCACTGTCTTATCCAGACAGTGAATCGGCGGCGCGACCTTGCCGACTGCGTAGTCGCGATCGAATTCCAGGAAATCCTGGACCTTGCCACCGATGAGGTGCGCGATACGACGGCCGGTGTCGGCCTCCGGACGGATGACGTGGTGCACACCAATCTGGCCCAGAATTTTGGCGTGGGCCTGGTTATCGGCCTTTGCCCAAATCATGGGCACCCCCATATCCACCAGCGCAGACGCGGTCAGCAATGAAGCCTCAATGTCACTGCCGATGGCGATAACAACACGTTCGGCTTCATCGACACCGAGCTGCTTCAGTACCTCCGGCATGGTGGTGTCGGCGGTGACCACGTGGTCGAAGGTCGAGGACAGCTCCTGAACCACCTTTTCGCGATGGTCTACGCAGAGAACCTCGATACCGCCAGCGACCAGCTCCTCGCCGAGTGCCTGTCCGAAACGCCCCATACCGAGGATGACAACAGGCGAAGAGCTGGCTTGGTTGGAGAAATGATCTGCAAAACCAGCAAACGGGTTGAATTTCGAGTTAGCCAATGAAGGGCCTTTCTTCTGGATATTCGTAGACGCGCTGGCGTGGGCGGGCGGCCAAGGCCGTCGCCAAGGCGATTGGGCCAACACGTCCGGTGAACATCAGCACGATGAAGATTGCCTGTGCTGCCACCGGCAGGTCGGCGGTAATACCTGTGGAAAGGCCTACCGTGGCGAAAGCACTGATTACTTCAAAAAGAATTTGGTCAGTAGAAAACTGTGGTGCTAGGAAACTGACGGCGATTACTGCCAGGAATACCTGGCCGATACCGAAGGCAAGGACTACGAGAGCCTGGCGCAGCACCTTTGGGTTGAGGCGCCGCCTAGCCACGGACACGGAGGTGTCACCGCGAATCTCCGCGAGAACAGCGGCGAGAATGACGGCCGACGTCGTGATTTTCACGCCACCTGCAGTACCGCCGGTGCCACCACCAATGAACATGAGGAAGTCAGTGCCCAGCAGTGTCGATGGATGGAACTCCGCGTAATCGAGCGCGTTGAACCCCGCGGTACGCGGGCTCACACCAGCGAAGAATGAGTTGAGTATCTTCTCCCCCGCGGTGAATCCAGACATGGCATTGGACCACTCCCCAAAAGCCACCATGAGCGTACCCAAAGCAATCAGCAGAATCGTGCCTTTAATGGTGAAGCGAGTAGTCAGCGACCAGCGTTTAGGCAGCTGTCCTCGAGTGCAGACACTAAGCCACGCTTTGCCGTGCCGCCAGGCCTCGAGCAAAACAGGAAAACCCAGACCACCCACGATGAGGGCGAAGGCCAGTGGCAAAAGCACCCAGGCATCGCTATAGAACCCGATGACATTGTCGGTATACAGAGCGAAACCGGCGTTGTTGAAGCTTGAGATGGCATGGAACAAGCCTTCCCATGCAGCCTTTCCCCAGCCATACCCGTATCCGGAGTGGAACCGCAGCGTAAGTGCCACTGCCACCACAAACTCCACCAACAGAGTGAAGCTAACGGCAGCACGGACAACCCACGAAATCTCGCCCATATCCATACCGCGGCCTTCAACGCGGGCACCGGCACGGCGGTTCAGGCCGAGCCTTCCTGCTACGAAGAGGCCGAAAAGTGAAGCCAAGGTCATGAACCCGAGACCACCCAGCTGAATCAACAACATGATGACGACCTTGCCGAAGGTTGACCAATGGGTGGCCGTATCTACGGTGATCAGGCCGGTCAGGCTTGTTGCCGAGGTGGCTGTGAACAGCGCATCAGACAGCGCCGTGGGCAAACACATATCCCCAGGGCTCGGGGCGCACTGCCCCGTAGGATGGCTATTGACCGCCGAAATCGGCAGCATTAACAAAACCGTGCCAGCGGTTATCAAGGCGACATAACACCACACCACCAACGTCGTGGGACGAACTCCCCGACGTGTTTTAGTGGCCTGCCGCGACAGCGTAATCACCATCGGAACGTTAGTCCTCGTGGCCAGCGATGTCGAGGGGAATGCTGATATTCCGCCTCTGCATATGCCGGGACTTAGCGGGGAGCTGCTTTACGACCCCAGACACCGTTGCGATATCCCGTACACATTTCGTGCCCCATCCCCGCCCCCACACCCCACCCCGCTTTGGCTACTACGGAAACCTTGAGTTATGGTCAGATTCATGATGACACCCCTGATGAACACACCCGCGCCGTGCGGCGCACAGTGGTGGTGGCTCGCCTAAGTCCGCGAGCAACGTCACGTCATCTCATTAATGTCGACGGCAAACCCGTCAAGTACGAGCTCGCAAGAAGATAAATCTGGCGGGCTCTTTTCTTTTATCGGTTCGGCGAAGAGAACCAGGGCCCGCTGAAATAAACAACAGCAACGAAAGGCTCTCTTCAATGACTGATTACAACCCCAGCGCGGATGCCATCGCCAAGGCTGCAGCACCGACTGCAACCAGGGTGCCGTCGGCAAGCGTTAACGGCGCGGGCGAGGTGCGCGAAACCCTCTTGCCTGCATTTTTCGGTCGCTTCGGTGGACAGGAAGTGCCGGAGTTCCTGCTGCCAGCACTCGATGAGCTGGAAGCGGCTTACATCGAGGCGATGAGCGATCCGGAGTTCCAGCACGAGCTGGAAGAACTGCGTCGCGATTTCCTCGGCCGCGCAACCCCGCTGTTCGAATGCCGACGTCTATCCACGCCGAACACGACGATTGTGCTCAAGCGCGAGGACTTGAACCACGGCGGCGCGCACAAGGGCAACAACGTGGTCGGCCAGGCGCTGCTGGCAAAGCGCATGGGAAAAACCCGTCTCATTGCTGAGACGGGCGCAGGCCAGCACGGCACGGCCACCGCGATGGCCGCAGCGCTGCTGGGACTTGAGTGCGAGATTTACATGGGCGCGCACGATGTCGCCCGCCAGCACCCCAATGTCGAGCGCATGGAGCTCATGGGCGCGAAGGTCGTTCCCGTCACCACCGGCGAGGCCGGTTTGAAGGATGCTATTGACGAGGCACTGGTCGAGTGGAGCAAGACTCTCGACTCCACTTTCTACCTGCTAGGCACAGCCGCTGGCCCGCACCCATTCCCCACTATCGTGCGTGAATTCCAGCAGGTTATTTCAAAGGAATCGCGCAGCCAGATGGTCGAGCGTTACGGCAAGCTTCCCGACGCTGTCATCGCAGCCGTCGGTGGCGGCTCCAACGCCATTGGCGCATTTGCCAACTACATCGACGATTCCGATGTCGCCCTCATCGGCGTGGAACCCGCAGGTGAGGGCCTCGACACCGACCGCCATGGCGCGCCCATCAACGCGGGTAAGGCTGGCGTCCTTCACGGCATGCGCTCGTTTGTCATGCTTTCCGACGACGGCGAGGTGTTGCCATCGCACTCCATCTCGGCGGGCTTGGATTACCCGTCCGTTGGCCCGGAGCACGGCATGCTGAAGGAGAATGGCCGCGCCAGCTATGTCGGAATTACCGACGAGGAGGCGCTGGAAGCGTTCCAGTTGCTCAGCCGCATGGAGGGCATTATTCCGGCGATGGAATCCTCGCATGCGCTGGCGCAGGCCATTAAGATTGCGCGGCTCCGTGAAACCACCCCTGCCGCTGGTAGCGAGCTCGGGCTTCCGGTTCACGCGGGCGATGAGCCTTTGCTGTTGCTCGTGAACCTGTCGGGTCGCGGTGATAAGGATATGGAGCAGGTCCGGGAGTTCCTGAACCAGTAGGGATAACCAGTAGGGATTGCTTCCCCACTAGCTGCCTTGCAGGAATCGGACCAAAGCTAATTCTTGTTAGGCAGCGCGGCGGTCGTCGGCGGCGATGCCCTGGTTCGGGTTCGCCTCCACGATGGCTTCGGCAAGCAGCGATGCCAGCGCATCCTGCTTAGATTCCTTGCCGTCCCGGAAAATCGGGGACACAGTATCCATAATCTCGTTGAATGCGTTCATCAGAGGTCACCTCTCTTAAGATCTCTTTGATCTTTATTGTTGGACTTCTCCAACCGATTCTTTGCGATTCCGCAGTTGAAACAATGTATCATCGAACCGATTGGAACTTATGACTTGCAACCGTAGACCACAACACAAGACCTGGCAAGCACTAAACTTTATTTTTAGTTAACCTTTTGTTAACTTTTGGACGCTTTTTAGCTCAGGCACTGAGCCACAAACAGCGCCCCCAACGCCACCCCATGCCTCGCTTTACCGCCGTTGATAACGGCTTCAAAATCACGCTTTTTACACAGCCGAAAGCCAGGCGCGAAAGTCTCTTTTGGTCGAACATAAACTATCCCCACCGAAAGCGCTTGCAACCATCGTTGAATGTGGGTTACATACCGTGCCCAATCGTCACCCCGCGCACGAATAGCCACCAGCTTCCCAGGGGCCTACCCCAGTGGCAATTAAAGAAAAAGAACCCTCTGCCAGCATAAATAGCCCACCGACAGAGCTGCCGACCGCCAAAAACACTACCGCGAAGGCCATCCCACCCCTCTATCAACTCATCCCTAGCCCCGCTGGATGTGACCGCAACCACGAAGCCCTCAATCTGAGGCAGTTTTTCCGCCTTTAGAGCGAACGGGCGATCAAGAAAACAGAGGCCCAACGGCTCCTTCCAGGAATGCCCCAACATCGGCTCTACCAGTGGCCGCCGGTAGAGGATTTAAAGCAGCGATTCGCCCGTCGAGCTCCCTATCTCGACCGGCTGAAAAACACCCCTGAAAGGGTGAGGTAAATCACACCGTGAGCGCCACTAAAGCCGCTTTAACGACGACCAGTAAATACCCCAATACGCTGAACAGCCTCTTCCATCTCGGAAGTCTCACCGGCGAAGCAGAGGCGAACCCACTCATGGCCGTTCTCTGTGTCGAAGTCGATTCCAGGGGCAACGGCCACGCCCGTTGCAGCCAACAGTTCCCGTGCCCATGTCATGGAGTCGACGGAGTTCGGGTCGTCGTAAAGCCCTGCGATATTGGCATAGATATAGAAACCGCCGTCGGGCGGGGCGATATTGCCAAGACCGACGCGGGGCAGCCCCTCGAGCAAAACGTCGCGGTTGCGCGCGTAACGCGTCACGTGCGAATTGAGCTCGACAATGGACTCGGCGCTGAACGCCTCTACCGCGGCTTCCTGCGAAATTGCCGGCGGGCAGACAGTGAGGTTGGCTTCGAGGCGATCAAGCGGCGCACGCAGCCACTTGGGAACGATTAGCCAGCCGACGCGCCAGCCGGTCATCGAGAAGTACTTACTGACACTGCCGACCACGACCGCCGCGTCGGAGAACTCGCGTGCAGACGCACACTGTCGGCCATAAGTAATGCCGTGATAAATCTCGTCGGAAATGAGCAGGCAATCGTGCTGCTCACACCACTTCGCAATGGCACGCAGCTCGTCGGCATCGATAATGGTGCCAGTGGGGTTGTCCGGGCTGGTGACAATCACGGCCTTGGGCACGCGCGGAAGTGCCTCCAGGTGTTGGGCGGTGAGTTGGAAACGAGTCTCAGGACCACAGTCAATCTCGACAATGTTGGCGCCGAGCGCCTGCAGCGTATTGCGGTATGCGGGATAGCCCGGGCGCGCGAGCACGATGTCGTCGCCAACATCGAGGGCTGCGAGGAAGAGCGCTACGAAACCGCCGGAAGAACCGGTAGTGATGACAACATCAGCGACTTCCGTGGCCGTGCCGTAGTTTTCACGATGCCAGGCGGCGATGGTTTCACGCAGCTCAGGCGTGCCGACGGCCGCTGTGTAGCCCAGAACCTGATTTTCTAAATCAGCACGCGCACGGGCAATCGCGGCAGCCGGGGCCGCGGTCGCGGGCTGTCCCACGCAGAGGAATAGAGCGTCACCGTGAGTGCGCTGACGCTCCTGTGCGAGCGCGAGAACATCCATCACATGGAAGGGTGCGACCTCACAACGGCGGGATGCTAGGTCGCGCTGGGGCTGGGATGCCTGCGGTGACTGCGAGGAGTTTAACGGCTGCGGTGACTGCGACGACTTTGGCGACTGCGGAGATTCGGCGTGCATACCTTCATCTTTGCAGCCGCCGAGGCCACCCGGGAAATCCAGTTCATCCCGGGTGGGTGCACCAGTGAGGCATCCGAGTGCAGCCGGACCACCTCAAGCATTATTTAGATGGAAATACGGCCCTCAACTGCAGGTAGTGCAATGTCGGTGCGGTAGTGCGAGCCCTCGAGCTTAATGGTCTTGATGGTCTCGTACGCCTTGTCGCGGGCCTCTTCCAGCGTGTCACCAACGCCGATGACGTTGAGCACACGGCCACCAGCGGAGACCAGCTCACCCGCAGCATTGCGGGCAGTACCTGCGTGGAGAATGCCATCTGCCTCACGGCCAGGCTCTGCACCTTCAATGACATCACCCGTGCGCGTCGACACCGGGTAGCCTTCAGCGGCCAGCACAACAGTCAGAGCGTAACCATCACGCCAAGACAGCGGACCGAAGTCCGCCAATGTTCCGGTAGCAGCGGCGTTGAGCAGCTGCGCCACCGGGGACTCCAGCAGCGCCAGCACGGCCTGGGTCTCCGGGTCACCGAAACGGCAGTTGAACTCAATGACAGCCGGGCCGTCCTCGCCCCAGGCCAGACCTGCGTACAGCAGACCCTGGAACGGGCAACCGCGAGCGGCCATCTCACGAGCGACCGGCTCGCAGACCTCGGTGACAATGCGCTCAGTTGCGCCTTCCGGCAGCCAGGACAGCGGGCTGTAAGCACCCATGCCACCGGTGTTCGGCCCCTCGTCGTTATTACCGACGCGCTTGTGGTCCTGAGCCGGCAACAGCGGGACGACGATTTCGCCGTCGACCAGGCAGAACAGGGAAACTTCCGGGCCGTCCAGGAAGGACTCCAGCAGCACCGGGTTACCGGCGGCCAGAACAGCCTTTGCGTGTTCGAGAGCTTCAGCGCGGTCCTTAGTGACCACGACTCCCTTGCCAGCAGCCAGACCGTCATCCTTCACGACCCAGTTCGGGCCAAAGCGGTCAATGGCGGCCTCGATGTCTTCGTCGGAGGCCTCCGGCTGGATGGCCTCTGCCGAGGCGGTCTTTACCCCAGCTGCCTTCATGACGTCCTTAGCGAAAGCCTTGGACCCCTCAATCCGAGCTGCGTCAGCGTTCGGTCCGAAGACTGCGAAACCAGCGTCGCGCAGCGCGTCTGCCACACCCGCGACCAGCGGAACCTCAGGGCCAATAACAACCAAATCGGCCCCAATTTCCTTGGCCAGCGCAACAGCGCCAGCGGGGTCATCCACGACCAGTGGATGCATGGTTGCAATTTCACTCATACCCGCATTACCAGGGGCTACGTGAAGATCAGTAGCCTGCGGGTCCTTACTCATTGCGTACAACAGGGCGTGCTCACGGGCACCGGAGCCAATTACGAGGATGCGCATAGCAATCATCTTACTAATCAGCCCGGATAACTCTCATCGCACCCAACCCCTCAATCCGCTATTCGGGTTACCCTTGGCACATGAGCACAGTATTTACCAAAATCATCAACGGTGAACTCCCCGGTCGTTTTGTCTACCGCGATGACAAGGTCGTCGCATTTTTGACCATCGAGCCAATTGCGCCTGGTCATACGCTGGTCGTCCCTGTTGAAGAGGTGGACAAGTGGACGGACGCCTCGCCTGAGCTATGGGCCCACCTCAATGAGGTTGCCCAGAAGGTTGGTCAGGCTGTTGTCTCCGCTTTTGACGCTCCGCGTGCTGGCTACCTCATCGCCGGCTTCGAGGTTCCGCACACGCACATTCATATCTTCCCTGCCCACGATATGTCCGGGTACAACCTACAGTCGGTAGATCGCAATCCTTCCGCAGAGTCCATGGATGAGGCCGCCGCCAAGCTACGGAAGGCCCTCGGGACTGACGAAGACGGAAAGTTGGTGCGCTAATCGCCGCTTCAAACGAGGATTTTCGGGAAGAACAACTTCCGGTAGTCCCTGCCCCTGAAGCGCAGGAACCGGAGGCGCAACAACCGGCTGCAGCTGAAGGATCAGCATCGCTCCCCTATGCCATCTTCCGTCCGCTGCGCGGTGTTTTCGAAGATAACTGGGGAGCCAAAGTGTCCAAATCCCGGCCGTGGCCGGTCATCCTCCTGCATGGAACAGGCCAGGTCAAGGGCATTTGGGAGACCCTCGGCGGTCAGTTACGGGAGGATGGCTGGGCTGTCTTCGCGCCAGATTTTGGGCACCGTGCAACAGACCCCATCAATCAGTCCATCGACATGCTCGTGCCTTACATCAAGGCTGTCCTGCACGCCACTGACGCAAAGCACGCCGTTATCGTGGGGCACTCGCAAGGCGGCTTAATTGCCACCCTGCTTTCTCTGCGCATTTCCAAGTACATCAAGCATGTTGTCTGCCTTGCCGCGCCCAATCACGGCACCAATCTGGGCGGCATCGCTTCCAGTATCACTAAGATCCCCGGCACAAAGTCGCTGATGAGCAACTTTGTGCAGAGCTATTGGGGCGTTTCCGGTTTGGAACAGCTCACGGGTTCAAAGATGGTTTTGAACTCCAATTCCCACGATATCCTCGGTCCCGGTGTTACTTACACCTGCATTGCCACCAAGTATGACCAGCTCATTTCCCCTCCACAGTCCTGTTTCTTGGATGATGGTGACACAGGCATGGTCACCAATCTCTATGTGCAGGACACGTTCCCTCAAGCCATCGTTTTGCATGAGCAGATGGCGCACGATTGGCGCCCCCGCGCGCTTACTCGCGAGGCACTATTCAAGCTGGTAGGCGAGGATTTTGACCCAATCGAGCATGCGGAATAGACCGCTCCTAACGCGGATTTTCCCACCGACAGCCGCACATCCGTCCCTGCCAAATCCAAGTCCAGCGTCGGGGGACCTCAGAGACCCCGTTCCGGTTATCGCACTTCATGGCACGCTCGATAGTCCCGGCGCGTGGGCACCGCTTGCCGACGGACTCCGTGCCCGCGGCCGCCGAGTCTATGTACCGGCCTACGGAGACCGTGGCACTGCTGCCCTCGTAGATTCTGTCGCCGAAGTCGAGGCCTATATCAACGGAGTCTGCACTGAAACGAACTCGGACACGGTCGATATTGTGGCTCACTCGCAGGGTGGGCTACTGGCTTTCCTGCTGTTTACGCGTCTTGCAAACCATGAATGCGAGCGTTTTTCGTTTCGACGTGTCATCAGTGTGTCGGGCTCTGTCGGCGGTGTAAATCTGACTGAGATCTCCCGCATTTTGGGCTGGTGGAATGGGGCTCCTGCCCGCTGGCTAATGGGACAGGCTTTAGCCGATCAAATTGCGGTAGCGGCAGGACAATATGAACTTCCTGCAGCCAACACTGCCCCACACCTCCGAAGGCGCAAGGCAGCCACACCTGACTGGATTAATGTCATCAGCCACCATGACAACCTGGTCATTCCGTGGTCCGATACCGCGCAGAGCTTCCTGCCGGACAGTCGAGCTGTTTTGCTCGAAACCGAGCTGGAGGGCAGGTCTGTTGCGCATTGGAAGCAGCAAACAGACCCCGAAGTGATCGAACTGATCACTCGGCTATTGGCGTAGAGCTTCGACCTAGAACTTGGTCAGCGACTCGCGCGCGGTGACGACATCCGCAAGCAGCTGCTGCGCGGCTGGCGAGGGGTTATCGGAGGTGAGGGCCTCGATGACGACGTCGGGAAGCCCTGCGGCGCGGTAGTCGTCGACAGTGACATCGCCGTACTCGAGGACCCCGTGGAGCCATGCGACTGCACGCGACTCTGGTGAAATGCAGCGTCGTGCGGTGCGTTCCTGCTGGACGAGCACATCACGGTTTTCCACCCCGCGCATCCCCAGCCGTGCAAGAGTGCGAGCAGCAGAGATGAGGTTCTCACCGGCAACACAATCCTGCTGGTTCGGATTGGCCGGCGGCTTCTTACGACCACGACGGCGCACGTAGAGCTCCTGCTGACCAATACCGACCAGGGAGCCATCGCGGTTTCGGATTACAGAGGTGTATGGAACGACCGTCGAATAGCCACCTTCAGTTTCGGCCTTAAGCTTTTCGACCATCTCATCCGGCACCTCTACCTCAAGGTACGCACCATTCTTACCCGGCCGGATAAATTCAAACGACCCAGTTCGCGTCCACGCCTCGTACTTCTTGACATCCAGACGCTGCATAACCAGCGTGCCAAACAGCACATCCGTCATCGAAAACAGTGCACCGCCAAATGCCGCGCCATGCATATTCGCAGTCAGAGCGTTTAGGCGCAGCTCCAATCGCCCCTCAGACCAGTCATCCGCAATCTCAGTGATACGGATGCCGGTGCCAAACAGCGGCGGCCAAATGTTCAGCAAGAACTTTGCCTTAGCCGGGGACATCTCTTTCTCAGCAAGCTTGTACAGGGTGCGTCGCAGCGAGGGACCAATAGACATAACTACTTACATTAGGTGCTGACCGGACGGACGCGGGTATTATTGTCCGAAAACAAAAGTGTGTCGGCTTCAGCACATGCTTTACGACGGTTCCCGCGCCCCACCTTTTATGAAGTCAGCGACTATTTAGGCAGCAAACCGTTCCGCCAGCGTATTGACGCGCCGAGTGAAGAAATCCCGCAATTGCGCGTAGCGGGGATAACCATAAATGCCGCGGTCAGCTGGGTCATCATATTCCCAGCGCTCAGTCTCTACATCTGGCGCAATGTAGTCCGAAACGTCGATTTTCCCCACGACAATGACCACATCCGCACTGTCTGCGAGAGATGGCGTGAGCTGATGAGGATCCCCATCACACCGTGCCCCCACCTCACAGAGTGCACGCCGCGCGTCTTCATCCAGACCGCGGTCATCATCATCGATGCTGATACCTGCTGACAAAACTGTCAGGCTCGGGGCAGCTTGCCGCAGCAGCCCTTCTAGTACGCGTGAGAGTCCCATGTTTGAACTACTGACAAAGAGCACCTCTGACATGGCTCTATCGTAGAATATTTTTCTCAGAGAAATCACCCCAGCTTGTGGGGTGTTCTGGAAGGTTTTACAGAAAAATGCCAAAAGCGCCCATAGCGCAGGCCCTTCCCCGAGACCAGCCCTATCGACGCTTATGACTTAAAAACAAAGCCCACTTTACATACGCGTGTAACTCCTGTGAAGCATGGGGCTGGAGTTACAGATGTGAATTCTCCGTGACCTGTGATTTTCCGGCTGTCGGTGTTGCGTCGATGCTGCGTTGTTCTGCGGTCGGTGTTGCGTTGTCCCGCTGTCGGTGTTGCGTTGTCTTATCGATGCCCTATTCACCTATCGATACGCAGCAGCGTGGCCATAAGTGAATAGCTCATCCATATGTTGACCGGGACTTCCGACAGCGTGGCCATAAGTGACAGAGAACTGCCCGACACCCAGCCCCGACAGGCATTTGCCCTTTAATCAGCCTATAAACGCATCCTTTGCTCCCCGCCCCCCAAAAAAGCCCCCTCCAAAAGCCCACCCCCTAAAACCAAAGAACCCCAGGCCAGAAAACTTCCTGACCTGGGGTTTTGGAGCCGGAAACGGGACTCGAACCCGTAACCTACTGATTACAAATCAGTTGCGCTACCAATTGCGCCATCCCGGCAACTTTAAAGCGACCTTTTGGCGTTAGCCGTCGCTGGCTCGAAAGAATCAGAGTCAACCTGAGAATCGAACTCAGCTGTGCCGCTGACAGGCGATTGTACAGGTTGGCAAGCAGAAGTTAAAAACGACACCACAGGAAAACTGCAACCGCACTTCTTGAACACTTTTCCACACGCTAAAAGCCCCGCTCAGATAGGCAAATTCACCGCCTCAAAAACGAATTGAGATTCTCGGTCACTGACGGGGTAGTGTGACTATCGCTAAATCACTGGGGCTATGTTTCTGCAACGTCTCCGCATCGCGTCTTTGCAGCATCACTGCAATGCACCCCAGGCAGTATCGGGGAAAGGAAGTGTCGACATGTCATTCGCTAGTGACAGCAATTCCAACGCCGGAGAAAACTCCGCTGCGAAGAATGATCTCTACGACGCTGAAGCCACTGTCTCTTACGACGACACTCCGCAGACCCAGTTTCCTGCAATCGAAGATCAGTCCACCTTCAAGCAGCGCGTGATTGATTTCGTTTCCGGCCCAACGGCAACTGTCGACCTAGTGCACTCGACTACTACCCCGCTGCCGCTGGCACCGATCGATTATTCCGACCCGAGTCAGGTCACGGCCGTACTCGATCTCGCTGCTCGCATCGGCGGGCTATTGCTGGCATGTGGCTCGGGCAACCGCGATACCGAGCTACAAATTAAGGCCGTGACCTCAGCCTATGGCCTCACCCAAATCCAAGTCGATATCACGTTGACCTCCGTGACGGTCTACCACCTCATCGGCGCGCGCCGTACCCCTATTACCGCGATGCGCGTTGTCACCGCACCAGTGCCCGACTTCGAGCGCTTGCGTCACACCGACCGTGTCATCCGCCGAATTCGCGCGGGCCACCTGAGCTTGGAGGAGGCTATTGAGGCTATCGACAAGGTCGAGCGTGAGCCCGCAAAATACCGCCTCCGCGTCATCTACACTGGCTGGGCATTGCTGGCTTCATCTGTGACAGTGCTGCTCGGCTCGAGTTTCGAGGTCGCCCTTATCGCGGCTGCGGTCACACTGGCCATCGTCATCGTGATTGGTGAACTCGCTGCCCGCGAGTTGCCCACATTCTTTCAGAATGCAGTCGGCGGTCTCATTGCCACGCTCTCCGCTGCTGTGCTCAATGCGGCGCAGGCGTATCTCCCCTTTGAGATGCAGCCATCCAGGCTGATCGCCTCGGGAATTATCGTGATGCTCGCCGGCCTAACCCTCGTGCAAGCACTGCAAGACGGCATCACCGGCGCACCTGTGACTGGCTCCGCGCGCTTCTTCGACACCATGTTGTTGACCGGCGGAATCGTCGCTGGCATCGCAATGGGCATCGAGTTTTCCGGAATGCTGGGCATTCCGCTTCCCGACGTCATCGCGGGTTCTGACCTCAACCTGGCACAGGCGACAGTGAGGGTGATAGCGGGAACTACCGCCTCAATCGCATTTGCGTTGGCCTCGAATGCTGGGTTCACCGCGCTGTCGGTGTCCGGAACAGTCGCCCTGCTGGGATCGATGACCTACTACTACGTGTTGACTCCGCTGGGAGTTCATCCGGTGACCAGCGCAGGCGCGGCAGCAACGCTGATTGGTCTCATCGGTGGCCTGCTGGCACGACGTTGGTCCATCCCGCCGCTGATTACGGCAGTGGCAGGCGTAACCCCGCTGCTTCCGGGTATGACGATCTACCGCGGTATGCACGCACTGCTGCACGACCACCCGACCAAGGGGTTTACGGCGCTAGCCTCAGCGCTAGGCATTGCGACGGCACTAGCTGCGGGTATTGTCCTCGGTGAATGGATGGCGCGCAGGCTCCGTCGCCCTCGCGCACTGCGCGAAGACAGTGGCCTGACCCGTCCAATCCGGGCCGGTATGCGTCGCATCCGTCCTGTGAATCCGCGGAACAAGCCTCGCCGTCCACGCAACTACCGCTTCAAGGGCGGTATGAACCCGCGCGTGGACTAGTCGCTGCGTGAACTGGTCGCTTCCGGAACCAGGTTCTCCACACCGCGCGACCTATCAACAACGTGGTAGAATAAGGTTTTTGAATTGTAAGTAGCGCTTAAAGCTGAAACTGCGTCATCACAATCCCATTCCTTCTTCACTGAACTCGGTTGAGCTCAGTGCCGGGAGCATGTGGCGAGATGGCTGGCAGAAGTAGGTGTATGGGGCGCAATTAAGGCCATGCTTGCCAGGAGGATTCGTGCCACCGAAGGTCACAGACACTCGCACTGCTCAGAACGAGGCTCTTCACAAGGTCGAAGAAAAGACCGCTGCTGGCGCACGGCGAATTGTTGCTACCTTCGCCGAGGACTTCTACGATGCCGTCACTCTGATGTGCATGCTCGGAGTGGAGAAGGAAGGCCTGAGCTTCAAGAAGGTTCACGAGGAGTACGAGAAGGAAAACGCTCCGAAGACCGCAAAGCGCACACGCAAGTCCACTAAGAAGACTGCGAAGAAGTCGACCAAGAAGGCTGCAAAGAAGACCACTCGTAAGACGGCGAAGAAGGCTGCCAAGAAGGCCGCTAAGAAGACGACGAAGAAGGCTGCCAAGAAAACAACCAAGAAGGCAGCTAACTAACGGGGTCACGCAGCATGGGTCTTAGCGGGAAAAAGGCGGTTGCCGCAGTAGCTGTCGTTGCGGCAGTGTCCATGACGGCTACCGCATGCCAGGCAAAGCCGGCAGCGGAGATCGTCGGCAAGCAATGGCAGATAACCGCAATTTTTGATGACCCAAACCTGCCCCACGGTGTGCCGGACGGAACTCAGGCGCCGACTATTACGCTGGGACAGACAACATATGCCTTCGCTGATTCCTGTGGCAACGGCTCTGGTTCGCTGCAGTGGAAGGGCGAGGCGGTCGAATTCGGCGCCCCGGAGCAGACTCGCAGTTTGGACTGCTCAGACCAGGCGCAGACCTATTCGGAGCGTTTCCACAAGATTGTGGCGGGCGAATTCGTCTACACGCAGGACAACAATGGTCTGCGCATGCGAGAGATGAAAGACCCCAAGCCAGGCGAGGATCGCCGTGGCTGGACTGCGACAACTTCGGGTTACACCGAGGGGCGCTGACGCCACTTCTGATCGACAGGCGCATCGGTGCCGGGGTGAGAAACCCGTGCGTAAGAACCGCGGTGGTAAATGAGCGGATTGATTTCTTCACGCTTGCCGATAGCCACAATATCCGCCGTCACAATCCAGTGATCGCCGCCTTCGTAAACATCGACGACGGTGCAATCAATCCACACGGAGCAGCCGTGCAATAAAGGGTTGCCCAGCTCAGAGCGGGTCCACTTCCCCGTCTTGAACTTTTCGCCATTACTGCGGCCGAAGGCTGCCGAGATATCCTCCTGATCCTCGGCCAACACATTGACGGAGAAGCGTCCAGCGTTCCGTATATGCGGCCAGGACCGCGAGGTCTTCATGACAGTAAACAGAACCATCGGTGGAGTGAGACTCAGCGAGGAAAAAGACTGGCAGGCGAAACCGTACGCTTCGCCTTCATCCTCGGTGGCGATAATGGTCACGCCAGTGGTGAACTCACTCATCGCGCCACGGATAGACATTTCATCCAATTCGACGGGGCCGCCAAGTTCGACATGGTCGTCGCGGGTAGCTTCCGGACTATTGAGAGCCGCAGCTGATCGGTCGGTGCTCGAATTTGTTGAATCTGTCATGTAATAGACCTTAATCTGAATCCGAACACAGTAAAGACGAGGTGGGGTTTACCACCCCAAGAGCCCCCGATAGCGCCACGATGTTGTTACCCTCGTCGGCCCGCTACCCGGCTGACGGTGCCGACGGCGCTGCGGTTGTCGATCCAACGACAAACTCAGTCTCCAACAAGACGCGAGGAGCGCGACCGCTGTCCTCGCGTGCGGCCTCAAGCTCCTCGGCCAGCGCGCGGCCGACGGCAATGCCCTTCTGCCTATTCGGCTGAATTACAGTGGTCAGCTTGTGGAAGAGGGCGCGCTCGATTCCGTCAAAGCCTGTGATGGACAGGTCCTCCGGAACACGAATTCCGTTCTCCTTGGCATATTCCAAGACCGCAATTGCCTGAGTATCCGTGGTACAGACCACCGCCGTGAGATCCGGGTTGTCGGTCAGCAGCTGGCGAGCCGCATCGCGGTTATTCTCGCGGTCATTGAGGTGGCGCTCGATGATAGGCACATCCACCTGCTGAATACCAGCCTCGGCAAGCGCTTCCAGCGCACCTTCGACGCGGTTCTTCTGCACCTGGTGATGAGCTTCTGCCAGCCGCTTCTCCGTGACATATCCCGAGTTCGGGGTACGCGACAATCGCACTGACAAGATTCCCACCTTGCGATGTCCCAGTTCAGTCAGGTGTCGCACCGCGGGCTTGATGGCCTCACGGTCATCGATGCCCACAAACGGTAGAGCCACCGCATCTGCAGGCTGGTCGCACACGACCGTCGGCAAGCCACGGGCGCGCACGGCAGCGAGGAACGGGTCGTTGTCCGCGACGGAGTAGACCACGAAACCGTCGACCACCGCTTGCCGAATCAGATTGAGATCTACGTCCCCGCCCTCCTCGGAGGAAGCTGGAATGACCAACATGGAGTCGCCCATTTCGCCGAGCTCTTCTGCAAGGCCGGCGAGAAAATCCACCGACGCAGGGTCTTCAAAAGCGAATGGGAGGTGCTCGGTGAACAGCACGCCGATGGCGCCAACCCGGCGCATGCGCAGACCCCGAGCCATTGGGTCCGGCCCCGGATAGCCAAGCCGCTCCGCAGTTTCCAGGATGTGCTCGCGCAACTTCTCTGAGAGCTGGTCAGGGCGGTTGTAAGCATTGGACACAGTCGTACGCGAGACCCCAAGTTCTGCTGCGATGGAAGCCAAGGTGCCACGACGACGCCGACTTTGCACGGAATACCGACCCTTCTTGAAAAACCAACAGTGACTGCCCGCTCAGCTATCTTCACTCAGCTATCTCAGGTAGAAAAACCTCAGTTTCATGGAAAAGAACTGCAACGAGCATTACACGCATCTAATCGCGGACAACTTTACCCAACGAATGTGCGCGACTGTCATTTCTGCCACTCCGGCAGCAATCCGCCTTGTGACTGGGTCTCCGCAGCCCCTACTATATTCTTTGAACTAAAAGACAACTGTTTTCAATAGCGGTTAATGCTCAGAAGCTGAATAAACGAAATAATTCAGCTCGCAACAGGATTGGATACAAATATGAAGGCACGCTTTTCCACGCGCATCGCGGCGCTAGTCGCCAGCGCCGGCCTCGTCGCAGGTCTCGGCGCATGCTCCAGCAATGATGACAGCACCACGTCCGCGGGCAAGTCCGAAGACACCATCAAGGTGGTCACCTCCACCAAGGTCTGGGCGGACGTCGCCGACGCAGTCACCGACGACGAGAAGGTCGCCATCGACCCGATTATCGCGTCCAACGACATCGATCCTCACTCCTACGAACCGGCCGCAGCCGACATGGCAAAGGTAGAGGACGCCGATATTCTCGTCGCAGGTGGCGGGCATTACGACGCATGGCTGACCTCCTCTCTGCGTGACGCAAAGGATAAGGTCATCATCTCTGCGCTGCCGCAGGAAGAGGGCCACAACCACGATCACGATCACGAAGGCCATAACCATGATCACGAGGGCCACGATCACGACCACGATCACGAGGGCCATGACCACGACCATGGCGACCACGACGGCCACGAGCACCACCACCACGATGGCGAGGCCAACGAGCACGTCTGGTACGACACCGATGCGATTGAAGAAACTGCAGAGCAGCTCGCCGAAGCTCTGACCAAGATGGGCGCCAAGGCCGACACCAAGGCTGTCGATAAGGAAATCAAGGACATCGAAGAGGCCAAGAGCAAGCTCAAGGCCGCTAAGGTTGCTCAGGTTCACCCGCTGGCCGATGACATCCTGAAGGACACGAAGGTCGAGGACATCACCCCGAAGGGCTACCGCCAGTCCACGCTGAATGAGTCCGAGCCGTCGGCAAGCGATGTCAATGAAATGCTCAAGCTGATCGAGTCCGGCGAGCTGGACTACCTCATCGACTCGCCACAGACCCACGACCAGGTCTCGCAGCGACTCGTCGAGGCAGCCAAGGCAAAGGGCGTTAAAATCGTCGATGTTTTTGAGTCACCCAGCACTGACCAGTCGTTCTTTGACCTCTACAAGCAAACCCTTTCCGATATGGAGTCCGCATAACTTTGCCCTCACTGACTTTTACTGACGCAGCCGTCGAACCGCTGTGGTCCGGTCTGAATTTGGATATCGAGCCCGGCGAGTTCTTGGCCATCCTGGGTCCGAACGGCGTCGGCAAATCCACGCTGCTGACCACCACCCTTGGCATGCGGCGGCTGACTCACGGTTCAGTAAAAGTCGACGGGAACCTGGGCTACATTCCGCAGCAGCGGATGTTCGAGCCCTCGCTGCCCATTCGGGTTCGCGACCTCGTCGAGCTGGCAGCTGGCAAGAACCGCTCCGCCACCGACGAGATGCTGGAGTTTGTCGGCGCAACGGGTATTGCGGACCGTCGCGTCGGCACGCTCTCTGGCGGTCAGCAACAGCTTGTGCGTCAGGCGCAGGCGCTCGTTTCGGCACCGGATTTTTTGCTTTGCGACGAGCCTCTGCTCTCCCTCGACCCTGCGGCACAACGGACCACGGTCGAGCGCCTGGACCGGCATCGCCGGGAAAATGACACGGCAGTCGCCTTTGTCACCCACGACATCAATCCCATCCTGGGTGTCTGTGACCGGGTGCTCTACCTGACGCCGCATGGACATGCGGTCGGATCGGTCGAGGAAATCATCACCTCAGAGACGCTCTCGGAGCTCTACCAAACCAAAATTGTGGTTGCCCGTGTCGAGGGAAAGTTGGTTATCGCCTAATGACCCTACTGGCTCAGTATTTCTCCGACACCGCCGCTCTACTCCAGGTCGGCTTCGTCCACAATGCCCTCATTGCAGCGGCACTGCTTGGGCTGATTTCCGGCATCATCTCGCCACTAATCGTCATGCGGCAGATGAGCTTCACTGTCCACGGCACCAGTGAGCTCGCACTCATGGGCGCATCCGCGGCTCTACTACTTGGTGTCAGTGTCAGCAGCGGTGCCATTATCGGCTCGGTGCTCATCGCAATAGTCCTGGCGGCGCTGTCGCTTCGAGGACGCCAAGATGCGGTTGTGGGCGTGGTTTTGAGCTTCGGCATGGGCTTATCGGTGCTGTTTATCCACCTCTACCCTGGCCGGACAAGTACCGCGTTTTCACTTCTCACCGGCCAGATCATTGGTCTGACTGACACTTCTCTATGGACGATGGCCATCGTCGCGGTCATCGTCGTCGGCGGCGTTGCCTGGAAATGGCGGCCGCTGCTATTCGCCTCCGCTGACCCCATCATGGCCGCCGCCAGTGGTGTCAACGTGAAGGCGCTATCGATCTACTTCGCGATTCTCACCGGTCTTGTCGCCGCCCAGGGCGTGCAGATTGTCGGCTCTCTGCTCGTCATCGCCCTAATCATCACCCCTGGTGCCGCGGCCGCATTCGTCACCGCTTCACCTGTGAAGGCCGTCATTTTGTCGACCATTTTCGCCGAGGTCGCGGCCGTTGGCGGCATTGTTCTCTCACTCGCACCGGGCATCCCGGTCAGCGTTCTAGTGACGACAATCGCGTTTGCCATCTACCTCACCTGCTACGCCATTGGAGCGGTGCAGTCGCGTAAGGCAACACGTGACGACGTTCAGGCTGCCAAGTGGAAAAAATAGACACATACGCTTTTCGGAGTAGCTTTTAAAACAACAAAAACATCGGGCAGCTCCTCGAGTGACGATCGCGGAGAAGGTGCGTCCACCTTCCCTCTCGCCACCGAGGGGCTGCCCGTATTTTTTGCTGGATTCTCTAAAAGAAGACTCCAATACCCCCAGCTCTTTTTAAGACTGCGAGACTGCCGAAATGGGGTGACCCGGCAGACAGAAAAACTAACGCTGAGGATGTCATGGTCTGACATCTCAGTGACCCAAAGCTAGCTGTACAAGCCACCGCTAGGTCCGTGAGCATCCCTAAATTACGGCCAATTACGCCCCTATTTCTAGGAGCATGATTTGCCCGCCCTCCCCTTCGGGAATCTACGGATAATTTTCTGTTGGAAGTGATAATAACGCTGTTATTTCTGCAGCGCACGCCGGAAATAGAATTATCTTTAAAGCGCTGAACTACTGGGGGTAGCCATAAGTACCAGTCGCAATTTAGAACCCAAAATACCCCACGTAAACGCCATTACTATAACGAATTGATAATGGCGCCTACGGGGGTATCAAATGCGCTACTGACTACTCTTTGCCCGCCGCTGGCGGGCAAACTCGCTCAGAGTCACACCGGCAGCAACGGAAGCATTAAGCGACTCCACCCAACCGGTCATCGGAATGGACATGATGGTGTCACAGGTATCGCGCACCAGGCGCGAAAGCCCCTTGCCCTCAGAGCCGACGACCACAACCACCGGGGTGGTGCCGTCGTAAGTATCCAGAGTGTGGTCGCCACCGGCGTCCAGACCAACAACCTGGTAGCCAGCCTTCTGGAACTGCTTGAGCGAGCGCACCATGTTGGTCGCACGCGCAACTGGCAGGCGTGCAGCGGTACCGGCAGAGGTACGCCAGGCCACGCCCGTAATAGCAGCCGAGCGACGCTCCGGGATCACCACGCCGTGACCGCCAAAGGCCGCCACCGAGCGGATGACCGCACCCAGGTTACGGGGGTCGGTGATGTTATCCAGGCAGACGATAAGGCCCGGCTCCCCGGTCTTGGCCACCGAATCAATCAGATCTTCGACCGACGAGTACTTGTACGGCGGAATCTGCAGGCCGATGCCCTGGTGCATGGTGTTGCCGGTCATGGTGTCCAGCTCGTGGCGGGGCACCTCGCGAATCGGGATACCACGTGAGTTAGCAATACGCACTGACTCCTGCAGGCGCTCGTCATTGTCGGTGCCCAACGCCACAATCAGCGCTGCCGCCGGCACCTTCGCATGCAGGCACTCCACGACCGGGTTACGGCCAACTACCAGCTCAGAGCCATCTCCCTTGCGCTCATGACGCCCAGAGTCACGGCGGCGCTTCTCATTCGCCCGCTTATGAGCTGCGTGATAAACGCGGTCCTCTGCCTTCGGGGTCGGCCCCTTGCCACGCAAGCCGCGCTTCTGACCACCGGAGCCGCCAACATTCTTCTTGCTTGCCTTGCGCACTGCACCACGACGACCGTTGCCTGCCATAGCTACCTGCTTCCTGTTGTTAATAGTTTTCTTTAGCTTTAGTCAGCGACAGACCATGCCGGACCATCAGCGGTATCAGTTACCTCGATACCCGCTTCCTTCAGACGGTCGCGCACAGCATCAGCCGTAGCCCAGTCCTTCTCTGCACGAGCCCGGGTGCGTTCCTCCAACTGGTGCTCAACCAGCACACCGAGCGCATGCATTGCTGCATCAGAACCGGAATCGGAGGTTGCCCACTGCTCATTCAGCGGATCGAATCCAAGGACTGCGGCCATAGCGCGGACAGCGCCGGCAATCTCCTTGGCCTTGGTCTCGTCGCCGTCGGCAAGCGCCTGATTGCCCCCACGAACAGCGTTGTGGATTTCGGCGAGCGCGCGCGGAACGGCGAGGTCGTCGTCGAGCGCGGCTTCGAACGCTGGCGTCCACTCACCGATTTCGATATCGCCGAGCTTATCGACGGCACGGTGCATAAACGCCTCGATACGACGGTAGCCCGCTGCCGCTTCCTGCAGAGCCTCCTCGGAGTACTCCAGCACGGAGCGGTAGTGCGCACTGCCGAGGTAGTAACGCAGCTCAACCGGACGAACCATGGTCAAAATGTGCGGCACGGACAACACGTTGCCGAGCGACTTCGACATCTTTTCGCCGGCCATGGTGACCCAGTGATTGTGCATCCAGTAGCGAGCAAAGCCGTCGCCGGCTGCGTGCGACTGCGCAATCTCGTTTTCATGATGCGGGAACTGCAGGTCGAGGCCGCCACAGTGGATGTCAAACTCCGAGCCCAAGTAGTAGGTGGCCATGGCGGAGCACTCCAGGTGCCAGCCCGGCCGGCCATTGCCCCACGGCGTCGGCCACGAGGGCTCGCCCGGCTTAGCCGCCTTCCACAGTGCGAAATCGTGCGCACCGCGCTTGCCCGGAGTATTGGTCTCGCCCTGCTCCATCTCGTCGACGCGGTTGCCGGACAGGCTGCCGTAGTCGCTGCCTTCAGCCTTGGACCAGGCATCCACGTCGAAATAGACGCTGCCGTCGACGGCGTAGGCGAAGCCGTTATCCATCAGACGCTGCATGTACTCCACCATCTGAGTGACATGTCCGGTGGCACGCGGCTCAACGCTCGGCGGAAGAACACCGAGCTGGTTGTAGGCCCAGGTAAATTCGCGCTCAAAGCGGGAGACCCACTCCCACCAAGGGCGGCCGTGCTCGGCGGCCTTATTCAAGATCTTGTCATCGATATCGGTGACGTTACGCACAAACGCGACGTCATACCCCTTGGCGATCAGCCAACGGCGCAAGATATCAAAGGCCACGCCAGAGCGAACATGGCCAATGTGCGGCTGAGCCTGCGGAGTCGCACCGCACAGGTAAATGGAGGCATGCCCCTCGCGGAGAGGCTCAAAATCCTTCAGTTGGCGGGTTGCGGTATCGAAGATTTGAAATGTCACAGCCCCGAGCATAGCGGGGAAATAGATACGGGTGAAAAAGAGAAAACGGCTAGCGCACACGGGCAATGTGTGTGCGCTAGCCGTTATCCGGAAAAGTGCAGAAAATCCCTACTGGGTGGAAAACCGATAAGGGGGCTCGACTTATGCGTCTGCGTCCAGGTCCACCGGCTTATCGTCGGCTTCATCCTTCTTCTCACCAGCGGCACCTTCCTGTGCCAGCGCGCGGTGACGCTCGATAGTGGCATCGACGCGGGCAAAAACTTCCTCGACCTTGGCCTCATCAACGCCGTCGGCAAGCGCGAGCTCACCGACGAGAACCTGGCGAGCCTTGCTCAACATACGCTTTTCGCCGGCGGACAGACCGCGGTCCTGATCGCGGCGCCACAGGTCACGAACCACCTCAGCGACCTTGTTAATGTCGCCCGAACCCAGGCGCTCCTGGTTGGCCTTGTAGCGACGAGACCAGTTGCCGGCCTCTTCCACGTCGGTCTCACGTAGCACGGAGAAGACCTTCAGCAGTCCCTCTTCACCAACAACATCGCGGACACCGACCAGCTCGGCATTCTTGGCGGGCACCTGGATATTCAGATCACTCTGCAGAATCTGCAGTACAAGGTACTGAACGGTCTCACCGTTAAGCTCTCGTTCAATGATGTTTTCGATTTTCGCAGCTCCGTGGTGCGGATAAACTACGGTATCGCCAATGCTGAATTCCATGTAATGCACACGCCCTTTCCAACGGCCTTCCACCCTATCATGTCCCCCCATGATTTTACGGGTAGTATGAGAACATCTTAGGAAGACACTAAGGTGTTCTTTAAATACTGAAAATCCTATCGCCCATCCTCAAGCTACTGGAGGAAATCTAGTCATGGCCTTCAAGTCCGTACTTCGCCGCAGCGCTCTCATCACCGTCTCCGCAGCATCTGCAGTTGCACTTGCTGCCTGTGGCGCCGGTCAGATTTCGCAGACCGCAAATCAGCACCCGGCTGTCGACGGTGCGATGAACGGCGGCGAAGATGCTGCCGGCAAGGGTGCTGAGAACACCAACTCGGCTCTTGGCTTCGTCAACATCCGCGACGCTCACATCCTGGTTGACCCGGAGGCTGGTACCGCTGGTCTGAAGTTCTCCGCCAGCAACCAGCAGCGCGCTACCGAGTCGGTCTACACGCTGAAGTCCGTCACCGTTGAAGGTATCGGCGAGGTTGAGCTGAAGAAGGTCGCTGAGACTCCTTCCTTCGCTAAGGCTGCCAAGGGCGAGAACTCCTTGCCGCGCGAGTGCCAGATTGTTGCCGGCCCGAAGTCCGTCATCGATCCGCTGGCTAAGACCGCTAAGGACAACACCGGCTGCATCGCGTACTACACCAATGAGCTGGACCCGGCCACCCTGGTTGGCGACAAGAGCAGCGCTGCTGGCCAGAACCGCGAGGCCACCTTCGAGTTCACTGACCCGCAGGGCAACACCAACACCTACGACCTGGACATCACCGTCTCCGCTGACATTCTGGAAGCTGGCGCACCGAACCGCGGTGCTGACGGCATGATTGAAACCAAGTAAGCGCAGTACAGCGCGTTCCCTGCGCTGTTCGTGCGCAGCGCACTATCAGCGCTGGTACAGCGCAGTCCTGTCCCGCAAATAACGCGAGGAGCTTCATCGAGCGGGCATGGGCGATTGGTCGCTTGATACGGGCCACGGCGGTACAGTCAGTCCTTGACACATGTCATTGACTCTGCCCTGGCCCGTTCTCGCGTATCTGGGGCAATTTTTTAGCGACATTTCCCGCACATCCCGCACCAAACGTTGTCGGGTCTGTCGCCCCCTCGTTTGAAGCAAAGGTGGTTGCACCGTGGCCAAGACCAAAGACGAAGCCTACGAATGCTCGGCATGCGGTTGGCAGGTGTCAAAATGGGTCGGCCAATGTCCCAACTGCAAAGAGTGGGGCACGCTGGAGAAGGTCACTATCCGCTCCAGCAGCGGGAAGTCCGGCTCCACCCTTGAGGACAAAATCGCCGCCCGGGCAGCCAAGCAACGTCGCCGGAGTGCTGCCGCAACGGAGCCCGGCACGCGGGGCGGTCGTCGTAAAGCATCTTCCACTTCCGTCGCGGCTGAGAGCCAGCGTTTAGCACAGCGCGCGCTTGACGACGAGGCGGAGGAACGTTTCCTCGCCGAGACATCCGCAACAGATCGAATCCCCACTTCTTCTTCTGAGCTGACGGCCATTACCGGGATTTCCGCCAAGGCTGCGCACGCGGTGCGCACGGGCATCGGTGAGCTGGATCGGGTGCTCGGTTCGGGTATTGTGCCGGGTTCGTTGGTGCTCTTGGCCGGCGAGCCGGGGGTTGGTAAGTCGACGTTGCTGCTGGAAGTGGCCTATCGCTGCGCGGAAGGCGATTTGGGGCCGACACTTTACGTCACAGGTGAGGAGTCGGTCGGTCAGGTGCGGCTGCGTGCCGAACGCACTGGCGCGCTGTCGGACTCGCTGTACCTGTCGGCGGTGTCGAATATCGAGGACGTCATCGATCTGACGCTAGAGCTCTCCCCCGGTCTGCTCATTGTGGACTCCGTGCAGACGATGCGTGCCGACGTCGAAGGTGCTCGCGGTGGCGTTGCTCAGGCCCGCGCCGTAACCTCTGCCCTGGCGGCGTTGGCAAAGGAGACCGGGACTGCGATTTTCTTAGTAGGGCACGTGACCAAGGACGGCAATGTGGCCGGCCCGCGCACGATGGAGCACCTGGTTGATGTGGTGCTCAACTTCGAAGGCGATAGACACTCGGGGCTACGCTTCTTGCGGGGTCTGAAAAACCGCTTCGGCAGCACCGATGAGGTGGGCTGCTTCGAGCAGACCGCGGGCGGTATTGCGGAAGTTGAGGATCCCTCGGGGCTGTTTTTGCATCACCGAACGCCGACCTCGGGAACTGCAATTACCGTGGCCATGGATGGCCGCAGACCGCTGCTGGCGGAGGTGCAGGGCCTGGTAATCAACACTGAGGCACATAATCCACGACGCAATGTCTCTGGTCTCGACCCGAGGCGCGTGCCGATGGTCGCGGCCGTGCTGACTGAACACGGTAACTTCAAGCAATTAGCCCGCATGGAGATGTACGTGTCCACCGTCGGCGGAATGACGCTGTCGGAGCCTGCCGCGGACCTGGCGATTGCGCTGGCACTGGCCTCATCCATGACTAAGCGGACCTTCCAGGACAAAACCATTGCACTCGGCGAACTGGGGTTGGCCGGCGAAGTGCGGCGAGTGACCGATTTGGAGTGGCGCCTTAAGGAAGCTCATCGAATGGGCTTCGACACGGCAATTGTGCCCAGAGGCGCAAAAGGCCCGGCAGGGATGCAACTGCTGGAAGCAGGCACCGTTGCCGAGGCCATTGAGCTTGGGTTAGGAGCTAAGCGCTAGCGCATGTTGAACGTGTAGGCGTCAGAGTTGTTGTCACCAATCACGCCGTAGAAGATGTACGACCCGGAGGGAACTGGGACCCGGTCTTCTTCGGAGCACTTGTTCGGCGCCGAGGTCAGACGCGACCAGGTGGCGGCATAGTTGACTTCCTCGCCCGGTGCCAATACCAGTTCACCGTGGCCTTCGGAGTCATTGCAGTCCACATCCGACCAGACTCGCTCATACGTTGCCAGGTCGTACACCTCGAAGCGCAACTGCTGCTCATCAAGGTTCACGCGGCATTCACCGCCGGTGGGATTGTGGACGGTAATCGCCAGAGTCGGCTGCTCATCGCCGTAGTTCGGCTGATCCGAGGTGGCCGTCACCTGCAGATCTGCAAGGGTACAGTCCTTTTTGCTCGCAAGCGCCGCCTGAGCGTTATCCTTCGCGGAGTCTTCGCCTTCCTTGTCGCCCTTCTTGGCGTCCTTGTCAGACTTGTCAGACTTGTCGTTCTCCGAGTCCTTGTCAGACTTAAGCGCGTAAGGTTCCTTGGGCTGTTCCGGAGGAGTCACCTCTTTCCCGTCATCCCTGGTGACATTCACCGGTTCAGAATCCTCGCTGTCCCGGTTTACCAGTGCGGAAATACCCCAGCCCAGGAGAACGAGGATGATAACGAGCAACACCGCCGCGGCGATACGCCGACGCCGGTAGATTTCTGGAGGCAGCTTATTGGTCACACATTTAGGTTAGCGGGTTCTCGCTGACTCCATGGGTAACGACGGTCTCAGCGCGTCCGTCCTCCAAGCGGTACCGCATACCGACAACGCCTACCTCGCCGGTCACCAAGCGCGACGAAATCTCCGGAGAGCGATCAATAATGTGATTAACAATCTCGCGCACGTGGCGACGCTCAAATTCGTCGATTTCAGTCTCGCCATCCTTGCGAGCCGCCAGCAGCGACGGGGTGACTTTCTCAATCAGCACACGCTGGAAACCACCCGGCAGTTCGCCACCGTCCAGTGCATTCTTCGCCGCAGCCACAGCGCCGCAGGACTCGTGACCGAGAACAATCACCAGCGGAACTCCAAGACCATCAACTGCGAATTCCAGCGAAGCCAGCACCGACAGGTCAGTAATCTCACCGGCAGTACGGATCACAAATACATCGCCCAAGCCCTGATCGAAAATAATCTCCACCGGAGCGCGGGAATCCGAGCAAGCCAGCACAACGGCCTTCGGCTTCTGCCCCTGCGTCAGCTGCTTACGACGAACCAAGTCCTGGCGAGGATGCGCAGTCTTGCTCTCGCAGAAGCGGAGGTTTCCGCGCACCATCGATTGCCATACACTCTCAGGAGTCCTCTCAGAATTGCTCATAGCTATATTGTGCAACGACTCTGCTGTTTATGGGAAAGCGAGAAGGTAGATTGACCTCTGCAATTAACCAATCCGACGACTTCGACGAACACGTCGATGCCGCCTTACGTGATTGGTATCGCACCAACATGCGGCCACTTCCCTGGCGCGAAGAAGGCACTTCACCATGGGCTGTGCTCGTCAGCGAAGTGATGAGTCAACAGACTCCCGTCGCCCGCGTCATCCCCTCCTGGCGCGCCTGGCTGGAAAAATGGCCCACCCCAGCCGATTTGGCAGTCGCGCCCAAGGATGAAGTCCTACGTATGTGGGGAAAACTCGGCTACCCCCGACGTGCACTCCGGCTGCGTGAATGCGCAGAAAAGATCGTCGAAAAGCACGACGGCGAAGTACCAAGCGACGTGAACACACTGTTAGCCCTTCCGGGGGTAGGAGACTACACAGCTCGGGCAGTAGCGGCGTTTGCTTTTGGCGCGCGCACGCCGGTGGTGGACATCAACGTGCGCCGCGTACTCCGGCGACACCGCCAGGGCACGTACCTACCCGGCATCGCCAAACGCACAGACATGACGCTCGTCAAAGAGTTCCTACCACTCGACCCCACGACTGCGGCCGAGACCTCTGTCGCACTCATGGAACTCGGCGCTACTGTCTGTCGAACGACACCCGAGTGCGAGGCCTGCCCCATCGCCACCAGTTGCGCCTGGATTGCCGCCGGTCGCCCCGAACCCGAAGACCACGAAATCGCCGCTGCGAAACGGCGCGTGCAGAAGTTCGAAGGCACCGACCGTCAAGTCCGGGGCTTGCTTCTCGACGTGCTCCGCGCCGCCGACTCCCCCGTCGAACAGACCGCTCTGGATGCGGTCTGGGATGATACGCATCAGCGTTCCCGCGCATTGTTTTCCCTGCTTGACGACGGACTTGCGGAGCAAACCTCCGATGGCCGCTTCCAGTTGCCCCGTTAGAACCCAGACAATGCTCCGGTAAAGACCAGATTCGAACAAGTGCGTTGCCTAGAATTGGGAACATGAATGCCACGCCCCATCGACCTCAGCGCCAGCGCTGTCTCTTTGGGGCTAGTAAACGCAGAATCGCGCTGAGCATGGTACTTGGAGTTGCTCTTCTGAGCTCTAGCGTGGGAACGCTCGGTGGTTGCTCGGCGGTGGATGGTCTAGGAGCAACTGGCTTCGGTTCCTCGGATTCTGACTCTTCTACGGTGAAGCGATTGCCTCCAGGTCAGGTAATTACGAAGACGCCATTTCCGGTCAATGCGCCCGCACGCGCACAGCGGGTCGTGTTTTCCTCCACAGGCGCACGCGACCACCGCCAGACAGCCGTGTCCGGCACGATTTTGCAGCCCTATACCCGCTGGTCGGAGAAATCCCCGCGCCCACTGGCAGTAATTGCACCTGGAACTCTCGGTATGGCTGATAACTGTGCCAGTTCGGTTGCCCTGCGCTACGAAGCGCCTCCGACGCCTCCGGCACCTCAGTTGCTGGCACAGGGATGGAATGTTGCCATCGTGGATTACCAGGGGCTCGGCACGCCTGGGGTACATCCGTATCTCAACCGTGAGGTTGCCGGGAATAACACGCTCGATATGGCGCGAGCGGCTATTGAAACTTTACAACTGCCTACAGACACTCCCATTGCGCTGTTCGGCTACTCACAGGGCGGAGGCGCCACCGCTGCAGCGGCCGAGCTCGCCGATGAGTATGCCTCGGAGCTGAACATCCGCGCTGTTTACGCCGGGGCTATTCCGGCCGATCTCACCGACACTGCACTGCATATTCGCGGCTCGGCGCTGGCGGGGCTCGTCGGTTACTTCATGAACGGCTTGATTGCAGAGTACCCAGAGGCAAAAGAACCAATCGAGCGCATGCTGAGCCCGCTGGGGCAGGATTTCCTGAAGCTCACGGCCGATGAATGCATTGGCGCCACTGTCGAACGTTGGCCTCGCAATGACACCAAGGCATTTACGGCCAACGACTTGGGGATAGCGGAGAATCTGCGCTCGCCGGAGCTCTCCCCCGTCGTTCGGCGCCACGTGGAAGAACAAGCTCTGGGGACAAAGACTCCCAGTATGCCCGTATTCGTTACCCATAACGCGTTGGATGATGTGTTACCCGTGACGTCGGCACGCAAACTTGTGCAGAAATGGCAAAAGGCCGGCGCCGACATCACCTACGTGGAGGTCGACACTGACCTCGGTGATGGGACGCACGGCCTTGCCTACGTGCTCACCCACGACGAGATGCTTGCGTGGGTGAATCAGAAAATGGGGTACTAGTGTGCTAGCGCACTAGCTGTACTGACGGTGAAATGCTCACCGACAGCCATCAGCCACTAACTACTTCTTCTTCCAACGACCGCGGAAGGTCAGGCCCTTGCCCAGTCGGACGGTGTAACCGCCGCGGCTGTTAATGGTCACCGGACCGATACGCTTAGAACCAGAGACTCCCGAACCCGAGTAGTTCAGCCACGTGTCCTTGTCCAGGTTCTGCTTCTTGCGAAATTGGAGCCCCATTTAGTTCTCTCCCTCGGAGTTATCGGATTCGACCTCGGCAGCGGCCTGGTCGGCAGCACCTTCGATGTCGTCGGCTTCAACACTCAGGGTGCCATCAGCGCTGCCGAGAACGTCCTTGTCTTCCTCAGACTCCCCCAGAGCACCGCCGTCGGCATCAACGTTCCCGGCCTTGCCCTTGTTGGTGAAGGTGAACTTCGCCTTGTCGACGTCCTTGGACTCGCCATCCCAGCCTTCGACATCGATGAAGACGGTCTCGCCGAGACCGACCTCACCGTAGAGAATCTTCTCGGAGAGCTGATCCTCAATCTCGCGCTGGATCGTGCGACGCAGCGGACGGGCACCGAGCACTGGATCAAAGCCACGCTTGGCCAGCAGGTTCTTGGCGCGGTCGGAAATCTCCATGGTGATGCGCTTCTCGTCGAGCTGGTCGCTGACGCGGGCCAGCATAAGGTCGACCATCTGGACAATCTCAGCCTGGCTCAGCTGCTTGAAGACCACAATCTCGTCGATACGGTTCAGGAACTCCGGACGGAAGTGCTTCTTCAGCTCGTCGTGGACCTTGTCCTTCATCCGCTCGTACTTGCCATCTTCATCGGCCTCGCCGACCCCCGAGAAGCCCATACCAACAGCCTTGGAAATGTCGCTGGTACCCAGGTTCGAGGTGAAGATCAGAACCGTGTTCTTGAAGTCCACCACTCGACCCTGCGAGTCAGTCAGACGACCGTCTTCCAGGACCTGCAGCAAGGTGTTGTAAATCTCCTTGTGGGCCTTCTCAATCTCGTCGAAAAGCACGACGGAGAACGGCTTGCGGCGCACCTTCTCGGTGAGCTGGCCGCCCTCTTCGTAGCCGACATATCCGGGAGGAGCACCGAAGAGGCGCGAAGCGGTGAAGCGGTCGTGGAACTCACCCATATCAATCTGAATGAGTGCGTCTTCCTCACCAAAGAGGAACTCGGCCAGGGCCTTCGACAGCTCGGTCTTACCAACACCAGACGGGCCGGCGAAGATAAACGAACCGGACGGACGCTTCGGGTCCTTCAGACCAGCGCGGGTACGACGAATAGCGCGGGAGACAGCACTGACGGCCTCTTCCTGACCGATAATGCGCTTGTGCAGCTCATCCTCCATGCGCAGCAGACGCGAGGACTCTTCCTCGGTGAGCTTGAACACCGGAATGCCAGTCCAGGAAGCCAGGACCTCCGCAATCTGCTCCTCACCAATCTCAGCGATGGTGTCGGACTCGCCCGCACGCCACTTCTTCTCGCGCTCGCGGCGCTCTTCGCCCAGCTTGCGCTCCTTGTCGCGCAGACCAGCTGCCTTCTCAAAGTCCTGCTCGTCGATGGCGGCTTCCTTCTGGCGGCGCACATCGGCGATCTTGGAGTCAATCTCCTGCAGGTCAGCCGGGGCAGTCATGCGCTTGATGCGCATGCGAGCACCGGCCTCATCGATCAGGTCAACGGCCTTATCCGGCAGGAAGCGGTCGTTGATGTAGCGGTCGGAGAGCGTAGCTGCGGCAACCAGAGCCTTGTCCGAGATGGATACGCGGTGGTGAGCCTCGTACTTATCGCGGACACCGCGCAGAATCTCGATAGTGAGATCCACACTCGGCTCCGGCACGTTCACCGGCTGGAAACGACGCTCAAGAGCGGCGTCCTTCTCAATGTGCTTACGGTACTCATCCAAAGTGGTAGCACCGATGGTCTGCAGCTCACCGCGAGCCAGCTTCGGCTTCAGAATCGAGGCTGCATCAATTGCGCCCTCGGCGGCACCGGCACCAACCAGCGTGTGAATCTCGTCAATAAACAGGATGATGTCACCGCGCTGGTTAATCTCCTTGAGCACCTTCTTCAGACGCTCCTCGAAGTCACCGCGGTAACGGGAACCCGCAACCAGCGAGCCCAGGTCGAGAGAGTAAAGCTGCTTATCCTTCAGCGTCTCCGGCACACGACCGTTGACAATGTCCAGTGCAAGCCCCTCCACGACGGCGGTCTTACCAACACCAGGCTCACCAATCAGCACAGGGTTGTTCTTGGTGCGACGAGAAAGAACCTGCATAATGCGCTCGATTTCTTTCTCGCGGCCAATAACCGGATCCAGCTTGCCCTCACGTGCAGCAACGGTCAGGTTACGACCGAACTGATCAAGCACCAGCGAACCCGACTGGTGGTTACCCTCCTGCACACGAGCGCCGGAAGTAGCACCGACCGGACGCTGCTCCGGAGAACCATCGGACTCATCGCCCTGGAAACCGCTGAGCAGCTGAATAACCTGCTGACGTACGCGCGGCAGGTCAGCGCCGAGCTTAACCAGGACCTGAGCAGCAACACCTTCGCCCTCACGAATCAGGCCGAGCAGCAGGTGCTCAGTACCGATGTACTTGTGACCCAGCTGCAGAGCCTCGCGCAGAGAGTACTCCAGCACCTTCTTTGCACGCGGGGTAAACGGCACGTGACCGCTCGGCGGCTGGGAGCCACGACCAATAATGTCGACTACCTCAGAGCGCACAGCATCCAGGGAAATACCCATGGACTCCAGCGCCTTGGCAGCTACACCGTCGCCTTCACTAATCAGGCCGAGCAGGATGTGCTCCGTGCCGATGTAATTGTGATTGAGCTCGCGTGCCTCATCCTGTGCCAGGACGACAACGCGACGTGCTCGGTCCGTAAACCTCTCGAACATCACTGCCCTTTCAAGTGTCTATTTTTGCCGTAATTCAATAAAGGTTGTTTCACCTAGCTTAAACGCGACGCGACACAGATTAATCCCTATAGCCGTACGCCAGTAGCGAACAGCCTGGTCGAGAGAGGTATCACTGCTCGTACGGCAGCAAAAGCTCCCGGCGGCAATGCCACCGGGAGGAAACGAATGTTGGAATGAATTACTCCTGCGCGTTAAGCCAAACGCCAGACAAGAAGGAGTATTTGCACGGGATATCAGTCAGTCTCCATAATCTCCCACTCATACGGAGTCACTTCACCGCGCACCTCGTGGTACGGAGAACTGAAGTACAGGGTGCCATTCTTATTCAGGACCACGATCCCGTGGAAGCTGTACTTCTTCCCTTCCTTCAGTCGGAATGGCGGGCGCGAGGCATCCCAATTTCCACCGCTCATTCCGGCTTCCCAACTTCCAGATGCATCCTCGAGATCAAAGGTGACCAGATTGTGGGCGTTCTTCTTGTTACCCCACTTAGCTGTGGTCTGGCAGCGGAACATGTCCTGATTTACCGACCCACCACAGACTACGGTTTCTCCGTCTGTGGAATAGCTGACATAGTCACGGTTGATCTTGGGGTAGTTCGTAGCTGCATCGGCGACGGACGGATTGACAACAGCAAGCGCAGTGGCGGCAGTGATTGCGGCGGCTACAGCGGAAATCTTCTTGGTGAACATGATCTCAGATTAAAAACTCTCGGACACAAAAGAAACGGGAGTTCTCCCCGGGGAGTTCTCCCCTAGCTAAACCATGCTGGACTGCCCAAATCTGGACAGTGGTGCCATCAAACGCACCACGATTTATCCGCTTATGTCACCGGCACAATGCAGTCAGAGAGCGATGCTGTCCAAAGCAGCACGGTCAGAGCGCATGGCAGTCTGTGACGCACCGAGAATGGATTTATATCAATGGCTTTCAAACTATTCAGCTTCCGAAAGACCTTCCGCCCCACCCGCAACTCCCGGGTTACGCTATCGCGTTCTGGCCTCGGATATTCCTATCGCATGGGGCCCGTTCGGTGGACGAAGAATGCCCGTGGCGGCCGAACCACTACTGTGAACACGCCAATTAAAGGATTGACTTATCGCAAGTACCGTCGTTAAGCGAGCAGTTTCAAGTCGTCTGCAGTGACCAATCGTGCTTCGATTGCAGCGACAACTACCAGCTGCAGACGGCTCTTTTGATTAACCCGTTGCCACTCCTTGCTTGAGACCAGCCCCTTGCTCAAAGCGGATTCAAAAAGTGCGGTGCGGTAATGCTCGACTGCCTTTGCGGTCTTGCCTCCCAGCTTTCGGCCGGCCTCGGCATCGGTGCATGAAACCATAATGGTGTCGATTCGGCCGCGCAGATAATCCTCCGCATATGCAGCGATCAGAGCACGCTGGCGCTCCGGCAGCTCCCCAACCGAGATGGTTTCAGTCCCGTCAGTTGGCAGCACGACCTTCGCATCGGCGTGCTCAATATCCTGTTTAATCTGAATTTCGTACTGGTCATCCTTGACGGAAAAGCGGATGAAATACTCCGGGTAGCTCAAATCAAAACGCTGTTGCGGAGCCAGCCGGAATGACCGCGACACCTCCGGAATGTGCACCATTGCAGTCACGTGCTCGCAGTTATTGAGCAGAAACCACATTCCGGATTCCGCATACACATACATTGCTATGCGGTGCATGTAGCGGTTATCTTCGCCCACTTTGAGGTCGGCGTCACGCCCGATGGTCAATCCCTCACTCGGATTGGCAACAATCGCATCCCCACACAAATTATCAACCACAAGTGTTGGGAGCGATGTCACGTTGACCAGGCCTTTCTCTCGCACCACCAGCCACCAACCGCGAATCAGGAACCCTACCCAACGCTCCTGGGGGAATCGCCCAACGACGGCTGAAGTGACTGGCATTCATGATAGTTATCCGAAATATAACAAATATTCTCGGCGTTATCGCTTAATTCGTCGTGGTTTGCATTGCCCACGCCGCCACCGTGTCATAGGCAGCAGGACAAGGATCGCCTTCACTCAAAACGACAAATACCGGACGAAGCACTTCGGGACTGGATGGCGCAGAACTTTCCGCCGGCTGAACCAAGCAGTAATTAATCGGCCGTGTTGCCTCGGAACCTTCGCTGTTCACAGCTTGAAATGAGCCTGACGTTTGTAGGACATCCAGCCGGCGACCATCGGGCTCCATTCGCAGTTTCACCACTTCAGAGCCAGCTGGTTCAGCCACTGACCGGTTCTTGCTCACGGCATCCAGAATTTCACCCCGCCATTTGTCATTTTCAGCCTCTGCAATCGGCTTCTTCTCATCAATACCGTGGCGAAATGGCAGCAAGAATTCATCTGCCGAAGCAAACTGCGTCGCGTGATATGCAGCACCGTTGAATGTTCCCATCCGCTGAATCCCCTGCCAGCTCTTCTCACCGATGGGGACGTCGCTTAACGACGTAAGGGTCCATCGGTCACCCACCGGAATCCGAGGCCCCTTCGCCAAATCGGGAGCGCGAAGTCGCATCGGTTCCGCAGAACCTCCGATAGCTACTGGCTGTGCCAAGTGCTTGGCACTAAAGAGACCGCCATCTCCAATGCCGCTACGTTCGGCAACAACAATGCCACCACCAATAAGGCCTAGACATGCCACTACGGAGAACGCTGCAAGGGCTTTCTTCCGGTTCTTCGGATTGCGAACCTCGACGGCACCACCATTTAGCGCAGCAATGAGATCGCTAATAAACGCATTGCAGGATTCGTAGCGTTCATCGGCGTCAACCGCCAACGCCTTGGCGAAGACCGAATCAACTACCGCACCGAGGTTGGTAACCGGTCGCTTACCGCAGTGCAATTGCCGCGCACTGGCCGCGTCAGTAGCTGGAAATGCCTTATATCCCTGCAACAGCTCGAATATCGTGCACGCAAACGCATACTCGTCACTAGCTGCACTAATGCAACTCTTAGTGAAGATCTCTGGCGCCATGTAGGGCAATGAGCCGGCAACACGATTGGTCACGCCAACACTGTCGATTTCAGTGGCGGTTGATACACCGAAATCCACAAGCGTCGCGCTTAACACAAGCCCCGACGAATCTCGCTCTACGACGATATTTGATGGTTTTACATCACCATGAATCACCGCTGGTTCGTGCTTTGCTAGCCGATCTAGCGCGGTAGCAATCTCCACACCAATCGACATGACCTCGCTCTTATCGAAAGTGCGCGGCGGATATTCGGCCAGTTCAGCGCCCAACGAATTACCGCTAATAAGAGTCATGGTGAACCAAAGCAGGTTCCCGGCTCGCCCGCCATCGAACACGGTCACAACGTTGGGAACGTGAACAGTGGCTGCGATAGAAACCTCGTTCTGGAACAGTGCCTCCATTCGCTTAGAAGCACTGGCCTCTTCCGGCAGTGGGACGATTTTCAGTGCTTCGTTTCGGCCCAGCTTGGGATTTCGTACTCGAAAAACAGTCCCCATATTGCCGGCACCGATGAGAGCTTCAACCTCGTAGCCCTCAAAAATATCGCCTACCTGGGGAAGATTAGTCATCGGTTCCGTTGCCCAGACCCATCGAGATTACCCACCATAATCTGAATCCCAGACTCAGAGCGGCAATCATAATTAGGCGAAACTTCTTGGCATTCCATCGTCAGTGGCTGACCGTCATACTCAATCTCGATTGTCGTCTGCTTTGGCAGTGTTCCTTGCTCTTGCCGCTGTTTACTGAGCGCCCGCACTACCTCGTAATATGCTTCACAGTCCATATCGGAGCCCTGGTTTGACCAGGCACTCTGCAGCATCGGGCACGTCGGATCAACGGTCGACGCTAAGACCTCTGGGTCTACGAACCGATCGTCGGCAGGCGGTGCGATTGTAGTCGAGGTTGGTTCCTGATCATCGCCCACATAGTAGGACGGCGAGACTTCCACTTCGGTGCTTTCAGTGGTTTCAAACAACCCGTCGGCGTTATCCTGCTGGTTAGAGCGGAAATTTAGGATCCAGACCACCATTGCCAGGATGACGACAACCAGAATGGCGAGCACGAACAGCAGAATCTTCCGATTTCGACCATCAGTATCGGAATTTGCACCGCTGTCAATGTCATCGACGCCCGGGATTAGAGTGCGATCGTCGGTCATCAGTTATCTCCTTGGCTGACAGAAACCTTCATCATCGTCGTGCGAGCAGCCGAAATCTCTTCCTCATTCATCACACCAATGCGCACGTGGGATTCGATTGAGCGACCCGATGGAACGTGAGTGCCTTCCACGGTAATCATGCCGTCTGCTGCTACAAAGAACTTAACCTGAATTGGCTGACCCTTGGGCAACGGCGGGATACCTGTCAGCATAGATTCCGATCCACTAATGATGTCATTGAGAGCGACATCTTCGGATGGAACGTCACTGGCCTGCTGATACAGCGTCAAATCTACTTCCTCTTGGCCATCAGCTACGGTCGAATACTCCCGGACCACCGGCTCAGACAGGGGAATCATGTCATTCTGGTTGACCAGATAGTCGATGTACGGGTTGTTCAGATGATCGACAACTCGAATGCCAATCGACTTTGGCAATACATTTGCCACCTTCTTCTCCGACAGCGCGGCTAGCTGCCCGGCGTCAATCCCTGTCTCAGCCGCGATCTGCGCAATTGACTGCTGTTGGACAGCAGGGCTGGACTCAGCATTAACCACTCCCCCGAGCTTGCTGATCATCGCAGCAAGGGCAGCACCCTTAGCAACGGCTAGATCAGGCTCAACCAACAGTGGCTTCTTACCCGTCAGACGCTCCACCAGTTTGGTTACGGCGGTCATTCGCGAAGATCCACCCACCAGGATGACCTCATCAATTGTCAGTCCCGGCTCCTTTTCCTTTGCCGTCTCCAATACACGGGTCAAAGGAATCTCCGTCTGCTCGAGCAATGGCGCCGTGACACGCTCCAAGTCTTCGCGGGTAACGGCAATCTTGGCGCGGGAACCAGAGTCACTGGCAAGTCGCACAGTGGCGCTTTCCGCATTACTCAGCGCCTCTTTACAGTTCACCGTCTGCTCATGCAACTTAGCGACGAAGGTCTCATCGTTTTCCGCCTCCTCGTCACCAGTCTGCTCAATGAATTTATCCAGGATAAATTCACCAAGCGCCTTATCCCAGTCAGCACCGCCCAGTCGAGCATCACCGTCGGTGGCAATAACCCGGAAGGTGTTGTCAATCCCCTGCACAATCGTGGCATCGAATGTACCGCCTCCGAGGTCATACACCAGCAAGGTCTTGTCCTTTAGAGGCTGCTTGGAGTCGTAGTAGAGGGCCGCAGCAACCGGTTCTGCTACCAGCTCCAACACATTGAAATTAGCAATCTGCCCTGCGTTGCGAGTTGCCTCGCGCTCCTTAGCACCAAAATATGCCGGCACAGTAATAACTGCCGAAATCTCGTCGTCAGCTGCTTCGTCTGGAATCAACGAGCGCAAAATCAATGAGGAAATCTCCTCCGGGGTGTACGGCTTCCCGCTGAAGTTCCATTTCTTATCGGTGCCGATGCTCCGCTTCACCAGCTCGATGACGTCATTGGGGCTGAAGAGCTTCTCTTCACGTGCCAGCTTTCCGACAACGGTGTTGGCCTTCGATTCAAACCACACCACACTTGGTGTCGACAGATCTCCGTCGAGGTTTTCTTGAATGACAGGAACACCCAGTGAGTCCACGTAGGAAATTGCGCTATTGGATGTACCCAGATCGATGCCGTAAATACGTTCAGCCATGATTTTTCTCCTTATTCTGAAATCTGTTGGATTCTTGACTTCTTTTGCCGTGTCAGCGCTCTAGTTGTGTGCTGGCCGGACTCGAGCTGTGCCCTGTTCAGACTCGAGTTTTGGCCTAGTTGCCGCTGTGCCGGTACACCGTGACCGGCGCCTTGGCCACCACAATTGGACTGGTAGAACTGGTGAAGGTGTAGTAGTGCGAGATTCGTCGTGATGGAGCTAGCGTGCGGTGCAGCGCGGGGTTATCTGAATCCGCGAATTTGGTACGACGGTGAATTGAGGAATCAAAGGCATCGCCCACCTTCGCCTCTGTAATTGCCACTCCCATGGACTGAAGCGCATCTGCGATCGAGTCCTGCAGGAAATCCAGGGTCGAATACAGGTCACTGCCATCAGTTTCGGTAGTTTCTTCGAGCCGCGAAAGGTCAGCGCAAATCCCGTCATGGATGGCCGCCAACTTTTCCGCCAGCGGCATCAACTGGGCGTACCAACGACGATCAGTCAGCGCTTCCAACTCTTCACTTTGAGAGCGCAATACTGCGTTCATTGTGTCCAGCCGTGTTTGAATCAAATCCAACTGCTTTACGACGTTCTCGGCCGCAATACCTGCGGTACTTTCGGTATCCGCTTCTGAGTGTTCTTCCACCGGAGCAGGAGGAAGATCCTGCTGGGCTGGAGCTCCTTCCGTGGTGTCTTCATCATGGCCAAACTCGGCACCACCAGAATCGGCACTGCCAGAATCGGCGTTCTCAACCTTGGACCATGCAGCTTCGTCGGTGTCTAGTTTTGGATCTCCGGAATACTCGACCGGCTCCTGACCTGTGGTATCACCATTGTCGACTGCGCCCCGAGAGCTGAAGGACTCATCAAAGTTCGGCAGCGGGGCGAAATTATGCGCTCCACCGAAGTCAACCTCCGGATACTTAGACTCTCGTTCCTGATACTCATCAGCACGACTGTCCGAATGCTTGGCAGCCTTTTTATTTTCATCCTTTTTGTTATTAAAGAACCCCATTTTTATATTCCTTCCCCTTAGCGAATAGATAGGCAATCGACACAAATGTAATGATAAATATAGAAAATAGAACCCATCCTAATTCATAGAAATTATCATTTATAACCCCCATGGCAATGAAATATACGGTTCCAAAAACAGCAATCCATCGTTTTGCCACTCGCTTCTTTACCAATGCCCACAAGATACCGACAAAAATAGCCAGAACCGGTACAGCAATGAATCCATTACCCTCCTGCATGATCTGCACTATTAAACCGAGAACAACAAACGGAGAAAGAAATCGTAATAACTCCTTGGCAATCGGATCCCCATCACCAGTATGGGCCGTTTGAGAATCCGCTTTCCCCCTTCCGGTATCAGCCTTCAAGACATCGTCTCGATTGACGTTTTGAAGTACACGATTCTCAATTGTCGAATCGGAACTAGAACAGTAGGCTCCCTCAGCAATTTGCAATTCTTTACGAAGTCTCGTTGGGTCCAGCGACGTTCCGTCGTTAAGCAGACCGAAAGTATGTCGAGTCACTAAATCCGCTGGATTATCGACTGCTTGCAACCTTCGAATAAGACCGGTGCGGGTTTCAGCCTCTGGTGAGCCGGTACGAAAACTCGCACCGATGGATTTCGTTGCACTCTTCAGCATGTCGCTATCGATGGGGTTGCCGTCGATAGCGCCTTCGGACTGTTCGCGAAAGCCGCTCGCAATGACATCTGCAATCGACCGAATGTCGGTATTTGCACTACTGGCCTCATCAAAGGCCGCCCAGACTCGTTTCTCCGCGTTGTTCGTTGGACCAGTCTCAATTTCCTGGCTATCTTCAACGTCGACATACTCGCGGAGCTCCATGCGGTTAGACGTTGGAACCAATATGCGATCAAAGAACTCTTCTAATCCGTGCTCGGTAATCGCTTTTCCACTGCCCTTTGCATACGGCTTCAAGAACCCCTCTTTAACTGCCTTCATCTGCACATCAGTGAAGAAGTACTGAGGACGCTGTACTCGTTTGAGAACAAGTCGAAAAGAAACACCGAACTTCTTTCGCACTGCGTCGACAAAATCTTCGGTGTGCAGCTCATCGATAATGTCCAGTGCGCGCTGAGACTGCTTACCGAAGAACAACAGGTCTCGAATTAAACGGACACGCGCTTCCCAAAAATCCGAGGAAGAGGCATCTCCGCCCATGGGAATGTCAGCAATCAGCTGAGCTAACTTGGCGCCTGTTGGCACTGCGCCTGGTGAAAATAAGTTTTCAGCTAGGTTGTCTCGAACTGCGGGATTCAGACTCACATCTGCTCCTGAATCTCACTGATGCGAACACGCTGTTCTGGAGATAGGCCTGTCATAAACCGCCTGGCGGGATCTACTGCGATAAGCCATCCGGGGTCTACATGCTCCGGCAACAGTCGAATCATTGCCCGAGCAGGGCGTCCCGAATCAAGCGCGGAGACAGTTGTCAGAGTCTCTCCGTTGACGTTGGTGTCCTCTCGTTCTTCAAGCTCATAGGCAGTGCCGTACGTGGAAAGCGCCTGCTTCATCTCTTCAAACGCCGCGGCAGTGTTGTAGTCGAATGCGGCGCGAGCGTAGATGTATTCCACTAGGACTACGAGAGCGAAAAGGATTAATGCTTCGAGCGAAATAAGGACGCTTTTAGACATAAGCGATGCTGCGGTGACTGCCAGCACCGTGATAATGAGGCCGGGAATCCAACTAGTCTGATTTCGCAAGAACCACATCGCAAACCCCATGGCGAATGGAATCAACATCGCCGTATCTGGATATGGTCCACTATTGATGGATTCCAAAATTCCGCCAATTATGAATCCGGCGATAATGAGTACGACTCGAAACATCCAGGGTGCCCACCAAACAAAAAATGGCGGAATGATACGACCTTCTTGATCTACACCAACACGGTTTGGAATAATTCCTTGATCCTCCAAATCACCGCGCCAACCTTTAGTACGATCTGGAACACCCTTCACAATATCTGTGGTTTTTGAGAAGTAGCTTTTGGCCACATCTTTCAGCTGTTGGAGGTTCATTAAACGGTTCTTTCCCTCAATCCTTTGTCCAACGATTAATTCGCTGAACCCGACAGGATTTAGTTAAACCTGCACGGGTAGTGAAAGTCACCGGGAGAACTCCCGTACCGCTTCTGAGGCCTCCGCTATAGCGTCGTCAAGCAGATGAAGAAAACGCTTATTCGGCGCTTAACTCGGAGGTTTTTAACGCCCATGTCATCCCAGTTTCATTCAAAGCACGTTTTGGCTGCGGCAGCCGCCGCGACTGCCCTGACCCTGATTGGCTGCTCAGGTATGCCCACTAACAACGCTGCCCCGGAGTCCCCCGCAGTGGTGACAGTTACAGAAACGTCCCCTGCTTCTGATGCACAATCCGAGACCCCTAGCTCGACTGAGAGTTCGACCGAGTCGGAAGATCCAGAACAGGAATATGCCAACAGTTCGCAGGATAAGAATTCTCCCAACAGCGAACTTTCGGATTCGGACGATGACTCTGGTGTAGTAACGCTGAACAGCTCGATGGAGCTGACCAAAATTGGCGGCATGGAGCCTGGCAGCGCCAAGCGCCAAAACGTCAAGATTGACGCAACTGCTCACCAAAAAGAATTGGGCGGCTTCGACACTGCTCGGATCACGTTTCCTTTCGAGGGGGCCAATAGCCTGTTGACCTATCCCCTGGTTGATGGCGAAGCAAACGTCAGGTTGCTGTGGAATTTCAGCCAGACCGGAGGAACTGAAACCTGCGAAAACAAGGTGGAGGTCTACGATGCCGAAGGCAAGCCGACTGCAAGTGCCAGCGCAGGTGTGACTGGACAACATACTCCTTGCCAAATCGTTCGCCGGTTTGGGGAGAAGGCCTACGCAACGTTTACAGGACCCGGTGAATACATCGTTGCTGTGACAGCCCAGCAACCGGGATTCGAACCCATCACAATTGCACAGAAAGTAAAGGTAGTCGGATAAAAATGAGCACTCACGAACCCATCGATCCGTGGAATAGCAACCAGTCGGGCACTTCCGAGAAAGTGTCGGAGAGAGCTTTCGGCACTAAGTCCGGAAAGAGTAAGCCATTGACGTTGCCGCTCATCCTTGGCGCAGTCGGAGTGATTGTTGCCGGCGCGGCAGGTTTTGCCATGGGCGGTAAGAATGCTGAGTCCGAACTTGCAAGCGCGAATGAAGAGATTTACTCGTTGCAACAGCAGGCAGAGGAGCGGGAAAGCGAGCTGCAAACAAAGATTGATGAGCTGGAGGACAAGAACTCGAAAACTCATCGCGAGAGCCTCAAGTCCGACCAAGCTGCCGCAGCCGCTTATAACTACAAAAAGGCGCTCGACTGGCTGAACGTCTGCGATGCTCGCGACTACATGCCCGCAGAAACAGGGGCGCAACAGACTAGTTGGGGCTCCCTAGGCGTTGGCTGCTCGTACGAGTTCGAAAATCCCGACGGGGAGATCATCATTCTAGTTAGCGGAGAAAGTAGTGACGACAAGACAGGGAAATTAACCGACGGCTACTTAAAATCAATCATCCACAATGATGATTATCTTCGGCTCAATGTGTGGGTCTCTGACTCTGGGCCATGGGCCGACGCAGAGGAAAAGGCCACAGATATTGCCGAAAAGGTCAGTAATGCCGCTGAGCTCAATAAGAAACAGGACACTGAAGAACAATAAATAGCGTCCCTGCCATAAACGCCCATGAACCCCAGCTCACTAGTGAGCTGGGGTTCATGGGTTACGTGGGGCCGATAATTCACAAAATCTACGGCGCCGATTAGAAGACTAATTGTTCACACGGTCATCGTCACGATCATCATCCGTGTCATCAACGTCATCGCGATCATCGTCCAGCTCCTCAGTCGACGTCACCGTAGTGGTCTGGACTGGAGTCGTATCGGATAGGTTCGCTCTTCGCCACCGAGTCGAGGGCGCAGCTGGATTAGAACACGTTTCAGAAGTCTTCCCCAAAGGAATCAGCTCCAAACCAGAACCCTCCCCGGCTAAGGTCAGCACCCATTGAGCTGCGAAAGAGAACTGATACTTGACCATCTTCACTGGTCACCGCGCATATCTTCACAAAAATTCGTTTCCCATAAAAAAATTTTGCAAAAAGCTACACAAAAGTGACCTAGGACACTTATTCTTACTGTAAAAGAAACTAAATCGGCGGTCCTACCGATGAGGTTTCGCCTGATTAGGCCTCTCCGAAGACCGCAGGACATGAACCACGGAAGATGAGTGACTATGACATCTAATCCACAGACCTCGATTTTCAATAAGGTGCGCAAAGCTTCGCGAGCTACCTCGGACCTCGTTCTCGGACTCGCACCGGTGACGCAGGCTGGCGTCCTCGGCTCGATGGGACCTGGCGCTGCTGGAAAGGCATTGAATTCCATCTACCGTTGGGACTTCCTGCCAGCTGGTCTCCTCGGCATTGCAGCCGGCCGCGACCCGCACCACACCGCGATTATTGATGACGGCGGCTCGCTGACCTACGAAGAACTGCACGAGCGCTCCACTGCCCTGGCTCGAGCACTCCGCCACGGTGATACTCAGCAGCGCGACCGCATCGGCGTGCTGTCTCGCAACCACCGCGGTTTCATTATGGCGCTGTGTGCCCACGGTCGCCTCGGCACCGACCTGGTACTGCTCAACACCGGCGCCTCTGCCGAGCAGACTCTGGCCGTGATTCGTGAGCAGAAGATTGACTTCCTGTTCATTGATGAGGAATTCACTCACATGTTGCCGGAGGACTTCGATGAGTGCCCGGTCGCAGTGTCGTGGTTCGAAAACTACGGTGACACCTCCTGTGTTCGCGAGGGCTGGACCTCCATGCAGGAGATGCTGAAGACGGCACCGCCGGCAAAGTGGCCAACCGCCGAGCTGCCAAGCCGTCCACGCCGTGGCCGCGTTATTATTCTGACTTCCGGAACCACCGGCACGCCAAAGGGTGCCAAGCGTCCGGAGCCGCGCAGCTGGATGCCGGCATCGTCCATCATGAGCCGCATTCCGCTGCGCCAGCGTCGCCCGGCTTACCTTGCGGCTCCGCTGTTCCACACCTGGGGATTCGCAACTGCACAGCTGTGCATCGCACTGCGTTCCACCATGATCATGCGCCGCAAGTTCGATCCGGCCGACAGTCTCCGCATTATCGAGCAGCACTCTCCGCACACCATCTTCCTGGTGCCGACCATGCTGCAGCGCATGATTGAGATTCTCCCGGAGAACTACGATATCGGCGCGACATCGCTGAAGGTCATCGCATCCTGTGGCTCGGCCATTCCGGAGGGAATTGTCACTAAGACCCTCGAGCGTTTCGGGCCGGTTCTCTACAACCAGTACGGCTCCACCGAGGTCAGCTGGGCAACTATTGCTACCCCGGATGAGCTCAAGGCAAACCCGACCACGGCAGGTCGCGCACCGCTGGGCACTCGTGTCCAGATTCTCGACGAAGACGGCAACCGCGTTGCCGACGGCGAGACCGGTCGAATCTTCGTGGGCAACAACATGTTGTACGAGGGCTACACCCGCCCCGGCGCGGACAAGCAGGTCATTGACGGCATGGTCTGTACCGGTGACCTGGGTCGCATGGAAAATGGCCTGCTCTACATCTCCGGTCGCGAGGACGACATGATTGTCTCCGGTGGCGAGAACGTCTTCCCACGTCAGACCGAAGATGCACTCAGCCAGCTCGAGGGTGTCCGCGAGTGCGCAGTCGCAGGTGTTCCGGATGAGCGCTTCGGTCAGGCCCTGGTCGCCTGGGTTGTCCGCGACGACTCCCCTGAGGGCCGTGCCCTGACTAATGAGCAGATTCGCACATATGTCAAGCAGCACCTCAGCCGATTCGCCGTGCCGCGCGAGACCGTGTTCCTCGATGAACTGCCACGCAATGCAGTCGGCAAGGTGGTTCCTCGCCACCTGCCGAAACCGTGGGAGAATGTCGCCGAGGAGAAGGTGGCTTAGGGCGCAGGGACCGTCGTAAAGCGAACGGCAGACACGAAAAGGACGCGGTAAAAACTTCCATTGTGGAAGTTACCGCGTCCTTTTTGCGTGCCCTAGGAAGAACTAGAGTGATTAGCCAGCGTTCAAAACACCGTAGTCCGTGACGGGCTCACGGAAAATCTCTTCGCCGTCCTGAGTCACGGTTACCGCATTCGGAGTGACGGTATACGTGTAGCCACCATTTTTCGCGACAGCACGGTTCCCGGAGAAACTATCTACTGTGTACGCATCCGGGGTATCCGAAATCTCACCGAAGTCACCAATGTAATGGCGCTGCTGGCGGTTATTGGAATTCTCGCAAATCACAGCCTTGCCCGACGACGTCTCCGCCAGCACACGCGCGTAATCCCCACCCGAGCAGCGAGCGGTACTGCCAACCCAACCTTTGGCGTCGATATCATCGCGATCCATACCGAACGCGCGGAGACCAAAATTTCCCCTCTGCGTAGTGGTAGGAGCGCTGCTCTCCGGCTGCTTCGTCGTTTCTGGCTCGACGGTCTGGGTATAGGTTTCCGTGTGCGTCTCCACCGGCGCCGGGGACGCAGTGCTTGACGACGAGTCCCCTGCCGCAACCGTATCGGGAGACTGCGGGGAATTATCGGAGGAATTATTCAGGTAGTACGCGCCACCGATACCGGCGACCGCTGCAAGTGCGACACCGACGATGCCCAAGACCACGTACAGACCGTTGTTGCTCTTCTGCTCAGGTGCCGGAGCCTGCTGATAAGCCGGATACTGCTGGGGGTAACCGCCCTGGTTCGGCCCCTGCGTTTGGTACTGGTACTGAGGCTGGTACTGGCCCTGGGCCCCGCCCTGCGGCTGCTCCCAGGCAGATGTTGCATAACCGTCCTGCTCCCAATCCTGCGGGGAGGACGAACGCGGGTTGTACTGGTCGGTCATCGCTAAATTCCTTATTACTTCAGAGCCACACTTGTGCTCGGCCAATAACGTGGCGGCTTGCGACTACGCCCACAGCGGAACTTGCCACTACGTATTTTCCATTAACACTATGCGTTGCCCAGCGTACCCTGCTTGAAGCTAGCACTAGCTCAGAGCGGCACTTTGTTCTTGAAGAAATTGACGTAGTTCCGATCGGAGATCTTTCCCAGCATAAACTCTGGCTCCAACCCGAACATCGACCAACGAGTCTTCGTGGACCAGGACAGAGACTGAGGTGTCGTAGTGCGGTGGTAGCTAATTTGGTAACCGTCAGTGTGAACTCGGATCTGCGTGTATCCACCCGGATAGCCGAGTGCCGCGCCCCGCTCACAGAAGTCCGTATCCCCGTAGTCAGCGATACCACGGCGGCTGCGGTGCGTATGACCAGCGAACACGCCTTTGGCACCCGGCGTGGCGGCCAGAATCTCCTGGAAAATCTTGGCCTGCTGCGCCTCGACCATGAATGCCTCACCACCGAAATGCGAACGCACCGCATCCTGAGTAAACGGGTGATGCGCAAACAAAATTGTCGGACGCTCTGGATCGTCTGCGAGTTCGGCACGCAATGCACGCATCTGACGCTCATTAATACGTCCACCTGCATAACCAAACTCGGCGGTATCAACACCGATGAGGCGCACTTCGCCGACGCGAGTCGACCAGTGCTGCTGCGTCGGCACAAGACGCTGGCTGAAGTAATCCGGAACCGCGGTCTTGCCCTTGCGGATTCCGCGTCCACGGAAACCATTGATATTGGGTAGCCCGGGCGGGTGCACATCGTGATTACCACGGGTGACAAACCAGTTTTTCCCAAACTCACCGAAAGTATCCAAAACCCTGATGAGTTCGTCATACTCCTCAGGGCGGTTGCTATCCGTGCAATCGCCATTGATGACGAGAGTGTCTAACCCGGCAGCCTTTACCGTGTCCACCAGACCCTGCAATTGCATAGAGGCAAAAGGCTGCTCTCCCGGACCGGAGGAAAGACCGAGGTTGCCAATGCGAATGCCGTCATGATTGGGCTTACCAATGTGTGTGTCATTCGTCAGCGCGAACGTCGCCAAATGTGCACCCTCCAGCGCTGGCAGAGTGCTTACGACGCCTGTCTTCTCCGGTGCCGTTTTGCTCATGGTGATATTCAGCGACGGAACCGCGCGACAGTTGTGTGACCAGCACTCAAAGCGATACTCCCGTCCCGGCTCCAACCCGTCAATGACCACATGGTGGTAGCCCGACTCTGAGTACCCCTCGTGCACGAGCTCTAACTGCGTTGAATCCGCAGGACCAAGCAGCACCCGCTCATCCGAAGGAACGGTCGGCTTAATGAAGCCATACGCTGTCTGCACTCCCGGAGCATATGTTGCCCATGTAAATGCCACTGACGTGTCTGTGACAGTGATGACCTCCAAGTCGCTAGCCAGTACCTGCCACGACTTGGAATCCGACTGGGTAAGCCCCAGACCCGACGTGACGTACTCCAGGCCGTACGCTCCCGAGGTTTTCGCGACGGCCATTGAACTTGCAGCAAGAGTTGCAACAGATAGGTAGGCCCGGCGGGAAATGCTCATGTCCAATAAGCCTAGAACCTAAAGATGAAAATTAGATGAACTCTCCCTCTAATCTCAGAAAAATAGGAACGCAACGACAAGAGACACACGGCCAAAACAGCGCAAAATAAAACACCGCCCTACCAAGTCATGGCAGGACGGTGTTTTAAGAAATGTGGCTTGAGCATCTTTGTGAGCTTTTACCGGCTCACCAGTATGTAGATTGCTCTGAAACTGTAACTACTTCAGTTCCTTGGAGGACAGGCCCAGGGTGCGGCGAGCAACGACCAGCTGCTGAATCTGCTGGGTACCTTCGAAGATGTCCAGGATCTTGACGTCGCGGGACCACTTCTCCAGCAGGTTACGCTCAGAGTAACCGAAGGTACCTGCCAGCTGAACGGCACGGAGGCAAATCTCGGTGCCTGCACGGCCGGCCTTGGCCTTACACTCGGAAGCTTCCAGAGTGTTCGGCTGCTTGTTGTCAGCCATCCACGCAGCGCGCAGAGCCAGGAGGTATGCAGCCTCCCAATCGGACTCCAGCTTCAGGTACTCAGCTGCAGCAGCGCTCTGGGTGTGTGCCGGTGCATCGTAGTCAATCTCGATGCCAGCCTCTTCCAGGATGCGACGCAGCTCTTCCAGCGAAGCACGGGAGACACCGATGGCCATACCCGCAACCAGCGGACGAGTGTTGTCGAAGGTCGCCATTGCGCCGGCGAAGGACTTCTTAACATCAATGTCCGGGGAACCCAGCAGGTTCTCCTTCGGAACGCGGACGTTGTCCAGGCGGAGCACTGCAGTATCCGAGGAACGAATACCCAGCTTCTCTTCCAGACGCTCCACGGTGAAGCCCGGAGTGCCCTTCTTCACCAGGAAGGATTTGATGGCAGCACGGCCCTTGGACTTGTCCAGGGTCGCCCACACAACGACGGAGTCGGAACGCTCACCAGCAGTGACGAAGATCTTCTCACCGTTGATGACGTACTCATCACCATCGAGCTTGGCGGTGGTGGAAACTGCGGAGGAGTCAGAACCAAAGGACGGCTCGGTAATTGCCATGGAAGCCCAGGTCTTACCGAAAGCCTCCAGCTGCTCATCAGTAGCAACAGCTGCGATGGCTGCGTTACCCAGACCCTGGTACGGCAGAGACAGGGTCAGACCCACGTCACCCCAGCAGGTCTCAATAACGTTGAGCAGCGAAGCCATGTTGCCACCGTTCTTTACACCGGTGCGCTTCGGCTTCTTATCGTCGCCACGTCCACCAGAAGCACCGGAGAAGCCACGGCCACCATCTGCCATGCCGTCCATCATGGAGGCAAGGGTGTCGAGTTCCTTCGGGTACTCGTGCTCAGCGAGATCGTACTTACGGGAAATCGGTCGGAAGATCTCAGCGGCGGCCTGATGCGACTGGGACGCGCCCGCCTTGAGGAACTTCGGCAGTTCGAGGTTAATCATTTTCTTTCCTCTTAATTCTTTTCGGCTGAAGTATCTAGCGGTTTACAGAACGACGATGCCTTCGGCGACACCAATTGCGCGGAGGTCACGGTACCAACGCTCAACCGGGTGCTCCTTGGTGAAGCCGTGTCCGCCGAGCAGCTGCACACCGTCGGAACCAATCTTCATACCCTTTTCAGTGGCGAAGGTCTTAGCCAGAGCTGCCTCGCGAGCGAAGCCGCGACCCTGGTCAGCGCGGGAAGCACCGCGGAGGGTGATCATGCGGAGACCATCGAGCTCAATCTTGATGTCGGCGACCATGAAGGCCACTGCCTGGCGGTGGGAAATCGGCTCGCCGAATGCCTGACGCTCGTTGACGTAAGGAATGACGTAGTCGAGAACTGCCTGAGAAGTACCCATTGCAAGAGCTGCCCAGCCGAGGCGGGAACGACGCAGAATGTCGAGGTATGCCTCTTCACGATCTGCAGCCGAGGTGCTAGCGCCGCCGAGAATGTTCTCAGCCGGAACCTTGACGTCCTTCAGGATGACGCGCCCCATTGCGGCACCGCGCAGACCCATGGACGGGTCAGCCTCAACGTGGAGCCCCTCAGTGTCGGACTCAACGATAACCAGAGCCGGCTTACCCTCGAGCTCAACACCGATGATGAACAGCTCAGCTGCGCCGGCGTTCGGAACGAAGGACTTAACACCGTTGAGGACCAGCGAATCGCCCTCGCGCTTTGCGGTGGTTTCAGGCTTGCGTGCGTCGAAAAGCGGGCGCGGCTCTGCGAGCACAACAGCGGCAGCCGGGACGTTCTCGCCAGCGAATGCCGGCAGGTAGGTCTTCTGCTGCGAGTCGGAGCCGTGAGCGGTCAGGGTGGCAGCGACACCGGCCGGAGCCAGCACTGCCAGAGCCAGACCCATGTCACCGTAGGACAGAGCCTCCGCGACCAGCGCGTTGGTGGTGACGTCCTCGCCGGTAGCGATGCCCTCGAAAGCCTCCGGGACGTTGATCATAGTGACGCCCAGCTCAGAAGCCTCAGAGACGAGGTTCTCCGGCGGAGTTGCCTCGTGGTCGGACTTATAAGCAACCTCGCGCAGACGAGACTCAGCGAATTCCTTAACCGTCTCGACGATCATCTGCTGATCCTCGGTCGGGGTGAGGTCGAAGAGCTTCTTTGCCTTCTCCTCGGCTGCGGCCTCCTGTGCAGCCTGGGCTTCCTCAGCCGGACGCTCCGGCTTACCGGAACCGGAAATCTTCTTAAACTGACGGTTCGCGGCACCAAGGGTCTTAAAACCGGACTTGGTGGACTGGTACACCACGCGGTCGATCTTTGGCTGAAGGTCGTACTTCTGGGCGAAGTCCGAACCAGTAATCGACGTGATGAACCGCATTGCCGCTCCGATAGCGTCGCGACCAGGGTTATTGCGGCCGACAGTCGAATCTTCGCGGTTCTTCTTCTCGCTCATGTGATCATGGCCTTTCGAGTCAGAACTATTACTGGCATAACAATAAAACAATCACGTGACCGTTGTCACAAGAATTGAAAAAACATTGCCAAGTAACAGAAAACTTTCAGGCTTCTAACTTGTCAGGCGATAACGCGGTTAACAACGTAGTTGCGATCAGAGAGCTCACCAAGCAGAGCCTCGGGCTCGAAACCGTACATCGCCCAACGGGCACGCGCAGTCCACGCAAGCGCATCTTCGCTGCTCAAACGGTGAAAGTTAACCTGGTAGCCACCGGAGTAGACATGCAGCAGTGTGTAGCCACCGGGGTATGCTTTGCACGCGCCGGTCTCCAAATAATCAACGCCGGCCCCAACATCACCGCGAGTACGCTTTGCACGGTGGGTGTGACCTGCCCCCGCGAAGAATACACCCGGAGCGTCGTTAAGCATCTGCTGCAAGCGTCGTGCATCAGCGCTGTTGAGAATGAAGGTGGGCCCGGCAGCATGTGTCCAACCAGCCTCGGAGGTAATTGGATGATGAGCCAGCACAACTGTCGGCTTACTGGGGTCACGCTGCAATTCCCGCTCCAGTGCATCGAACTGTTCCGGGCTAATTTCGCCGCCGGACTCATCCAACTTCGATGAATCCAGACCGATGACCCGAATCGGCCCCTGCTGAGTGACCCACAGTTCCTGCCGCGGACGCCCCAGGAGAACACCGAAGGGATCGCGATGATTCTCGGTACCCTCCAAAACCGGGAATTCGTCGTAGCCAGCAGATGGATCGGCATCCGGCTTATGCGGACGATCATGATTGCCGCGGGTGACAAACCACTGCCGCTCCTGAGCACCAAAAGTATTCATAATCTCGGCAAATCGACGCACCTCCGCCGGACGTGCTTCCGACGTGGCATCACCGTTGACGAAAACCTTTTCAATCCCCATCCCGCGCAGCTCGGCGAGAGCAGCTGTCAGCATGACCTCGGGGTACGGTCCGGCACCCGGTTCAGAAAAGATAGGCGCGGGGAAATTGCCGGTGATAATGCCATGCCCATTTTCGCCAATATGCGTGTCATTGAGGATGGCAATCGTGGTCAGGTACTCCCCTTCCGGAGCGACCAACGTCGTGAACTGTCCAGTTTGCTCGGGTGTATTGGGGAGATTTCGGGTAATCAATCCCGGCTCGGCGACCAGCCCATTCGATCGACATTCGAAACGGTACGTGGTTCCAGGCCGCAGCTTATCGACGGTCACAAAGTGGTAGCCAACCTGCGTCTCGTCCTTATGTACCACGGGTAGCTCGCCGCCCTCATCGGCATCGACTGGCACTAGCGCAACTTCAGTGTCGGCCGGCGCCAGTGGAGCCAGCTTCCCCCACGCTGGATGTGGGCCTGCATACGTCGCCCACGAAAATGTCACCGACGTATCGGTCACGGTCACGACTTCCAGGTCCGTCACAACAAGGCCGCTGGTCAACCCGGTGAATGGAAACGGCGACTGGTTCGGGGCCGCCGATGCAACTGCTCGCGTCCCGACGCTATTGACGGCAACCGCTACAGCCCCCGCACCCGCTACTGCTCCCAAGCGCAATACGGATCGCCGATCAATTTTCTTATTCCCATTTACCGAATTCACGGGTGAAGAAATTACGGGATAAAAATAATCCCGGTGATAACACCGGGATAACTACACATGAATTCAGTCGCTTACGCTTCCGGCTTCACGATCGGGAACAGCACGGTTTCGCGAATGCCAAGGCCGGTCAGGGCCATCAGCAGGCGGTCAATGCCCATGCCCACACCGGTCGTCGGCGGCATGCCCTGCTCCATTGCGTGCAGGAAGTCCTCATCCAGAACCATGGCCTCGTCGTCGCCGCCAGCGGCCAGTCGCGCCTGATCCTCAAAGCGCTCACGCTGGACAACCGGGTCAACCAGCTCGGAGTAGCCGGTAGCCAGCTCGAAGCCACGGACGTAAAGATCCCACTTCTCGGTCACGCCAGGCTTGGAGCGGTGCTGACGAGTCAGCGGAGAGGTCTCGACCGGGAAGTCGCGGACAAAGATAGGACCGTCGAGCTGGTCTTCACAGAGCAGCTCCCAGATTTCCTCAACCAGCTTGCCGTGGCCCCAGCCGCCCTTTTCCGGAACCTCAAGTCCAATCACATCGGCGATTGCCTTGAGCTCCTCGACGGTCGAGTCAATAGTGACTTCCGGCTGACCAGGGAACTTGCGAGCAAGTGCCTCGTTCAGCGACGGGTACATCTCAATCTGCTTCCACTCGCCGCCAAAGTCGAACTCCGTACCGTCGGCAAGCGTAACAGTCGTCGAACCGAAGACCGCGACGCAGATTTCCTGAATGACCTCGCGGACGGTGCGGGCGGAGTCATCGTAGGTGCCGAATGCCTCGTAGTACTCCAGCATCGCGAACTCCGGGCTGTGCGAGGAGTCGATACCCTCGTTGCGGAAGTTACGGTTGATCTCAAAGACTCGCTCCATACCGCCGACGACGCAGCGCTTGAGGAAAAGCTCCGGCGCGATACGCAGGTAGAGATCGATGTCCAAAGCGTTGGAATGAGTCACGAATGGACGTGCAGCTGCACCGCCGTGCAGAGTCTGCAGCATCGGGGTTTCGACCTCGAGGAAACCGCGACGCTCAAGGGCGTGGCGCAGCTCGCGGATGACCTTGATACGAGTCAGTGCGTTAGTACGCGCCTGCTCACGCATAATCAGGTCCGTGTAGCGGTGACGCACGCGACTGTCCTCGGACAGATCAGCGAACGACACCGGCAGCGGACGCAGAGCCTTCGAGGCCATCTGCCACTTCGTAGCCATCACGGACAACTCGCCGCGGCGCGAAGAAATTACGCGGCCAGTAATGAGGACGAAGTCGCCCATATCTACGTCCGACTTCCAAGCAGCCAGGGCGTCCTCGCCGACCTCAGCCTTGGAAAGCATGGCCTGCAGGGTCGTGCCGTCACCCTCCTGCAGAGCGGCAAAGCAGAGCTTGCCGGTGTTACGAATAAACATGACACGACCAATGACGGTCACGACATCCTGAGTCTCCTCGCCAGCCTCGAGGTGACCCCACTCTTCACGGACATCCTTGAGAGAGTGAGTACGGGGAACCTCAACCGGGTACGGCTGAATTCCAGCCTCGAGCAGGCGGTCACGCTTCTCGCGGCGAATGCGCAGCTGCTCAGGAACGGTGGCGGTGTTTTCAGGGGTCTTCTTCGCGTCAGTCACGGCTATAAAGGTTAGCCGACTACACCGCCGACCTGCTAGTTGAGTGCCCTTTAGACGCCAATCTTCTTGCCATCAGTGCGTACAACCTGAACGACGGCCGGGCGTGGCTGCTCCTTGCCGCCGTCCGGCCAGTGCGAGGTCGGGTTGGTGGTCGGGTCCGGGTTGTCGCCGACTGGATGACCCTGATCCGTCTCGATTTCGCCCGGGTGCTGGACGTTGACCATCACGCGGTTGGAGAAGATCTGCGGACCACAGGTCTCTGCAGCAACCGGAACAGTCAGGAAGCACTTGGTCTCACCACGACGCTCGCCTTCGACAGCCACGGCGAACAGGCCGTCGTTGGAGTCCAGGGCGTTGCCGTCGGTGGAAACCCACAGGTTGCCGTACTCGTCAAAGGCGACGTTGTCCGGGCAGGAAATTGGCGAGACCGATTCCTTGTCGAAGCCACCGAAGTAGGTGTAAGCCTCGTTCGGGTCACCACAGACCAGCAGGAGGTTCCACTTGCCCTTGGTACCGGCGTGGTCATCTTCCATCTCCAGAACAAGGCCATTCTTGTTCTCGGTGATTGGTGCGACCTCGACGGCGTCGGCAAGCGGGCGCCCTGCACCATCCTTGCGTTCCTTGCCCTTGTCGTCCTTCGCGCCCGCCTTACCGCGGTACTTGTTGTTGGTCAGCGCCGCGTAGACCTTACCGGTCTTCGGAGACGGCTCGATATCCTCCGGGCGGTCCATACGGGTCGCACCGACCTTGTCACCGGCGATGCGGGTGTAGATGCAGACCTCTTCGGCGGTCATGCCATCAACGTGGGACTCGTGCTTGCCGTCTGCCTTGGCGGTCATCAGCGGAAGCCACTCAATGTCACCGTCGAAACGGCCGTCCTTCGGCAGCTCACCGGAGCCGTCAATCTCGGACTCGGAATTACCGTTGAACTTACCGACGTAGAGAGTGCCCTCGGACAGAATGCCCATGTTGTGCTTGAGGTCCCCCTCCTTAATCTTGCGGGAGGAGACGAACTTGTAGATGTATTCGAAACGCTCGTCGTCGCCGGAGTAGCACACGACCGTGCCGTCGTCGGTGACGTAAATCTGACCGGCTTCATGCTTGAAACGGCCCACTGCGGTGTGCTTGACCGGGGTGGAGTTCGGGTCAGATGGGTCAATCTCTACCAGCCAGAAGAAGCGGTTCGGCTCATTCGGCTCCTTGGAGACATCGAAGCGGTCGTAGTACTTCTCCCACGCGCGGTCGGACAGCTCTTCATTCTTGACCGAGTAGCGCTTGAGCTTCTTAACTGCGTCCTCGTCCTTGAGCTTGCCAACGTTGCCGAAGTACTGGTCAACGTTCTCCTCACCGGACAGGTAGGTACCCCACGGAGTAACACCACCGGAGCAGTTGTTCAAAGTTCCCTCGACCTTCATACCGGTCGGGTCAGCCTTGGTCTTCAGCAGATCGTGACCAGCAGCCGGGCCGTCAACTGTGAATTCGGTGAAGCCAGTGATGCGACGGTTACGCTTGTCGCTGAGAATTGGCTTCAGGAATCCCTTGTCATCCTCTTCCACAGCAAGGATGGTCTGGCCGTGGGCAGCCAGTCCGATGTCGACCTGCTCCTTAGTGGCATCTTCTTTCTTGTAGGCACGGAACATCATCGGCTCGGTGGTGTACTCGTGCGAGCAAACGTACAGCAGTGTGCCGTCTTCAGCCTTAATCAGGCCAGCGAAGTCATTGTTGAAGCCGAACTGCTTCAGCTGGTTTTCCGGAGTCTGCTTGTCAAAGTCGAACTCCGGGCCACCCTCGTGGATTGGGTCGCCCCAGCGAATCAGAACATTCTGCTCGTAGCCGTCCGGGATAACGACTGCGTCTTCCGTGTTCGGCTTGACGGCGTCGAAACGCATACCCTCCGGCGATTCGTCCTTGCTACCGTCACCGGCAGCAGCGGTACCGGAGGCGTCGGAGCCACCTGCGGCGCTGCCCGAATCATCAGAGGAGCAAGCGGCCAGCACGGCGCCACCGCCGACCGCAAGAGCACTAGCACCAGTGACCTTCAGTGCCGCGCGACGGGAGAATGCGCGCTGGGAGAACGCCTCCTTCGCAACATCACCGAAGTACTGGTTGTCCGAGAACTCGTTCGGAGCATCGTCAGCACAGGCATTACCACACTTGTAAGTGCAGGTCAGAGAGCTGCGAGAGGTAGCAAAAGGATTTGTCAGCAGATTCTTGCCAATACGAACCACGGGGAGACCGCCTTTGTATAGCTTCGACTAGGTGAGGAAATGGAAAACTAAAACTTTTAGATCCTCTAAGAAGCTAAGGACGTTGCGTTACCTTTCGGTTTCTAAAAATCAACTCGCCAATGAGCTTTAGCTGACGGTCTAATGACTTGCGCTTTAACGCAAAGTGAACACCCTGGTGTTGCGGTTCTCCGGCTCGACTCTTCTCTCCAACTACGCAGTCGAGCCCCAGCTCTGCGGGCTACGTGGACTAGCCCTGGTTCTCCGGGCTACGCGGATTCTTCAAATCAGAACCCTCCGGCACATCCGCCGGGTCATTGCCACTTTCCAGAATCTTGTTGTCCTCATCGACGAAGATGACATTCGGCTTGTACGTACGCGCCTCAGCGTCATCCATCATTCCGTAGCCGATGATAATAACCAGATCACCCGGCGATATCAGACGAGCGGCGGCACCGTTGATGGAAATGATGCCCGAGCCGCGCTCTCCGGTAATGCAGTAAGTAGTAAGCCGGTTGCCATTATTGATATCGACGATGTCGACGGCTTCACCTTCAAGCAGGTCGGCCGCTTCCATCAGATCAGCGTCAATCGTGCACGATCCAACGTAGTGAAGATCAGCCTGAGTCACCGTGGCGCGGTGAATCTTGGACTTCAACATAGTGCGAAACATGAAAAAGGTAGGTCCCTTCCTGGATTTGTCCCCTGGATGCTTGCCTACCGCGGCACCCCTTAGCGTGGCAGGTTATTAGTCGGCACACTATAATACGACAACTTCCCAGCCACGAGAAACTACTTCTAAAAGCCGTCCTACTCGCTGTCCTGCTCAACGCCAAAGCCAGCGTTCTTCAGAGTTTCTCTGCTGGACTCATCTTTCAGACGAGCATCTCGAGCAGCACGAACCTTTTCCTGCAGCTCAGCCAACTCAGCGGCCTCTTCCTCAGTCAATTCGCCGTCCAGCCCCGCCGCCGACAGAGCCGCCGACGCAATTTCGGCGTCCTTCTGCCCGAGCTGCCCGAAACCGTTTGCCGAATCCGGGCGCGGCGCACCCAGAATCAAGCCAACATTATCAATGAGACGAGTAGTGCCGACCTTCGCAGCAACCAGCAGGCGAGCTTCAGTCTCCTGGCCGTCGCCGCGCAACGCCTCGTCGGAAAGCGGGGCGAGCGCAGCGTCACGCAGCTCCAAGTAATCCAACTCGACTTCAGGCTGGCTGGCGAGCACACCACGCGCGGTTTCCAGCACAGCATCCGCACCACGGTCCGCGACAAAAGCACCGGCAGTCAGCGCAGCGGACAGGGTTACTGCGAGATTGCGCTGCTCCTCGGACAGATAGCGGTTGCGGGAGCTCATAGCCAACCCGTCGGCCTCGCGAATCACCGGTACACCGTGCAACTGCACCGGCATATTCAGGTCAGTGACCATCTGCTGCATCAGGCACAGCTGCTGGTAGTCCTTCTCACCAAAAACGGCATCAGTGCAGTTGGTGATGTTGAAAAGCTTGTTGACCACCGTCAACGCACCGGCAAAGTGCCCCGGGCGAGTAGCACCTTCGAGCTCCGAAGCCAGCGGCCCCGGCTGCACCGTCGTGCGGAAACCGTTGGGGTACATCTCCTTCGCGTTCGGCGCAAAGACCAGCTCAGCACCGACAGCGCGGAGCTTCTCAACGTCTTCCTCCAGAGTCCGCGGGTAGGCGTCAAAGTCCTCCCCCTCACCGAACTGCAGCGGATTGACGAAAATCGACACCACCACAACAGCGCGCGGCAGCGTCTTCGCGGCCTGTACTAGTTCAAGGTGCCCCTGGTGTAGCGCACCCATCGTAGGTACGAGCACCACCGGCCGCCCGGTCTTCCGCAACGCACGGGTGACCTGCGCGATTCCCGCAATAGTCTTGTGAACAGTTGTCTCTCCGGCGGTATAACCCGTCATGTTTCCTCCGCGTTCAGATCTACCGGACCAAACTTTTCGCCCGACGGCAATACCTTACGCCACATCCCGGATGACCAGAACAGCCAGTCCGCTCAGCTCATCGGCGTAGGTACCGCAAAACCTCGTTGGCGCCGCGCAGCTCGGCGATGCGCTCGGCAAGGGCCAGGTAGGCGGTTCCCATTTCCGGTGCCACCGCTTCAATTTCACGTTCGTGCTTGACGACGGTCCCAAGGTCGTCCCGCGTCACCGGGCCAGTCAGCCCCCGGGAACCCCACCTCAAGGCATTGTCCAATGAAGCTTCCAGCAGTGGGCGGAGCAGCTCGGCGGCCTGGCCTCGACGCAGCTCAGCTAGGTCGGTGTCTTCGGCTGCTGTATCTCCGCCGATAGTGGTTGCCAGCATTTCTACTGCATCGACCACAACTGCGCCCAGACCGTTTGAGCCATGGGCCATAGCCGCGTGATAGAGACCGCGGTGACGTTCGTTGATGAACACCGGACGACCGCCGAGTTCACCAATGAGCAGTTCACTGACTGTTTTCGCGAGCTCATCCCCAACAGTGATGCCCCATGGACAGCCGGTCAGGAGCTCGGAGTCGTCGTCAAGCCCTGCGAATGTCATTGCGGGATGGGCGGCGATGGTCAGCGCGCCGGTGAGCGCGACCGAATCCAGCACGGCGCGCCCGAGAGAACCGGACGTATGCATGACGATGCGTCCGGGGCCGACATGGCGGGCGACTTCCTCCGCGACCTCTGCGATGGCGCGATCCGGCACGGCGATGACGATGAGCTCGCAGGTGGAAGCTGTGTCGGCAATGCTACTAACCTGTGCGTTCGGGAGACGTAGATGCGCTCGTGTGACAGATTCTGGTGAGCGCGCGACCACGTGAGTGACACGATGCCCACAGTGCTCTAACGCCTGGCCGAGCGCGACCCCGACTTTTCCGGCAGAAATAATCCCCACCGCCAACCGCGGAGCGGTTGTCCGATGGGGATGGGAATCATGCTGGCTTTGCGTCATGACTGACTAGGTTAGACCAAACCAGCTATGTGCAGTGAGTAGGCCGCGCATACTCGGTAAGCGACTAGGCCTCTTCGTCCTCGCGCTGCTCCCTCTTCTTGCGCATCTGCGCCATCAGCTCGGCAACCGTCAGGCTGCCCTTGTTGTCCTCAGCACGGCGCCGACCGTGGCTTGCAGGCTCCTGCTCAGGAGCCTGAGCCGGTTTCTGAGCTGGCTCTTCTGCGAGGTCCTCATCGCGAATGGCCTGCAGCTGGCGAGTCGGAGAGTCCGAGGCATCGTCCGATTCCGGCGCAGCGAATGGGTGCCGTGCACCGTGTGCCTCGTGAGCACCGCCCTGAGAATCATCCTCTGCGGCGTCCTCGGCCGGGGTTTCCTGCCAGTTGATGGCGCGGAAAGAGTTAGTGGAGAACTTCTCCTTGGAAACGGCTTCGTCATCCTTGGAATCGGCGACTTCGTGGACGTCAACCGGCTGGCCAGACGGCGAGAATGTACGGCGCATGTCGGTGGCCTCGGCGTCTTCAACCGGCGAAGCGGAGGAAGCGGAGCCCGTGCCGCCGTGCTGGGTATGAACGCCAACAGTGCCGTTAGCGGTCATCTCAGCGCGGTGGGAAGTCGCGCGTGGTGTCGGCCGGTCGTGACCGGTCGGATCCTTCATCGGCGAGGCCTGCTGTGGCGAGTCGAGCTCACGCAGACGCTCGGCCTGGGCGCGAAGAGCAACCTGCTCGTCGTCGAAATCCTCCCCCATGAACTCAGCAAGCTGGGCACGCAGTGCAAAGACCTCAGCGCGCAGCGCCGCAATGTTGTCATCGTTGTTACCCTCAAGCGAGTCCAGGTAGTTCTGCTCGAGAATCAGCTCCTGCTCACGGTGAGTAGCCAGCTCGCGGTCAAGCTCCACCTTGTGCAGTTCCTCGATTGTCTCCAACCGCTTGCGCTCCAGCGCAATGGTCTTGCGGTATCGAGTCACCAGCACAGCCCCGATAACTGCCGACCACAACGCCAGCAGCACGGCAACCTTCATCCACCCGGCAGAGGAGGCAAAGAGCATGACGATACTGGCAATCACCGCGAGCACCAGCAGCACAACCATGAGAATGACGGCGGTTTTCTCCGTCATACCATCGGTAGAACTGAATTTCGTCACATCATTGCTCTGCTCATCTGCATATGCCGCATCAGCCCCGGAGTTAGCCCCAGCGGAGTAGCTTTCGAAAGCCGAAGAAGGCGACGGAGACGGAGACTCGGCCATATCCGACGAAGTAGCTGCCGCGTCGCCCTGAAAATATGCGGCATCACCCGAGCGCTTCGGGTCATTACCGGCGTTGGAGAGGTCAGTCATAACTCCCACCCTACCGAGTTAGTTCCCATTTCCCCGCTAGGAGGCGAAGAATTTTCGCCATCAGTTGGCAATTGGCAAACTTTTTCCAGCCACAGCCCCGCCGCAGCGAGCAAAATGCCGGATACTGTGCCGACAATCATGATCGGCCCGTCGGCCTGTGCAGCCGCAAGCTCCGTCCACTTCGGCAAAGCCCACAGCACGCCACCGGCGTACAAACCTCCGAGAATCGCACCCAACCACGCGGATGCCGTACCGACCACCAGCCATCGCGACAACGTTAACGGCTGCACCTGGCTGCGATCCTGCCCGACCTTCCCCTCTTTCAGCACCGACTTAATCCACCGCGCTGCCGCCACACAGACAGCTGTGAGCAACCAGGGAAACCCCAGGTCCCACCAACTTCGTGGCCCGAGCGCACCGAAAAACTGTGCCACGATCATCCATGACGCCAGTGCGAGAACCAGCGCAGATGCAGCCAACGTAATCGGTGAGGTCGGTTTCATCTCTAGGCCTCTTCTCCATCTGCGCTGTCTGCTAGACGCACTGCGTTTACGTCTTCAGGTGCCAGCTTATCGACGAGTGCCGCGACCCGAACTCCCCCCAATTCGGCATCCGGGTCGGCATCGAGCCACGGCACCAGTACAAAGGCACGCTCGGTTGCCCACGGATGCGGCAGGGTCAGAGTCGAATCGTCAGAGATGATCTCCTCGCCGGTGTCCTTGTCAGTGACCTGCACAATGTCCACGTCGAGCGCCCGTGGTCCCCAGTGAATTTCGCGCACTCGACCAGCGTCATTTTCCAGTTTCCAACCAGCTTCCAGCAGCTCCATTGGTGTCCGGGACGTATCGACAATGAGCACGGCATTGAGGAAGTCACCCTGCTCTACCCCACCCCAAGGTGGGGTGGCATAAATTTTTGAGGCTGCGACCAATTCATCGGCGAAGAAGGCCTGCACACCAGTTAGGTTTTCTCGCGCGCGGTCCATGTTCGCGCCGATAGAAAGAACGGCGCGAATCATGCCAACCGCTTCTTCCGCGAACGGCGGGCTGTTACCGCAGCGTCATCAAAGTCGAGCGGAATGGGCGCATGCGGTTTGTGAATGGTCACTTCCACCGCATGTAACAGCGGGGACAATCCGCGTTCGGCGCGGCCATCGTCGTCGGCAAGCACTGCTTCGGCAATCTCGGTCGCGACGGTTTCGATGAGGTTGCGCGGAGTGCCGGTCAAAATTCCGTGCGCTGTGGCTGCGATGTCGGCGTAGTTGACGGTGTCGTCCAGCTCGTCGCTGGCAGCGGCACCGGAGAAATCCAGCCACAGGGTGACGTCACAGATGAAGTCCTGGCCATCACGGCGCTCGAAGTCGAGACAGCCGTGGTAGCCGCGGGCTTTCAGACCTTTGAGTTCAATGCGATCAGTCACTGTTTCTACTCGTCTCCTTCCAGAGCCGCCTCGGCTGGCGATTCAGCAGGAGACTCATCGTGCTGTGCAGCGCGGTTAGAGCCACCTTCCGGATAGTCGCCGGCCGCGGTGTAACCGGTCAGTGAGCGGCCAAGGTTCCATGCCTGCGCCACCCGCACTGCGTCGAGGTTGTCGGCCACATTGTGAACTCGAACCGCCCATGCGCCCGCCGCTGCGGACAGCGCGGAAATTGCGGTAGTCGCAGCATCAGCCTGCTTTGGCGCGCGAGCCTCACTGCCGACGGCGGCGGCGAAACGCTTGCGGGAGGCACCGACCAATACGGGGAAACCGAGGTCAATAAGCTCCGGCAGGCCGTGGAGGAGCGCCCAATTGTCATCGGCGTTTTTGGCAAAGCCCAGGCCTGGATCCAGGACAATATTTTCCTCGACGATGCCGGCGCCCATGGCACCGTCGACAAGCTGAAGCAGGTGCTCACGGACATCGGCGACAATGCCGTCCGGGTGAGTCTCGGCGCGTCCAGAAGCGGAGCCGAAGCGATCGGTCTTCCAGTGCATCAGGCAGATGGGCACATCGGCATCGGCGCAGACTGCGTACATGTTGGGGTCTGCGAGACCGCCGGAGACATCGTTGATGAACACCGCGCCCTCGGCGATTGCTGCCTCTGCGACACTTGCGCGCATAGTATCGACGCTGATCAGGTGCCCGTCTGCCGCGAGCTCACGGACCACCGGTACGACTCGGGCAATTTCCTCATCCTCGGAAACGCGGTGTGCGCCGGGGCGAGTGGACTCGCCACCGATGTCGAGAATATGTGCGCCTTCAGCGAGCAGCTCGTGCGCATGGGCAATCGCCGCGTCGAAGGTCTTGTACAGGCCGCCATCGGAAAAGCTGTCCTCGGTGACGTTGACAATGCCCATCACTTTGCAGAGCTGATTCTCGATACCCATCTCCGCCGGCTGTCCTGCCTGCGCTTGCAAGGGGGATTCAGTCACCTTGTTGTCCAGCCTTTCCAATCGACCATTTAACTGTTGCGTTAGCTCTTGCGGATGAGCGCCATTGCCTCTGCGCGCGAACGGGCATCCGTCTTGAAGCCACCGCGGACGGCTGAGGTCACCGTGCGCGCACCCGGTTTGCGGATACCGCGCATGGCCATGCAGAGATGCTCCGCTTCAATGACGACGATCGCCGAGGCCGGATCCAGCCGCTCCACCAAGGCATCCGCAACCTGACTGGTCAGCCGCTCCTGCACCTGCGGGCGCTTCGCATAGCCATCGACTAGACGAGCGAGCTTGGACAAGCCCGTCACGCGACCGTCCTTGCCCGGGATGTAGCCAATGTGGGCAACGCCGAAGAACGGCACCAAGTGATGCTCACAGGTGGAGTAAATCGGGATGTCCTTGACCAAAACGAGTTCCTGGTGATCCTCGTTGAAGGTCTTTGCCAGCACCTCAGACGGATCTTCAAACAGGCCCGCGAAAACCTCACGGTAGGCTCGCGCCACTCGCGCCGGTGTCTCTTTCAGGCCTTCCCTGTCGGGATCCTCACCGACGGCAATCAACAGTTCACGCACCGCAGCCTCGGCCCGCCCCTGATCGAATTCGCGCTCCATGATGTGTACTTATCGCTCCTCGTTGGTGTCCGGCTTGTCCTGCCAGGCGCTGTTGTCTTCGTTTCGCTTGACGACGCCGTCCTTATCCGAATCGTGCATCTGTGCCCCCTTGTCATCGGAGTTGTCGGCGTTCTTCGGGTTTTCCGGACGTTCTGTGTGTTCCGGCTGCTCGTTATCCGGCAGGCGGAATCCGCGCAGCTCCTGCTGTTGTCCTGCCGACGGCATCACCGTAGTCGGGGTGGCATCGCTGCCAGAGTTGTCCTGGCGGTGACGTCCGCCCTGCCTGTCCCACGGCATCTTCGGAGGGGCAGGGATATTCGCGGGGCCGTTGCCACCGCTGCTACCAGTACCGGTTGCCTTCGAGCCGAAGTCCGGCGCACCTGCCGGGTAGTTAGCAGTGCCCGGGTGCTGGCCACGCGCGTTGCCCTGGCCTTCCTGCGAACCCGGCTGGTTCTGCCCCTCCGGGCGAGGAGTCGGCGCAGGCGCCGGTGCCGGTGCGGGAGCCGAACCGTGCGTGCTGCCGGTATCCTTCGGCGGCCAACCTGGAGCGGTCCAACCAGCCGGCGGTGGGGTGCCACCGTAAACCGGAACATTCGGTCGGTCCTGCTGGGCGCCCGGCAGACCCGGGACACTAGCATTACCGGCACCAGCGGAGCCTGCCGGCCCCTGACCATTGCCGTTGTTGCCCGCGTCCTGGTTCTCTGGTTCGCGGCGGCGCACCGGCGCGAAGATGTTGACACGCTTCGGCGGTTCCTCGCCGCGCTCGATTGCCAACTCCACCGGTGTCTTCACCGGCTCGAGGCCATCGGCCGGGTGCTTAGTGTCGCTATCGAAGAAGTTCAGGCGCTCACGGGGAACGACATCGGTGAAGATAACTTCCAGATCCGGACGACGCAGAGTCTCCTTCTCCAGCAGTTTCTCAGCCAGAACATCGAGAGTGTCGCGGTTTTCCTTCAAGATGGCGTAGGCCTCGTCATGAGCCTTATTGATCAGCAAACGAACCTGCTGATCAATGGTTGCTGCCACCTCCGGAGAGTAGTCCAGAGAGCCGCTGCCACCGCGGCCAACGAACGGGTCGCCCTGCTCCTCCCCGTACTTCACCGGGCCGAGCTCCGGCGACATGCCGTACTCGGTCACCATGGCGCGAGCAATCTTGGTGGCCTGCTCAATATCGGCAGAAGCACCGGTAGTCGGCAGTCCGAAAACCAGCTCCTCGGCAGCGCGACCACCCATGGCGAAGACCAGACGGGCAAAGAGCTCTGGCAGGTTATACATGCCCTTGTCGTCCTCGGGGACGGTCAGCGCATGTCCACCAGTGCGACCGCGAGCCAAGATGGTGACCTTGTAAACACGCTCAATGTCCTTCAGCGCCCACGCAGCCAGGGTGTGGCCACCCTCGTGGTAGGCGGTGACCTTCTTCTCCTGCTCGGAAATCACCTTGGAGGTACGGCGCGGACCGCCGATAACTCGGTCGACTGCCTCTTCCAGCGCATCCGCAGTAATGATGTTGCCGTTGACGCGAGCGGTCAGCAGCGCAGCTTCATTCAGCACGTTCTGCAGATCAGCACCGCTCATACCGGCGGTGCGCTTCGCCAGCGACGTCAGATCCGCATCCGGTCCAAGCGGCTTGTTCCGGGCGTGGACCTTCAGAATTGCCTCGCGGCCCTTCAGGTCTGGTGCGCCCACCGGAATCTGTCGGTCAAAACGGCCCGGACGCAGCAGCGCCGGGTCGAGAATATCCGGACGGTTGGTCGCAGCCATGATGATCACACCCTGACGATCACCAAAACCATCCATCTCCACCAGCAGCTGGTTCAGGGTTTGCTCACGCTCATCATGACCACCGCCCATGCCGGCACCACGCTGGCGGCCGACGGCGTCGATCTCGTCGATGAAGATAATGCACGGGCTGTTTTCCTTGGCCTGATTAAACAGGTCACGGACACGAGAGGCACCGACACCGACGAACATTTCAACGAAGTCCGAACCCGAGATGGTGTAGAAAGGCACTCCTGCCTCACCAGCGACGGCGCGGGCCAGCAAGGTCTTACCGGTACCTGGAGGACCGTAGAGCAAAACACCACGCGGAATCTTCGCGCCGAGCTCCTCGTAGCGAGCTGGGTGCTGCAGGAAATCCCTAATCTCGTCGAGCTCCTGGACGGCCTCATCGGCACCAGCAACATCCTCGAACGTGTTGGTCGGGGTCTCCTTGTTCAGCAGCTTGGCGCGGTTGCCACCAAAGCCGAACATGCCGTTCTTGCCGCCTTGCATGCGGCTGAAGAAGTACATGATGACGAAGAAGAAGATCACCATCGGCAGCAGGAAGCCCAAGGTGGACATCAGGAAGGAATCCTGCGTGACCTTGGTATCGAACTTCTCCATGCCCTCGGCGGCGGTGACCTTGTCAAAGACTTGGTCGGTCGCACGCGCTGGGTACTTGGTCATCACCTTCGTGACGTCCTCAGTGCCCTCGACCTCCACGCCCTTCTTCAGGGTGAGGCGAATTCGCTGTTCGCGATCGTCGATCTGAGCTTCCGTGACATTGCCCTTATCCAACTGGGTCAGGGCAACGGACGTATCCACCTCGCGGTATTCCCGGGAATCATCCGCCAGCTGAGTAATAGCAAAGAGGATAATCAGGATGATGCCGGCAACGGTGGCAAACCGGAACACCTTTTTCTTGTCCATACAGTGGGTTCGCTTTTCGCTCTCTACATCTATTAGTTGCTTTTATTAATTGTACGCATCAACGAGTTCTTCTCGAAGACACATCAATGACACAACGTGGGGCCAGGGCTCATGGCACCTGACCCCACAGTAGGCATAACGCATCGCAACCGAAAAAAGTTTCCAACTCCTACTTTTCACAGCTAGAAGACAGCTAGAACTGCGGGAGGGTAAGCGCGCAATGCCCGTCGTCAAGCATCGGCACTGTGCAATAAGCGCCGAAGACAGACCTAGCCCTGGTAAACGCGCGGGTGAAGCGTGCCGACGTACGGCAAATCGCGGTAGCGCTCGGCGTAATCCAGGCCGTAACCGATGACGAACTCGTTCGGAATGTCGAAGCCAACATCCGCAACATCCAGGCTGGTGCGCACAGCCTCCGGCTTACGCAGCAGCGTAATGACCTCCAGGGAGCGCGGATTACGGTTGCGCAGGTTCTTCATCAACCAGGACAGGGTCAGGCCGGAGTCAATGATGTCCTCGACAATCACGACATCGCGTCCCTCAATATCGCGATCCAGGTCCTTCAAAATACGCACCACGCCTGACGACGAGGTGGAGTTTCCGTAACTGGAAACCGCCATGAACTCCATCTGGCTGGGAATGCTGAGCTGACGGGCGAAGTCAGTCAGGAAGAACACCGCGCCCTTCAGCACTGCGACCAGAATCAGATCGCTGTCGGCATCCTTGTACTTCTCATTCACACGATGCGCCATCTCGTCAATGCGAGCATGCAGCTCCTCTTCGCCAATGAGAACTGCCTCTACCTCATCGCCGTAGGGGTTTGCGGGGACGTTGAAATCCTTCACATCATGCATCGCATTTCCTTTCCGCACTTCTATGGCGGCGTGTCGATGGAGCGTAACTGCCCCAGTGCAAGTTCAGGGTTATGGCAACCGATTGTTCTCAGCCGCCGGAAGTTGGATTGCGGCACCCTTCTTAAGGCACCGCGGGACGATTCATTACCAATTGTAGAGTGCCATCTTTTCGCTCAACGACCAACCTGGCATTTCTGTCGGCACCATCGCGACCTCGGGTCACCGGCACTTCGCCCTGTCCGTGATAGCGGTGCACGAGCGCCATCACCATGTCGATTTGTTTACTACTGGGCTCCGCACCCGCCTGCCTCAACCAACGCGCGAGGACGCGCACCGCGATGGCGTCGTCAAGCTCAGCCACCCCTCGCACAGACAGGCTCCCGCTTGCCGACGCCTCTTCCTCCCCCAGCAGCGCATGCAGAGCCGACTCGGCGTGAGCGTCCAAAAAGTCATTGTCGACTGCTGCAATCGCCGCAGTCTTAGCGAGATTTTCCGCAACTCCCGGACCCAGCTCCTGCTCCAGCAGCGGCAAAATCGTCTTTCGAACCCGGACGCGGGCGTAATGGTCGTCATGGTTGTGCGGGTCGTGCCACACCTTCAAGCCCAGCTCTTCGCAGCAGAGCTGAGTATCTGAGCGTCGCACACCGAGCAGCGGGCGCAGAATCCGAGTCCCGTCAGACCACGTGAGGTTGTCGCGGATGGCGGACAGCGCTTGCGGACCGCCTCCCCTGGCCAGCCGCAGCAAAACTGTTTCCGCCTGGTCGTCCAAGGTGTGAGCGAGCATCAGCGCCGCACCTCGAGATTGGGCGACCTCCCGTAGCACTGCGTGTCGTGCCAAACGCGCCTCATATTCGGGACCACGGTCGGAATTGTTGTTGATATCGACCGCGATAACCTCGGCCGTAGCCCCCATCCCCCGAGCAATGTGGGCGGCGCGCTCGGCAACTTCTGCAGAGCCCTGCTGAAGCTGATGATCAACTACGACGGCGTGGACTTTGCGGCCGGCCAGCGCACCCTTGGGCCCGAGAGCTTCCGCACAGGCCCCGGCGGTCAGGGCCAGCGAATCCGCACCACCGGAAAGCCCAATGACGACACCGCTGCCCAATTCCTGCCCCACCTGCTGCACTATCGCGCGGACAGCGTGCCGAATGATGAGGAAATGAGGGCTGCGGTCCGGCCAAAAAGGTCTAGCCAACGCGCCCACCACTTGCGATGGTTTCCATCGCGGTAAGCAGAATTCGCTCCTGGGTCGGGCGCGCAATCAGTTGCACCGGCAACCCAGAGGTCGGTTCCACAACGATGCCAGCCGGGAATCCCAGGTAATTCCACGTCGAGACGTAGGGAGTGAAACGCAGATTGGACAGCAGGTTCACAATCCAGGGCATGCGATGCCACGCGCGGATTCGCGGTGGGTTCTTGGCCAGAGCCGGGGTAATCAAGATGGTGTCACCCGGTAGCTCACGCTCGATGCGAGCGCCATCGCGTGCCACTTGGCGGCCATTGATTGTGAAACGCAGCAAGCGACCAATGCCGGCGTGGACTCGATTGCGCCACTCCAGGTGATCAGGGCGCGGCTCGTCGCGAAGCTGATCCGCCACCCCCGCAGTCCAGCGCGCGAGCATCGGCAGTGGGTTCAGCGGGTACGGCATGTTCTTTTCCGAGACGGCAAAGCCCTTGTCCGCGAATACTCTCGCCGCCTGTTGTGCCGCATCGACGTACTCCGGTGCAGCCTTCAAACCGAATACGGGCGCAGTGGTGTCCACGCTGACTGCGAAGTTTTCAGGCAGGGTCTTCGCCGGGTCCTCCGCATCCACCATGCCATTTGTGAGGATCTTGGTGATCAGGCGCAAGTCATCGTTATTGACTGTGAGCACCCCTTGGACAGACATTCCGTACCAGTCATTGCCGCCCACGCGCCCCGGCATTGTTCCCGGGGTCGCCTTCAGAGTCGAAAGCCCGCAGCACGCTGCAGGGATACGAAGTGACCCCATGCCGTCGTTGCCCTGCGCAAACGGAACCATCCCAGCGGCGACAGCCGCTGCGGATCCACCGGAGGACCCACCCGGAGTGTGCCCCGGCAGAATCGGATTATCGACGGCCAGCCCCGGCAGCGTCGTCGTCCCCCACGTACAGAACTGCGGATTCACCGTAGTTCCCACTGCGATTGCACCGGCGCTAGTCAACTGCTGGACAAACGGGTTCTCTAGAGCGGTGTTTTCCTTCAGCGCGAATGGCACACCTGCGAGCGGCAACTCCGAGAGGTTCTCGCTGTGCTCGAGTTCCCGCGCAGCCTGCAGAGCCCTATCCACCCACACTTCACGGAAGGCATGAATCCCTCCATCCAGTCTGGCGATAGCGTCGAGACTGCGCTGCACGCTGTCCACCGGGCTTAGCTTTCCCTCGCGAACCAGTGCGGCAATCTCGTGAACGGTTGGCAAGTTCCTAATCGCGGAAGTGTGAGAGGCCATTGCGGATTCATCTCCTCAAATTATTTTCAGTGGTAAATGAATCTCAGTTTAGATATCTGCCAGTGCGCTCGCTGCTTTATCCGCCGCAGCTCTTGCTGGCAACAGGCTCGCTTCATTGGAAATAAATGCGAACGTCAGCACCTGCCCCGACTTCGTCACCACATACCCCGCCAGCGCCGAGGCTTTATTCAGCGTGCCTGTCTTCGCACGGACGATGCCCGCCCCGGACTGACCAGCAAAGCGCGTCGCCAGAGTGCCGGACACTGCCGCCACCGGCAGGCTGTCCAACAGTGGGCGCAACCGCAACGCAGTGCTTTCCGACGACTCCTGCGACTCCGCCAGTCCTCCCTGCTCAGCCGATTCCACCGGCCCCGCGGCGGAATTGAGCACCTCGGAGAGATGCTGCGGAGAAATACGGTTATCCGTGCTCAGGCCGCTGGAGTCCGACAGCACCGCACCATCGAGAGGAAAACCGTGCTCCGCGAGAGTGTCACGCACGGCACGTGCGGCCCCCTCAAAGGTCGGCGGCAGACCGCGAGAGATAGCCACCTCACGGGCAATGGACTCTGCGAGCACGTTGTCGCTGTAAATCATCATCTCGTGCACACGGGTAACTAGCGGAGCCGACTGCACGAGCGCAACAATGTCTGGGTCCAGAGGTAGTGACTGACCATCCTTGGCTGCATCCCTCAGGCTGCCTCCGTTTTCCGCACCAAGCGCCTTGGCCAGCGCATCAGCTGCATCCGCAGCGGGCGTGGCGCTGCGCTGCGATTCTTCATTCGTCGGATCGATACGACCGGCGTCCATCATCACCGACTCCACCGGTGCGATGTAGCCGTCCTCCAGCCCCGCACGCTCCCAGGTCTCGTGGAAACTCTCGGTGAATAGAGAGTTGTCGAGATAAACCTTGCCGACCCCCTCCGGAATGACCACGGAAATCTTTTTCGCCAACTCAGCGATTGAAGCCGAGTCCTGGAAGAACCCTTCCCCGTCCTTGCTTAAGGTAGGGTCGCCCCCGCCGTGCAAAACGATGTCATTAGTCCCCGTCACCCGGGAGACGCGAGTGGAAACCCGATGATCTTCACCTAAGTCCAACAGTGCGGCAGACGCGGTGAGAATCTTCATGCTGGACGCCGGCAAGGCCACCGCGGTGTCATTGATCCCCCACAGTTTCTGGCCGGTCGAAGCATCGCTGACAATTCCATGCAGCTCACCGAAGGCTGGATCAGCCGCAGCAGCGTCCATGATGGCGCTGACTTTTTGGGCCAGAGTGCCGTCGTCAAGCGAAGACTGCGCAGCCGTCACGGGAACAGAAGCATGACTGACGGCGGGCGGCGCATCGACCACAATCTGACGATTGTTATTGACGACAACCGCTACGCCGCTGCCCGCTGCAATAACGAGAACACCGGCGATGGCACCGCCGATTTTCAGTCCACGCGACTTCTTGGACTTGCCGGATTTTACGGAACTGGGCGATTTTTGCGTGCCCTTAGCGGCGGTTTTGGAGCTGTCAGAGTCGGTACTACCCACGGTCACAAACACCTTCTTCCTGGAAACAAAACCTCACTTAAGGTGCACAAATAAACGGTTTTGAGCGGGTTTCGCATAAGATAGCCGTCAGAGAAGTGTACACCGATTATAAGGAGTCATCGCCGTGAGCGTTGAGGTCACTATTGAGATCCCGAAGGGTCAGCGCAACAAGTACGAAGTCGACCACGAGACCGGCAAGGTCTACCTCGACCGCTACCTGTTCACCCCAATGGCCTACCCGGCCGACTACGGCTTCATCGATGAGACCCTCGGCGAGGATGGCGACCCGTTGGACGCTCTCGTGATCCTGCCGGAGCCGGTTTTCCCGGGCGTTATTGTCAAGGCTCGTCCGCTCGGCGTTTTCAAGATGACCGACGAGGCCGGCGGCGACGACAAGCTGCTGTGCGTCCTGGATGATGTCCGCTTCGACCACTACCAGGACATCGACGATGTTTCCCAGTTCACCAAGGACGAGATTGAGCACTTCTTCGTCCACTACAAGGACCTGGAGCCGGGCAAGGAAGTTTCCGGTTCGGGCTGGGGCGACAAGGCTGAGGCTGAGCGCATCCTGGCTGAGGCTATCGAGCGCCACAAGTAAGAGCCACAAGTAAGAATTGCGCTAGCCAATCCCCCTTCCTGGGGCTCACACCTTTGACGCAATTCCTGTGATTCAGCGCTACGGCCGTCGGAGTTTTCCTCCGGCGGCCTTTGTGCTTCCGGCGATAAGGCCAGATTGCGTATAGTGCGCACTATGGAAACCGTAAACGTATCCGAAGTACCCGAAGACGCACAGATCATTGACGTCCGCTCACAGATGGAGTGGGATGACGGCCACGCCACCGGCGCCGTTCACATCCCTATGGAAGAGATTCCGTCCCGCTACGGCGAGCTGGATTTGGATTCCGACATTTACCTGATGTGCCGTTCCGGTGGACGCGCCGCTCAGGTTTCTTCCTGGTTGGAGAAGAACGGTATCGACACCATCGTCATCACCGGCGGCATGATCGACTGGGAGCACTTCGGCCGCCCAATGGAGAAGGCCAACTAAATCAACTACAACTGCCCTGCCTACCTGCAGGGCAGTTTTTCATTTATTTACCCACCCCAAAGCACCGACCTTCTAACAATCCGCAGGCAAACATGGGCATTATTAGTTGGCCATGTCCCATTATTGATGGTTCCCCAGATTGTCTAGTATGGGAAGTATGTCTGATTCATCCGTACTTTCCTCGGCGGACTCAGCCGACACCAGCGGTGGTGTGGCACCCGACGTAGACGCGAAGGTGCCTGCTGTCGACGCACAGAGCAGCACCAAGGCGAAGAAGGCCCGCAAGGGAGCGAAAGCCAAAACCAAGGCCAGCGCTAAGTCCAAGTGCAAGCCCGGCTCCGCAAGCGAACCCGCCGTCGCACCGGCCGCCCTGCGCAAATCCGCGTCCTGGTGCCTGGCACAGCTCGATGCGGCTGTCCGCGCCAGCGTCAACGCGGCTCTTGGCCGCACTCAGATCGAGTCGATTTCCATCCGCGGTTATTGGGTTCTGGAGGTCATCGCCGATGGCGGCGACATGGCTCAAACCGAGCTGAGCGCGCTGCTCGGCATGGACCGCTCTGACATGGTTCGCCTGATTGACTCTCTGGAGTCGGCAAATCTAGTCGAGCGCACCCGAGACTCCAAGGATCGTCGCCGCCAGCTCATCGCGCTGACGGAAACGGGCAACACCACCCGCGCATCTCTGCGACGCTCACTCCGCAGAGCCGAGCGCGCCGCCGTCGCCGAATGCGCACCCGAGGTACGCGCGTTGCTCGCATCGCTTGCCGACGACTCCGCTGCAAGCCCCGAAACTGACTCCGGCGCGAAGAACCCCGAGACCGCTACCCCAGAGGTCACGGCCACTGAGACAGACACCAAGGACATGGCGGAGAATAAGACGCAGGCGACGTCGTCAAGCGATGCCCCGCGTCCTAAACGTAAGAAATCGAAGAAGAAAAAGCGCAAGAAGAATAAGAAGGGGGCTCTCAAGTGACAACCACTGAAGCGAAGTTCCTACGTGCTACGGAACAGCCGCTTGAGCGCACACTCATTGACATTGTCCGGGCGACCGCGCGAAGGTTCCCTGAGGCTGAGGCCATCGATGACGGCGAGGTTGTCGTCACGTATGCGGAATTGATCAACGAGATTGATTCCACAGCTACGTGGCTCTACGAACAGGGCATCCGTCGCGGCGACCGCATTGGTGTGCGGATGCCGTCGGGAAGCCGCGAGCTCTACCTGGCAATTTTGTCCATCATGGCTGCCGGTGCCGCCTACGTTCCGGTGGATGCGGACGACCCCGACGAGCGTGCCGAAATGGTCTTCGGCGAGGCCGGTATCGCCGGTTACTTCGATGCTGAAGGCCTACATTTGGCTGGCTCTACGGCGCGTAATCGCCCCCGCCCGCTGGACTCCGACACCGACTCCGACGAGGAAGAGACGGAACCGACGCCGCCGAACGCACGCGAGATCATCTCGCAGGAGCCCACTCCTGACGATGACTGCTGGATTATTTTCACCTCTGGCTCCACCGGTAAGCCCAAGGGCGTGGCGGTCACCCACCGCAGCGCCGCCGCTTTTGTCGATGCGGAGGCCCGCTGGTTCTTGGCCAACCACCCGGAAGGGCCGCTCGGCCCGGACGACCGCGTTCTCGCCGGCCTGTCCGTCGCCTTCGACGCCTCCTGTGAGGAAATGTGGCTGGCCTGGCGAAATGGCGCCTGCCTGGTGCCGGCCCCACGTTCGCTGGTGCGCTCCGGTGTAGACCTGGGCCCATGGCTGATTTCCCGCCACATCACGGCCGTTTCCACGGTCCCAACACTGGCCGGCCTGTGGCCCGCTGAAGCACTCGACAGCGTGCGCCTACTCATCGTCGGTGGCGAAGCCTGCCCGCAAGAGCTGGTCGAGCGCCTGTCCACCCCTGAGCGCGAGATGTGGAACACCTACGGCCCCACCGAGGCCACCGTCGTGGCCTCCGGCATCGAGCTGAAGCCTGGCAAGCCCGTGACCATTGGTTTTCCTCTGGACGGCTGGGACCTCACCGTTATCGACGAGGAGGGCAACCCCGTCCCACCGGGCACGAAGGGTGAGCTAGTCATCGGCGGTGTGGGACTCGCGCGCTACTTGGATCCGGAGAAGGACGCCGAGAAGTACGCGCCGCTGCCAGCCCTGGGCTGGGAGCGCGCGTACCGCACCGGCGACCACGTCATCATGGATGAGGGCGGACTGTACTTCACCGGCCGCGTCGACGATCAGGTGAAAATCGGCGGGCGCCGTATTGAGCTCGGCGAGGTCGAGGCGCACCTGGCTGCCCTCCCCGGCGCTACTCAGGCGACTGTCGTGGTGCAGAAGACCGGTGCTGGCGACTCCATCCTGGTCGGCTACGTCGGCGCCGGTGGCGACGCCGCAGCCATGGACTACGACAAGTGCATGGACACCCTCCGCGATGCCATGCCAGCCGCGATGGTGCCACGCCTGCACATCATGGATGAGCTGCCGGTTCGTACCTCCGGCAAGGTCGACAAGGCGGCGTTGCCGTGGCCACTGCCTGCGCGTGCGGGTGAGGGCGACGTCGACAAGCTGCGCCCTGTGGAGAAGTGGCTGTCCGATATCTGGGCGGACGTGCTGTCCGTACCTGCGCCCGGCGCGGCCTCGGACTTCTTTGCCCTGGGCGGCACGTCCCTGGCGGCGGCGAGCGTCATCGCGCGCATTCGTCAGCGCGCCCCGCAAGTCGCCGTGCGCGACCTCTACGACCACCCGCGCCTGGGCAATCTCGCCGAAGAGCTAGTCGCGCGCGGTTTCATCAGCGACGACATGCTTGCCGACGACGCCAGCGACCCCACCGCTCACCTGGAAAAGGTGCCCGAGCCGACGCCTGTCTCCCGCAAGACCCGTTGGGCGCAGGTCGGCTTCATGGTGCCGCTGCAGTGGGCACGTGGTATGCGCTGGGTAACGTGGCTTGCGATTATCAACTGGGTTATCGGCGGGCCGCTGGCACTACCAGGCTGGTTGGTGGCCGTACTGGCCGTGTTGTTCCTGACCCCACTGGGGGTTATGCCCATCAACGCGGCGACGACACGCCTGCTCACGCGCAACATCACCCCGGGCGACTACCCGCGTGGCGGTTCGGTGCATCTGCGCCTATGGGCGGCTGAACGCCTGGCAGAGAGCTCCGGCGCCCACTCAGTGGCGGGCGCTCCGTTCGTGCTGTGGTATGCCCGCATGCTGGGTGCCCGCATTGGTAAGGGCGTGAATCTGCACGCGCTGCCGCCGGTGACGGGTCTGGTCAAACTGGATGATTACTGCTCGATCGAGCCGGAGGTAGACCTGTCCGGATACTGGGTCGATGGTGATGTCGTCCACGTCGGCGAGGTCACTATTGGCAAGCACGCCCGCATCGGTGCCCGTTCAACGCTGCTGCCCGGCGCGCGTATCGGCAATGACGCTCACATCGAGGCGGGTTCCACCGTCACCGGTGAAAAGAAGGTCAAGGCTGGTGCGCGCTGGTCGGGTTCCCCGGCTCGCAAGGTCGGCCGGTCCAAGCACCGCTTCCCGGAGGAAGTCCCGCCGGCGCGTCGCCACTGGGTGGCTATCTACGGTCTTACCGCGGTGTTACTGACGCTGGTGCCGCTGTCCGCTGCGGTCGCGATGGCTGCTGTCATCGGTTGGGGCACGGGACTTATCGACGGCACCACCGAGCTAACCACCTCGAATCTCTGGCCAACGCTGGGCAGCGCCGTGCTGTGGGCTATTCCCGCCACCTTCGTCGGTGTTGCGGTGTATGCCCTGCTGACGCTGATTCTCGTGCGCCTGTTCAGCATCGGCCTGAAGTCGGGAGTGTTCCCGGTGCGTTCGCGCGTGGGTTGGCAGTCCTGGGCGACAATTCGCCTGATGGACGCTGCTCGTCATGACTTGTTCTTCATCTACGCCTCCATGCTGACTCCACTGTGGCTGCGTGCGCTGGGTGCCCAGATTGGTCGCGACAGCGAGGTCTCCACCGCGATTGGTATTCCGAAGTTCTTGCACGTCAAGGACGAGTCCTTCTTGGCTGACGACACCATGGTCGGCAGCTACGAGCTCGGCGGCGGTTGGCTGCTGGTGGGCGACTCCCGCATCGGCAAGCGCGCCTTCCTGGGCAACTCCGGCATCACGCTTCCGGAACGCAAGCTGGCGAAGAACTCACTGGTGGCCGTGCTGTCCTCTACTCCGAAGAAGACCAAGTCCGGCTCCAACTGGTGGGGTTCGCCGCCAGAGCGCATGCGCCGTGTGGGCACTGTCTCCAGCGATGAGTCGGCGCAGACCTACCGTCCGACTACGGGATTGAAGGTCGCCCGCGGCATCGTCGAGACACTGCGCGTCCTGGCACCGATGGTCTCTCTCATGCTGGCGACGATCACGCTGTTTAGCCTGCAGGGAATTGTTATGTTCACCGCGGAGCTGGTCACTGCAGGTGGCGTTGGCGCTGCCCTGCTCGGCCTGGTGGTTGCGTGGCTGCTCTCCCCTGCCGTGCTACTGATTGTTGGTGTGCTGGGGCTGCTCATCACGGTCGTGGCCAAGTGGGTGTGCGTCGGCAAGCACAAGCCGGGTGATCACCCGCTGTGGAGCAAGTTCGTCTGGCTCAATGAGCTGCAGGATACGTTCGTCGAAATGGTCGCCGCGCCGTGGTACCTGAACCCGGCGATGGCCACCGGCGGCATCGCACGCGCAATGCGACTGCTCGGCGCGAACGTTGGCCACGGGGTGTGGCTGGAGACGTACTGGCTGCCCGAGACCGACCTGGTCACCATCGCGCGGGGCGCCTCTGTCGGCCGCGGCTGTGTCGTCCAGACGCACCTATTCACCGACCGCGTGATGACGCTCGACACCGTCCACATCGGACACGGCTCCGTCCTAGGACCGCACTCAGTCGCACTGCCGGCATCTGTGCTTGACGACGGCTGCCGCGTCGAACCCGGTTCTCTCGTCATGCGCGGTGACCACGTTCCTGCGCACACCTCCTGGCGAGGTAACCCAATTGAGCCAGTAGTGGCCAAGAAGTAGCCCGGATTGAGTGGGGGGCTTAGGTAGGAGCCTGGTAGGCACAACGGGCTGCAAATGTGAAACTGTGAGAGTTTATGACACTTTCAAGCCATTTTTCGGACAATTTTTGCTATAAACGCGGTCAGTAACTCCATTGGCCCGCTGCCAGCCATAACCGAGGTCACTAACTCGCATTGGGGCTAAGTAGGGCTAAGTAGCAAAAGGTGCCCACCCGGCGACACGCCGAGCGGACACACTTTTTGCTACTTAACCCACTATTTATTTTGCGGCTATGCAGTTCGCGACTTACTCTGCTAGCTGCAACCGAGCCTGCTGAGCTGCGGCCACTAATACCTTCAGTGAAGCCGTAACCTCTTCCCAACCTCGGGTCTTCAGACCGCAGTCCGGGTTGATCCACAGCAGGTTGGGGTCAACGCTTTCGAGCGCATCTTCCACGAGCTGGTTGACTTCACTGTCCGTCGGCACGCGGGGCGAGTGGATGTCCCAGACGCCTGGACCAATCCCGCGAACGTATCCCTCGTCCTTCAGCGCTGCGAGCACCTGCATCCCGTTGCGAGCTGCTTCGATGGACGTGACATCGGCGTTGAGCTCATCGACGGTGTCAATGAGCTCATTGAAGTCCGAGTAGCACATATGCGTGTGAATCTGAATGTCGTCAGTCACGCCAGAGGTAGCCAGGCGGAAGGACCCCACAGCCCACTTCAGGTAGGCGGGCTGGTCCGCTTCATTCAGGGGCAACAACTCGCGAATGGCAGGCTCGTCGACCTGTACGATCTGCGCTCCAGCGGCCACGAGATCTGCAATCTCATCGCGCAAAACCAGCGCAACATTATCCGCAGTGTCACCGATTGGCTGGTCATCACGGACAAACGACCATGCCAACATAGTCACTGGCCCGGTGAGCATTCCCTTGACGGGAAGGTCAGTCATGTCTGCCGCTGCCTTGTACCACTGCACCGTCATCGGCTCTGGCCTGGTGATATCACCGTAGAGAATCGGCGGCCGCACGCAGCGGGAACCATAGCTTTGGACCCAGCCATTGATGGTGGCAAGGTAGCCGTCCAGCTGCTCCGAGAAGTACTGCACCATGTCGTTGCGCTCAGGTTCACCGTGAACCAGCACATCGAGCCCCAGTTCTTCCTGCTGTTCAATGGCAGATCGAATTTCAGCGAGCATTGCCGACTCGTAGTCAGCTGGGGTCAGCTCTCCCGTGCGCAGCTGCGCACGTGCACGACGAATACTATTGGTCTGCGGGAAGGAACCGATTGTGGTGGTCGGCAGCGGAGGCAGGTTAAGGGCCTCAGCCTGAGCCGCCTGGCGAGCTGCAAACGGGGAACGAGTCCGGTCGCTGGCCTCGATTGCCGCCAAAGCTTCACGAACTTCAGGCTTAACAATCCGCTTCGACTCTGCCCTCGATGCCAGTGCGGCCCGGGACTCACTCAACGCCTTCAAATCCGCGGCATCGAGTTGGTGGTCATTCAACCTGGCATCAAGCGCTCTCGCCAAGAGGGTCACCTCGGCGATTTTCTCATCCCCGAAGGCCAGCCACTGCAGCACCTCGGCATCCTCTTCGCTCGGGTCTTCCGCTGTCAGGGAATACGGCACGTGTAGCAGCGAACAGCTAGTCGACACCGCGATGGGGCCTCGGGCTGCCAGCTTCTCCAGCGTCGCCAGAGCTGCATCCAAGTCGGTGCGCCACACATTACGACCATCGACAATGCCCGCAACCAGCAGTTCCTTGCCAGTCCAATGCGGCAACTCGGAGCTACCTGCTACCAGGTCGCAACCAATGGCCTGCACGCCTGTGCCAGAAAGGGTTTCCAGCGCCTGATCACCATCACCAAAGTAGGTCTGCACCCACAACTTGGTATTCGCAGACTCCGCCACGTCGGCCAACTTCTCGTAGACCTGGCGAGTCCTAGCAAGAGTCACTTCATCGAGGTCAGTGACCAATACTGGCTCATCGAGCTGAATCCACTCAAAGCCCTTATCCCCCAGTTGAGCGATGATTTCCGCGTACGCATCGGTCAACTTTTCCAGCAGGCCGAGTGGGTTCGAACCATCGTCGGTACGCGACAGGCTCAAGTAGGTCACAGGACCAATCAAATGAGGGCGCAGCATCGTTGTGGCGCCATTGTTCAAGCTGCAGGAATCATCCAACCAGTCAGTGAGGTCAGAGGTAAATTCAGTATCGGCTGACAGCTCCGGAACGATGTAGTGGTAATTAGTGTCGAACCACTTGGTCATTGCGGATGCCGGTTGCGTCTTCGTACCGCGAGCGGTGGCGAAGTAGTGGTTGATCCATTCCGGCAGGTTGGAACCGTCCGTTTTCGGGACATCCTGAAAGCGAGCTGGAAGCACTCCGAGCAGCGCCGATGTATCCAGCATGGAGTCGTAGAACGAGCGCCCAATTGTCGGAACCGAGTCGATTCCTACCTTCAACGCTGCGCCAATGTAGCTATTGACAGTGTTGCGCGCCGTCGCGGCCAACAGGCCGCCGGTCGCCGGGTCGCGCCAGTAGTTTTCCAGAGCTTTTTTGAGCTCACGATTACGCCCTATCCGCGGAATGCCCGCGAGGGTTGCGTGAATTGCCATGATCTCGTGATTTCCTCGTCAGTCGTGATCAGCATCGGATATGAAATTGCACAACCGGCAGGCATTCGGACTTGTCATCACTGCAAGATTGGTTATCAACTCGTCGGATAAACCAAAGCTCTGGCAGTGATGCTTACCGTTGCGGGACAGTTCCGGACTTGCACCGGGATTCCCCTGCATAACTCGAGGGCCTCATGCGCGCTAGGCTCAAAACACACCTTGCGCGGAAAACGTGCGATATGCAGCACTTTCCTTTATGAACACCTTCGAGGCGGCTGTGGATGTGAAGTATATCGCAATATACAAATATGTCATTCACTTAGCCCCTCCCCGAGCCTTCGCTTTAGTGCTCTCCTGCTGGGGCCAATGCGATTAAGCTCGTAGTCATAAAAGCTATTCATTCCACCGCTTTCAAGGAGTGACCTCGATTGACACAGGCTTCCGAAACTTCCCTGAGGGGCGCCAAGATTCCGTTCGATGGCCCGGTCCAGTCAGGCGTTGAACAGCCCGGCCAAGCACATCTCCGCCTCGTCGCATTCGATTTGAAGGACGGCGTCGACGCAGCAGATCTGAAGGCACTGTTCTCCTCGCTTACCGACGTTGCCCGCCGCCTCACCCAAGGCCAGGACATCGAGGGGTATCTGGAACCGGAAATGGTTGCAGCCACTGCAAACCTGACCATTACCGCAGGTTTCGGTGAGCGCATCTTCGATGTGCTCGGCAAGCCAGAGCGCAAGCCGGCTGGTCTGCACGATATCCCGTCATTCCAGCATGACATGCTCCGCCCTGAGTGGGGCCAGTCTGACTTCGCTCTGCAGTTGTGCGGTGATGATCTCGTCACCGTTTCGGCCGCGTCCCGTCTACTGGAAAAGAAGGCGGCTCCGTGGGCTCGCGTGAAGTGGTTCCAGAAGGGCTTTTCCTACGCCTGGGGTTCGCAGCCTCACGGCGCTACCCCACGCAACCCGCTGGGTCAGCTCGACGGCACCGTCAACCCGTCCACTCCGGAGGAATGGTCCGAACAGGTGTGGATTGACTCCAAGGACAAGGCGATTAACAACTCCTGCGTGATGGTTGTTCGCCGTATTGCCCTCGACTTGAACAATTGGGATGAGCTCAGCACCGACGAACGCTCCATCGTTATCGGTCGTGACTTCCACACCGGCGCTCCTCTTTCCGGCGGCAATGACGAGTTCGATGAAGAGGACATGGACGCCGTCGATGACCAGGGCGAGTATCTCATCCACCGCCAGTCTCACTTGGCGCTTTCCCGTGAGCAGGATGGTCAGCCTGACGACGCCCTGCGTCGCCGCGCCTATGCCTACGAAGACCAGCCCGGTGAGCCGGCCTTCCCGTTCGAAGGACCGAACGTTGGCCTGGTCTGGGTTGCATTCCAGAAGAACCCGGACAACCAGTTCAGCGCAATCCAGGCCCGTTTGGATCGCGGCGATTTGCTCAATGAGTGGAACCGTCACATCGGCTCCGCTGTGTATTGGATCGCCCCTGGCACTACCCCTGATTCTTACTGGGGACAGGAGTTGATTGAGGGGTAGAGGCTGCAAGCTGGCGGCGAAAAACTGACTTGGCGGGCTAAGGCCTGACGGACTAAAAGCTGACGGGCTGCAAATGTGAAACTGACCTAGTTTATGACACTTTCGGGCCAATTTTCTGGCCGTTTTTGACATAAACTCAGTCACTAACTTGCACTGGCCCGCCGTCGTCAGCCGTAAGGGCATCGCCCCGCCGCCGCCAGCCATAAGAAAACGCCCGCCGAGTGCCTGAGCACTCCTACGGGCGTTTCTTCTAGACAAGAACTTTGTCAGTCACGGACCACCGAGCTAGTCACCAATCTGGTCACGGCCACGCTTAACAATCTTCGGGTCCGGAGTACCAACCAGCTCGTGGTCCTTCTCCGTGTACTCAAACTTGCTCAGCACGTAACGCATCGCGTTGATGCGGGCACGCTTCTTGTCGTTGGACTTAATGGTAATCCACGGGGACTCATCGGTATCCGTATAGCGGAACTGCTCTTCCTTTGCGCGGGTGTAGTCACCCCAACGATCCAACGAAGCGAGGTCCATCGGAGAGAGCTTCCACTGACGTACCGGGTCAACCTGGCGAATTGCGAAGCGAGTGCGCTGCTCCTTCTGGGTCACAGAGAACCACAGCTTGGTCAGCGAAATACCGGAGCCCAGAATCATGTTCTCCAGCATCGGAACCTCACGCAGGAACTCTGCATGCTGAGACTCAGTACAGAAACCCATCACGCGCTCAACGCCCGAACGGTTGTACCAAGAACGGTCGAAGAAGACGATTTCGCCAGCGCACGGAAAATGCTCAATATAGCGCTGGAAGTACCACGAGGTGGACTCACGCGGCGACGGCTTTTCCAGAGCCACAGTTCGAGCACCACGCGGATTCAGGTGCTCGTTAAAGCGCTTAATGGTACCGCCCTTACCAGCGGCGTCACGGCCTTCGAAGAGGATGATGTGCTTCTGACCAGTTTCCTTGGTCCAGTTCTGCCACTTCAGAAGCTCAATCTGCAGCTTCCTCTTAATAGACTCGTATTCCTTGCGCGTCATGCGCTCCTCGTACGGGTAGCCATCGCGCCAGGTATCAACCCGCTCACCGTCTGGAGTGACCAGTACCGGATCGTCCTCATCAGAATCATCGACGACGTAACCTTCGGTCTTCGCCAAATCGACGATGTGGAATTCCTCTTCATTCTTGTCAGCCATACCCCTTATCCTACTGAATTTCTCTACCACACGTCCCCCATGCGGGTGCCCTTACCTGCAATTTCCCAGCAGTTAACGTTCCGTCTTACCGAAATTGAGGGGGTGGGACTGCACGCAGCGACCGTCGATAAGCACTGCGCGTACAATAAATGCCATGTTGTTATCCGAGGCTCTTGCCGCACGATCCGAAGTTTCCGACCGGCTGGCTGAGATTAATCGCCGTCTCGCGCTGGTGGCGCAGGTGCAGGAAGGCGATACGCCTGATGAAGATCCGCAAGCGCTTATTGCCGAAGCCGAGCGTCTGATGGCGCGCTTCGAATGGCTGGTGCGCTCGATTAATGCCACGAATTCCGCTACTGCCTTCGAGGACGGAACGCTTAGCGACGCACTTGCGAAGCGCGACCACCTGCTAACACGGCGGCGGTTCTACACCTCCGCAGCCGATCAGGGCTCGGGTCGGCGGGATCGATACTCAGCTTCGGAGATTCGCTATGTCGCCACTGTGGATATCCGGTCGCTGCGCCAGAAAGCCGACAAGGCGGCGAAGGAATACCGGGACTTGGATACCCGTATTCAGCAGGCGAACTGGTCAACCGAGCTTATCGAGGCCGCGAATAAGCCGGCCGAATAGCAAAGTGGCAGGGTTCGGTAGCGAAACCAGAAGAATTTCACATTTTGATAAGTCGGTAGTTGCATCCAGATTGTCGGCGAGCGCGACGGCCTGTCTCTGGCCTTAAAGGGACACCTAAAGATCTCACCTGTACTGAGGCAGCAGGATTAATAACAGACAGTCCTCGTCATTGCGTACATGGGTACAGATCATCGGTTATTTTTCACTACCAAGCGCTGAGGCGTCTGATGCAACGAGGGTGGGTTCGGGGACTTAAAACTTTCTCAAGTTACACAGCAAAAAGCGCCGCTGAGGATTTCCCTCAGCGGCGCTTTTTAGGCTAACTCAAGCAGTCGGGACCTCTTTTAGAAGCCCATGCCGCCCATCTCGTCGCCACCCGGCATTGCCGGCATAGCCGGTTCCGGCTTGTCAGCGACAACAGCCTCGGTGGTCAGGAACAGAGCCGCAATGGAAGCAGCGTTCTGCAGTGCGGAGCGGGTAACCTTCACCGGATCGTTGATGCCAGCTTCCATCAGGTCGATGTACTCGCCGGTAGCAGCGTTCAGACCCTCGCCCTGCGGCAGGGAAGCAACCTTCTCGGTGACGACGCCGGCCTCAAGGCCAGCGTTCAGAGCAATCTGGCGCAGCGGAGCTGCGAGAGCCGCACGCACGATGCGGACACCGGTTGCCTCGTCGCCGGTCAGACCCAGCTCGTCGTCAAGCACGTGCGAAACCTGCAGCAGTGCGGAACCGCCACCAGCGACGATGCCCTCCTCCACAGCAGCCTTTGCGTTGCGGACGGCATCCTCGATGCGGTGCTTGCGCTCCTTGAGCTCGACCTCAGTTGCGGCGCCAGCCTTGATAACTGCAACACCGCCGGCGAGCTTAGCCAGACGCTCCTGCAGCTTCTCCTTGTCGTAGTCGGAGTCGGAGTTCTCGATCTCAGCGCGGATCTGGTTGACACGGCCCTCGATAGCGGACTGCTCGCCAGCGCCCTCGACGATGGTGGTCTCGTCCTTGGTGACGACGACCTTGCGAGCGCGACCCAGCAGCGGCAGGTCAGCGGTCTCGAGCGACAGTCCGACCTCCTCAGAGATGACCTGGCCATCGGTCAGGATAGCCATGTCCTGCAGCATTGCCTTACGGCGGTCGCCGAAGCCCGGAGCCTTCACAGCGACAGACTTGAAGGTGCCGCGGATCTTGTTGACGACCAGGGTGGACAGAGCCTCACCCTCGACGTCCTCAGCAATAATCAGCAGCGGCTTGCCGGACTGCATGACCTTCTCCAGCAGCGGCAGCAGGTCCTTGATGTTGGAGATCTTGCCGGAAACCAGGAGGATGTACGGATCCTCCAGAACGGCCTCCTGGCGCTCCATGTCGGTGGCGAAGTAACCGGAGATGTAGCCCTTGTCGAAGCGCATACCCTCGGTCAGCTCCAGGTCGAGACCAAAGGTGTTGGCCTCTTCCACGGTAATGACGCCTTCCTTGCCGACCTTGTCCATAGCGGTGGCAATCAGCTCACCGATAGCCGGGTCAGCAGCGGAGATACCAGCGGTAGCAGCAATCTGCTCCTTGGTCTCGATGTCCTTAGCGGACTCCAGCAGCTTCTCGGTAACAGCCGCGACAGCCTTCTCGATGCCGCGCTTGATGCCCATCGGGTTGGAGCCAGCAGCAACGTTGCGCAGACCCTCGGAAACCAGAGCCTGAGCCAGAACGGTAGCGGTAGTAGTACCGTCACCAGCGACGTCGTCGGTCTTCTTGGCAACTTCCTTGACCAGCTCAGCGCCGATCTTCTCGTAAGGATCCTCAAGTTCGATTTCACGTGCAATGGAGACACCGTCATTGGTGATCAGCGGTGCGCCCCACTTGCGCTCGAGGACTACGTTGCGACCCTTCGGGCCCAGCGTGACCTTGACAGCGTCTGCCAGGGTATTCAGACCCGTTTCGAGACCGCGGCGGGCCTCCTCGTCAAATGCAATCATCTTAGCCATGAGGTTTGAAGAATCCTCCGTCTATTTATGTGGCACTTACATTGGAAGTTGACCCAGGCGCCCGCGACGGCATGTGATTCGAGGGAAGCGCCGCCCTCTCCATCACCGGAGTCAACACTGTACTTTTTAACGACTTTTCAACACTTGTTTCAGCACACGCATACACAAGGTGTGAAGTTGTTTTTATTAGCACTCAATTAGAGCAAGTGCTAATTCACTTTTCTAGCACTCAACCCCATCGAGTGCAAGGTTAAGCATTGTCACTCCTGGCGTCACTCCTTATGCCACTTCCAACGCCATCATGGTTGTGCGCCTACACTGTCGCACATGAGCATTATTAATAAGGAACTCACGGACGCCCTGCGAGACCACATCTCCAGCCAACGCGAGACCATCCGCACTCAGCTGACCGAGCTGGTCGCTTTCCCATCCGTACACGGCACCGAAGAAACCAAGCAGGCCTGCATCGACGCAGCCCAGGCGGTTACTGACATGTACGCAGAGCTGGGTATCGAGCTAGAGGCGCATCACACCATCGACGGTTCGATTGCACTGTCGGGTTTCATCCCCGGGTCGTCGGAAAGCGCGAAGACCGTACTGCTCTACTCCCATTACGACGTCCAGCCGGCGGGCGACGAATCCGCTTGGACCGCGGATCCGTGGACGCTCGATGAGCGCGACGGTCGCTGGTACGGCCGCGGTACTGCCGACTGCAAGGGCAACGTGGTCATGCACCTGGCTGCGCTGCGCGCGCTGCGCGACGACGCTCTTGCGGGCCACGTCGACATGCCAAACATCAAACTCATCGTGGAGGGCTCCGAGGAGCGCGGGTCGGCGGGCCTGAACAACCTCATCGCCACACAGCCAGAGCTTTTCGACGCCGACGTCATCCTCATTGCGGATGTCGGCAATGCCGAGGTTGGCCAGCCGACGCTCGTGACCACTCTGCGCGGCACCGCCGATGTGGAAGTACGCGTCGATGCGCTGGAGCAGCCGGTTCACTCGGGCATGTTCGGCGGCGCAGCCCCGGATGCGCTGGCGGCACTGATTCGCATGCTCGACAGCCTGCGCGATGAAAATGGCTTTACTTCTATTGATGGACTGGACTGCTCGCAGCGGTGGGAGGGCCTGGACTACTCGCCAGAGACTTTCCGCGCTGACGCCGGCGTGCTCAATGGAGTGGGCCTGATTAGCAACGAGGACACTTCCGTCTCCGATCTGACCTGGGCGCGCCCGTCGGTGATTGTGACCGGCATCGACTGCCCACCGGCAACCAATGCTGTCAACGCGATTTCGTCGACCGCCATGGCGCACATTAACTTCCGCATCCCAGGCGGCGTTGATCCGGCTGAGGCGCAGGACGCGCTGGAAAATCACCTGCGCGCACATGCTCCGTGGGGCGTGAAGGTGACGGTCGAACGCGACGAGCTGGCTAACCCGTTCCGGGCCAACGTTGAGGGCAAGGTTGTGCAACTGGTCGCTGACAGCCTGTCGGCCGCCTATGGCAAGGAGACCGCAAGCATGGGCGAGGGCGCCTCAATTCCGCTGTGCGCCACCCTGCTGGACGCCGTACCAGGTGCTGACATCGCGCTTTACGGCGTGGAGGAGCCACAGGCTCGCATCCACTCGGCTGATGAATCGGTCGACCCGAACGAGATTCGCGACATCGCTATTGGCGAGGCGGTTTTCCTGGCCTCTGTCAACGGAATTTAACGGGGACAGCAAAGAATCCACCAAAGATATTGATTGAATGACTTGTGTCACATCTTTTACCTGTAGTAAGGTTCCACCCATGCAGCAGAACATTCTTATTCGAGTAGCGAAGGCTACGAACCCCGGTGGAGGCCGACAGGACTGACCCCTCCACACGGGGTCTCTGGCCGCAACTTCTCAAAGCACTTGGTTGGTCCGCCACTCACAGCAAAAGCAACTAAGCAAAGGACCAGAAAAGAATGTTTCCCACTCGCACCCAGAAGAACATGTCCACTTCGACGACGTTCACGGGCAAGCGCCCTTCGTTGGAGCACCAGGACGACGGCAATGTGCGAACTTATTCCGACGATCCATTTAGGGCTCGATTCGGACATCGCCTGCCTCGAGGCTTAAGGCAAGAAGCTCGTGGCATGAACTGGCAGAAGTTCAAGGACACCTACTCCCCCACGAGCGGCCCGGTTCAGATCAAGAATTTCGAGGCAACCCGCGGCACCCTGGGGCGCTGGAATTTCAACGCTGACTTAACACTGACCGACAAGGACGACCACACCCACACCTTCACCCAGGAGATTACCGCTATGGGGCCGGTGTCGGCTTGCACTAATCTGCTGGCTGATGCAGGTTACCGCGTGGAAATCGTGGAATTCCACCAGTTCGAAATCTTCGAAGCTACCGCTACCTTTGTCTATGCAGGTCACAACAATGACCATGTGTGGACCATGGGCTTCGGCCAGACTCCGGAGGCTTCCGTGCTCTCCGCTTTGGTCTGCGCTGCTAACCGCCTGCATGGGTAGGACGCGGATGCTGCTCGTTTAGTAAACGGGGGGTGTCCCTATGTTTTTGTCAAGTGCCAGACCGATGTTGACGAGCACAGTC
>OCJN01000033.1_pt1 | contig 106412 bp, 90 predicted proteins | sample 1480731 | NCBI WGS metagenome assembly OCJN01 (sample SAMN05301479, study PRJEB22388) | human skin metagenome | isolation source: Infant 1 DOL 23 skin | host: Homo sapiens | place: USA: Pittsburgh, Magee-Womens Hospital of UPMC | collected 2013/2014 | reverse complement strand
TAGAGCATCTGACTACGGATCAGAAGGTTAGGGGTTCGAATCCCTTCGGGCGCACAACGCAGACCCGCACCGGTAAGGTGCGGGTCTTTTTGTCTGCCCGACTTATCGATGGTTTTCCGGCACTTATGCGCGCGGTATTGGCTTTGCCTGCGCTCATATCGATGAGCTATTCACTTGTGGCCAGGCTATAGCTCATCGATATGTGAATACCTCATCGACAAGTGAATACCGCCCACGAGCCACCCATGAGCCCGTCCACCCGCAAGCCGCCCACGAGCCACCCATGAGCCACCCGCACCCAAACCCCAAAACCCAACCCCCAGCGCCTCAGTATTCGAAACATCTCAAACTCGCAATATCCGCCTAACGGTCTAGACTGTGGAACCATGATTCGTACTGAGTCCATTCTTGACCTCGCTACCGTAGCCTCGGGGCAGTCCCACGCCGACGCCCTGCAGGGCTCCATCGATTTGGCGCAGACAGCGGAAAGGGCTGGTTATCAGCGTATTTGGTACGCAGAGCACCACAATATGAACTCCATCGCGTCCTCGTCGCCGGCAGTTCTTATCGCAGCCGTGGCTGCAAAAACCGAGAGCATCACCCTCGGCTCCGGCGGCGTCATGCTGCCGAATCATGCACCGCTGACGGTCGCGGAGCAGTTCGGCACGCTCGCGAACCTGTACCCGAATCGCATCGAGCTGGGGCTTGGCCGCGCGCCGGGCACTGACCAGGCCACTATGCGTGCGCTGCGTCGTGACCCGCGCTCTTCCGATTCCTTCCCGCAGGATGTGCAGGAGCTGCGCGGTTACCTCTCTGACGAGTCGCTGATCAAGGGCATCAACGCGATTCCGGGCCGCGGCACCCACGTGCCGCTGTACATCCTGGGCTCCTCGCTCTTTGGTGCTCAGCTCGCGGCGGCGCTCGGCTTGCCGTACGCGTTTGCTTCGCACTTCGCGCCGGACGCGCTTCGCGATGCCATCGCGGTCTACCGCGAGCAGTTCCAGCCTTCTGAGCAGCTGGATAAGCCGTACGCTTTTGCGGCCATGAATGTGATTGCGTCGGAAAGCGAAGAGGATGCGCAGCAGCAGTACTTCGCTACCCGTAGGAACATGGTCAGGCGGTTCCTCAGCCGCGGTGGGCATCACCTCACCGACGATGAGGCAGAGATTCTGATGGATACCCCGCAGGGGCGCCAGGTGCAGAACATGTTCCGTCATACGGCAGTCGGCACGGTGGCACAGGTGCGTGAGCAGATTGCGCAGTTCGGTGAGTACTCGGCGGCGGATGAGCTGATCGTGGCTCATCAGTCGTTGAAGGTTCCTGACCGACTGCGTTCGGTGGAGCTCACCGCGGAGGCCACGGGGCTGACCGCGTAAGGCTCCAGGCCCAGGAGTACGTCGAGGCACGCGGCCTTAAGTCGCCCTCTTACTCCACCGCAGCCAGTGGCAGCGCCTTTTCGCTGGCAAGCTGCATGATTTCGGCGTTGGTGCGCTCGCGGAGGAAATCCGCAAGTTCCTCGCGGTTGCTCGCGCCAGTGGCCTCGGTCAGGGCGGCGGCAAAGTGCGGCTCCAGCGCTGCCACGGCCACGTAGCCGTCGGCGCTGGGGTAGAGGCCGTACGTCCACAGGCCGCCACCGAGTAGTCCGCCGGGCGCCGTCATGCCGTACTTCAGCGGCGCGGCACCGGCCTCGCCCGCCTGCTTTAGGCCGATGCGGCAGTGCAGTCCAGGCTGCTTTACGACGTCCGCCCCAGCACCCGCCCGCTTAATCAACCCGGCAAGGGCAGCGGTGACCGCAAAGTGCGCGCCCAGAATGTCGCCCAACAGCACCGGCGGCATCGCCGGAGGCGTGAGGGTTCCGGCCTCCGCCTGGTAGGTCAGGTCATGGCCAGGGGTTTCTGGAGCTTCGGTATCACCGACAATGTCGATATGTACCGGCCCATTTGGGCGTTCGTGGAGACCCGCCAGCCCCATGCGTTCCAGCGCGGAGGGGCGAACCGAGGTGATGACCACATCGGCCTCATCGATCAGCGAGCTCAGCTGTGCGCGACCCTCATTGCTCTTCAGATCCGCCTGGATAATCTCGTGACCTGCGGACATAGCTTCATACCAGGAGCGGCCGAAGGACCCGAGCGGGTCGCCTGTGGGTGGTTCGACCTTAATCACCCGGGCGCCTAGCTGGCCCAAGTGCTGAGCGGCCAGTGGTCCCGGTACGTTAATGGCGAAGTTGACGACAGTGATGCCTGCGAGGCTGGTGTGCAGCTCGGGGGAAAACATAGTTCCACACTAGAACACATCTATCTGCCCGCCGACGTTTTCGGCCAACTTCAACTGGTTGATCCAGCCGCCCTCGCCGACGCGCAGTCGGAAAATCGGGCGGTGAGCAGGGCGGGCCTCGTAGCGGACACGGGCAATCTGACCGGTTTTGGCCAGGTCCATAGCGGTTCCCTCGGTGGCCAACTGGGTGCGCGCGGCGGTGAGGCGCTCGATGACGTCGTCAAGCGCGGCGAGCACGGGTTCGGTGTTGTTCTCACACCAGGACATGACCATGTCGGGAGCAGCGGCGGCGACGCGGGTGCAGTCGCGGAAAGAGCCGGCTGCAAGCGAAATGGCCAGGGGGCCACCGGCTTCACCGGCGGCGGCAATTGCGTAGGCCGCCAGGTGTGGCATGTGGGAGATGCGGGCGACGCTGGCATCGTGGTGATCGCTCAGCGCTGGAATGAGCTGACTGCCAAGAGCTGCTCCCAAGTTAGCGACCTGCGAAAAGACTTCAATCCACCGCTCCGGGACGGGCTCGCCCGCAGCGTCGGCAGCAGCTGCCAGGTCGTAGGTGATGACCCAGGGGGCGCCGTCGAAAAGCCCTTCGAGCGTGGCGGACCAGCCCGCCTGCGCGGAACCCGCCATTGGGTGCGCACCGACGAAGCGTTCCTCCATCCCGCGCGCGGCGACCTCGGCGGCGACGGCCGCCTTCACGGAGACCACATCCGTGATGCCACAGCTGGGGGCGTGCTCGTTGATCGCGTCGAGCATCGTGCCGACGACTGTCATGGGGGTGCCAATTACGATGAGCGCGCGGCTGGCCTCAGCGCGCTCGAGCGTGGCTTGAAGATCTGTACTGGCGTCGAATCCCTCCTTCGTGGCTTCCTCGACCGTCGGGGACGAGCGATTCCAACCGAAGCATTCGACGTTATGGGCCCGCAGATCGCGCATCATGGAGCCACCGATGAGGCCCAAACCGAGGATGCATACCGCGGGTAGTCGTGCAGCTGACAGGGAGGACGAAGCAGGGGAGGGGGACTCGAAATTGCTCACCTGACAAGCATGACATACAGCGACTAGCGTTGTGGGTTATGAGCACGACCTTTTCCGGAGGGTACACCTCCGATGACGACCGCTCTTTCGCGGTTGCCGTAACTATGGGGGAGCGCGGTTGGCGCGTCGTCGATCTTGGGGACGACGCCACCGATTCCCTCGCTGACGCTGCACAGGCGCTGCGCAATCTGCGTTCGGAACGCGCCGCTGTCGGAATGCTCAATATCGACGACGATTACTTTATTCTCGTGCGCCAGGGCGTTGGGTCGCTGCGCGTTGTGCTTTCCGACGCCACCGCCGCCGTCACCGACGACATTGCGGCAGATGTGTTCGACGAGCTGGATCTGGATATCCCCGACCTCGACGAGGACGAGCTCGACGATGTCGACGCCTGGGCCGAAGGAGATATGGATATCCTCGCTGACCTGGGCTGTTCGGAGGAAGCCCTGGAGTCCATCTGTGACGATCAGTCGCTGTGGGCGTCCGAGCAGCTTCTGGCCATCGCCGAGGAGCTGGGGTGCGCCGAGGAGCTCGCCGATGTCGCCGACCTGGATTACGACGGTGACGATGACGACTACGACCCCTATGACGACTAACTCTGAGAAAGGTCATCTGGCCGGGCGGCCAAGAGCCCTTGCGGCCAGCCAGCCAGCTGGTCGGCCAAGCGCCCTGCCCCGTCGAAAACAGGACATTCTCGACGAAGAGTGGATGCGCCTGGCTATTGCCGAAGCTGCTCACACGGCGCCCGGGGATGTGCCGGTGGGAGCTGTGGTCGTGGATGCCGAGGGCAGGGTTGTGGGTCGGGGCTCGAACCGTCGGGAAGCGGATGGTGACCCACTTGCCCACGCCGAAGTCATTGCGTTGCGCGAGGCCACCCGCGCTGTTGGTGACGGCTGGCGGCTGGAGCAGTGCACGTTGGTCGTGACACTTGAGCCGTGCGTGATGTGTGCCGGCGCGTGCGTCATGGGGCGCGTGGGGCGCGTGGTCTTCGGCGCGTGGTCGCCCAAGACCGGCGCGTGCGGCTCCATCGCCGATGTCATCCGCGATCCCGCCCATGCATTCACGCCGCAGGTGCGCGGGGGTGTGCTTGCCGACGAATGCTCCGTTTACCTGCGCGAATTCTTCGAACGGCAACGGCAGTCGGGAGCGTGAGCGGGGTCACAGTTAGGTCACAATTCCCGCTGTGGCCGTGACGAGCCTCCATTTTCACGTACCGTCGGAACTAGTGGGGCTGCTAGACGGTGGCTCTATAGAAATAGATTAAGTCGTTTACATGGGAGGCTTACATAATGAGCGAGCTGCAGAACAAGGCCGACGAGTTGGGCGGCAAGGTTAAGGAAGCTGCCGGCGACGCCGTTGGCAATGACGACCTGTCAAACCAGGGCAAGGGCGAGCAGGCTGCTTCGAAGGTCAAGCAGGGTGCTGAGGACCTGAAGGACAAGGCTACTGAGGCCTTGGGCAAGCTGACTGACAAGTAAAGCGCTTAGCTTTCGGGTAGAGATAACCCCAACCTTCTCCGCTTCTGATGTGCGGAGACGGTTGGGGTTCTTTGTGTTTCGATGGCCGGCTGTCAGCGTTGGGGCTGGCTACAGCTTCTGAGCCACTAGGTCATCCAGTGGTTCGGCGGACAGTAGGTACGGGGCGATCTCGAAGACGGTACGGGCACCAGTCTCGCCAGCCTGCTTCAGGCGGTAGGCAGCGCGACCGTAGGCAACCTGGACGGCTGCGGTGAAGTCGGGGTTGCGCTCCAGTTCGAGACCGAACTCGATGACGTGGCCGGAGGTACCGGCCTGGCCACGGGTAATGACCTGGCCGCCGTGCGGCATGCCCTGGTGGTCGCGGTCGAACTCCTCTTCAGAGATGAAGTCCACGATGGTCTCGTATGGGGCAAAGTAATCCGGCATGGTCACGATGGTTTCGCGGATCTGCTCCTTGAGCTTGGCGTCCTCCTCGGCGTTGCCGGTCTCTTCAGCGACGACGAAGCAGTGGCGCAGGTGGCACTCGTTACCCTTCAGGTCTGCGCCCTCGCCCTTCTTCACGGCCTCGATAGCTTCCGGGTTCGGCTTGGTGTACTGGACACCCTTCTTCACTCCCGGCACACGACGCACGGCATCGGAGTGGCCCTGCGACAGGCCCGGCCCCCAGAAGGTCATCTGGTCTGCGCCCGGCAGGATGGCAGCGCCCAGGACGCGGTTCAGGGAGAACAGGCCCGGGTCCCAACCGGTCGAGATCATGGCGATGTTGTCACCCTCACGAGCGGAGGCGTCCATGGCCGCGCGGTGCTTCGGAATCTCGTGGTGGTTGTCGTAGGTGTCGACCGTCGTAAAGTTCTTTGCCAGCTCAGGGGCCTGCTCCGGGACATCGGTGGCCGAGCCGAGGCACACGAACAGCACGTCTACCTCGTCCTTGTACTTTTCGACATCCGCAGCCGGGAGCACGCGGGCCTCAGTGTCCAGCGAATCGCGACGGGAGAAAACGCCGACGAGTTCCATGTCCGGCTGGTCAGCGATGACCTTTTCGACGCTGCGGCCCAAATTGCCATAGCCGATGATGGCGGAACGAATCATGAGGGAGAACCCTTTCTGTGTGGCTGTACTTCTGTGTTTAAGTTTCTAGATTTCAAGCTACAGACTATTCCTTCATATCTCAGCGGGTGTTGGCCGCCCCGAATAGTGCGGTGGAGGGTTGACGGGCTTGGGGTGGCGCAGGTTGTAGTGCGCCGAGAGCGGCTTAGCGAAGGCCTGGGCGCCCTGACCTGGGGATTTGGTAGATAAAGGGGCTACCTGTAACGTTTTCTAGCGGTGACGTGTCCGAGCGGCCGAAGGTGAAGCACTCGAAATGCTTTGTGCGGTAACCCCGTACCGAGGGTTCAAATCCCTCCGTCACCGCCAATAAAACCCCCGGTGGTTCCTTTAATTAGGAGCCCCGGGGGTTCTGCATTTAATCGGCCCTGATTGTCTGGGTGTGGTGGAGGTGTGGGAGGTGTCCGTCGTAAAGCGGCAAATGGTGAGGCATCCGACCTGGAGCACCTAAATCACAAAAATAACATCAGTAACACACACCCCATTGTTCACGTTTATCCGGGAAGTCCGCTACTCTTAGCAAAAGTATTTCCGGTTTTTATGTCGTGCCCGCCCTCAATGACCATGTCAGCGCCAGAGTTGATGTTGGCCAATCCGGGGTGGTCGCTAGCATCGGAGTAGCGAAGAGGCTTCAAACTGCAGGTGGAGTCCGAGGGAGTGCTTGGTTAGCGCGAACTTGGGGAAGCTGCAGTTGGGGCGGTCCAGGCGAATATTAGACGTAAGGGAAACTTGACATGGCAAAGGCCTTGTTCAAACTCGGCAGGTTCTCCTACCTGCATAAATGGACTGTGATCATCGCGTGGTTCCTGATTTTGGCGGGGCTGGGCGGTGCAGTTGCCGCATTCCAGAAGGGATTCATCGACCAGTTCTCGATCCCCGGCATGCCGTCGGCAACGGCTTCGCACGTGATTGAGGAAAAGTTCCCCGATGTTCCGAACCCAATTCGAGAGCAGCGTATCTATGTCGCCTTCGAGGCCCCGGAGGGGCAGAGGCTCGATGACCCACAGAATAAAGAAGCTGTTGACCAGGTCATTAACGGCATCCGCGACAATGTCGGCCAAATCTCCGATGATTTGCAACTTCACAACCCGGTAGACCTCAATCCGAAGATGCAGGCGATGGTCAAGGAACAGGGCATGGCCGCCGGCCTGCCCAAGGATGTTGCCGAGGCCGATGCCAATGCCCTGCGTACCGTGTCCGATGACGGTCGCTACGGTATTTCCACCTTCGTTTTCGACGCCAAGATGCCGCAGGACATCGAACCGGAGAATATGCAGGCGCTTCTCGACGCAATGCAGGCCGGTCGTGACGCCGGTATCAAGGTCGAGGCCTCTGGCCCGGGCATGCAGCCCGCGATTGAGGTAGCTCCGACCTCGGAGATTATCGGTGTGACCGTGGCATTTATCGTGCTGGTTGTCACCTTCGGATCTCTGGTCGCTTCGTTCCTGCCTATTGTGACGGCGGTAGTGGGCATTATCATCGGTGTCTTCGGCGTGACATTGATGACCGCATTCACCGACGTCAACTCGATTACCCCGGTACTTGCCGTCATGTTCGGCCTGGCTGTCGGTATTGACTACGCACTGTTCATCCTCTCTCGCTACAGGGCAGAAAGAGCCCGAGGGATGACCAACGAAGACGCCATCGGCATGGCTACCGGTACGGCTGGCTCCGCTGTGGTTTTCGCCGGCCTCACCGTGATTGTCGCTTTGGCAGCGCTGACGGTCGCCAAGGTGCCGTTCATGTCTCTGATGGGTATTTCGGCGGCAATTACGGTGGCCTTCACAGTGCTGGTCTCTCTGACCCTGCTGCCGGCAGTTATGTCTCTGCTGGGCGACAAGGTCTTCGCTGGTCGCGTGCCCGGTGTTGCTGGCAACCCCTCGCGTAACCCGCGCAAGGAACGTCGCTCTTCCTTCTTCGGTGAGATGACGATGGGGCGACGTTGGGTCACTTTCGTGCACAAGGCCCCAGGGTTGTTCCTGGTCGGCTGTATCGTCTTGCTGTTGGCATTGGCCTACCCGGCCATGCACTTGAAGCTGGCGCTGCCGTCCGACTCTACTGCGGCTAAGGACAGCACGAACCGCAAGGCCATCACCATGATTGAAGAGGGCTTCGGTGCGGGACGTAACTCTCAGCTCATCATTATTGCCAAGTCGGACGATGTGAAGCCCGATGCACCGGTGCTCAAACCACTTATCGAGTCCCTGAGACAGACCAACCCGGAACTCTCTGACATCGAGGCCGCCCGCAAGGCTTCCTATAGTTACGCTGTCGACCAGTTCAAATCCAACGTCGGTGTCGAGCACATCCAGATGATTGGCATGAATCATGACGGCACTGCGGTCAAGATGATTATGACCCCGAAGTCGGGTCCACTCGATCCCGCGACCAAGCAGCTGATGAACGCGGTGCGCGATCAGCAGAAGCAGATTGAGCAAACCACCGGCCTATTCACCGGTGTCACTGGTCTGGTTCCTATTGAAATTGACATCACCGACCGCCTCCAGGGCGCAATGCCGCTCTACTTGGGCGTTGTCGTGGGTCTGGCAGTGATCCTGCTGCTGATGATTTTCCGTTCCCTGATGGTGCCGTTGACTGCGGGTGTGGGCTTCTTGCTCTCTGTCGCAGCCGCATTCGGTGTCACAGTGGCATTTTTCCAGGACGGCCTCTGGGGCGTGATTAGCACTCCGGGTCCGCTGGTCAGCTTTGTGCCAATCTTCCTCATCGGCGTGACGTTCGGTTTGGCCATGGACTATCAGGTCTTCCTGGTTTCCCGCATGCGCGAGCATTACACCCACAACAAGGGTGAATCCTCACCAGAGTCGAAGTACAACGCGGTCGAAGAATCGGTCGTTGAGGGCTTTACTCTCGGCGCTCGTGTGGTCACTGCCGCTGCGATTATTATGATCTCCGTCTTCGCGGCTTTCGCCGGGCAGCCCCTGGCGATTATTAAGGTATTCGGCTTCGCGCTGGGTGCCGCAGTGCTTTTCGACGCCTTCGTTATTCGCATGACCTTCATCCCGGCATCCATGTTCCTGCTTGGCCGCGCTACGTGGTACATGCCGAAGTGGCTGGACAAGGTGTTGCCTTCTGTGGATGTCGAAGGTTCTGCCCTGGAAGAGATTTCCGAGGAGCTGGTGGAGAAGGGCCGCCGCGAGCGTATGGCTCGCGGTGAGTCCCTGTTGCCCGAAAGCGAAGGTGCTGGGCGTGGCTTTGGCGACACGGACGCTGACGAGGACGAAACAGACAGTGCCGATGGTGAAGTTGGTGCTGGTGCAGCCGCTGCGGCGGGCGCGGCGGGCGCGGCGGGCGCAGCAGGTGGTACCGCTGTGGCGGTTGCGACCAAGAAGCGTAACCGCTGGATTCCGAAGCGGAAGAAGGCAAAGCTGGAAGAGCTTGAGCCCGCTGACCAGGCGGAGCAGGCCGAACGCTCTGAGCAGGCCGAACTGTCCGCCCCTACGGCGCCTTTTGATCCGGAGCAGCCGGCACAGCCAGAGCAGCCAGAGCAGGCGGAGCCGACCGAACAGCTCATGCAGCCCGCGCCAGCTGAACCAACCGACGCCCAGCCGAACCCGGAAAATGCCAAGGACGTCGAGGTCCGCCCGTACTACAGCCCGGCTCGTAAGCGGAAGAAGATTACGGTTGCGGAACTGATGAAGCGCGAAGGACTCGAAGAGGAAGCGCCACGTCGTAGCCGCGCCGTGTGGGACCCGGAAAACGCTGCCCAACCCGAGGAAAACGACAGCGCTGAGTAACTCGCGAATAGCACCCAGGTAACCTCAAGGCATTAGCACTGGACCACAACCAAGGAGCTTCATGTCGCAGTCGAGGACGACGGGCTTTGACGTCGTAAAGCAAATCGAAGGCGCGCGCGGACGTGCTGGCACCATCCACACCCCGCATGGCGATATTGCTACGCCGGCGTTCATTCCGGTCGGCACGAAGGCGACCGTGAAGACGCTCACGCCCGAGCAGGTGCGATCCACCGGCGCGCAGGCCATGCTGTCGAACGCGTACCACCTGTACCTGCAGCCCGGCGAGGAAATCGTCGACCAGGCCGGCGGGTTGGCAAAGTTCTCCAACTGGAACGGCCCGACATTCACCGACTCCGGCGGATTCCAGGTGCTCAGCCTCGGCGCGGGCTTTAAAAAGACCCTCGCGATGGACGTCACCGGCATGCAGAAAGACGACATCGTCGCCGAGGGCAAAGAGCGCAACGCGTTTGTCGACGAGGACGGCGTGACTTTCCGCTCGCACATCGACGGCTCCGAGCATCGCTTCACGCCGGAGGTGTCCATGCGTATTCAGCACGCGCTGGGCGCAGACATCATGATGGCATTTGACGAGCTCACCACGCTCATGAACACCCGCGGCTACCAGGAGGCATCCGTCGAGCGCACGCACCGCTGGGCGCGCCGTTGCCTGGAGGCTCACAACGAGCTGACAGTTTCGCGCGGTCAGGTTGACGCGCACGTCCATTCGCTTGACGACGGCCAGTTGCCCATCCAGCAGTTATTCGGTGTCGTGCAGGGTGCGCAGTACGAAGACCTGCGCCGCAAGGCCGCCCGCGGGCTGGTGGAGCTCTCCCGCGAGTTCGAGGACGCCGGCCAGCTCGGCTTCCACGGCTATGGCATTGGTGGGGCGATTGAGAAGCAGAACCTGGGCCTGATCTGCGGTTGGGTCAACGACGAGCTTCCCGACGACCGCGCCCGCCACCTGCTGGGGATTTCCGAGCCGGACGATATTTTTGCCGCTGTCGAGGCCGGTGCCGACACCTTTGACTGCGTGGCTCCGACGAGGCTTGCCCGCCGTGGTGGTGTGTACACGCTCGATGGCCGGATGACCTTGACGAATGCCCGCTTCAAGAACGACTTCCGCCCCGTGGATGCGGAGGTGCCCTCCTACACTTCGCTGAATTATTCCCGGGCCTACCTGCATCATCTGTTGAAGGCCAAGGAGTACCTGGCTGGCACGCTGTGCACGATTCACAACCTGTTTTTCATGGTGCAGCTGGTGGAGAACATCCGAGAGGCGATTCTGGAGGACCGGTTCTTCGAGTACCGCGATGAGTTCATGGGCCGCTACTACGCCAACGGTGGTCGCGCGGTGGGGAATTAGGCGCTGGGTTGGGGCTCTGCTCTTACCTTTTCGCACTTCACGACACCTACGTCACCTCGTGCCAGCTGTGGAGGTGGCATGAGGTGACACCCGTGGCGTGAAGTGGAGGGAGCAACCGGAAAGGCCCCAAAACTAGACCTAGCTCTACTGCGCGAGGCAGTCTCAACCGGCATCATGGAGGACATGATCACGGTTGAACGACTCAGCAAGAAGTACGGTTCGAAATTAGCCGTCGATGACCTGTCCTTCACCGTTCCCGACGGTGTAGTGACAGGTTTTCTCGGCCCAAATGGCTCCGGCAAGTCCACCACCATGCGCTGCATGCTGGGCCTCGATACCCCGACCACGGGCCAGGCCTTGTTCACCGGGACGGATTCCCAGGGCAACACCTACAGCAACCAGCCCTTTTCCACGCTGAAGAATAAGCCCAGCATCGCCGGTGCAATTCTGGATGCCGGTTGGCACAACAAGGCTCGTTCGGGCCGCGCTCATCTGCGGGCCCTCGCCCGCGGCGCCGGCATCCCCGACACCCGCGTGGAAGAGTGCCTTGAGCAGGTCGGCATGACCGAGGCGGCGAAGGACAAGGTCGGCGGCTACTCGCTGGGCATGAAGCAGCGTCTGGGAGTGGCAGCGGCTCTGCTCGGCAAGCCGCAGCATCTGATTTTGGATGAGCCGGTCAACGGCCTGGACCCCGAAGGCGTCTCGTGGATGCGCCACACCATCAAGGCGCTGGCCGCACAGGGCTGCGCTGTCCTCGTGTCGTCGCACCTCCTTTCCGAGATGCAGCTCACCGCCGACCGCATCGTCGTCATCGGCCGCGGTCGCATGATCGGCGAGTACAGCATGGATGAATTCCTTTCCGACGGCACGGTCATCGAAGTTGAAGTCGATGACCCCGCTCGGCTGCTGCAGGCGTTAGGGCCGGTCGCGCGTGGGGTTGACGTCGATAAGCAATTGCGCATTCCGCTTTACGACGGCATCAGCGAGCAGCAACTCCGCCGCGACATTGCGGCCGCTGCTCTGCGTGAGGGGCTGTTGGTGACGCGGTTGCACACGAAGCGCGACAACCTGGAGGAAAAGTTCCTGGCTGCGACCCAGGAATCGCAGGAATACCGCGCGCAGGCGATTGGGCAGTAGGGGAGTGACTGAGATGAGTTTTGGAAACGCTTTGCGGTCGGAGTGGACGAAGCTAGCCAGCCTGCGTGGCACGTGGGTGTATGTGGTGTTGTTGGTGGGCTCGATAGCTGGGCCGATGGCGGCTTTCAGCATGGCGGCGGACGCTGGTGCAACCGCTGATTGGGAATTGCTGCTGTTGGGGACCGTGATCTTCAACATGATCGTGATTGCCTTTGGTGGCTCCACCCTGGCGGGTGAGTACAACGATCAGATGAATGCGCATGCGTTCTTGACGCAGGACCGAAGGAGCCTGTGGCTTTCGGCACGGATGACGCTGACCCTTGTGCTGATTGCTGTCTGTTGGGTCATTGGTGTGGCGCTTGCTTGGCTATCGGTGACGGTTTCCCCGCGCGTGGAGTTCAAGGGCGGCGACGCTGCCACGGACATGCTCGCCGGAGTGCTTGGCTTTGTAGTGTTTGGACTAATCGCGATGTCGCTGGGAGTGCTGACGCGCTCGCGCGTGGCCGCTGTCGCTATTCCGCTGGTGTGGATTCTGGTGGTGGAAAGCATGCTGGAGTTCGCGGCGCTGGCGTATGCGATTTTCCGGCCATTGTGGCTGGTCACGCCGGGTGCACGCATTCAGCAGTTGTCGACGCAATTGGGCGGTCTGATGGCAAATCCGGAGAATCCACGCATCGGGTTTGAGGCCGGCATGACGCAGCCGATGTGGTTCAACATCGTGGTGCTGGTGGCCTGGATTGTTGTGGCTGTTGGCGTTGCTCATTGGGTCAATGCCAAACGGGATGTGAAGTAAAAGCAAAAAGTGCCGCGACTACTCGCTTCTCAGGCGAGGTCGCGGCACTTTTTTCGTCGTTAAGCGGGAACGCGCGTGTCGTAGTAGCCTTCGCGGCGCTTGACCCACGCGATGACGGCGTAGGTGACTGGCATGACTACAATCTCGACGGCGGTCTTCCAGATGAAGCCGACGATGACGTAGTTGACGAAGGTACCCCAGGTATCGATGCCGATAGCGGTGGCGGCGATGGAGCAGAAGATGAGCGTATCGACGAACTCGCCAACCACAGTCGAGCCCATCAGTCGCGCCCAGAGAGCCTTTTCACCAGTGCGCTTCTTAATGGCGTTGAGCGACCAGGCGTTGAGCAGCTGACCGACGACATAACCGGCCAGACCTGCGAGAACAAGCTGCGGGACGGTGCCCAGCACAGTGGCGAAGGCTTCCTGATTCTCGTACCACGGTGCCGCCGGGAGCTTGATGGCGGCAAAGAAGCAGAGCATTGCGCCGGCGAGGATGGCGAAACCGGTCCACACGGTGCGGCGGGTGGCTTTGTAGCCATAGCACTCGGAAAGCACGTCGCCGATGACGTAGCTCAAGGGGAAGAGGAAGAAGGCACCGTCGGTGGCCAGGCCGAAGATTTCCACGCCCTTGGTGGCGGTGATGTTGGAGACAATCAGCACGCCAATGAAAATGGCCGTGAACATCGGGTACAGCGATTTCGGTACCGGGATGTGGCGTGGCGTGGTTGCTGTGGATTCGGACTTAGTTGCGTTCTCGGGCGCGTGCGAGGTGCTCACAGCGGCAGTCTCGGCGTTGCCCGGCCCAGACTTGGGCAGGTTTTCGTTATTTGTCACGGGAGGGAATGTTACCTGCCGCTCAGGGCTCCAAGCGAGTGCCGATGAAGTCTTCGAGGCCGACTCTGCCTCTCATCCTCTAACTCCTGTGGGTTTGAGTCCGCAGGAGTTAGAGGATGAGCGGGTTTAATTATTTGTTTTCTTAGCTCCACGCTTACTGCGCATTCCGTTAACAATAAATGTAAAACAGCTTACAATCAGGCTGGCAAGAGCGATTAAGCAGTAGAGCAGCGCGCGATCTGTCTTTGCCGTAATAGCTGCTGTACTCATAACGGCAGTCTGGTTAGCTAGTTTGCTCAATGTGTACATCCCATTTGCGATGCCCAGGAGACAGAGGAGGCTCACGACTAGTCCGATAATGGAAATCGATGCTAGCCAATTTACGCGCAAACGTGATGACATTGTTCTCCTCTAAAAGATCCGCTTACAAAAAGTCACGCATACATTAACCCTTGATTTTATTGAGAGGTCATGAATGCGTTTCGAGTAATAGATGAATTTCCTCCAAGATGATTTGAATTATTCAACCGGAGATCTTTCCCCAAGATTTCAACTATCATCTTGGGGTCTCGCTAACATATTCCTGTGACCAGTTCCCAACGGTTGACTAATTCCACTTTACCCACCGGCCGCTACGCCCCTTCGCCGACCGGTCGGCTGCACCTGGGAAACCTGCGCACCGCGGTTCTCGCCTGGGCGCACGCCCGCGCGCAGGGCGGTCGCTTCATCGTGCGTATCGAAGATATCGACCGCCAGCGCTCCCGCCCCGAGTATGAGGCGCAGCAGCTCGCCGATCTCGAGGCCATCGGCATAGACTGGGATGGCGCCCCGGTCCGCCAGTCAGAACGCTCTGACCTGTATGAATCCGCGCTCGCCGACCTCACGCAACGCGGCCTGACTTATCCCTGCTTCTGCACGCGCCGTGAAATCCTCGCCGCCTCCTCCGCGCCGCATGGCGTGCCAGGGCAGTATCCCGGCACGTGCCGTTCGCTTGACGACGAGCACCTCTCCGCGAAAAAGGCCGAATTTGCGGCGGCGGGGAGAAGGCCGTCGATACGCCTGAAATCGCAGGTGAGTGAGGGGGCCGCGACCGATGAGCTGTATGGCGAGATTGCCGCTCCGATCGATGACTTTGTCCTTCAGCGTGCCGATGGCATGTGGGCCTACAACCTCGCGGTCGTCGTCGATGATGCCGAGCAGGGTATCACTGAAGTCGTGCGTGGTGATGACCTGATGTCCTCCGCCCCGCGCCAGACGTACTTGGCTGGTCTTTTGGGGTATGCGGCGCCTTCGTTCGTGCACGTGCCACTGGTGGTGAACTCTAAGGGGCGCCGATTGTCCAAGCGGGATGGCGACGTGACTCTCGGCGAGGTGTCCGTGGGTGCAGCGCAGCGGTGGATTCTGGATTCGCTCGGTGGCGGTGTTGGTAGCGATGGTGGCGATGGTAGCGACGGTGGCGATAGTGGCGCAGAACTCGGCTCCATTGCCGACCTCCCTGAAGCCCTGCGTGCGGGTCTGGAAATTCCTCGCGGACAGGTGATTTTCTAGGGCCCGCCGAGAACTACGGCTAGTGCATACGTTAGGGGCAAGAGTGCGAATGCAACTAGTGCCGCTACGATTGTCAAACCGTTTGACCGGGCTTTTAGCGCTGTTAGGAAGCTGATTAGGCCGAATCCGAAGACGCCGACAGCGAGGGGTATTGTCCAGGCATCGGAGAGTGCAGTGCTGACGAAAAACAGTCCAATGTAGCAAGTCAGGGCTAAGAGGAGTGCGGCAGCTGCGAAATTGCGGAAGCGATTCATGGTACGAGGCCTAGGACTCCGCTAGAGGATCTTTGCCACCTAATTTCATTTCGAAGCGCTTGTAATCCTCGAGGGAAGCGAAGTGGCGAGAATAGATGTCGATGTCTGTATCGACGCGACCGTAAAGAGCGGGGGCGACATCTACGATGTGGCGCAACGTGACAGATCCTCCCGAGTGGGAAGGCTCTTCTGGGGCTGATTCATTTTCGTGGGCTAATGCTTCGACCTGCGCGTATGCGGCGCTATCAGAATCGGCAAAGACAATGTATAAGTCCTCACGGAAGAAGCTCTCATTCGCCGAGGTTGAATCTCTTTGCTTTGTTAACTCAAAAACTGCAATTCCGATGTATGGTTCCATCTATTTTTCCGTTCTTCGATTGCCGCCTAGTTCAGTACGAATTTGAGGCTTTCTTACTGGACGCCACGTTTACTCGAATTGATAAACATTGGATTGTTGCTGAAACCTGCGCTTACCCTATCACTGCCGATACCCTCGGGGCATGCCTACTCTTCTAGTCGTCCACCATTCCCCGACCCCGCTTCTGCAGGAAGTCTTAAGCCATGCGCTCGAGGGGGCCAACGACCCCGCGCTAGAGGGCGTGGATGTCAAGGTCGTCGAGGCCCTCGACGCCACCATCGATGACCTGACCAGCGCCGACGCTATCCTGCTCGGTACCTCCGCCAACTTTGGATACATCTCCGGCGCGCTCAAGCACTTCTTCGACACCACCTTCCGGGAGGCGCAGGAAGCCACTAAGGGGCTGCCATTTTCCTACTGGATCCGCGGCGGCTTCGACACCACCGGCGCGGAAAACGCCATGAAAACCATCACGACCGGCTACAAGTGGGAGCTTGCGGCCGAGCCCGTCGTGTTTGTCGGTTCGCTTGACGACGACATCCCCGACCGCCTGGTGAATCTCGGTGGCACCATGGCTGCCCAAATTTTGGGCTGATTGAAGATTTAGTATCGAGGCCGTGAAATAATGGCCGGGTGAAAGATTCAGGGGCACAAGGGTCGCAAGTGACGTCGTCAAGCGAGAAAAACCGCAAGCCCATGATGAGTCTGCTGGGGCCTGCGTTTGTGGCGGCGATTGCCTACGTGGACCCCGGAAATGTGGCTGCGAACCTGTCTGCGGGCGCGAGCTACGGGTATCTGCTGCTGTGGGTGCTGGTCGTGTCCAACCTCATGGCGATGGTTGTGCAGTACCTGTCAGCGAAGTATGGCCTGGTGACGGGGCGGTCGCTGACCGAAGGCGTTGCCGACCGCTTCGGTTCGAACCGGCCGGGGCGGCTGGCGTACTGGGTGCAGGCCGAGATTGTGGCGGCAGCGACGGATGTGGCGGAAATTATTGGTGGTGCCACCGCGCTGTACCTGCTCTTCGGAACGCCGATGCTACTCGGTGGCGTCATCGTCGGTGCGGTCTCGCTGGGGCTGTTGCTGCTGCAGGGTGGGCGTTCGCAACGCACTTTTGAAGGCGTAATTGTGGCGTTCCTGCTGGTCATTACGGTGGGATTCCTGGCCGGACTGTTTGTCACGGGCTTGAGCCTCGGGGAGATGGCCAGCGGAATTCTGCCGCGCTTCCAGGGCGCGCACACTGTGGTGCTGGCGGCATCCATGCTGGGTGCGACCGTGATGCCGCATGCGGTCTACCTACACTCCGGGCTGGTGCGCGACCGCGAGTACAAGGTGGAGGATGACTCCTCGCTGCGCCAGCACCTGCGGGCCACGCGCCTCGATGTCTTCGGCGCCCTCGTGCTGGCTGGGTCGGTGAATATCGGCATGCTGTGTCTCGCGGCCGAAGCACTTCCGGGAGTGGAGGGGACTGACTCCATCGAAGGTGCTCACGCCGCCGTGACCAGCGTGCTTGGTCCCGTGGTGGGCGTGCTCTTCGGTGTTGGGCTGTTGGCCTCCGGGCTGGCGTCGTCCTCCGTCGGTTGCTACGCCGGCGACCTGATTATGCGCGACCTACTGAAAGTGCACGTGCCGATGCTGGTGCGCCGCATAGTCACCATCATCCCGGCGCTGCTCATTATCGCCAGCGGCGTGGAGCCGACGTGGGCGCTGGTGCTCAGCCAGGTGGTGCTGTCGATTGGCATCCCGTTTGCGCTGGTCCCGCTGGTGCGCATGACCTCCTCGCATGCCGAGATGGGCATCTGGGCCAACACCCCACTACTGCGCCGGGTCGCGTGGGTTATCTGCGGACTCATCATCGCGCTCAACGTGGCGCTGGTGGTCCTGGTGCTGACGGGGAAGGGGTAGCTTCCGGGAGTGGCGGGGCGGGGGCCTCGTCGTAAAGCGTGCGGGAGATGGTAGACAAAGCTGTCTAGTTGGTGTTAGGGTGGGCGGCACGATCACAAGATATCGACGAGAAATGGCCTTTGACAGCGTCGATAGGCAACCGCCCGATTCGCGGACCCGGTGCCCCAAAGGAAGATCAGCCCCACAGACCGCCTGCGGGGAAGAGCGAATAGGAGCGCCAAATGCACACCACAATAAGCGACGTCCACATCATCCATCTCAGCCGTCACACCGCTGACCTTCTCGTCGACGGCCGACCCGTCGCCATCCGGCTGCAAGAAGCCGACATCGACCCCCACTCCCGGAATCTCGTCCAACTACCCGTCGACCCCGCCTTCTACGCCACCCTCCGCGGCCAACAACGCGCCGACTACCTCAGCGCCCACGTCCGCGACGGCGTGCGCTACGGCCGCATCCTCTGGCACGAGCTTGACGACGGTCGCCACTTCCTCACCATCCCCACCATCGGCGGCTACCACGTGCACCAGGTCTTTGAGGTCCGCCGCAGCCGCGAAGGAGTGTGGAGTCGGCACTGAGCTTGGCTTGGTGGGCGCGGCGTGATGGACGTGGCGTTGCGTTGATGAGCGCGGCGCGGATGCGAGTGGGAACCTCTCCGCCTAGCCTTGGGCTATGCAGGTACGAGACTCCGCAACACCCCCGTTCTGGCCCACCGAAGGCGAAGGCGACTTCTACACCGACGCCGCCGCAGCCGTCGACCGGCTCACCGAAATCCACCGGGCAGGGATGGCCTACCTAGTCGAGCAGTACACCGCCGCCACCGAAGGAAATTCCGGGAGTGGGCCGGTGCGCGCCTACTACCCCGAACTACGCTTCACCGTCCCGGCCGGCAGCGCCGTCGAGGATGTCGACCCCTCCCTGTCACACGGCTTCGTCGACCGTCCGGGAGTGTATGCCACCACCATCACCCGCCCGGTGATGTTCCGCACCTACCTCATCGAGCAAATTACCGACCTGCTCGCCAACCACGGCGGCGAAGTCGAGGTGCGCGTCTCCGACCAGCCCATCCCACTCCGGATGTGCCGCGGATTCGACGCGGCCGCCGAGGAAGCGGCGGGGAGGGAAGGGGCGTCGGCAAGCATGCTGGCGGCAGTGGAGAAGACGTTTACCCCCATCGACTCCGCCAGCATCGACGACACCATCGCCGACGGCGAAGCCGACTACCTGGGCCTGCTCATCAAACCCTTGAGCCTCTTTACCGCCCAGCGCATCGACCTCGCCCTCCAGCGCCTCGAGCACTACACCGGGTCGCACGCCGCAAACATCCAGCGCTTCGTGCTATTTACCAACTACCAGCTGCACACGGACGTGTTCCTCGAATACGCCGCCACCCTCACTCCCGGAAATCCGCACGGGTACACGGCGCTGGCGTGCCCGGGTGGGCAGCGCTACGACATCGGCGCCATCCCCACTCCCGGAATTTGCCGTCAGCACGCGCACGCCTCGCAGATGCCGGCGTACCACCTGCTTCGCGACGACCAATGCGGCATCACCATCATCGACATCGGCGTCGGCCCCTCGAATGCCAAAACCATCACCGACTGCCTCGCCGTCACGCGCCCGCACTGCTGGATGATGGTCGGACACTGCGCCGGTCTCGACGGCCGCATGCGCATCGGCGACATGATTCTCGCCAACGGCTACGACCGCGCCGACGGAGTCCTCGACAACTACGTGCCCCTGGAAAAACCCATCCCGCCAATTGCGGAAATCCAGCTCGCCGTCACCAACGCGCTCGCCCGCGTCTCCGGACTCACCGGCGATGAGCTGAAAAAGCGCCTACGCACCGGCACCGTACTGTCGACCTCCGACCGCAATTGGGAGTGGCGCTCCCAGGCCGACCTCTACCGAGAGCTGCAGAAATCCACCGCCATCGGCGTCGAAATGGAATCCGCCACCATCGCCGCCAACGGCTACCGCTTCCGCGTGCCCTACGGCGCGTTGCTCAGCGTCTCCGACATGCCGCTGCACGACAAACCCAAACTCCCGAAATCCGCCCGCGAGTTCTACCAGTCCTCCAAGGAAGAGCACCTCATGGCCGCCGTGCGCGCGTGCGAGGACATGGCCGCGGCTCCCGACACCCTCCACTCCCGGAAGTTACGTCGGCCGGTGGGAGAGGTCGCGTTCCGGTAGGGCACTTTCGGGAGTGCGTCGTCAAGCCCGTTTGTGCAGATTGTGCATGCTTTACGACGGCTGTGGACAACGCCAAAAAGCGATTGAAGCCGCCCACTCCCGGAAACTAGCCTTAGCCCCATGACGACATTGGGACTGCTCAGCGCGCTGGCGACACGGGGTATTGACGTGCTCGCCGACCTGCGCGCCGCACTCCCGGAAAAATCCACCGGGCACCGGGAGTTGGCAGCCAGCATCGGCTTCGACCCCTTCCGCCTCAAGCGCCTGCTGCGCTGTGCCGAGCGGCTGTTCGGCACGGTCGAGGGCGATATGGATGTCGAATCCCGCGACAAAGCCGTCGCGATCGCCCGGGAGCTGAAGCTGTCGCTGGACACGGTCATGCAGATCGACAAGCGCTCCGGGCAACTCAACAACGTCGAAATCCGGGAGTACTACCGCCTGGACTTCACCCGCGCCGCCGCAGCATACGACTTCGAGGGCCTCGACACCTACATGCGCACCAAGGTCAAGGAGCTCAACCGCACCGACGAGCCGCCGCAGCACCTGCGCGCCCACGTCTCCCGGAATCCGGACATCCGCGGGATGAAGCATCTGCAGGTCACCGGTCCGGCGAACATGATTGACGACCTGGTCGCGCCGCTGACCGTGCGCGCAGCTGAAATCGCCAAAGCGCACGAGGATTACACCCGGGATCGGTGTGTCGGTCAGGCGCTGGCAGAACGCTTGGCACACGGGTCGGAGGGGCCGCTTGACGACGTCGACAAGCTCCGTTACCAGCCCGCGCTCATCGTAACCGCGCAAGACATCGTGGAGTACAGCCCGCGGTTTGCGGCGACCTCCAACGGCTCCGTCCTCACTCCCGGACAATTCGTCGAGGCATTGCTCGCGGACACCGGCTGGGTGCTGGTCTACGACGAGCACAACACGCCGACCGACCTACTCCCGATACACAACCCGCGCCTGGCGACGGAGGAACAGCGCATCGCGATGATCCTCGACAACCCCATCTGCGCGTGGCCCGGGTGCCCGCGCCCCGCCCACGCTGGGCAGGCCCATCACCTGGTCGCCAGGAAAAACGGCGGCGCCACGACTATGGAAAACATGGTCATGACCTGCAAAGAACACAACGCCGCCAACGATGACGACAGGCAAGGCCTCAACGGGCACCTCGAGCGTGACGACGGCTCCGGCGCGGTCTACCGCCACCCGCCGTCTCCGCACGCGCCGCCCGAATTCAACCTTGCCTTCCCGACAGCTCTCGCGGGGCGGGCCTACTCGGGCTACCGTCAGCGCGAATAGCTTTACAGATATACCCATAGGGGGTATATATTGGGGTATGGCTAATCAAACTTTTACTGTTACTGGCATGACATGCGGACACTGCGAGGCATCGGTGCGGGAGGAAGTCTCTGAACTCCCGGGAATCACTGATGTCCAGGTTGACCGCTCCCGGAATTTCCTTTCCGTGACCTCGGATGCAGACATTGACACCGCTGCCGTAATCGCAGCAGTGGATGAAGCTGGCTACAAGGCGGTCGCAAACTAAACCCCCAAAGAGGAAAGCGGATGTCTGAGCAGCAACTTCTCACCCTTGATATCCCCGTCGGCGGGATGACGTGTGCGTCGTGCGCAAACCGTATCCAACGCAAGCTGAACAAACTTGATGGCGTTAACGCGAGCGTGAACTATGCGACCGAGAAGGCGCATGTGGAGGCGCCGGCGGACATCAACCCGCAGCAACTGATCGACACAATCGTGGCAGCGGGGTACACCGCTGAGCTTCCGCAGGAGGAGCCCGAACAGGAACCGGGTGCTGCTCCCGAAGGGAAAGACCGGGAGCTGGAAGACCTGCGCAACCGAGTCATCGGCGCTGTCATCCTCACCGCTCCCGTCATCGCAATGTCGATGATTCCTGCCCTCCAGTTCACTAATTGGCAGTGGCTGTGTCTCACGCTCTCGGCGCCGGTCTTTGTGTGGGCCGGCTGGCCGTTCCACCGCGCGACACTGAAGAATCTGCGTCATGGCGAGGTCACCATGGACACGCTAATCACTATGGGGACGACCGCTTCGTTCCTCTGGAGTGTGTGGGCGTTGTTCTTCGGGCGTGCCGGGCTGCCGGGGCTCAAGCACGAGTTCCACTTCACGGTCACTCCTGGTGATGCCGATATGAACATCTACCTCGAGGCGATGGCCGGCATCATCATGTTTGTGCTGATTGGTCGTTACTTCGAGAAGCGCTCCAAGCGCAACGCCGGTCAGGCACTCCGGGAGTTGATGAAGCTTGGCGCCAAGGATGTCTCCGTTCTCGAAAGTTCGGGAGTGGAGAAGCGGCTGCCCGTGGAACAGCTCCGTCCGGGAGTGGTGTTCGTCGTTAGGCCTGGTGAGAAGATCGCGACGGACGGCGTTGTCGTGGAGGGCGCGTCGGCGGTGGATGCGTCGATGCTGACCGGCGAACCGATGCCTGTCGAGGTCGGCCCTGGCGATGAGGTGACGGGAGCGACAATCAATACGTCAGGGCGGCTGCTCGTGCGGGCGACGCGCGTGGGCTCGGAGACGCAGTTGGCGCAGATGGCGGCGATGGTCGAGGCGGCGCAGACGGGTAAGGCGCCGGTGCAGCGGCTGGCGGATCGGGTTTCGGGAGTGTTCGTGCCCGCCGTCATCGTGATCGCCGCGGTCACGCTGGGCGCGTGGTTGTTTACGGGGCACGGCGCGAGTGAGGCGGTCACGGCCGCGGTCGCCGTGCTCATCATCGCGTGCCCGTGTGCGCTTGGCTTAGCGACGCCCACAGCGCTCCTGGTCGGCACGAGTGAAGGCGCCAAGGCTGGTGTGCTGCTGCGTGGCCCGGAGGTGCTGGAGTCGGCGCGGAAGGTCGCCACGGTTGTGCTGGATAAGACCGGCACGGTGACTACGGGTGTGATGGAGTTGACGGAGGTCCCTCCCACTCCCGAAAATCTGCTGCCGCTTGCCGCTTCGGTGGAGGCGGCGTCGCACCACCCGATTGCGCAGGCTATTGTGCGTGCGGCGGATCCGGATTCTCTACTCCCGGTTTCGGATTTCCGGGATATTCCGGGAGTGGGGGTTGAAGGCACCGTGGATGGCCACCGCATCGAGGTCGGCCGCTCCGGGGAAAATTCCGGGAGTGGGGGGACGGTGGTTGCGGTGCGCCGCGACGGCGAGCTCCTGGGCACGTTGGAGGTGTCGGATTCGGTGAAGCCGACGTCGGCGGCTGCGGTCGCGAAATTCCGGGAGTGGGGGGTGCGGCCGATTCTGCTGACCGGCGACGCCGCCGGCCCGGCGTTTCGGGTCGCAGATGAGGTCGGTATTGCTCGCGAGGATGTGATTTCGGGAGTGATGCCGGAGGATAAGGTCGCGACGATTGAGAAGTTGCAGGCTGGCGGCGCGTGTGTGGCGATGGTCGGCGATGGCATCAATGATGCTGCGGCTCTTGCGCAGGCGGATTTGGGCATGGCGATGGGCACGGGCACCGATGTGGCGATGGAGGCTGCGGATATCACGCTGGTGCGTGGTGATCTGTTGGCGGCTGCGGATGCGCTGCGGTTGTCACGCCGGACGCTCCGCACGATTCGTTCGAATCTTTTTTGGGCGTTTTTCTACAACGTTTTGGCAATTCCTGTCGCCGCGCTGGGGTTGTTGAATCCGATGTTGGCTGGCGCTGCGATGGCGTTTTCGTCGGTTTTTGTGGTCGGCAACAGTCTGCGTCTGCGCGGTTTTTCTCCGAGTCAACCAGCTATTCAAAAAGGAGTAACTCATGAGTGAGTCTTGTTGTTCGTCGCAATCGCATTCGCTTTACGACGATTCTTGCTGCCATGACACCACTGATCCCGGTTATCTCGCGGAGAAGCGGCGTTATGAATCCCGTATCCGTCGCATTGAGGGGCAGGTTCGTGGCATTGGTCGGATGATTGAGAACGAAGAGTACTGTATCGATGTTTTGACCCAGATTTCGGCGGTGAATTCGGCGTTGAAGTCGTTGGCGTTAACTCTTCTGGATGCTCACCTCCATCACTGTGTGGTGCATGCGGCTGAGGGCGGCCCGGAGGAGTTGGACGCCAAGCTGGAGGAGGCCTCGGCGGCGATTGCTCGGCTGGCTAAGTAACTCCCGGAAAAATTCCGGGAGTGGGGGGCGAAACGGCAGTCGGCAGTCGGCAACCGGAGTTGGTTGCTGTTGGTGGCACCGATTGCGAAGAAGTACCGCTTAAATGCCTCGTTTTCCCTGGTAGGGGGCGCGTTTTGGGAAAATGGGGTTTGTTGGGTAGTCTTTAACGACGTTGGAGGATTCGACTAGCGGCCTATGTCACACGCCTGGAACGCGTGCGGGAGTCACATCCCTCGTGGGTTCAAATCCCACATCCTCCGCAGAGTGAAGACCCCCGGTTTACGCCGGGGGTTTTCTTGTATTTATGCAGGTGAGTGGATTTGCAGTGTATGCCGGGGGCTGCGGGGAGGCGGGGAACTGTCATGAAAGCTGTCATGAATGCTGTCACGAAACTGGTGACGAATCCGTGGTGGCAGTGCGCTGATTAGTGTGGCAGTTCTTCGCTGAACGGTGCGGCGAGCGCTAGCAGTGTGACTTTTTGCCTGGGCCTGTAGTAGGCTGTCTTCACGGATCCCATGTGGCGTCCATCTCGTGAACTCCCCCAGGGCAGGAATGCAGCAAGGGTCAGCGAGCTCTGACGGGTGCGTGGGGTCCCCTTTTTTTATCCCCGGCGTTCTTCTGGCACTTATGGCTAGGTTTCGGGCACTTGTCGGCGGTTTCCTGTGACCTATCGATGTTTTTTCGGCACTTATCCCCGCGATATTGGCCAGGCCATTTCACCTATCGATGAGCTATTCACTTATGGCCACGCTGCAGCGCATCGATAGGTGAATACCTTGGCCACAAGTGGTCGCGTTCGCTGGTCTGGAAGAATACTGTGCATGAGCGATGCAGACGACACGCGAGTACCACCACAGACAACACGAGAACCGCTAGAAACACCAGAACCACCCGAAACCCGAGAAACCCCAGCCCCAATGGGCGTGTGGGACTCCTTCCGGTTCGCAGTTTCTTCACCGAAGCGCCTGCGCACCGAGCTGCTGGCCGGTGCTGCGGTGTCGTTCGCGCTGATCCCCGAGGTCATTTCGTTTTCCATCTTGGCGGGCGTGGACCCGGCGGTGGGGCTGTTTAGCTCGGTGATTATGGCCATCGTGATTGCCTTTACGGGTGGTCGCCCGGCCATGATTACTGCTGCCGCTGGTTCGGTTGCGCTCGTCGTCGCGCCGTTGTCGCGGACGTACGGGATGGATTACCTCATTCCAACGGTGCTGCTCGCGGGTGTGTTGCAGATTGCTTTTGCGGCGCTGGGTATCGCTAAGCTGCAGCGTTTCATTCCGCGCGCGGTCATGATTGGCTTTGTTAACGCGCTGGGCATCCTCATTTTCACTGCGCAGCTGGAGCATCTCATCGATGTGCCGTGGCTGGTATATCCGCTGGTCGCTTTTGGTATTGCGATTATGGTGTTCCTGCCCCGCGTGTTCACCGCGATTCCGGCTCCGCTGGTGACTGTGCTCGTCGTCACGCTTGTTGCGGTGGTGGCGGATTGGCGCGTGCCGAACGTGAGCGATATGGGCGAGCTCCCGGAATCCCTCCCGCAGCTGCTGATCCCGAATGTGCCCTTGAACTGGGAGACTCTGCAGCTGATTGCGCCGTATTCGGTGGGCGTGGCGATTGTCGGCATCATGGAATCGCTGATGACGGCGAAGCTCGTGGACGACATCACCGACACACATTCGGACAAGACCCGCGAGACGTGGGGGCTGGGCGTGGCGAACATCGCGGGCGGTTTCTTCGGCGGCATCGCTGGCTGCGCGATGATCGGTCAGACGATGGTGGGTGTGAAGGAATCGTCGGGACGCACTCGCTTGACGACGCTCTTTTCCGGTGTCTTCCTGCTCATTCTGGTCCTTCTGCTCAGTTCTGCAGTTGGAGTGATTCCGATGGCGGCGCTGGTTGCGGTGATGGTCGTGGTGTCGGTGGACACGGTCGATTGGCGCTCGATTTCCCCGCGGACGTTGCGTCTGATGCCGCGTTCGGAGACGGCGGTGATGCTGGTGACGGTCATCGCCACGCTGGCGACGGATAACCTCGCCATCGGGGTGATTTTGGGTGTGGTCGTGGCGTCGCTGATGTTCGCGCGCCGTGTCGCTCACCTGGTCAGGATTGAAGTGCTTGACGACGACCCCAGCGCCCACTCCCGGACGTACAAGGTGCGGGGTCAGTTGTTCTTCGCCTCCAGTAACGACCTGGTGTACCAATTCGACTACACCGATCCTGCGCAGCGGATTGTCATCGATATGTCTGAGGCTGAGATTTGGGATGCTTCCACGGTGGCGGCGCTGGATTCGGTGCGGGTCAAGTTTGCTGACCGGGGCAAAGAGGTGGAAATTATCGGCTTGGAGGGGCCGAGTAAGCAGCGTCTGGATGCGCTGTCGGGGAAGTTGTAGAAATCCCAATCCGGGGTATGCCTTACACTTGGTTGCAAAGCCGGATGCGGCGCGGGGAAAAAGCTTTCCGTGCCAGTTTTGTCAGGTTTTAACTTATGTCCGATACCTGGGAGGGTGCGTACACCATGGCCGTGGATTCCTTCGATGTTCAGCAGCTGGCGGCACACAAGGATGAGTTTGCGAAGGCATATGAGGAACTGAAATCCCGTAACCTCGCACTGAATTTGACTCGTGGTAAGCCGTCGTCGGAGCAGCTTGATTTCGCAAACGCCCTGCTGGGTCTCCCAGCGCCGGATTACATTTCGGCTTCTGGGGAGGACGTCCGCAATTACGGCAACGCCAAAGGCATTACTGATATCCGCGCTATCTGGGCGGAACTGCTGGATCTGCCGGTGGAAAACGTCCTGGCGCAGGATGCTTCCAGCCTGAACATCCAGTTTGACCTGATTTCGTGGGCCATGCAGTTCGGCAATGTGGACTCGGAGCGCCCGTGGAACGAGGAGCCGGTGCTGAAGTGGCTGTGCCCGGTTCCGGGGTATGACCGGCACTTTTCCATTACGCAGCACTTCGGCATTGAGATGATCCAGGTGCCGTTGAACGAAGACGGTCCGGATATGGATGTCGTGGAGAAGCTGGTTGCCTCCGATCCGCAGATTAAGGGCATGTGGAATGTCCCGATGTTCTCCAACCCGACGGGCGTGACCTACAGCGCTGAGGTCTGCCGCCGTCTGGTTGAAATGGAGACTGCCGCTCCGGATTTCCGTCTGATGTGGGATAACGCCTACATGGTTCACACGCTGACGGATGAGTTCCCGGAGGTTCACAACGTCATTAAGTGGGCGGAAGAGGCCGGTAACCCGAACCGCGTGTGGGCTTTCGGCTCGACTTCGAAGATCACCTTCGCTGGTGCTGGCGTTGCTTTCTACGCTTCTTCGGACGCCAACTTGGAGGATTACCTCAAGCACGCTGGTATCCGCGGCATTGGCCCGAACAAGGTCAACCAGCTGGCTCATGCCAAGTTCTTCGGTGACGCGGAGGGCGTGCGTGAGCAGATGCGCCGTCATGCCGGTTCGCTGGCTCCGAAGTTTGAGAAGGTTCTGCAGATTCTGGATGAGCGCCTGACGGAGTACGGCGTGGCAGAGTGGTCGAAGCCGACCGGCGGTTACTTCATCAACCTCGACGTGGTTGATGGCACTGCTCGTCGCGTGGTGGAGCTGGCTAAGGAGGCCGGCATTGCGCTGACCGGTTCTGGTTCTTCCTTCCCGCTGAAGCAGGATCCGAATGATCGCAATATCCGCCTGGCACCGTCGCTGCCTCCGATGGAGGAGCTCGAGGTTGCTATGGATGGCGTCGCTACCTGTGTGCTGCTCGCCGCCGCTGAGAAGGCGACTGCGTAGGCCAAGTAAGCCAGGTAGGTCGGGATAGGACTATATGAACTTCGAAGAGACGAAGTTTTGGATCTCCGGGCTTTTCCCCGGAGAACCCCAGGTCGGCGAGTATGTGACGGAGCTGCCGGCCAGTGGTCGGCACGGGCAGGAACACGATTCGGCTCCGCTTCGGGTCGCTGAGTTCTCGCTTTACGACGGGCCGGACGGCCAAGCGAACGAGCGTCGTCCGGAAACGGCAGCCGCCACCGTGGAGTTGGGCCGCAACTACTGTGGCCTGACCGGCGCAGCAAAGACGGATATCCGCGTGGAGCTCTTCTCCGTCGCATACGCTGATTTTCCCGTGGCCACCATGGTCGCGGCCGCGGGAGCGCTGGTGGAGGAAGAGCCGGAGTTCCTGTCGCCAATTCCGGGCCGTGTCATTCCGAATGCGGTGCGGCTGGCGGCCGGTCAGGTGGCCGAGGTAGGGGAGTCGTCGTCAAGCACTGCCTTTACCGTGGCGCACGTGCTGTGCACGGTGCCGTACGTGTGGAGCGACGGGGTGCCGAATGTGTCCGAGATGCCGGGCAAGATCAGCCTGCATGAGGGTGATGTGGAGTCCCCGCAGGGACGCATGACCACGATGACGCAACTGGTGCCAATTACGGATGCGGAGCTGGTGTTTTATGAGCAGCAGGGGCCGCAGGCGCTGATGCAGAAGTTGGCCGAAGTAGATGCTGACCTGCGGGATTGGTGCCGTGATTCGGTTGTTTCCCAGGAGGGTTCGAACTAGCCGGTCCGGGGTGGAAGGTAGGCTGAGCACGTGGCTCTGTATAGGAAGTATCGTCCGGCATCGTTCGCCGAAGTGGTGGGGCAGCGGCACGTAACTGACCCGCTGTCGGCGGCGTTGGAATCTCGTGATGCGCAGGGGCGTCCCAACCGCATTAACCATGCGTATTTGTTCTCCGGGCCGCGTGGCTGTGGCAAGACCTCGTCGGCGCGCATTATGGCGCGCAGTTTGAACTGTGCGGAGGGGCCGACGGCGACGCCGTGTGGTCAGTGTGCGTCGTGTCGTGCGTTGGCACCTGGTGGTCCGGGCAATTTGGACGTTATTGAGCTGGACGCGGCTTCCCACAATGGTGTGGAAGATATGCGTGAGCTGCGGGAAAAGGCTATCTTCCAGCCGGCGGAGTCGCGCTACCGCATCTTCATTATTGACGAGGCGCATATGATTACCGCCTCTGGTTTCAATGCGCTGTTGAAGATTGTGGAGGAGCCGCCGGAGCACCTCATCTTCATTTTTGCGACCACGGAGCCGGAGCGTGTGCTGCCGACGATTCGCTCGCGTACACACCACTATCCGTTCCGGCTTTTGACCCCGCCGGATATGCGCGGGCTGCTTGAGCGTGTGGTCACGGCCGAGGGTGTGCGGGTAGAGCCGGACGTGTATCCGCTGGTCATCCAGGCCGGTGGCGGTTCGCCGCGTGACTCGCTGTCGGTTATGGATCAGCTCATTGCTGGTTCCGGCACCGATGGTGTGGATTATGAGACTTCTGCGGCCATTCTCGGTGTCACTGACAGCGTAATCATCACGGATGCGATTGAGGCGCTGGCGGCAGGCGATCGCGCGGCCATGTTTAGCGTGGTCGGGCGTGTGATTATGTCGGGCCAGGATCCGGCTCGGTTTGCCTCGGACCTGCTTGGCCGGGTGCGTGATTTGCTGGTGCTGTCCGCAGTGCCGAACGCGCTGGAGCAGGGGCTTGTAGAGATTCCGGAGAGCCAAATCGACGGTGTCCTGGAGCAGGCCGGGACAATTCCCCCGGCTACCCTGACGCGCTTCACGCAGGTGCTCTCTGACGGCCTGCGTCACTTCCGCGGCGTGACTTCGCCGCGTCTGCTTCTCGAGGTCCTGTGCGCGCGCATGCTCCTGCCCGCCACCGAAGATTCGGTGGAGTCGCTGCTGCAGCGCGTAGAGGCGTTGGAACACGGCAGGCCCGCGCTTGCCGACGGCTCGGGGGCCGCAACCCCCGCAGCGGCACCGGCGTCTTCCGCCGCGGGGTCGGGGTCGGGTGCGGCTGAGGCCGATGCTTCGCCGATGCAGTCTGGCCAGTCGGCTCGTGAAGCGTGGCGCCAGCGGAATGCCCAGCGAAAGAAAGGGGCGCAGGCCCAGGGCAGTCGTGCTGGGCAGGCAGCGTCAGCGCAGGCACCGTCGCAGCCTCAGGCTCAGCCGGAACCTGTTCAGCAGCAGTCTGCACCAGCGGCACCGGTGTCGCAGGAGTCGGTAACTGAGCCGCAGCCTGCACCAGAAGCATCTACTGCGACCGCTGAACAGCCTACGCAGCCTGAACAGCCTACGCAGGCTACGCCGGCCGAATCAGTTGAACAGTCTCAGCAGGCCGAACAACCGCAGCAGCCTGAACCGGCTGAGCAGCCGATGTCCGAGGAAGAAGCACAGGCGGAGAAGATTCGTGAGTTCCGTCGGAAGATGGCGGAGCATGCCCGCATCAGCGAGCAGCAGACTCGGGCGCAGCTTGCGCAGGAGCGTGAGCAGCAAACCCGCGAGCGTGAGGGGGAAGGCGGCTCGATGTCGATTGTCGAGGAGGAGCCAGTTGTCTCTGCCTCGCCAACCCACTCTGAGCAGCCAACTCAGGCCCCACAGCCAGCTCAATCAGCCGAGTCGACACGGCCAACTCAGGCCGCCCAGCCCGAGCAACCAGTCCAGCCTGAGCAGCCAACGCAGACTACTCAGGCACCAGAATCGCAGCCGGAACCGCAGGTTCAGCAAGCACCAGAGCAAGCACCGCAACCGGAACCAACACCACAGCCGGAGCCCGAACCTGCACCCGCCGGTATCGAGCAAATCCGCGAGCATTGGCAGGACATCCTTGCGGCTGTCGACGGACAGCATGCGTTCCCCATTCGCGTGTTGGCCGAGCAGGCGGTACCGCTCGATGTCGAAAAAGATACGCTCGTCATTGGACACAGCACAGGAGCGCTCGCTACCAGGCTCAATACGCCTGATTACGCTCAGGCACTATCCACTGCCGTAAAGCAGGTGACGGGTTTCAACGGCCAGGTGCACTGTGTCGTCGGTACGCGCCCGCGCGCACCGCGTTCAACAGCTACAGGTGGCGTTGCTGGGGAGGATGATTCGTCGTCAAGAGGTTCGTCCTCGCCGAACGACACCGCCCCTGCACCGACACCAGCAGCATCGGCACAGCCGAAAGCACCCGAGCCCGAGAAGCCGACGCAACCGGAACCGCAGGCGCAGCCAGAGCCCGCACCGCGCCCTCAGCGGTCGTCGGCCTACGCGTCCGTTGCTGAGCGTCGCGCAAAAATCGAGGCTGCCAAGCGTGCTGCGATGGGGCACCAGGCAGGTCACGACCAGCCAGCGCAGCCACATCAGCAAAGCCAGCCAAGCCAACCGACTCAGCCAAGCCAACCGACTCAGCCGAACCCGAACCCGGTCCATCAACAGCCGCAACAGCAGCCGCAGCCGCAGTCGTTCCTGCGCGCGGCGCAAGCCAATGCCCAGGCCAACGCCCAGGCCCAGGCCAATCAGGATTCGGGCTTCGGCGGCGTCCCGCTGCCACCAGAGCCCATGGAGGAGTTCGCTCCGCCAGAGGGCGCAGAGGGCGCAGGGGGCTACGGTTCGCGCACCCCGTCCAACGCCAACACCACCTACAACCCGGTTTCCCAAAACCTGCAGGACAACAACTACGAAGAGGACACCTCCGAGTATTTCGAGGCCGCGAACGAGGTCGGGTCGCTCGATCACCGTTCGCTAAAGGACGTGGTCATGGAGATGCTGGAAAAGGAGCTGGGAGCCAAACCGCTAGAAGACCGCTAGAGCCGTTAGAATGGGGCGGCGATGCGCGTCGTAAAGCAAGGGCGATGAGCCTTTAAGCGTGCGCGTAACTATAAATCTGCACGTAAAAAGCATAATAGTTAGGAAAGTTAGTTATGACTCAGCCAGATATGAACGCAATTCTGCAGCAGGCACAGCAGATGCAGGCGCAGCTGCAGGCAGCACAGCAGGAGATCGTCGCCTCCACCATCGTCGGTGAGGCCGGTGGCGGTCTGGTCAAGGTGACTATGCAGGGCTCGGGCGAGGTCACGGACATCGCCATTGATCCGAAGGTCGTAGACCCGGAGGATGTCGACGGGCTGCAGGACCTGGTCCTCGCTGCTTTCCAGGACGCTACCGCTAAGGTGCAGTCGCTGGCAGAGCAGAAGATGGGCCCGCTGTCCCAGGGCTTCGACGGTCTCGGTGGCCTCGGTTTCTAAATTAGCTTTTCAGACCAGTAATTGTAGGTAATTATCATTGTTCGAGGGACCACTCCAAGATCTCATTGATGAGTTCTCGCGCCTGCCGGGCATCGGCCCGAAGTCAGCTCAGCGTATCGCTTTCTACTTGATGAAGGCGGAGCCGGAGGACATCGGGCGACTCCAATCCGCGCTGGGGCGGGTGCGCGAGGGTGTGCAATTCTGCCGGGTCTGCGGCAACATCTCGGAAAGCGACGTGTGCCAGTACTGCTCGGACACACGCCGCGACCGTGGTCTGGTGTGCGTCGTTGAAGAGGCGCGCGATATCCAGGCCATCGAGCGCACGGGGGAGTACAACGGTCGCTACCACGTGCTCGGCGGGGCGCTCGATCCGCTCGGCGGCATCGGTCCGAACGAGCTCAATATCCGCACGCTGCTGCAACGTATCGCCGGCGTGCTTGACGACGTCGACGAGACCGAGCCCCCCGAAATCCACGAGGTCATCATCGCGACTGACCCCAACACCGAGGGCGAAGCAACCGCGACCTATTTGGCCCGGCTGCTCCGGGACTTCCCGGATCTCGAGGTCACTCGGTTGGCCTCCGGCATGCCGCTCGGCGGTGACTTGGAGTTCGTCGATGAACTCACCTTGTCCCGCGCGCTGACGGGCCGGCTGAAGGTCTAGGCCCGCCAACCGGCCGCTGACCAGTCAGCTCGGCCGGTCGCGCGAAACCACAAAAACTAGCGCTCGCTCTTCGGACGCGGCTTGGACAGGATGCGTTCTTCGCGCAGCTTATCCACTACCTCGAGGTCTAGCGGAGCCAGGCTCGACAGGTCCTGGTTGGTCGCGCGGGCCAGCAGCAGATCAGCCAGCTGCGGATTGCGAGCCAACACAGGTCCGTGCAGGTAGGTACAGATAATCGAGCCCTGCACCGCGCCTTCGGCGCCACCGGTCGGTGTGAGTGCAGAAACATCCACTCCCGGAGCAATCCCGGAGTCCGCCTGCTCCACTTCCGGTCCGGTATTGCCCACGCCACGGACAACCCGACCAAGCGGCTTCGCATCGGCACCCAGGGTCGTGCGACCCATGTGGTTTTCGAAGCCAGTCAGTGGGCTGGCGTCGACGTCGTCAAGCAAACCGTTCGTGGGATCGACGAGCGTGCAGATTTCGCCGATTGCGCGCGATTCCAGCGAATCGGTGGTGCAATCGACAAGGCCGAGACCTGCGACGTCGCGTCCGCCCGCGCGGAAGGAATTGCCGAAGATCTGGAAGCCCGCGCAAATCGCGAGGATCTGCTTCCCGGCCTCGGCTGCCTTTTTGATGCCGCCGTCATTGATCAGATGCTCCACCGCGATGGTCTGCGCGACGTCTTCGCCGCCGCCGACGGTGTAAATATCCAGGTCGGTGGGGACGGCATCGCCCAGCTTGATCGGGACAATCTCGGCGTCAATCCCACGCATCCGCGCGCGTTGCCGCAGCACCAGCGCATTTCCGTCATCGCCGTAGGTGCCCAGCACGTCCGGGAGGATCAGGCCGATAGACAGCTCGCTCATTTACTTTTCCTCCTGTGCTCGTTCGATGTCGCGCTTCAAATCGCGGAAGGCGGTGTAGTTCGCCAGCACCTCAACTCGGGTGACGCTTGACGACGACCCCCGCGCCTCACACGACCGGATCGCCTGCAGCGGATTTGCGACCAACCTCGCATCAATGCCCGCATACAGCAACCGCACCGCGAGGTCAGTCCCGCGTTCGCCCGCGGATAACACATCCATGCCGTCGAAGTCCTCGAAGCGGACATCCCACAGCCAGGACAGGTCCTCGCCGTCAGCGACGTGACCGTTGACTGCGATGACCACTGCATCTGCGGTGCGGTCGACCATGGACAGCGCCTCCTGCCAGCCGGCCGGGTTCTTGGCCAGTAGCATGCGCACGTGCTTCTCGGCGCCCTTGTCATCCCGAACAACCATGGTGGAGTAGCGACCCGCAACGTTGTCGACGGTCTCGGTGGCCCGGAGGGATTTCTCCAGGTCCGCGCCCATATCGACAGCGCCCGCGATCGCCAAGGTGGCGTTGCCGCGGTTGGCGTTGCCCGGCAGCGTGAGGTTCATTGGCAGGGTGTCGCCAGCAGGCGTGATGACTCCCTCCGCAGTGATGCGGTAGTCCGGCTCTGGCCGCTTGAACTCCGAGCCGTCCGGGAGTGGCTTCACGGCGTACCAGTTGTGGCCGTCCTGGATGATGGGGCCGCCGGTGCGCGGGGAAGAGGTGGCATCGTTGGTCCAGCCACCGCCCGCGGAGACCCAAATAACCTTCTTGGCATCCCACGCAGCCGACGCGATGAGTGGGTCGTCGCAGTTGGCGATGACCGTCGCCTGCGGGTTAGCGTCCACCGCAGCGCGGAGTGTGGCCTCAATCTTGTTGATCTCGCCGACGCGGTCGAGCTGGTCGCGGGAAAGGTTCAGCAGCACCAGGACCTGCGGTTTCAGGTCCTCTGCGATGTGCGGGACGTGCAGCTCATCGACCTCCAGGACCAGGCTGTCCGCATCGGGAGTGGCGAGCAGCGCGGAGATAATACCCGCGTCCATGTTGTCGCCGCCCTCGTTGGTGGCCACGTTGTGGCCAGCGGCGCGCATGGCGGCCGCGAACATACGGGTGGTGGTGGACTTGCCGTTGGTGCCAGTGATGATCGCGGCCGGGCGTCCCTTGCCGAGGGAAGCCAGAATGCGCGGGTCAATCTTCTGCGCAATCAGGCCACCAATCATGCCACCCGCGCCGCGACCGGACTTCCGGGAAGCCCAGGTGGCGGCGTGAGCGGCGGCAGTCGCAAACCGAGCGCGCAGGCTCGGGGAGCTTGCGCGGTCGCGACTGTGGTCACTTACGTCGTTATGTGAAGTGCCTTCTTTCATAACTGTGTATTTTACTGTGAATGATTCGCAGAACGAATGCGCTGGGCAAAAGCCCTAGCCCTACTTCTCCATCTCTCCGACCAGCCGCAAGAATGCCTCATCGGAAACGATCGGAATGTCCTTCCGGTGGGCATGCATGGCCTTGCCCGTCAGTTGATCCGGAGTCACATCCGCAGGCCGGTTACACACCAGCACCGATGACTCTCGCGTGACCTTCTCCGAGTAGGCCAGCCCAGCCCGCACGCCCGCCTCAATCAGCTCATCCGGGTCCAGCGACACCTCTGGCGCCACGACGAACTCCATGCCCTCCGCGAGCTTCCGCCCCGGCGTATAGCGGCCGGGGTTCTCCACGGGGCGCGGTGCCTCCATCGCGTCGACACGCACTGCCGAGCGCTGCAGGCCCACAATGTCCTCGCGCAGCTGGTCGGGCGTGTACATGTTCAGGGTTGCGCCCTCATCGAGCCCGCCCTGTGCGCGGAACAGCGCAAGCGTGGTGGTGACGTCATCCAACGTCCGCACTCGCTCCGGCACCGAGATGCCGGCAATCGACGCCTCGGGCGAAGGCACATCGAGGCCGTAGGCGCGCGCGACGGCGCGCAGGCGGGCGTCGTCAAGCCGTTTTCCCTGGCGACGCGCTGTTTCCAACGTATCGGCAATCCGTGCGGGCGCCGGAATCCGCGCGACACGAGTGCGCGTGCGACGACGCCCCCGCTTATTCCGCGCGGACCGCTCACGATTCGCTTGACGACGGGCCCTCTTTGCCTCGGCAACTATAAAACCCCAGACCAGCGGCGCATTATGAGCAACCAACGTGCGCCCATCGAGCGCGTGCGCGAGCTTGGCCTGGATAACCCCGAACTTCGGAGCCCCCTCGAAGTCCGCGGGCTCGAGGCCGTGGAGGTGTGTCGGGCCGGGATCTTCGGTGGGATTGATGACGACATGCCAGGTGTCCACGATGTTGCCGCTGCTGTCGGCGGTGGATACTCCCAGACTGACCAGCCGAGACGTCTTGGGGTGGATGCCCGTGGCCTGGATGGACACGATTGCGTAAGGAGCTTCCTCCGCCGACGAGAACTGTTTGTGCTCGTCAGCGGCCTTTGTTGCGGCGGTCTCGGCTGTGGCCGGTGTGGGTGTGCCAGCGGTACTCGCGCCGGTTGCGGTTGCGCCGGTAATAGCCGCGCTGGTCGTGGCCGCGTCGGTGGTGGTTGAGGCCGGCGTAGCTGCGTTGGTCGTGGCTGCGTCCGTTGTGGTGGAAGCCGGTGCTGTTGGTGGTGTTTTCGCGCCCGCTGCCGACGCGCGTTGAGAACGGCGACGATTCCGCCGCCGCCTCTTCGTCTGAGAAGAGGTCCCAGTCGCTTTGCGCTCCTCGCGCGCCGATTCAGTCATGCCTCAAGACTAGCGGGTGCGCTCACCCGCGGAGAAAGTGACTAGGTTTATGACACTTTGAGCACAAAATTTGCCACGAAAGTGTCATAAACCTAGTCAGTAATTTGGGCACTAGCTCGGCCTCAAGCTCAGTAGGACCGTGGGGCACGGTCATACGGGTCCCGTAAACCACGCAAACTACAAAAACCACGCAAGCCCCAAAAGTTTTCCCCCGACTGGGTGCTCAGCCGAAAAGGAATGGAACCGCGAGGGTAATTTCCGCGCCTTATTAGATAGGGGCCACAAAACAGTGCCACAAGCCAAGGCCACGAAATAGAGCCACAAAACAGCGCCACAAAAATAAGGACGAAATAACTACCACGGGGCAACAGCCACAGGACAACAACCACGGGGCGGGGGAGAAGTGAGTAACAAGAAACGAAAGCAACTGGTGGCGGACCAGTTCGGAATCATTAGGCCGGATGACCAGCCGGGGAATGGATACCGCGAGGTCGCAAGGCAGGCGCGGGCCGGTTATCTGGAGCGGCTTTGCCGAGGTCACTATGTAGTCGCGCACGCCTGGGAGGGGCTCCACCGCGAGAAACGCCTGGCTATTACTGCTTTGGCGGTGGTCTCCGAGACGTCGTCAGGCGTCATTTCGGGAGCTGCAGCGCTGGCCTTGCACGGTTCGTGGGTGCTGGTGCGCGATGCGAAGATTGTGGTCGTGGGCGGGAGTCAGGAGTTCCACGGCATCGACTATTGCATGCGCTTGCGCTCGGAGATCCATCTGGATCACACGCAGGGGCTCGCGGACCGGCGGGTCGCGGTGCTCGCGCGTGCGGCCTTCGATGAGTGTCGCGTCCGGTTCAGGCAGAAGGGGCCGGAGTCCGTGTCGTGGCGGGCGGCGGTGTTGGCTGTCGAAGGTGCGCTGCGGCATGGCGCCACGCGCGATCAGCTGGAGGAGCTCCCGGTGCATTATCCCAGCGTGCGGGGCCAAGAGCTGTTTCACCGTGCGCTCGCGGTCTGTCATGGTCGTTGCGAAACGCCCGGTGAGGCGCTGACTAAAGCCGCGCTTCTCGAGCTCGGACTGAAGTTCCACGAGCAAGCCGAAATCTGGACTCGCGGCACCAGCCACGATCCGCCGCACTTTCTCGCCCGCGTGGATTTTTATATCCCTGACCTGCTGCTTGTCGTGGAGTTCGATGGCCACATCAAGTATTCGGCAAGCGAGGTCGCGCCGACGCCTGCGGCTCAGTCCGAGCTGCTCACGCGGGAGACCTACCGCGAGCGTTCGCTGCGCGCAACGGGGCTGGATGTCGCGAGGGTGGTGTGGAAAGAGGTGGAATTGCACGCAGTTCGCTTATCGACGCTCCGTTCAATCCTGATCGAGCGCGAACGCGTGGTAGCCGCAGGTGGGGTGACTTTCCGTGCGGATGTGCGCAATGCCGGCCCGTTGATTGGGTAGTTGGGTAATTGGGTAGCGGGGCCGAGGGGCCGCTGGATAGTTTGCCTCAAAAAGAAAGTGACTAGGTTTATGACACTTTGAGCACAAATTTTGCCACGAAAGTGTCATAAACCTAGTCAGTAACTATGTGGAGTTTAAGCCAGTGCGCGGTTGACCGCGCTGGTGACTGCCTTCAGCGACGCGTAGGTGATGGAACCAGCGATGCCGGAGCCCCAGACCTTGGTGCCGTTGACATCTGCGAGGACGTAGGCCGCAGCCTCGGCGTCGTCACCTGCGGTGCGAGCGTGCTGGACGTACTCCTGAACCTCGACGTTGATGCCGAGCTTCTCCAGGGCGTTGGCGTAAGCGGCCAGCGGGCCGTTGCCGACACCCTCGACGGTCTGCTCCTTGCCCTCGTAGACGATGTGAGCCTTGATCTTGGTGGCGTCCGACTCGTTCTGAGGGGCATCGACAGTCAGGGCAATCTGCTCGAGTGGAGCCTCGCGGTCCAGGTACTCACCTGCGAAGATGTCCCAAATCGCCTTGGAGTTGACCTCGCCGCCCTCGGCGTCGGTGACTGCCTGCACGACGGAGGAGAACTCGACCTGCATGGAGCGCGGCAGGTTCATGCCGTGGTCCGTCTTCATGATGTAGGCCACGCCGCCCTTGCCGGACTGGGAGTTCACGCGAATAACGGCCTCGTAAGAACGACCGACGTCCTTCGGGTCGATGGGCAGGTAAGGAACTTCCCAGGTCACCGCGCGCAGGTCCTCGTCGGAAAGCTCCTTGACGGCAGCGCCCGGGCGGACCTTGTCTGCCATTGCGTCGAGGCCCTTGTTCACGGCGTCCTGGTGGGAACCGGAGAAAGCGGTGAAGACCAGGTCGCCGCCGTACGGGTGGCGCTCCGGAACGCGCAGCTGGTTGCAGTACTCGACGGTGCGGCGGATCATATCGATGTCGGAAAAGTCGATTTGCGGGTCGACTCCCTGGGTCAGCATGTTCAGGCCCAGGGTGACCAGGCAGACGTTACCGGTGCGCTCGCCGTTGCCGAAGAGGCAGCCCTCGATGCGGTCAGCGCCGGCCATGTAGCCGAGCTCAGCGGTGGCGATGCCGGTGCCGCGGTCGTTGTGCGGGTGCAGCGACAGAATGATGGAGTCGCGGCGGTTGAGGTTGCGGTGCATCCACTCGATGGAGTCTGCGTAGACGTTCGGAGTGATCATCTCCACGGTCGACGGCAGGTTGATGATGATTGGGTTGTCCGGAGTCGGGTCGATGACATCAACCACGGCGTCGACAACTTCCTTGGCGTACTCAACCTCGGTGCCGGTGTAGGACTCCGGCGAGTACTCCCAGCGCCAGTTGGTGTCCGGGTAGTCCTTCGCGATGGTCTTAATCAGCTCCGCGGCGTCGGTGGCAATCTTCTTGATTGCGTCCTTGTCCTTACGGAACACAACATCGCGCTGCAGGATCGAGGTGGAGTTGTAGAAGTGAACGATGACGTTCTTTGCGCCGGCACATGCCTCGAAGGTGCGGCGGATCAGGTGCTCGCGAGCCTGAACCAGAACCTGGATGGTGACATCGTCCGGGATCATGTTCTTCTCAATGATCTCGCGCACGAAGTTGTAGTCAGTCTGGGAAGCGGACGGGAATCCGACCTCAATTTCCTTGTATCCCATCTGGACCAGCAGCTCGAACATGCGGCGCTTGCGCTCCGGGCTCATCGGATCAATCAGTGCCTGGTTGCCGTCGCGCAGGTCGACGGCACACCAAACCGGTGCCTTAGTAATGCGCTTGTCCGGCCAGGTGCGGTCCTTCAGCTGGAAGTCCTGAACTTCCTGGTCGTAAGGCAGGTAGCGGTTGGTTGCCATCTGGGAGTTGCGCTGCTTATTCCAAGCAGGCTGTCCTTCCGGAATCTCGCCAGCAGGAGTGGAGATTACAGAAGGAGCGGAAATAAAAGCGTCGGAAGGAGACATGTTGTGGGCCTTTCTAATTCGGACTTTTCTTGTAGGCCGGCACAACTAACCCCGCGACGGGGAGCCGGCCTTAAACCCAAGCCCCGCCGCGGCATAGAAGCAGTAGTCCGCGTTGCATGTGATGTACCTTACCCCTTTGTTTATATGATTTTCATCATTCGGGGGTTTTAGTGGGGGAAATATGCGCGGGTTTCTGTGCCGTAAGAGTTCTGCGTCGTTAGGGGCTGTGCGGTGGGGCTCCGTGCAGTGAAAGGCGTTGCCGACGGCCCCGCCCATCGATAGTTCTAAAGCTAGGACCAATGTATTTAGCGGGGTAAAGATGATAGCGTCCTTAAGGTGCAAACTAGCTGGTCTATTCTGAAGCGAGACTTGCGCCGTCTCCGCAATAGCCCAAGAGTGTGGGTAATCATCATCGGCGTGATGATCACCCCTGCCTTGTACTCCTGGTTCAACATCCCGGGCTTCTGGGATCCGTACGAGCACACCGAGAACATCGGTGTGGCAATTGTGAATGAGGACAAGGGCGCGAGTTCCTCGGTTACCGGAAGCCTCAATATCGGTAACCAGGTGGTCAAACAACTAAAACAAAATCATGAACTGGGCTGGCAGTTCCCCGATGCCGAGAAGGCAGACCGGGACCTAAAGCGCGGCAGGGTCTATGCCGAAATCACCATTCCGCCGAATTTCTCGCAGGAAATGGTTGACCTGATTCAAGGGCAGGGGCATCCAGCAAAGCTGAAATACCGCGCTAACCAGAAGATCAACGCGATCTCGCCGCACATCACGGCGCAGGGCGCGTCCGGTATTGATGGTCAGATTTCCGCTTCCTTTAATAAGGAGATTGCGAAGGCGGTCACCGAGGAGGTTAAGGAAGCTGGCGGCCTGCTGCAGGGCCGGTTCGATGCGGCTCGTCTCAATTCCGCTGACGCTTTCCAGGATGTCGCCGATGCGGTTGCCAATAGCCGCGATGAAGTCGGTGCTATCCAGGAGCAGATTGGCAATCTGCAGCCGACGATTGCGCAGATCAAGAAGACTCTCGGCAGCGTGGACACGGCCCTCGATGACGCCCAGGATGCGTTGACGCAGGTGCAGGCGATTACTGGTGAGCTCAACAACGAGGTCCTGAATTTCTCCGCGGATCTCAACGACGCCTACTTGCAGGGCAGCACCGCTCTGGTGGAGGGCACCGGTAACGCCAACGCCGCGATTGGCGCGATGACTGGCAATCTGCAGGGCGCAATTTCCCGTTCGGATTCTGCGACGGCTGCGGCGGAGGACATCGTCAACCAGGCGGATCAGGTCATTGGTGGGCTGAATTCCCTGCTGGAGGCCAACCCGCTCAATGGCCCGGATAAGCAGGCAATCCAGCGCACCATCGATGCGCTCGACGAGAGCAACGCCACCAATAAAGAGCTGGTGGAGGGCCTGAAGAACGTCTCCGGCTCGGCGCAGGGAACTCTTGACTCCCTCAACGCCACCAGCGAGGCATTGGCGCAGGCCACTAAGGACGGCAAGGCCGCCTCGGATCAGATTCGTCAGGCGTCCCAGGACGCACTCCCGCAGTTGAGCAAGGCGCTTAATCAGCTCAACGCGCGCGTGGGTTCGTACGCGGCGGCGCTGGGCGCGCAAAAGGACACCGTCAAGGAAACGTCCGCGCTTCTCGACGCTACGAGTGGGCAGCTTTCCGCTGCGAATCAGGTCCTCGAGAGCTTTAAGGCCGACCTTGATGGTGTACGCGATGGCCTGGAAACTGCGCGTCTCGATGTCCTTACCCTGGGCACCACCGAAGAGCGCGAAGCCATGAACATGGTCAATGACCTTGATCCTGAGGGTATCTCGCAGTTCCTGAGCGATCCGGCTGAGGTTAAGACGGAGGCCGTGTTCCCGGTGGATCACTACGGCTCGGGTATGGCGGCGCTGTTTACCAACCTGTCGTTGTGGATTGGTGCGTTCATTCTGATTGTGATTTTCCGCGTGGAAGTCGACGCGGAAGGTTTCAAGGAAATCACGGTGGGCCAGGCGTACATGGGCCGCACATTGCTGCTGGGCATCATCGCTACTTTCCAGGCGCTGATTGTCTCTATCGGTGACATCGTCATTGGTGTGCAGCATGTCAGCGCGGTTGCGTTCGTCCTCACCTGTGTCGTGGTGGAGTTGTGTTATCTCGCCATTATTTACAGTTTGGTGGCGGCGTTTGGCCACGTGGGACGTGGTATTGCCGTAGTGCTCGCGTTTATTCAGATTCCTGGCGCCGCCGGTCTCTATCCAATTGAGATGACCCCGGACTTCTTCCAGGCGCTGAATCCGTTCTTGCCGTTGACCTACGGCATTGATGCTCTCCGCGAGACCATTGGTGGTTTCTACTCGAATTACTACTTGAAGAACATGCTCACCTTGATGGCCATGGCAGTGGTCGCCTACGTGGTCGGTTACTGGCTGCGCCGCAGCCTGTCCTCGGTCAATGTCTTGGTTAACCACCAGCTTGAAGAGGGCGGACTGGTCAACAACGAAGAAGTCCACCTGGTCGGTAGCGGATACAAGCTCAGTGACCTCGTCTTTGCGCTGCGTAACCGCGAGGAGTACCAATCGCGAGTCGACGAGCGGATGGAGAATCTGCGTGGCAGCTACACGCTGTTCATGCGCATGGCCATTGGCATCGCCGTGGCCGCCCTGGTGGTGCTGGGTATTTTGGCCCGTAACTACCCGGATCAGAAGGCCCTGTTCTTCGGTCTGGCTTGCCTGTTTGTGCTGCTCTGCCTCGCCTACATCGCGGTGCGCGAGTACGTCAAGCAGTCTGTGATTCACGCCCAGGAGCTCAGCGAGCTGTCGGAGGAGGAGCTGCGCGCCTACATGGAGCACCAAACTTCCCATCCGCATGCGTACTCGCTGGAAAATGCTGGTGATTCGGTTGAGCCACAGGCGAAGGTGTCGTCGGCAAGCGTGAAGACTTCCTCAGAAGGTGAAGCCTAATGAGAAACGTTCTTGAAATTGTGCGGAATGACTTTCGGGTGATCCGCCAGAACACGATGACCGGCATCATGGTTTTCGGTCTGGTGCTGATTCCGCTGCTGTTCACCTGCTTTAATGTGCTGGCCAGCTGGGAGCCGTTTGAGAACACCGAAAAGCTGAAGATTGCGGTCGCCAGTAATGACCGTGGTCATCGCACGGATATCGGTGCGATTGACGTCAACTTGGGCAATGAGGTGCTGTCGAAGCTGAGCCGTAACCACGAAATTGACTGGCAGATTACGGATTCTGAGGACGCCATCGACGGCACTAAGTCCGGTGACTACTACGCGGCAATCGTGCTTCCGGAGAACTTCAGTACTGAACTGATGACCTTCTACGTCCGGGGCACCAAGGCGCCTAAGCTGACGCTCTATACGAATGAGAAGAAGAACGCGCTTTCGTCAATCATTACGAGTAAGGGCGCGAGTGGCGTTATTCAGGAGATTGACAAGAACTTCACGCAGGTCGTCGCCAGTGTTGGGCTGGGCGTGATCACCTCGCTGGATGAGTATCTAAACACCTCCGACTCCAAGCAGGCACTGACGCGCGTGCAAAACCGCGTTGATGACACCGCCGCGCGGCTGCGCTCCGGTGCGCAGACTGCTCGTTCGCTGTCCACGCTGGTGGAGACCACCGTGCCGCTGGTGGAGACCGCGGATTCCATTTTGGAAAACGCTGGTGCGCGGATGGACATTCTGCGCAATGGTTCGGGTGACGGCAACGTCGCAGGCGATCTGGAAGCCGCGGTCGGCAATGTTCGCGACTCGGTTAGCACGGCGCTCGACGCAACGCAGTCGAGCTACGAAGGCGTGCGCGACCGCGTCAACGAGCTTGTCGACGGCACCCAGGCCACCAGCGGCGCGACCGCAGATACCTTTGACGCGATGGCGGCCAAATTCGGCCAGCAGGCCGATGGCCTGACTGCGATGCGCGACCGCCTGGAGGACACCGTTGGGGCAGTGGTTCCGGGTGTCGCTAAGCCGGGCTATGACCGCGCGATTTCCGATCTGAACACCTCGATTGCTCGCACCCGTGGGCTGCAGGAGAGTTTCTCCGCCGTGGCAGCGGATTTGCGTGGTGGCCGGGATACGGGATCGTCGATAAGCCAGGCGAAGGACGCTTTCACGGCTGCGATTGCCGCTGTGGAAAATGCCAAAAACTCCTACGAGCAGAACCTGCGCCCGCAGATCGACGCGCTGTCGGAGCCGGTGTCGCGTCTGAGCAACGACATCGAGGTCATTGGCGAGGACATTCGCGGCATCCGCGGTACGATTTCCGGCTCGCCGGTGGACACGCTGCGTAAGACCAGCGCCGCCACGATGGGTCTGAGCAACCGTTTTGATGATCTGGCCGCTCGCTTCGACGAGATTCACAACGCGCTGGAAGAGGCGAAGGACACCGGGGACCTCTCGCGAATTGCTGAGGCCGTCGGTGATGACCCAAGTGCCCTGGCAGCGCAGTTGGCCGCGCCGGTGCAGGTCGAGGAAGACCCCGTCTTCCCAGTCCAGAGCTTCGGTGCGGGTATGGCGCCGTTCTATGCGACCCTCGCGCTGTGGATCGGTGCGCTGCTGTCGTCGGTGCTGATCCGCACCACGGTCCGTAGCCGCGGCGGTCAGAAGGTCGGCGATGATGAGGCCGAGAATGTGGTCAGCGATGCAGTCGATGATGCGCAGGGCGATGCAGCCAGCGATGAAATCGACGAGCCGACCAGTGACGCACAAATCAACGCTGCGCAGGCCGATGACTACACCCGCGTCGAGAAGTACTTCGGCCGGTTCGCCACCTTCGCCAGCGTGGGCCTGGTTCAGTCCACACTGATGGTGTTGGGACTCCAGGTGTACGTGGGCATCGAGCCCGCGCACCGATTCCTGATGCTGCTGGCCGGCTGGGTGATTTCGCTGGTGTTTATGATGATCGTCTTCTCGTTCGTCTTCACCTTCGACAACGCCGGCAAGGCCATCTGCGTGCTGTTGCTGGTGATGCAGGTCTCGGCCGCAGGTGGCGCGTATCCGCTGCCGCTGGTGCCACAGTGGGTCCAGAACATTAGCCCTTGGCTGCCGGGTACCTACGCGATCGATATGCTCCGCAGCTCCATCGCCGGTATCTATGAGGCAGACTACTGGAAGCTGATGTTCATGTTGGCGCTGTTCATCATCCCGTCGCTGATTCTGGCGCTGGGCCTTCAGCGCATCTTTGAAAAGGGAATCAACGAGATCAAGAACGCAATCGAGGAGACGAAGGTGATGGCGACTTCGTAAGGGGGCCTAATCCTCCGCCTCGTCATTCTCTGTCTCGTCGCTCTCGCGCTCGGCTTCCGGCTCGCCCTTGCCGTCGCGCGAGAGCTTCCGCAGCCACCAAATCAGCAGCGCAATGATCACCGCCGCTGCTGCCAGGATGGCCCACATCCACCACTGCCACTGCGAACCGCTGCCGTCGAACACGGACTCCTCGTCAGGATCCATCGGCACCTGATGCCCCGTCACCAGCAGTCGGTGCGTGTTAATGCCGTAAGGCGTGCACGTAATCAGGGTGATCAGGTCTTCTCCGGGGACGCGTCGTAAAGCATCGGTTTCATCCGGCTTTACGACGGCTACGTCGTGGACCTCATACTTCAACTTGTGACCCGCGACTGCGATGTAGAACGCGTCGCCCTTTTTGACCTTGTCGAGGTTGTCCCACAGCGTCGCATTTTGCAGACCCGTATGCGCCGACAGCGACGCGTGGCGACCTTCGCCCTCGCCCACGCCGCCGACCGGGAAGTCGGTGCCGTAGAGGTGACCGACACCGCGCGAAAGCGACTTTTCCGACGTGCCGTGGAAAATGGGCAGGTCAGAGTTGATGGACGGGATGACGATGCGACCGAGCGCGTCGGTCTCGCCAAGCACGTCGAGGTAGTGGCGGTAGCGCTGGTACTCGGGGGAGGACTCGTCATCGGAGGTGGTCCAGGCGTCGCCGGGATTGACCTCGCCGAGGCTGGCGTTGTACTCGTGGGCCTCGTTCCAGGCGGTGTCCAAGACCTCGGGAGGAGCGGATTTCTCCAGCTTGGAGTACTCATCTGCGGCGCGGGCCTGCAGGAAGTTGTTCCACTGCGTTGCGACAACCGGGTACAGCAGCACGCCCAAACCGCCAATGATCAACAGCAGGGCGATGATGGTGTTCGAGTTGAGCTTCTTGCCCTTTTGGGGCTTTGCTTTGGTGTTGGTTGCGGCGGTTTTGGTTGCGGCGCTGGTGCTGTTTGCGCGTTCGGACTTCCGCTTAGATGTCGGTTTGGATGCCCGCTTGGAAGTTGCCCGCTTGGAATGGGAATGACGCCCCATCGAGTCCTACCTTTGGTGACCTTGTGCATAGCGGCCACGGGTCTTTCTCACCAGGGATAATTCCCGGGCAGGGGATAGCCAGGCCGACAAATCGCTAACGACTTAATAAGTGCACATACCAATTTAGGTCATGCAACCCGGGAGAGCTGAACTCTACTTACCGAGCGGTGGCATCGGTGGAGTCTGTGGTGGTGATTTCGGTGCTTGGGGCGTCGGTGGTTGCGGTGCTTGTGGTGTCGGTGGTCGCGGTGTCTGCGGTGTTTTCGGTGCTTGGGGCGCTTGTGGAGGCTGTGGCGGTGGCTTCTGCCGGCCGAGCCGCCAGGGCAATAGTGGCAGAAATCATGGTCGCCAGTGCGATAAACAGCGCCACCCACTGCACACCAACTGCCTGGAAGCGTTCACCAAGAACGATGTATCCCAAGCTGAAGGCAACAATCGGCTCCACGACGGTCATAGCTGGTAGCGAAGCCTGCAACGGTCCCGCGTTAAAAGCCGCCTGCTGCAGGCCGACGCCAATAACCGCCAGTGCCACCAGCAGCCAGAGTTCCCAGGAGAGCAGGAGCTGGACGAGTCCGCCGTTGACATAGGTATCGACCACCGACTTAGACAGCAGCGCGACGAAGCCGTACAGCCAGCCGGTTGCCGTGCCGAGCAGCAGGGCCTTCGGGTTCTGGCGTAGCACTCCGCGCTGTTTGGTGTCTGAGCCGCCGCCGGTGCCGGTGCCGGTGTTGGGCCACTGAACTGCAGCGGCGTAAAGCCCGCAGGTGACCACGCCACCGACGGCAAGAGCCCATCCCCACAGGTAGGTGGGGATATCGGTGGAGCCGGCAGTCGGCTTGCCGAGCAACACCAGCGTCGCCACCGCAAAAGTAAGCGCCACGGACCAGATCATCTCTGACCGCGAAATCCGCCGACCGTTGACCTTCGCCGCGAGCGGGAGCGTGAGCATCAGCTTCATGACCAGCAACGGCTGCACCAGGAGCAACGTGCCGAATGCCAACGCCGCGACCTGAAATACATACCCGGCAATCGCCAGGCCCGAGCCCAGCCACCAGCGCGGCAGCTTCAGGGTCTTCGCCACTCCGCGAAGTGTGCTGGTGCCCTCTTCCAGTGTTCCGGAGAGGTTGTGGCGGATGACGGTTCCCCACGCGATGCTGAGTGCGGACAGCAGTGCCAGTATCGCAGCGAGAAGGTCATTGTTCACGTAGGGAATGCTAGGCATGCAACACTTGTCATGTCCACTTCGCAGGGGTTGGGCGGGGCAGTGGTTGGTGCCCGCAGCGCCTCGGGAATTAGCTGGTTCGGCCGATATGCTGACTGAGCTCGGGCCGGGGAGCCCGGAGTGGAGCTGGCTGAGCCCGGAGTTCTTGGCACAGTACCGAGAGTTACTGACTAGGTTTATGTCAGTTTTGACAAGTTTCAGGGCATATTTTTGTCATAAACTTAGTCAGTTTCACATTTGCAGCCCGCAGCAGCGTCCGATCCGCACCCAACCCATGCCCAATAACCCCGCAACCCCTACGCAACCCGATCCAAACCCTCCACGCAACCCCCACAAGCTACGTTTTGGTAACCCACTATGTAATTACGAATGCAACTCAAGTAAATTGAGTCAATAATAGTTACTTGCATATAGTTGCCTAGTTTTTGGAGGTTGCCGACCATGGCACTGGTTGTGCAGAAGTACGGTGGTTCATCCCTGGAGAGCGCCGAACGCATTCGTCGTGTTGCAGAACGAATTGTGGAAACCAAAAAGCAGGGCAATGACGTCGTGGTTGTCTGCTCGGCAATGGGCGACACCACCGATGAGCTTCTGGACCTCGCTGAGCAGGTCAACCCGGTCCCGCCGGGACGCGAGATGGATATGCTCCTGACCGCCGGTGAGCGTATTTCTAATGCACTGGTCGCTATGGCGATTGCAAGCCTCGGCGCCTCGGCTCGGTCTTTCACCGGTTCACAGGCTGGCGTGATTACCACGGAGCGCCACGGTAACGCCCGCATTGTCGAGGTCACTCCGGGCCGTGTCCGTGAGGCTCTCGATGAGGGCCATATCTGCCTAGTGGCCGGTTTCCAGGGTGTAAACCGCGAGACCAAGGACGTCACTACGCTGGGCCGTGGTGGCTCGGATACCACTGCGGTTGCCCTCGCGGCAGCCCTAGAGGCGGACGTCTGCGAGATTTACTCCGACGTGGACGGCGTGTACACCGCGGATCCGCGCATTGTGCCGGACGCACAGCGTTTGGACAACATTTCCTTCGAGGAGATGTTGGAGATGGCCGCGGTTGGCGCGAAGATTTTGCAGCTGCGAAGTGTCGAATACGCCCGTGCGTTTAATGTCCCGTTGCGTGTGCGTTCGTCGTATAGCAATGAACTTGGCACCCTTGTTGATGGATCGATGGAGGATATTCCTATGGAAGAAGCAGTGTTGACCGGTGTGGCGCATGACCGCTCCGAGGCGAAGGTGACCGTGCTGGGCATTCCGGATGATCCGGGCCAGGCGGCGAAGATGTTCCGTGCTGTTGCGGATGCGGAGATCAACATCGATATGGTGCTGCAGAACGTCTCCACCGTCGCGGATAACCGCACTGACATTACTTTCACGTGCCCGCGCGAGGATGCTCCGAAGGCGATGGCGTTGCTGAAGAAGCTGCAGGCTGACAACGACTGGAAGGACGTGCTTTACGACGATCACGTGGGCAAGGTCTCCTTGGTCGGTGCTGGCATGAAGTCCCACCCGGGTGTGACTGCGACGTTCTGTGAGGCGCTCGCTGATGAGGGTGTGAATATCGATCTGATTTCCACTTCTGAGATTCGTATCTCGGTGCTGGTTAATGACCAGGATGTCGACAAGTCTGTGAAGGCCCTGCACGACGCTTTCAATCTCGGTGGAGACACTGAGGCTGTTGTTTACGCTGGTACGGGACGTTAAGGAGTTTTCATGACCACGATTGCTGTTGTTGGTGCCACTGGCCAGGTTGGTCGTGTGATGCGCACTCTTCTGGCGGAGCGTAATTTCCCGGCCGATAAGGTTCGTTTTTTCGCTTCTGCTCGTAGTGCGGGCAAGGAGTTGGAGTTCCGCGGCGAGAAGATTGTTGTCGAGGATGTCGCGGCTACTTCTGACGAGGATCTGAAGGGCATTGATGTCGCGGTGTTCTCCGCTGGCGGCACGCTGTCGAAGGAGCAGGCTCCGCGTTTTGCGGCTGCTGGCGCTGTTGTTGTTGATAACTCGTCGGCGTGGCGTAAGGATCCGGAGGTCCCGTTGGTGGTCTCCGAGGTCAACCCGGATGCTTTGCAGGACATCCCGAAGGGCATTGTCGCGAATCCGAATTGCACCACCATGGCCGCGATGCCGGTTCTCAAGCCGCTTCACGACGAGGCCGGGTTGCAGCGTCTGCGTGTGTCCTCCTATCAGGCGGTCTCGGGTTCGGGCCTTGCTGGTGTGAATACTCTGGCTGGCCAGGTGCGCGAGAACGTCGACAACCTGGAGAAGCTGACCACTGATGGTTCGGCTCTGGTTGCGGAGGACTTTGGTCCGTATGTCGCCCCGATTGCTTTCAACGCGCTGCCGGTGGCTGGAAACTTTGTTGATGACGGTTCACTGGAGACTGATGAGGAGCAGAAGCTCCGCAATGAGTCCCGCAAGATTCTGTCTATCCCTGAGCTGGCTGTTGCTGGTACTTGTGTGCGCGTTCCGGTGTTCACTGGCCACACGCTGGTGATTCACGCTGAGTTTGAGAATGCTCTGTCCGTAGAGAAGGCAACCGAACTGCTGGAGTCCGCGCCGGGCGTGAAGGTCGTCGACGTTCCGAATCCGCTTGCCGCCGCTGGTGTGGATGAGTCCCTGGTGGGTCGTATCCGTGTCGATCAGTCGGTTCCGGAGGGGCGTGGCCTGGTGCTGGTTGTCTCTGGCGACAATCTGCGTAAGGGCGCTGCTCTGAATACCATCCAGATTGCGGAGTTGTTGGTCGCTGACCAGTAGTTGAGCGCAGTACTTAAAAGCGCAAAAAGTTAAGCCTCGGCACTTAGCGAACTTCGTGCTCTCAATGGCAACTACTCCCCACTAGTCGGTAACTGATTTCTCAGTCCAACTAATGGGGAGCAGTTCACATTTGTTGCGGTAGGGGGCCTATTTTTTTCTTATTGACGCCCACGCTTTCCGCTTGGCTGCAGCGCCAGCGGAATGTGAGATTGTGCGAGCGCAGTGCTGGGGGGGGATTGCGTCACGGGAGGCGCCGGCGCCCTATTTGGCGGCGTGAGGATGTGCAGATGTCGCTAGACCGGGAATGCGTGGCCGACGGCGCCGTTTTTGGGGCGCTAGCAGGGGTGAATGTCGCTAGACCGGGAATGCGTTAAAGACACTGATTTGCAGCTCCGCAAAACTGCAGGTCAGGGAATTGTCGCAAAATTCGGAGGCGCGCCTGTGCTGACAGATTCCCGTTCTAGCGACATTTCGACCTTCGAAGTGCAACTTTTCCGACAGTTGGTGCCACGAGTTGCAATAGCGCGAGCATCTCGGCACTGAGAGCCAGGGTGGCTAGGGTGGCCAGGGCGGTGACAGTGGCCAGAGTGGCTAGGGTGGCCAGAGTGGCGTCGGGTGGCCAGCGTGGCGACGGTGGCCAGGGCGGCGATGGAGTCGGTAGCGGCCGAGCGGGAAGCGGACTAACTTAGGGCAGCCTGTTGTGTGGTTAGCCTTACCTGTGTAATATAGACCCGATTACTGTGTTGGCCGTAGCCGAAAGAGGCCATCAGTCTCTTGGGGCTACGGGTACTTTACAGCGTCTCAAAGAGTTCCTTATACGTTAGGCTTTCACATGTTTCGAAACAATTCGCTGACCCGTCGAGCGGCGCTGAAGACCGCCGCTGTCTTGGCAGCATCCACTCTTGTTCTGTCTGGTTGCTCCCGAGGCGACGACGCGGCGGCGTCAAAAAATGAGGGCACCGGGGATGAGCGCATCGCCGCAGTTGGCCTGGGAGACAGCGATACCTTGCTCGCTCTAGGCATCCAACCAGTCCTCGTAGCGCCCTGGGGTGCTGAGGGAGATGTTGATGCGTCTGGCGTCGGCCCATGGGCTACCGAAAAGCTCGGCGACAACAAGCCTGAAGTGGTTTACGGTACTGCCAACGGATTCACTGCTGAAATCCTGGAGAAGATCTCCGCCGCTAATCCGGACAAGATCATTGCGGTGAACTCTGCCGTAGACGCGCAGGCGAAGAAGGCGCTTAATGACATCGCCCCAACCACCGTTAAGCCAGACGGTGCCACGGACTGGCAGATCCCCTGGCGGGATCAGGTCAACCAGATCGCCGGCGCTGTAGACAAGCAAGAAGAAGGCGACAAACTCGTCGAAGAAACGCAGAAGGCCTTCGATGATTTCCAACAGCAGCACCCTGAGCTCAAAGGCAAGCGTGCGGCTATCGTCATGCCTTATCAGGGAAAGATCGGCCTGTACACCTCCGGTGACGGTCGCGGGCAGTTTATCAAGAGTCTGGGCTTCGAGATCCCGAAGGAGCTCGAAGGTAACGGGGGCGAGTTCTACCGCGACATCGCACCTGAGAACTACAGCGACCTCAACAACGTCGATTACCTCTTCATCCTTGATTACCAGGGTGCCGCCGATACCTTGAAGAAGGATCCAACATTCAGCAAGCTGGACGTTGTTCGCGAAGGCAAGGTCCGCTGGATGGACGAAAACGTGGGCAATGCAATGAGTATGCCGAACCCATTGACCATCCCCTGGGCAGTCGACAAGTTCTCTGACGCAATTTAATTGAAAGTGTCCGTTTCAAGAACTCGACATTCTTTGGTGTTTTCCCGGCGTTTGCTTACTTCGGCCGCACTCGTTGGCTTGGCTTTGCTGCTGCTTGCCTCCCTGTACTTGGGTTCCAAAGATCTTTCCATTGGCGAAGTGACCAGCATCCTCATGCATGGTCCGCACCCATCTACGCAATCCGGCATCATTTGGGACTTGCGCGTTCCGCGCACCCTCTTGGCTGTGATCACAGGCGCAGCCCTGGCTATGGCGGGTGCCATTGCTCAGAGCTGGACCCGCAACCCCCTGGCAGATCCCGGCATTATCGGCGTGAACGCTGGAGCAAGTTTCGCAGTCGCTGCGGCACTGACCTTGGGCTGGGCAACGACGGTCGGGGAGCGGACACTTGTAGGGCTCGTCGGGGCGGCCGTCGCTGCCTCAATCGTGCTGTTGATTTCCCGCGTATCGCGTAACCCGCTAACTCTGGTACTCGTGGGCGTGGGAGTTACCTTCGCCCTGCAAGCGGCCACGAATATGCTGAGCCTCTATTCTTCCGACACCCTGGAAGGGCTCCGCCGCTGGACCGTTGGCTCTACAGCTGGGCGGGGTATGGAAGACGTGGCCTTAGCTGCTTTAGGTCTAGCACTAGGTGCTCTATGTGGTGCGCTTGCAGCACGCCCGCTGGATCTACTTGCGATGGGAGAGGACTCCGCCCGTTCCCTTGGCAGCTCGCCCACGAGAACCCGCTTGTTGGCTGCCGCAGCGGTGATCATCCTCGCCGGCTCGGCGACAGCCACTGTGGGGCTTGTGACATTCGTGGGCTTCGCCGTGCCACACCTACTACGCCCGTTTACCGGCCCGTCCCTGACTCGCCTCTTGCTGCCGACCGGCATTGTTGGTGGCGCGGCTGTGTTGCTAGCCGATATTGTGGGCCGCTTCGTCCTGCAGCCTAACGAGCTGGAAATGTCCATTGTCTTAGCTATTGTCGGTGCCCCAGTGATGATTCTGGCGGTGCGACGTAAGAAGAGTTCACCGACCTCGAATGACTCGGAGCTGACGATATGAGCGATATGACGTCTATCCGTAGTATTAAGCGTTCACGAAGCAGACGCGTCCTGGCGGCTTCGGCAGGGTTCGCCCTCATAGCGGCTCTTTGTTACTGCTTAATCCTGGGGCAAGGAGCGGTGAAGCTCAGCCCGATGGAAGTCATCGAGGTTCTCACCGGTGGGGGCACACAGCAAGCAATCAACGTGGTGTGGGATCTCCGCCTGCCTGTAGCAATCGCTACCGTTCTGGTCGGCGCGGCTCTAGGGCTGGCAGGTGCGTGGACTCAGACCATGGCCCGCAATCCGCTGGCCAGCCCGGACATTCTCGGTGTATCCGGCGGCGCGGCGGTTTTGGTTGTGGCGGGCACCGTAGTTACCCGCCCTGCATGGAGTGAGGGGGTGCCGACGTTCTGGTGGCGTGCTGCACTCGCTTTGCTTGGCGCACTAGTGATCGTTGGTTTGCTCGTTCTACTCGGTGGCTTCGGGACGTCGCAGCGCGTAGTGGTCATCGGCCTGGCACTGTCTTTCCTCACGCAGTCTTTAGTGCAGTATCTCCTGCTCCGGGCTGACTTAACTCGTGCCACGGATGCCCAAACTTGGCTCGCTGGGTCTACCGGCTTTGTGCGTATGGAAGCTTTGTTTCCTATGGTGTTGGGCCTGTTGCCCTTCGTAGTTTTAGGCCTTTGTGTTACGCGCGATGTCCCTCTTCTTTCTCATGATGACGCCACCGCGTCCACACTTGGGGTAAATGTCACGAGGGTGCGCGCTATTTTGCTCATTGCCGCAACGGGCATTGTCGCGGTGGTGGTTTCCTTTGTCGGCCCAATTGGATTCGTGGCACTATTGGCTCCTCAGCTGGCCAAGCTGGTGGCCGGAACGCCCACGCCCCATCCGTTGTGCTCTACTTTTGCAGGCGCTGCTCTATTAGCTGCGTGCGCCGTCGTGGCGGGCGCACTGCCATTTACATCCCCTGTGGGTTTGGTTACCGCCATCATCGGTGGCCCCGCGTTGGTGTTGCTTGTGTGGTTGGCGGCCCGTCGCGGAACTCTGAAAGGAATGGTTCAATGAACGTTCAAGTTGATCACGTCACCGTGGGCTACAACGACGGCCCAAGCATTGTTAAGGACGTGTCTTTCACTGCAGAGCCCGGGAAGGTCACCACGCTCTTAGGCCCCAATGGTTGTGGCAAGTCGACGTTGCTCAAGACGCTTTCTCGGCTGCTTGCTCCCGCCGAAGGACGGGTTCTTGTAGAGAAAAAGGACGTGCATAGTTTGCGGTCGCGCGAAGCCGCCCAACTAATTGCGCTTTTGCCACAACACCCGCTGTGTCCGGCGGGATTGACCGTTGGAGAACTTGTGGAGCGCGGACGGCACCCTTATCGTCGATCGCTCTGGGGTGGGGGAGCGACGGCGTCAGAAGATAAAGAAAAAGTGCGCGAGGCGCTGAAGAAGACGAAGGTTGACCATCTTGTTGCCCGCGACGTGGCGGAGCTTTCTGGCGGCCAGCGGCAGCGGGTCTGGATGGCGATGGTGTTGGCGCAGGATACGCCAATTGTGCTGTTGGACGAACCGACTACCTACCTAGATCCGGCACATGCGATAGAGATTCTAAGTATCGTGCGGGAGCTCGCTCAAGAGGGCAAGACGGTGATTACCGTACTTCATGATCTTGGCCTGGCGGGAGCTTTTAGCGACGAGATGATCGTCATGAAGGAAGGGGAAAAGATCGCCGAGGGTTCTCCAAAGGAGGCTCTGACGGTGGATGTGTTGCGCGAGGCATATGGCCTGAATGCCGAGGTGTGGGAAGATCCCCGCGGTATGGCTCCGATTATTGTGCCGCGAGGGATTGTGGCTAATTAAGGCCGTGCCCTGCCTAGGAACCAATAGGGGCACCACTGCACGGATTCGCTATTGAGGCCCCAGGTGTGAATTGCGTGGCGCCGTACTTCCTTGCAGAGCTGTCCTTCACCCGCGACCCAGACGTACTTCGACTGTGTTGCGGGGTGTTCGGCACGGTCCAGTTGCTGTAGGTGGGACATCACTGCCGTGCTGAAGTCCGTTGTAGCGCTAAACAGCACTTCTAGGCTGCCCAGCTTGCTCTCCCAGTCGGCGACGAGGGATGGCTCGAGGTCACCATGGTTCTCGGCGACCACTACGAGGTGTATGTCGCGCAACTGTTCCGGGGCAAACGCATCCGCGTAATCCAAAATGGCGCGAACGGAAGGTACGGCAGATGGGTCTGCGATAAGTGTTTGTGAACTTTGCGCGCGGTGCCAGAGGCCCTGGCATGTCCAGATGCCTACCTGGTCGCCAACACGAGTTGCAAGAGCCCAGGCGAGCCCTGGTCCGACGTGCTCATCCTTTGGATTTTTGACGCCATGTGTCGCCACGTCGAAAGTTATCTGTCCGCACTCGGGATCGAGTGAGCGTACGGTGTACCAACGTAAATTTGGGCGTTGGGTCTCCGGCATGGCTGTAACGCTTGCGCGGATATTGGCGCCACCTCCGTGGAGGGGTAAATGGAGATTCTCGCCGGGCTTAGCCGGCATAAAGAGGCCAAAGAATTCGTCCGGGCCGGAAAGCTGAAAGCCGACTAGCTCGGGGGAGCGGATGACAATCCTCTGCAGGTTTTCTGCCGGGGCGCTGACGTCATAAACAGTGGCGCGGATGATTCGATGGTGCGGTTCAGAAGGGGCGGCCAAGAGTAGGTGGTCAGAAAAGGCCGCGCGGTAGGCGGAAGTGTTCGTCGGAGTGTTCAGGGTAACTGGGTTCGAGGTCATAGTGGGAGTTAACTTACCCTTACCTAAAGCAAAAGTGAAAGGGTGAGGGGCAGAAAAAGCCCCGCGGGGATCCGAGGTGAACTGGTCCCCGAAAGTTGGACTGGTTTAACTCTAGGCGGTTAGGGCTTCAAGGGTCTGATTTCGATATTGCATCGGGGTCAGGCCCTTGAGTCGTTGTTGGATGCGTTCGGTGTTGTACCACTGGATGTACTCGTCGATGGCCTGGTTGAACTCTGCGACGGTGTCGAAGACTTCTCCGTGGTACATCTCGGTTTTCAAGTGCCCGAAGAAATTCTCCATGACCGCGTTGTCGTAACAGTTGGCTTTACGCGACATCGACTGAACACCGCCGTTGTCGCCGATCAGGTCACGCCACGAGGCATGCTGGTACTGGAAACCTTGATCGGTGTGCATCATCCACCCGGGTTCAGGTGCCCACGCCGCGATCACCTTGGGCAAAGAATCGGTGGTCAACGCTGTCGACGGCGATGTAGCCACAGTGTGGGCAACGATTGAGCGGTCGAACAAGTCCATCACCGGTGACAGGTAGACCTTGCGGCCTGCAACCCTGAACTCGGTGACGTCGCTGACAAAGACGGTATTTGGCTGATCCGGGGTGAATTTGCGGTCAAGCTTGTTGTCGGCAATGTGGCTGATCGTCCCGGTGTAGGAAACATAAGGTCTACGTTGGCGGATCTTGGCTCGCAGCCCCATCTCGCACATGAGTTTGTAGACGAGTTTGTGGTTGACCACCCACCCCTGGTTACGCAGGTCAAGTAGTACTCGTCGGTAGCCGTAGCGATGCTTGTTACGCTCGAAGCTTTCCCGAATCGCTTGCTTGAGCTCGGCGTGCTTATCTGGCTTACTGAGTCGTTTCTGGTGGTAGAAGAACGTCGACCGTGGCATACCTGCTGCCTCTAGGAGGTACTCCAAGCGGTGGTGCGACTTGAGGATGACAATCGCCTGGACTTTCAGGCGCGTCCCTGATTCCTCAAGTCCCGCAATTTTTTTAGATAGGCATTTTCGGCCCGCAACCGTTCGTTTTCGCCACGCAGCTTGTCTTCCTCCGACAGCGGCTTCGGCGTGACCGATCCTTTGGGTCTGCCCTTCGGCTTCGGTTTCAACGCGTCATCGCCGTCTTTGCGCCATTTCCACGACCACCCGCGGACCAGCTGCTGTGATGACAGGCCAAATTCACGTGCAAGATCCATCGCTGTCTCGCCAGCAAGGTGGCGTTGGACAACTTCCTTCTTGATCTCGAACGAGTACTGCTGCTTAGTCGGTTTCTCCACAAGACATAGCCTGCATGCAGCTTAAACCGACGACAGAGCATACGGGCGGCATACTTGGAGACACCAAGGGCATTGGCAGCGGCTGTATAACCCATGCCTTGCTCAAATAGTTCAACCAACTGCTCGCGCTGATATTCACTTAGCGAACTTCGTGCTCTCAATGACAACTACTCCCCACTAGTCGGTAACTGATTTCTCAGTCCAACTAATGGGGAGCAGTTCATTAGGTGCCGAGGCTTTTCTGCTGGAAAAGGCGAGCCTGGTTTGGGGTGACCAAACGGCTAGCAATGTGACCCGTGACATGCGACGTTTGGGCATAAGTGCAGGTTAAATTTTGCCGTTATTCTGTTTCCAATTTCCTGGCTGAAGTGGGTCGAATTTCTATATTGTGACCGTTTTTCATCACCGGTACGGTTTTCGTGTGAGCACGGCAGTGGCCGCAAAGGAGAAGGCGAGAAGCCCTTTACCTTCAGCTCTGGGCATCGCGCCACACCATTTATCTACACTTCATTTTTCTAAAGGATCATCATGGATAACCTGTGCAATATCTGCGAACTGATTTCCTCCTTGCCAGCACCGGCTCCGCTGCCGGTACCTGAGTTCAACGTGAACTTCCCGGAGGGCCCACTGGTTCAGGTCGACTCACTGTTCCCGAACTTCCACTCTCTGACTGAGGGCGGCAACCTGGGTCTGCAGAACGTCGGTGGCGATCAGGACAACGCTCTGCAGAACGTTGGCGGCAACCAGGGTCTCCAGAACGCTGGCGGCGATCAGCTGAACGGCGGAGACCAGATTGGCGGCGACAAGCTGGACAAGGGCGACAAGGTCGGCGGCGACCAGGTTAACGACAAGGGCCAGATTGGTGAGCGTCAGTCCGGTTTCCAGACCGGTGGCCAGGACCAGAGCCTGCAAAACGTCGGTGGCGACCAGGGTCTGCAGAACGGTGGCCAGGAGCAGGGTCTCCAGACTGGCGGTAAGAACCAGAACGGCCTTCAGACTGGCGGCCAGGAGCAGGGCCTGCAGACCGGTGGTAAGAACCAGGGTGGCCTCCAGACTGGCGGCCAGGAGCAGGGTGCCCAGACCGGCGGCAACAACCAGGGTGGCCTGCTGGCCGAGGACGGTGCGGGTGACAACCTGCCAGTCGACCTGGACCTCACCGGTGCAAAGGCTATCTAAGGCCGTTTAAGCTGACTTAGGCACTGCACTACAATGACACTGCGCAGCTATTAGCTCTCGCGGCTATTAATACGTAACAGCGCACGAGCGCCTTCTCACTCCTTGCGGAGTGGGGAGGCGCTTTTTTGTGTTTATAGCTGGCGACGTTGGGTCGATCCGAGTTACTGACTGCGTTTATGTCAAAAATGGCCCGAAAAATGTCCTGAAAGCGTCATAAACTCGCACAGTTTCACATTTGCAGTCCCCTATTCAGTCGCGTTTTACATAACGTGATCTGTTGGAATGCCGTGAATCAGACCCATTTTTGTCTATTAACCGCGGATGGAGAGGTTGGGGCGGAGAGGCGATTATTTATGCAGCCGCAATTAGCACACAATTATGTGGCTTATTAAATGATGTCCGGGGATTCTTTTGTAAATAGTCTTGAGACATCATTTTTGCTCTTAGAGATTTATTGGCTTGCATTTTCATTAGGTGGGGGTGGGGTGTCATTTGTGCCGTAACTCACAATTATGAAAATCGTGACATGGGAGACATTCTAACCCAAATTAATGGGCGGGGATTCATTGAAAAAACTTCATATGCGCAGGTTAATCGTGATTTTATGGGTTGAATGGCTAGGTGTCGTGGCGAAAGGTGGAACTTCGGCATGTGTGTGGTGTCCAAATGTCCACCCCAGAAAAAATATGCAAACAACAATTATTGACATTGAAATAAAAGACAATAGGGGTGGCAATTAAATGGCTCAACAAACATAAAATGTATTTGTTATATTCGGGGACGGCCAACGCTATAAATGAGAATTAGAAGGCGATGTCAACTGGGCTACCTGTGATGGGGGCTGGAGACGCTTATGCGTGGTCATTGATTGTTAATTGAAGGCTGGAAAGGTAGCGAAAGGTGTATAACGCACTGAAATCGAAGGAAGGGGGAGGGCTCATGTTCGGTCGTTTTACAAACGAGAAGCGCTGGTTGGCGCTTTTTAGCTTCGTGGCTGTGCTCGCTCTTTTCTTCGCTAAATCTCCAATAATTGCGCATGCGCAGGAGGCAGAAGACACTGGCGAAACCCTGACGATCCAGAAGATTTTGAGTGTTCCTGGAACAGTTAAGGGTGTTGAAGCCAATGGAAATGTCCGTGATTTTGGGCCACTCATTGCGGCATTTGACGAGGCTGCAACTCCATTTGGTAGCCACAAAATGGGTTACTGCATTGAGGCCAGCGTCGCCGGTGATCTGTATGACACCGGTCGTGTGCAGAACTTCAGTCAGTTCTCGCGCAGTACAGATACCAATAACAAGCTGCGGAACGACTTTGACCGATACCGGAAGCTCAACTGGATTGCGCACCACGGTTCTCCAGCTGTTGGTTTGGATGAACTGGGGAAGGCAGCTGGAGTTAAAGGACGTCTGAATGTGCTGGACGCCAATAACGCAACTCAATTCGCTCTGTGGCACTTCTCCGATGACATTGACTTCTCCAAGGGCATTCACAACCCATCGACGAAGGCTGTCTACGGCTACCTCACTGGTCCGGCTAACGTCGGTCAGGACACCGTCGACGGTACGAACCGCACTGGCTACATTTTCAACAATGGTAAGAAACAAGACATCATCGTGATTGATAATGTCACTCCGTCTTCCGGTGAAGTTCCGGCAGAGCCGACGAAGCCGTCTGAGCCAGAAAAGCCAACCGAGCCGGAGAAGCCGACTACTCCGACCACGCCTGCGGAGACCACGACCCCGTCCGAGTCGACCAAACCGTCCGAGCCAGAAAAGCCGAAGACGCGTAAGCCGTCGATTTCCACTCAGGCTCGACTGAACGGCAACAAGATTGTCGCGGGTGCTGTGGTTAAGGACATCGTGAAGTTCACTGACCTGGTTCCGGGTAAGAACTACCGCCTAGACGCCACCCTGGTGGACAAGGCCAATGCTGATCGCATCTTGGGGACCGGCAGCGTGGAATTCACTCCGGAGACCTCTTCGGGTGAGCAGGCTGTCATGATTACCGTCTCCGATGATGTAGATGAGCCGGTTTCCGCTGCTGTTGCATTTGAAAAGCTGACCTCGACAGAGGTCACCGCCGATGGCCAGGACAACACCGATGGTCAGCGGGTAGAAATCGCTACCCACGAGGACATCAACGACGCAGCTCAGACCGTTCACGGCGAAAAGCCGGAGCAGCCGTCGACCTCCGAAGAGACCCCGACGAGCGAAGAGACAACCGAGGAGACGACCGAAGAGACAACGGAGCCGTCGTCCAGCGAGACCACTACTTCTGAGACCAGTGAGTCTGAGACTCCGACGACGTCGGAAAGCGAAGAGCAGCCGAGCTCATCGACGACTACTCCTAACACCTCCGAGTCCACGAAGCCGGCCGCTCCGACGGAACCGACCGAGCCGACTGACAGCACTGAGTCGCAGACCACGGAACCGACGGAGCCGACTGAGACTACCGAACCGTCTAAGCCGAGCGAACCCGCTGATACGCCGCTGGAGCCGGAGCTGCGCACGGTAGCCGAGCTTCAGGGCAACCGCATTGAGGCTAATGCCAAGGTTGTCGACACCGTGCATTTCGAGGGCCTGGTGCCTGGTAAGAACTACACCCTCTCCGGTGAACTGGTTAATAAGGCTGATGGCTCTGTGATTGGTCATGGCGAGGCGACGTTCAAGCCGACGTCGGCAAGCGGTACTGTGACTGTCACTCTTGAGGTGTCTGACTCTGTTAAGACTCCTGTTGCTGAGGCTGTCGTGTTCGAGCACCTGACCTCTGATGAGGTCGACTCGACTGGTAAGGAAAGCGCTGGTCAGGTCAATGAGATCGCTGACCACGCAGATATCAATGACGCAAGCCAGACCGTGACTGGAGAGGTTCCGGAGAAGCCGGAAGACACCCCGACTGAGGAAAGCGAAACTCCGTCCGAGGAGACGACCGCACCGGAGACCAGCTCGACTGAGCCGACCACGTCCACCGTTCCGGTAACTCCGAGCGAGGATGAGCCGTCCGAGCAGCCGGAGACGACACAGCCGGAAGAGCCGTCTGAGACGACAACTCCGTCTAAGTCCGAGTCCGAAAAGCCGAGCAAGCCGAGCAAGCCGACTAAGCCCGCTCAGCCGGAAAAGCCGAGCAAGCCGACGAAGCCTGCCCAGCCGGAAAAGCCGAACCACCCGAGCACCCCAGCGCAGTCTGAGGACAACCCAGCCATCACGACTACTGCCGGTATTGCCGGCAAGGCTCTGGTTGAAAAGGGTGCTGTCGTCATCGACACCGTGCACTTCACTGGCCTGAAGCCGGGCACGAAGTACACGTTGACCGGTGAGCTGATGTGCAAGGAGACGGGCAAGTCCACTGGCGCTAGGAGCCGCCTGCACTTTGTGCCGACGGCATCCGCCGGCACGGTTGATGTTCCGATCATCATCACCGACGGCGACTGCGCTTCTCAGGTTGCCTTCGAGACTCTGACCGATGCCAATGGCAAGGAAGTTGCTGTCCACAAGGACATCAACTCTGCGGAGCAGACTGTCACGAACGGCAAGACCCCGGAGAACACGCCATCTGAGCATCCAAAGGATGAGGGCAAGCAGAACACGCCTAACGACGATTCCTCTGCACCTACCAGCGACTCTGCCACCCCGACCACTGTGATTAATCAGCACTCGGAGCAGAACAACACCAACGTCACCATCATCGGTGGCACTGGCCAGGATAAGCAGAAGAACCACGGAAAGCCGTTGGCTCCGAACTCGGAACGACGTGCAATTAGTTCGGTTCCGTCTGGCCCGACCGGTTTGGCTACTCACGCTCTGCCGACGGTAGCCACCAACTAAGGAGATTCCATGACTGATCAGTTTGGCTCGGACGAGACCGGCAAGGAACCTGGAAACACACCAGGCATCGAACCGGAAACCGAAACTGGCGCACTCGACCACGTTGATCCGTTTGACCAGGCCGAAGACCCGGCCGACAGCCAAGTCGAAGACCTGCAGGACGTGCCTTGGTGGAAGCAGCCAAGGGTGTATATCGCCGCTATCGCATTAATCGGCGTTATCGCTCTGCTGGTGATTGCCCAACTGAACCGCAATGATTCAGCGCTCGATGGTGCGCAGGAGAATCTGCCCACTCCAGCACAGGGTTCTCGGGGAGCCGTGCACGAGATGGAGATGCTCATTGATGGTAAGTCGGCTCCGATTGATTTCGTTCAGCTGACTGATCAGGGATCTCTGATTCCGCCGACCGATATTTCGCGCCTTGGCTGGTATTCCGCCTCCGCGATTCCCGGTGAGGAAGGTGCTGCTGGATCGTCCGTCATTACCGGTCACGTCAATGAGGTGGACCAGGGCGATGGCTACGCTGCACGTTTCGCGGACCTGAAAGCTGGTGACACTGTCACGGTGAAGGTAGATGGCGAAAGCCGAGACTTCACCGTCAGCAAGGATCCAATCCAGGTGGTCAAGGGCGCCCAGATGCCCGAGGCTGTCAACGACGCAGTTGGTGAGAACCGCTTGGTCCTCATCACCTGCGGAGGCGAGTTCGTCGGCGGCACCTTGGGTTACGCCGACAACATCATCGTCGAGGCCACTCCAGTGCGCTAATCCAGTGCGCTAGATCAGAGCACTAGGGCGCTGGGGCTCAGCCTCAACTAGTTGACCAATTTCATTGGCTGTGGCTGTTGAACGCCGTCGAACAACGGCGGCGCCGACAGTCACAGAAAAACACAGAACAAATCTGCAGAAACCCTGCAGAAACACAGAAGATAAGGAAGTACCTATGAGCATGTTGAAGAAAATCGGTGTCTGGGGTGTGGGCGCACTCGTGCTTGCCGCTCCGGTTGCCACTGCCGCACAGGCAGTAGCTGCACCTGCAAACTCTGCTGACACTGCAGTTGTCGCTCCGGGCAAGGGTGGGTTCCTCCACTCGGGCAAGCTAGCCGTCAACCGCTACGTCTTCGAGCTTGAGCACCGCGATGGCAAGGACTACGTCAACATCACCTTCACCGGCGATCACAGCGCTGACGTGCAGATCATGCCGGATGGCATGACCCCTGAGGGCAAGAAGAAGGTCGACCAGATTGGTGACGTCCTCAAGCTCAACGGCTACAACGATGTTCACTACTGGGCGGTTCTCTAAACGTCCCCTGTGACGCCGAAGCGCGCCCCGTGTCGCTTACTGTCTCTGCGCTTTTACAGGTCCTAGCACAAGGCGGTGGGTCGCGGGGCGTTTCTTGGTTTTTTGATGGTGTCCTTTTGCTTTCGCTTGACGACGTTGTCGTGACAGCAAATACGAGAAGGTTGATGAGCCCTCATTTGCCCGGCGTGCGCTGCGACGATAGCGGTAGGGGGTAAAAGCTATTGATACAAACCAACTGGTTAGCCCTGATTGGGGGGAGGGGGATAAATCGCGGAAATCTTTACGCTTTTTTGGGTGAATGAGCAAAAGCCCGTCGCGAACAGTGCAAAGAGCTATCGCGGAGGTAGTACGAAGTGTGAATGCGAAGGGTTTTCATGCCTAGGTGTCGCGGCCCGTTCTCCTTGGGGGTATCGGCCAGATGCTTAAGCGGTTAAGTTATTTATAAGCGGTTCACTGAGCGCTGTTAACCGAGCAAGCAATGAGCTTGAGCTGCAATGTTTATACATTCAAACATTAAAGTTCATAACGCTTAGGCTTAAAAGGTTAGACAGACTGGTCTTTTTCTTAAGGAAAATCTCAGTTTTGGCAAGTCGGGGAACGTTGGTGTCGCCGTCTGGAGTGAATCGCGAGACGTATTGAAGCGTGTCGCTTCATTTTGGACTTCTGTAAAGGACCTGTTTTCGTGAATAAGTTCTCCCGTACCGCCCGCTCGGTAACTTTCGCTGCCATCGTCGGTCTGTCGATGGGTGTCTCCGCCCCGGCTGCAATCGCTCAGGACACTTCCATCAACCAGGCTGCCGGGGACTCCCCACTGGTGAATAAGAACGCCAAGGGCTCGCTCACCATTCACAAGTTCGGTAACCCGACCAGCGAAGGCCAGCCGTCTGGTACCGAAGCTGATGTCGAGGACGTTAAGGCCAACGGTGGTAAGGTGCTTGAGGGTGTCGGCTTTACCGTCTACAAGATCAACAAGACTGCAGATGGCGCTACCCCCATCGATGTCACCACCAACGAGGGTCTGCTGGCTGCTTCGAAGCTGAAGGCTGAAGACTTCTCCCAGGGCGCACAGCTGAAGGACGGCCTCCCGGCTGGAGTCCTCACCGAGGTCGCATCCGGTAAGACCGGCCCAGACGGCAAGTGGGTCGTTTCCCAGAATCTTGACCTCGGTGCTTACCTGGTTGTTGAGACCGGTCCGAAGGAAGGCTACGACCCGGCTGTTCCGTTCATCGCTTTCGTTCCGATGACCGCGGATAACGGTGGGGATAACCAGGGCACTAGCTGGAACTACGATGTCCACGCGTTCCCGAAGAACTACAAGGACGAAGAGCCGACCAAGACCGTCAAGGACAAGGACCAGAACGCTGGTGATAAGAACCTTGTCTACACCGTCACAGGTACTGCTCGCCAGCTGAAGCCGAACACGGAGCGCACCCAGTTCCAGATCACTGACCAGATTGACCCGAAGCTGGAAATCACCGACGTGAAGGTGACGGTCGCTGGCCAGGAGATCCAGCCGACGCAGGATGTTGATGGGAAGTTCTTCGAGGGCAACAAGGTCGACGTCGCCCTGAAGCCAGAAGTTGCAAATACTCTCAAGGCCGGTGACAAGGTCGTCGTTACCATCACCACCAAGCTGAAGCCTGAGTTCGCGAAGGATACCGATATCGCGCCGAACAAGGCTCTGGTCTTCCAGAACAACCCGGATGGTACCGAAAACTCCACTCCGAAGGAGACTCCGGAGGTCAAGACCTACTGGGGTGGCCTGCAGTTCAAGAAGGTCGATGGCAACCGCAAGGGTCTGGAAGGCGCCGAGTTCCAGATTGTCCGCCAGGAGGCTGGCAAGCAGTGCTCCGAAATTGACACCACCAAGAAGGATTCCTGGACTCCGGTAAACGGTCAGCAGGGCGGCGAAATTAAGACCACCTTCGTCTCTGGCCAGGACGGTATCGTCAAGATTACCGGTCTTCACGTCAACGACTTCGAAGACAATGCTGAGGTTGCCGCTGATGACCAGTCCCACTACTGCCTGATTGAGACCAAGGCTCCGAAGGGCAAGGAGCTGCTGCCGGAGGCACTCGAGTTCAAGCTGGTTGCTACCTCGACTGACCCGGAGCGCGTCTACAAGCTGGCTTCCGTCCAGGTCGGCGCTAACCCGGGTGAGGTCGTTAACTCCGACGACACTACCCCGAACCTGCCGATGACCGGTGGTGCCGGTATTGGCATCCTGGCTGCTATCGGTGCAGCTATCGTCGCAGCTGGTGCATGGTTCGCCCGCCGCGGTTCCAAGAACTAAACCCGAGTAAAGGCTCGGTCACTGGAGCTCTTTAGCTCCAGTGTTGCGGGAATAGCGTGCGTTCAACAGCGCACGCCATTCCTGTAGTTTGCGCATCACTGAAATTACTGTTGCGGCCTTTCGATGTGCTCTTTTTCAACAGCAGGCATTCCCATGCCGGTGAGAAAGAGAAAGGCCACATCCCTTTTTGATTGACTTCTTGGGAGTTCCTCCGTGGGTAAACACTCTGCGTCGACTCTGACGCGGGACGCATCAGCTGAGCAGCCTAATCAGCCTGAGCAGGCGAAAAAGAACAGCATGGTTCTCCCCGCAATTCTGGTGATTGTGGGTTTACTTGTGATGCTGTACCCGGTTGTCTCCACGGCATTGAATAACTACGGCACCTCTAAGGCGGCCAAAGAGTTCGCCAAGCTGGAGAAGTCCGTACCCCAAGAAGTTAAAGATGAACAGTGGGAGCGTGCTCATTCTTACAATGAGCGCCACACCACCGGCCCGATTCTGGACCCGTGGCTTAACGAAATTAATGACCACAACCCTGAGTACGCCGCTTATCTCGATCAGCTAAACGCTACCGACGTGATGGCGCGTCTAATCTTCCCAGAGATTAAGGCCGACCTGCCGATCTACCACGGCACCAGCGATGAGGTGCTCGCTAAGGGGCTCGGACACCTATACGGATCCGATCTTCCAGTCGGCGGTGTTGGAACCCACTCCATCATTACCGGTCATACCGGACTTACTAACGTAACGCTCTTCGATAACCTGCGGAAAGCAAAAGAGGGAGACGCCTTCTATATCCAGGTCGCAGGTCACAAGCTGAAGTACGAGATTGATCAAATCAAGGTTGTACTTCCGCATGAGACCGATGATCTTCGTCCCATTGAAGGCCAGGACTACATCACCCTCATCACTTGCACTCCTTACGGAATCAACACGCACCGTCTGCTAGTGCGTGGGCACCAAGTGCCGATGGATCCGTCGGAAAGCAATGTCTTCGACCAAACGCACGGAGCTGGATGGCAGTGGTGGATGTACGCCCTGCTTGTAACAGTGCTTGTGCTTGGCGCAGGCTTTGCGTGGTGGCTCTGGCGCCAGCGCCTCGACGCCGACGAAGAGCTTGACGACGACGCTGAGAACGCGGACGTCGAGACTGCTGATGGCGACGCAGACAGCGATGAACTCGCTGACGGCAGCGAATCGGCATCCGAGGATAATAACAACACTTCGTGGTGGGAAAACGACAATGAATAAATATTTGACATCCACCTGGAACCGGATAGCTGCGTTCTTAGCTGCCTGCGCTCTGGTTGCAGTGATGGGTGCAATCGGCGCGAATGACGCCAACGCGGCCAGGATTGTTGGACGCGTGGACGCTCCAGGCGTTTCAGCAACAAGCGGCACTGACATTGTGCGAATTACCTTGAGCCCAGGAAACCCGGACGATGATAATTCGACGGCGTCGGGCTCTATTTCTGGCGTGACCATTCATCTGCATCGTCTTAAGGGAATTTCGCCGTCAAGCCAGCAGGACCGCGAGAAGGTGGAAAATGCCACCGCAGCTGAGCTTGCCGAGTGGCCAAAAGACCTCCACTTCAGCCAGGTCACTGACGAAAACGGCTCTGTTAAATTCAGTGACCTGCCGGAGGGTATTTACCTTGTGACCTCGACGGCTCCGAACGACAGTTATCGGGAGATCAACCCCTTCTTGGTATCGGTGCCTTTCTATGGCGCGGACTATGACTCCACTCCTGTAGAGGGAGTCATTGTGGCGAAGTCGCACAAGCCGGGGGAGACACCACCACCGTCGACGCCTCCGACCACTCCGCCGAAGACCCCTCCGACAACACCACCTGGAACTCCGCCGACTACGCCGGGCACATCGACCCCGCCGAAGACTCCTCCGACCACTCCGGGTGAACCGGGAACCTCGACGACCACTTCGACTACCTCCACGCCACCTGATGAGCCTGGTACCTCGACGCCTTCGGGCTCGTCGGGTTCATCCTCAAGCTCGGGAAGTAGCGGAGGATCCGGCTCCTTGGCGCTCACCGGTGTGCAGGTAGCAGGCCTGGTAGCTGCCGCTGCAGCACTAATCGGCGGAGGATTCGTCATTATCGCCGCTAGCAAGAAGAACTCAGAAAGTGGGAAGAACTAATGTTTTCGACAACATTCCGCTTGCCGGATTCGATGCGAACTGCGCTTCGCATGTTCTTGGCCGCTTTGCTAGCGGTAGCTCTCGTTGTCAGCGGTCAGACTTTTGCTCCCACCGTGCCGCAGGCGCAGGCGCAGACGGAAGTCATTCCGACGTCTCCGCCGAATTATGAGTTTAAGAAGATTAAGGCTTCTCCGATACCGGGCGACGCAAAATTTGAGTTCACTATTGACAAAGACGCGACGATTGACAGCGTTCAGCTCAATGTCGGTGGCTCAGAGTGGATTCAAACTTATCGATTGAGCATTAATGGCAGGATGATTCCAGCCCAGTTCGACCAGAATCTACCGACTAGTGACGCGCGACGGGCACCGGTGGAAGTTGTGCACAGTGGATTAAATCAAACGGTGAAAGCGGGCGATAAAATTAACTTAGAGTTATGGATCAATAATAGGGTAGCAACGGGCAGCGTATCTCTGACTCTTCGCGGCACTACCGCAGGTTCGACTGAGCCCACCGATCCAAGTGAGCCAACAGACCCGTCAACTGACCCGACGGAGCCTACCCAGCCGACAGATCCAACTGAGCCCACCGAGCCTACCGAGCCGGAGAATCCGGAGCCAGAACCAGGAACGGTAACACCTGCGGATCCAACCCTTGTCGATCCCGCGACTGCACCGGAGTGCGTGGAGAAGGCTTACATCAATATCCCGGACACCAAGGGTGTTGATTACTACCTCAACGCGGAAAAGGCACCTGCTGGTCCGCATGTTTATGAACAGAATAAGCCAGGTACGGTCAAAGTCACTGCAGTAGCGCAGCCAGGTTTTAAGCTCGCTCCGAATGCGCGTACCGAGTGGACCTTTAACCTTAGCGGTGAGGTTAAAGACTGCTCAGGTTCTTCCGAAGACCCCAATCCACCTGCTGCCGAAGGGCGTCATTTTGATGCCATCGGTCACGAGTTTGCAGTTAAAGCTGACCCAGTAGATCCGAAGAACCCCAATGCCTTTACGGCTAAGGTGACTGAGGAATCTCACATGAAGTACGCAACCGTGCGTATCGAGACTGACGCGACCTTCTTGGATCCGCAGAAGTACAACCTCACTCTGGACCAGATTGAGCCAGGTGTCACCTTGCAGAAGCGCAACGTCAATATTGGCAACGGCTTCATCACTATGGATGTCGTGCCGGTAAAGGATGGGAAGCCGGTTGACTCTGCCGTTGTGCCGAAGGATGCGGTATTCACCTTCACTAATAATCTCTCGCAGAACAAGAATTTGAAGGTCACTCTGGATGTCTACGGAGAGAAAAAGGACGAGCAAAAACCACCGGAGATTATTTCGCCACCAGATGGAGCTAAGTGGGTGCATGGGCGAGTCCCTAACCCGCCGATGCCACAGCGTTGTGGCCTGCGCATTGCCGTAGTAGCAGACCTTTCGACATCGCTCCGTTACGCAGATACTGATGGTTTCGAAGCATCTAAAAAGGCCGCGAATGCATTTATCGATTCCCTGCAGGGCACCCCAGCCGAGCTCGGCATCTATAACTTCGCAAGTGGCGGTCCGGCTAATCAGGCTGGAACGACACACGGTCAGAACCCACCATATATTTCAATGCTGTCGGAGCAGGGCGTCCAGCGAGCAAAGGACGTAGTTAAGAACTGGAGCTATAACGCAAATAACAGTGCTACGAACTGGGAAGCGGGCCTGAAGCAGGTCAAGGATAACGACTACGACGTGGTGTACTTCATCACTGATGGTATGCCCACGACCTCCTCGACAATCAAGAGCAAGGGCATCGGTGGTGAATTCGTTCAGGCTAGTGCTCTCAACGACGCAATCAAAGCATCCAACGAACTCAAAGCTGCCGGTACCCGTGTTGTGCCGCTCATGGTCGACCTGACTCTTGGCGGGCGAAGCAGCCAACGCCCCGTTGTAACGAATGATCTGGTGCTCAAAGACGCCAAGCGCATTGCCTGGACAGCAGATCCGGGACAAAGTCCAGGTTTGTACTACAAAATTCGAAGTGACCACCCGAAGGCTAGCCACGCCAATTACATCGGCACCGACATCTTGGTGAACCTGAAAATGGCGTACGACGCGGCCGGCAGCCAGACCCTGCAGGTGTATGAGCGTCTACCCAATGGGAGGCAAGAGACGGTCACTCTCAATCAATCGAGGTGGACCTACGGTACGCGTGATGTCAAGACCATGGGCGAGGATATCTCGGGCACTGATGACACGGTGAGGGTGTCTAACTACAGCAAGCTTGCCGAACAGATGAAAACAATCGCCCAAGACGTAACCACACGATGCAACGGTGTAGTGAAGGTCAAGAAGAGGATTGTCGATGAAAACGGCAAGGTTCTCGAAGACGGTGCCCCTGGTTGGGAGTTCACACTGTCCGCAAATAACAATGTCATCGGTTCTGGTAATGGCCCGCTGGTTCATCAGTCGATGAAGGTAACCTCCGGTTCTGAATCCGACAAGGGTACTGCATCGTGGAACATTGAAAGCGAGCGTGAGCAGTCGCTGGTTCTGACTGAAACACAGAAGCAGGGCTTCACTTTGTTCCGCCGCGGTGACACCTTGGATTCCACCGGTGACTTCAACGCCGTATGTACTCAAACCCGCGACGGGAAAACCTCACCTCTCAAGGTGGAAAATGTGGGCGAGTTCGGTTTCCGCGTAAAGATGTCGGAATCCAATAAGGTCCTGTCTTCCGTCTCCTGTGTCGTCGATAACTACGAAGCGCCGGACACCAAGCCGGGCAAGCTGACCTTGGAAAAGGCGGAGTACGTCGATGGTGAGGGAGTCAAGATTCTACCGGGACTTGGTGGTGCAACCTTCGATATCTACCCCTCGGCTGGTGGGCAGCCGGATTACAGTGGAGGACCGGTCTACACCATCACGCCTGCTCAGAAGTCAATTGAAATCACTGAAACTGGCACTTTCTACCTTGTAGAAACGATGGCACCGGCAGGACTTAGCCTGCTGCCAGAGCCAGTAGCTTTTGAAATCTCAATTGACCAGGAGACCAAGGAGTACACCGTCTCAGTGGTAGGTGGCAGCAGCCCGCTTATCAAGGCCGAAGGCTCCGGCGAACTCATGATCATGCAGGTGACCGACACCAAGACCGGTAAGCTGCCAAAGACCGGCGGAAACGGAGTTCTTCTCTGGACACTGTTTGGTGCGGTAGTCGCAAGCTGCGGTTGGTTCTGGACTCGCCGCCAGCAGTCCTAATAACAAGAATGGGTTCTGTGCAGTCGCCTGCACAGAACCCATTGGGCAGCACAAAGAACAAGACTCGCGTCCCACCCATCAGGAAGCCCTACGCAAACAAAGCCCTTTTACCAGGGTGAGTTAGCGGTGATATAGGAACCAAGCTGCTGCCCGTTCCCATCGATGATGTTCCAGGTAGTCGATACAACGCCGACAGCGCCTTTTTCCGGAACCCATACAGGGCCACCGGAATCGCCTCGTTGAGCGTGTACGTTCTGAACCTGTAGAGCGTTGTCCTCGATTTGGTATGCCTCGCGATCAGCGGCTAAACCGCAGGAAACTCTCCCCGTAGTGTTTCCGTATATGCAGACTGTCTCGCCAGTTTGAACATCTGTGGGGGATAGAGTCGAATCGCCTGAATACGAATTCTCACCGGCAGTAGCGGGGTCATCAAGCGAGACAACTCCAATGTCGTTTCCTGTATCTAGTGAATGGTCATAGGTGGGAGACGGTTGGAATACTCCAATTTTCTGAAAGGTCCCATCCGTCACTGTGTCTCCGTCTTGTCCACAATGACCTGCAGTGTAGATTTGCGAATTGGTTTTGTCGACATAGCCGGCTGTACAGACACTAGCCTGTGGTCCATTAGCGTGAACGATGACAACTGGATCGCCTTGGTTGATGGTGGCCGCGTAGGCCGGTAGTCCGGTTGTAGCGGTGATAACGGCAGTGACAGTGAAAATCCATGAAGGTCTATTCATGGGGAAATCTGCTCCTCAGTGAGTTGGTCGGTGGCGGCCCAAAAACTGGTTGTGGCGTTTTCAGGTCGCGCATTGAAAAGCATTTCCTCAGGCTGTGGTTCCTAGAGGGCGAATACGAACGCGCAAAGTAAGCGTCCAATCATCCCAAAGATGCGTAAAAACAAAGCTAATCTCGTCGAAAAAGATGGAACGTATGCGTGTCGGGCAGTTCATATACCCGTTTCGTATCGCGAATATAAGGAAATATATAAACCTATCAGTTAAGACAGAACCTACGCTCAAGTGATCAATCATGTGCGGTAGCGTTCTAAAAATGGGGTAGAAGAAAGGCCAACGCCCATTGGGGAGTGGGGCTAAACAGCTGCAGAGTTGCCGCTGGCGCTGTCGCCGTCGTCAAGCGCGGCAACCAAATCGCGGTGCGCACGAGTTTCGATCGTGGTCGGCATTAACACACCGCTTAAACGTGGAATCTCGCTGTAAGTTGCCACTCGTTATACAAAGTTGTCGAATTTGTTAGCAAACGGCTGGCACGTGGGGTTCGTTCGTGATGTCAGAACGGGAATGAGAGGTCATATCCTGCCGCCAAGCAGGGATAATCTAGAAATTACAGCGCTCTCCGTGATGGCGGGGAAGAAAAGCACATCAAGTCTGTAATCCAGTTTTCTAAAAGACTTTCATAACGAAATCCCTGCTGGAGGGGCTCTCTCGCAGTCATGTACTCCTAGCCGCACTGCAGATTGCCTGTGGCGGCTATAGCATCGGCATTGTCCAGACATTTCGTCTACAACACTGAGAACAGGAACGGCACATCATGGCTGACAATGCAAAGAACACTGCTAAGAACACCCCGGCAACTCAGGCTGGCTCGGACTCCGCGAATAAGGGAACCGGCCACGGCCACACTTCTATCGACGACAGCGTCGTCTCCAAGATTGCCGGTATCGCTACCCGCGAGGTCTCCGGTGTCTATGACCTTGGCGGCGGCATGGATCGCTTCGCTGGCTCCGTCCGTGAGTTTGTTTCCGGCGGCAGCGCCAACGTATCCCAGGGAATTGCTGTTGAGGTCGGCGAGCGCCAGGCTGCAGTCGACGTCACCATCATTGCCGAGTACGGCGTTGCCATCCATGAACTGGCTGAGGCTATCCGTCAGAACGTCATTAGCTCCGTTGAGCGTATGACCGGCCTCGAGGTCACTGAAGTCAATGTCGATGTTTCCGATGTTCACACCGACTACCAGACCCCGCAGGAGCGCGAAGAAGAGGCCGCTAAGCAGCGCGAAGAGCAGCGCAAGGCCATCGCGGCTGCTAACGAGCCCAAGGAACAGCCACGCGTCCAGTAGTTGACAACTATTGCGCGTCGGAGCAGGGCAGGATGGGTAGTTAGGCCCGTATAAAGGGGAATTTCATGTTCGATAATTACACAAAGACCTTCGCGACGATTGCCGTTGTCCTGTGCTTCGCCGCAATGATTGGTGGTTTCACGGGTTTTCTTGCGGTTATTGCCTTCGGAGTTCTGGCCGGTGCAGCCGGTGCGGTACTCGATGGCAAAATCGATGCGCCCGAACTCAACCGTAAGTTCAACCGAGGAGGCCGCCGACGGTGACTATCCACGTTCCAGCAACGCGTGGCACCACCGTCGTAAGCGAAAAGGCAATCCGCCGCATCGTAGAGATGGCCGTGCGCGCGGTTCCCGGCACCCTCGACCAATCCCGTGTGCTAGGGCGCGACTATCCAATTGTCTCTATCGATAGTGCGATTGCCCCTAGTTCTGCCACGACCAATGCCGTTAGTGCAGTTCGAGTCGCAGTTCGCGCCGTTGCATCATGGCCGGCGCCGACAGCGGAAATTGCGGTGCGCATTCGTTCAAGCGTCGCCGCCTGGCTCGCTGATATGGCCGGTCTTGAAAATGTCACCGTCGATGTTGACATCGACAGCGTCGAACCCGGGCACGTGCGTGTCACCCGACAGGACTTAGCGTACTTTTCAGATCACCCGCAGTTGACACCTGTCCGGGTGAACCAGCAGGTAGTAACCGCACCGCAGGTGCGGCGGGTCCCAGAAGTGCGGTCTATCGCCGTGCCGACGCCGCAGCCAGTGCGCAGTATTTCAGTACCGCAGCCACAGTCAGTGCGTAGCATTCAGCCGGTGACACCGCAGCTGGTACGCAGCGTTACTCCGCCGCGTCCAGAACGAGTACGCAGTGTCCCAGCACCTGCTCCACAACCGATGCGCTTTGTCATGCAGCCGAAGCCGCAACCAGCTGTGGCTATTAAGGCACCAAAGCCGCAACCGGCCCGTCGCGTTGTTGCGCCACCGCCGTTACCAGTGACTCGCACCTCGGCGCCGAAGCCGGTACAGGTGCGTCGCACACCAACTCCACGGCCAATACAGCTGCGAAAAGTCGCAGCACCAAAGCCGAAGTCCTTGGTGCAGGTGAGTGTCCCCCGGCAACCAAAGCTGCGTCCGGTACGAGTGCCGTCGCCACGCACAATTAACGTTAAGACGCCACGACCAGCACTACTACGGCCGGTTAAAGTGCCGCGTCCAACCCGGTTGAAACAGGTTCGCGCACCACGACAGGAGCAGCTGCGCCCGGTATCCGTGCCACAACCACGTACCGTGGTGGTAAGCACGCCAGAGCCGCGCCCACTGAAAAAGATTGAGGTGACACCCTATGACGCCGACTGAGAGGTCATCGGCCGCGGTGGTCTCGGACGAGTCAGTCGAAACTCGCCAGGGACGTGACCCGCGTCAATCACCAAAGGTCCGCGGGCTGGGAGTTTTCGCCGGTCTGTTGATGATTGCAGCGGCCATTGTCGCAGGTAGAGAAGCAATCATTAGCGCCAATAGCTCAGGTGACACCTCATGGTTACAACCGGTATTCGACTGGTTCAGCAACCCACAGGGCTCAGCCGCGTCATGGGTGTTGCTCCTCGTCGGAATCCTCGCTGCAATCTATGGGCTGGGACAGCTCATCGCGGTGTTTCTTCCCGCCCCGCGCCGGTATGTACGCGTCGATGACGATGGCAACCTGCCAGTGTGGATGCATAAGTCTGACTACCAAGAAATCCAGAATGGCACGGCACTTGCTTCCGGAACTCACGGCGGATACGAAGGTGATGACAAGTGAAAACATCAGTAAGCGTATTCGACCGAATTGTGTTGTTCCTCTTCTCAGCGCTGTTACTACTGGTAGCAACATGGGCGATTGCTAGCTACCTCGATGTCGCTCCTGCACAGTGGCTTCATGACACCGGGCGGATGGAATCCTGGGGAAAACTACCTGAGCAAAGCTGGTATGTTCCCGTCCTCGGTGTAATCACAGCGATTCTAGCGGTGGTCGGCTGCAGCCTGGTGGTCGCTAATCTGCGATCGCACCGGTTCAGCACGGTCGCCGCATCGGAATCACAGGAAAAGTTAGGAGAGATTTCGCTGCCGGTCGCCGATGTTGCCGATGCGGTGTGCACCGATCTAGAGCGCAACGCCCACATCAACCAGGCGGATTCACGGGTCTACCGGGATAATGGAATACCCACCTTGGAAGTGACTGTGGCAATGCCACCGCAGGCGAGCCTCCCCGCCGTTGTAGCTGCCCTGAAAAACGCGGAGCGTGAAATGCGTGATGCCCTCGGCCATGCGGATATCGCCTCGACCTACAAAATCGAACTGGACCGTTAGTCAGCTTCGAGAGGCCACAACCTACAACGGCTGGCTACGTCCCCTGGCCGGAGCGGGGGCTAAACAGCTGCAGAGTCGCCGATGGCACTGTCGCCGTCGTCAAGCGCAGCAACCAAATCGCGGCGCGCACGGGCGACACGGGAGCGAATAGTGCCCACACGACAACCTGCGATTTCCGCGGCCTCCGCGTAGGAGTAACCCAGCACCTGCGTCAGAATGAGTGCCTCGCGGCGTTCCTCCGGCAGCTGCTCCAGTAGCACGCGGGCATCAGCGAGCTCAGACCAGGACTCGCCGGTTGTGAACTGCTCGGCAGCGTTTTCCACTTCCATCGCGGACTTCTTCGGGCGTGCCGAATCATGGCGGACCGAATCCACCCACACGCGCCGGGCCAGCGACAATAGCCAGGTACGGGCAGAAGAACGCGCCGCAAAGCGGGGAAGCGCCCCCATCACGCGCAGATACGTCTCCTGCGTTAAATCATCCGCGGCATCAACGCCGCCCAGATGCGCGACCAGACGCCACACGTCCTTCTGCGTCAGCCGCACGAACTCCGTCAGCGCAGCCTGATCACCGCGGCCGGCTTTCAGCGCCAGCTGCGTGATGTATTCGTCATTAGAGACGAGGCGTGCGGGAGTCATGGACATAGCTTAGCAACTTAAAACCTAAAGATAATTCGCCTGTCTGCACGTGACCTCACCTGCAAAAAGCAGGCGGCGACGCAGCCAGGCGAACTAAGGGCTGAAAAGCTAGAAGCGGATGGCGTCGATGGGCTTGACGCGGACGGCAATAGTGGCCGGGATGATACCTGCCAGTGCGCCCACAAATGTCGCGACCAGCACGCCGATCACAGCGGCCGTGACGGGGTAGGCCACGGCACCGGTCTCCAGCGGCAGCGCCAGCATCTTATCCAGCGGCAGTTGCTTGACCGTGATGATAGAGGCAATCACGCCAACCACACCCGCCACCGTCGTGGCGACAATCGACTCCAGGAACACAGAGATAAAGATCCTGCCTGCCGACGCGCCCATTGCGCGACGAATACCAATCTCACGGACGCGGTGGCCAATGGTGACAATCGAGACCGTGAGCAGCCCCAATGCGCCAAGCGCAATCACAATGCCACCGATAATGCCCAGCGCAGTGGTGATGGTGTTATTCATCTCCTGGGAAATCTGCGTGTCCTTCTCCGACAGGGAGGTATTCACCTTCCAGCTGGGGCCGAGCTCCGCCTGGAAAATGTTGTGCAGCGCCTTCTGGTTCTCCTTTGCGGATTCTTCAGGCGTCGCGACGAGAAGTTGCGGCTCACCCACCTGTCCTTCGTAGCCGGCGTTGAGGAAGGAATCGTAGTGCGTGACAATGCTCGGGGCGTCCCATGAACCCAGAGACTTATACACTCCCACCACGGTGAAGGTGGTGTTACCCGTTTCCTTCAACCTGAAGGTTGGATGGTCGGCTAGCGCTGGGTTGCCCAGACTTTCGTAGAACTGGTCGTTGACCACCACGGGGTTCATCAAGCGCTGCCCATCGGCATCTTCCAAACGACGTCCCTGCACGATGGTGCGGGCGTAGATATCGAACCAACCGGGGTCAGCGGCGATCAGCTCGGGAGTACCTGGCGAAAAACACTCGTAATCATCCGGAGCGCAGTCATCCATATTTTGCTCGGGTGTCGCTGGCTGCATGCGAACTCGGGACCACAAGTTGGCATGGGTGGTCTTCACCAGGCGATGCGTGGCAGTGGAAAAGGCGTCATTGATAGACCCGTCCGGGTTGAGGACGCTCAAATCGTCCGGACCGTTTCCGCCGGTGCCCTCGCCGCCGAAGCTTCCAAAGCTATCGGCCATTGTGCCGGCGCTGCCGTCGCCGAAGCCGCTGTCGCCGAAGTTACTGCCTTCCTCGGAATCGGAGCTACCCGCTCCGGCAGTCAAAGTGACCGTTCCGGCGACACCCGTGCTCTGCGCGGTTACCGCATCCTGAGAGCTGGTGAGAATATTGCCAAGTGCAATAACCGTGGTCATCGCCCACACTGCGGCAGCCACACTGACCAGCGACAGCATGATGCGGCCACGGTTAATGCGCAGCTCATGCCACGCCTCCAGCAGAGCGCCGAGATAAGGCGTTGCTGCATAGAGGAAGGAAGGCCGTGACTTCGATTCGGTTTCATTATTCGTCGTCATCAGCAGCCTCCTCGGAGCCTTGCATAGCGTTGGCAGCAGATAGTAGGACGGAGTCGGCGTGCAACTGACCGTCGCGAAGCTCAAGCACCCGATCGCCGCGCTCGGCGACCTCTAAATCGTGTGTGATCAGAATCAGTGCAGCGTTGTTTTCCGCCGCGACTTCTTCGAGCAGATTCATAACGATCTTGCCGGTGTCGACATCGAGCGCACCGGTGGGCTCATCGGCAAGAATGAGCTGCGGTTGGCGCACGAGCGCGCGGGCAATAGCCACACGCTGCTGTTCACCGCCGGAGAGCTGCGAAGGCGTGGCCTCTAGGCGATCGCCCAGGCCGACGCGCTCCAGCATCGCGGCGGCGAGCTCGGTGCGATTCCAAAACTTCTCGCCCCGGTCGTACATCAGCGGAACCTCGACGTTTTCCAGCGTGGTGCGGGAGGGGAAGAGGTTGAATTGCTGGAAGACGAATCCCAAATTATCGCCCCGGAGTGCAGCGCGTTTCCTGTCCGACAAGGTGGAAATATCAGTGCCGTCGAACGTGTACGTGCCGGAATCCGGCAAATCGAGCATGCCAATGATGTTCAGCAGCGTTGACTTACCCGAACCGGACTGGCCGACAATGCTGAGGTGCTCACCGCGTGGCACGTCGAGGTCGATGCCTTTCAAAATAGGCAGCTCCTCGCCGTTGGGGAGCGTCACTGTTCGAGTGACTGCGGTCAAACTAAGCATGGCGCGGGCCTACTTTTCAGAGCCAGCGTCATCGCCGGACTCATCGAAGCCAGTGTCGCTGCCATCGCCAGCGCCGGTGCCGTCGCCGGCGGACTCATCCTTGTAGGACGGCACGTACTCCAAAACCTGCTGGCCTTCCTTCAGGCCGCGCTTGATCTCAATGAAAGTGCCATCGTTGGCGCCGAGCTCAACCTTGATTTTGGTGGGCTTGCCGCCATCCTTAGCCGGAGCGTAGACGACACCTTCGCGGAAGCGTCCCTCCACCGCGGTCACCGGCAGTGCCGGGACCTCCGAGGTGGTGCCGCTGCCAAGAATCAGCGTGGCAGGAACACCTTCGTAGACGGTCTGATCTGCGGGAATGTCACAGCGCAGCTGTGGGCCGCCCGAGGAATTTCCAGCAGCGGCGGCGCCCATGCCAGCACCATCTCCGGCGCCAGTGTTCTGCGAGCCCGCGCTACTTCCAGTGACAGTCTTCACCGAATCACACAAAAACGGTGCCGGGCCATCGTTGATGGCGAGGCGGCCATTGTTAATCGAGTCTCCCAGCGTGTACAGCTGGCTCGGCTTAATAGGTGCTACGGCGTGGAAGCTGTTCGGAGAAATCGTGCCAATCTCCTGGCCGATCTCAACCGTCTGGCCAATGACGATATCCCACTGCACAGTGCCAGAAGCCTTAGCGGTGATGTTTCCCCAGGTCACGGTAGTTTCGGGTGCGGCGGCTGCGGCGCCTTCTTCATCGGAATCCGCGCCGCCGGAGGTGCTGGCAGTCTCAGATACCGAGGTCTTCTTCACCTGAAGCAGGTTCTGCCCCTCTACGGCGTTGCCGCCGCTGTTGACATAGGCGTCAGTGATTTCACCGGAAGCGTTGGCGCGGATCACGGTGGGCTCATCCGGGACGATGGTGGCAGACAGCTTCTGCGTGTTATTGATCCGCTGAGGGGATAGCTCCGTGGTGGGCTGGGAGAAATCACCGGTTGCTTGCGCATAGTCCTCGTCGTTAGCGGGGAAGAATGCGATCTTGAGAAGCGCAACGGTCGCCAGCAACGCCAGCGTGTACTTGAAGACTGTGAGCGCTTTTGCGCCCCTCCCTTGTTTTTTCATGTCTGCAGAAGTATCCGATCAGAATCCAAATTGACAGCGTGGTACGCGTGAAATCCTACCCTTAACCCCCCGTGGGCAGTGGTAGTGCTGGCTATACCTTTTATTCAGTGCTGATAGGTATTGCATGAAAGCGCGGTAAGTGCTTTTCGACGGCCATCGCGTGTGGTTTTCGCGGAGGGAATTTTGCCCTTTTTAGGGCCGAGTGTTTGCGGCTGATACAGCGAACCTAATCGGACTAATAATTAAGGCCACATATCAATCGCGGGAGACTAATAGGAAAAATATGAAACTTCGTGTAGGGTGGAAAACGTCAGGGCATGTTGTGACTGCCATCTAGCCCCTGTCTTTAGGAGGAAATCCCCATGTCCAATCTCTATGAAGGTTCCAATGGTCCGACCACTCGCCTCAACGGTGCGCCGGTTCCTACAGAGCAGCACTCGCTAACCAATGGCCCACAGGGAGGTATTAACCTCCACGACATCCACCTGCTGGAAAAGCTCGCGCACTTCAACCGCGAGCGCATTCCGGAGCGCGTTGTTCACGCTAAGGGTGCAGGTGCTTTCGGTGAACTGACCATCACCGAGGATGTCTCCAAGTACACCAAGGCTGCAGTATTCCAGCCGAACACGGTCACGCCGATGCTGGCGCGATTCTCCACTGTCGCAGGTGAGCAGGGCTCCCCGGATGGCTGGCGTGACGTGCGCGGCTTTGCACTGAAGTTCTACACCGAAGAGGGCAACCTCGATATCGTGGGCAACAACACGCCAGTGTTCTTCATCCGCGATGGCATTAAGTTCCCGGACTTCATCCACTCTCAGAAGCGCCTGCCGGACACAGGTTTGCGCGACGCCAATATGCAGTGGGATTTCTGGACTGCCTCTCCGGAGTCCGCTCACCAGGTCACTTACTTGATGGGTGACCGCGGTATTCCGAAGGACTTCCGTCATATGGATGGCTTCGGTTCTCACACCTATCAGTGGATTAACGCTGAAGGGGAGCGTTTTTGGGTTAAGTACCACTTTAAGACTCGCCAGGGCTGGGAGTTCCTGACGGATGATGAAGCCGCCGAGCTGGTTGGCGAAAACACCGACCACGCTCGCCAGGATCTCTTCGAGGCGATTGAGCGCGGCGACTACCCAACCTGGGACGTCAAGGTGCAGATCATGCCTTACGACGAGGCCGCCAGCTACAAGGTGAACCCGTTCGACCTGACCAAGACCTGGTCGCAGAAGGACTACCCGCTGATTCCGGTCGGCCACTTCACTCTGAACCGCAATCCGGGCAACTTCTTTGCTGAGGTTGAGCAGGCCGCTTTCGCACCGTCGAATACGGTCCCGGGTGTCGGCTTCTCGCCGGACAAGATGCTGCTGGCGCGTGTGTTCTCCTACGCTGATGCGCACCGCTACCGTCTTGGCGTCAACAGCGATCAGCTGCCGGTGAACCAGTCTCGCTGCCCAGTGAATTCCTTCTCGCAGGATGGTGCGGCCACGTACTACTACTCGGATCCGAAGTTGCCGGTTCACGGCTCCAACGCCACTGCTCGCGGTCCGGAGGCCGATACTGCGGCTGCAGCTAAGGCTGCTGGTTGCCCAGTGCGCTCCGGTCACGCCGGCCAGGTCGATGCTGGTGCCTTTGGTCAGTGGGAGAGCGTGGGCGAAGAGTTCTACGCTGGCGCCTACGTGCAGCACCCTGAGGATGATGACTTCTCGCAGCCAGGCGACCTTGTTCGCAACGTGATGGACGATACCGAGCGCGATCGCTTGGCAAACAACATCGTCGGTGCCATGCAGGGTGTCTCCCCAGAGGTGGAGCAGCGTGTCTATCAGTACTGGGCCAACGTTGATTCCTGGCTCGGTGCCGAGGTGGAAAAGCGCTTTAAGGCAACGAAGTAAAGCAACCGCGTAGGGCTGTGCAGTAAAACCGCAGAGTAGAGCTGCACAGTCACGCGGTAGATCAAAGTAAATAGAAAAGCGTTAGCCCTGCAAATGGTTGAACCATCTGCAGGGCTAACGCTTTATTTAAAACTTCTGTCTGTGCATGACAGCCACGGCTTTGTGGTTGCCTGCACGCCGGCCCGGTTTGGGCGGCTAAGGAACAACCCTAAGTGTGAGCTGTTTTAGGCACCGATGCCCGGCAGGCTCGGGGAGCCGTTGAAAAGCGACTTCGGAGCAGCTGCAGCCTCGTCGGCTTCTTCGGCGGACTCGGACACCTCTCGACCCTGTTCGGCAGCGTCGGAGACACTATCAGCCTCAACGCCGGAGACGTGGGTGGAGTTGTCGTTGTGGGTGGACTGATCGTTCGTGATGTTGATGTCCATGAAGTCGCGGCCGAACGGAGCGTTCCAGTCACCGGTTTCCAGGAGGGTCAGGTCACCATCGATGGTCGGGTTAATCTCGAAGGTGACGTTGACGGTCGGGCCGGAAGGCATTGCTTCCAGAACCTCAACGATAGGAGTGACGTCCATTTTTGGTGTTCCTTTTAGACAGTAACGAAATGAAGAATATCGGTTTTAACTGAACAATAAACCGCAGTCTTTATTAGAGACTGGCGGTTTATTGTGTCAAGGATTGGCGGAGCTATTGTCCTGCCATGAAGCCCAGGAGCTTACTTGGCGCCGATGCCAGAGATGCTCGGGTTCAGGAAGTCGAACTTACGCTGGTCGGACTTGTCGACGGTGGTCTCCGGGTTCAGGAAGTCGGAAACCTCGACGTCGTGGGAGTCGTGGGTGGAGTGGTCGTCGGTGACGGAGATGTCCAGGAAGTCGTTACCGAACGGCAGGTTCAGGTCGCCACCGACGTTAGCGAAGTTGACGTCGTTGCCAGCCAGCTGCTCGAAAGCCGGCAGCGGGCTCTCGACGGTGACGGCCGGAAGGGCTTCGAGGATGGTTGCGATATCTTCTGCGGAGCAGGACATGAGAAAATCCTTAGGTTCTCGGGGGTAAAGATTTTGAGTCGCTCTTGGCTGACTCACAGAAATTAAGTTAACCGATGGGGCAAGGGGCTGCAATGAAAAAATAAGTGCCTCGATCCGCTTTCGGTCGGTTGCGTCCCTCAAAGCTCGCTCAAATTCGGCTAAAAACATTGGAAAGAGGGCGGTTTTGTGGTGTCTGTGACGACTCCGGCCTCTGCCTGAATATCGGATGACAAAAGCGTTGTTTTCTTAAAATTTACCGGGATTGCATTGATTGTTTTGTTCTTGGTGTCACAAAGGTGCAGGCAAACGGCAAATTCATCACAAATGATAACTAAGGGTTCCCTAAGTAAGGGAAACCAAAGTTTAGTAAATGGCAAAAACTGCCACTCAATTTAGGGGCATAAGCGGGGTTAACGAGCGGGCCATAGCCCATGAGAGGTACATCACATTGTGGGAGGCCAAAAGTGTGGGGAAATATACCCCCTTTTGGGTAGGCCGGGTGGCCTAAAGGGGGTGTCGGAGCGCGCTGAGGGGTCGCTGTGAAACTGGCCGCTAACGGTGTGTTCAGGACGTTTCCCGCGCCGCTAGCTACCGCTCCGGGACGTAGTCCTCAGCGGAGCCGTCACGGGCACCCAGCACCGCGCGTCCAAGTACTTCGGAGGCGACGGTAGCGACGACCAGGACAGCAACAATGGCCAGAATGGCGGTGAGGGTTTTGCCCCACGTCAGATCGCCCTGGTCGGCCTCTAAGACCAAGTTGGCAATCACCAGCGCGGGGATGCCCACCATGATTCCGGCGGAAAGTTGGTTCAACCGGCTCAGGGCATCTTTAGAGCGCCACATGGCCACGCCCGCCAGGAGCAGGTACAGAGATCCGCCAATGACCAGCACGGCAAACAAGATAGTTACAAGGATTGAAGCGATACTCATAGTGCGATTCGTCCTTAATCGGTCTTAGCGGCGGCCACGGGAAATAACTCGGGCCAGGCCCACGGTCGACAAAATGCCAAGCAAGCCCGCCAGCATTGCAATATCGAAAGTAATGGCTGTAGTCCGCAGCATGGCAGTTGTGAGGAACACTCCCACCATGGGGTAGAAGGCGGCGTCGGAAAGCACTGCGCGTGAGACATTGCCCTTGACCCGGAAGATCAGCACCACGCCCACAAGCAGCGCCACTGAACACAGAGCAATGCCAATGCCGCTAATTACCTGTACTGCGGTGGGATCGATCAATGTGTCATTCATGAGCGTGCTCCTTTGTCTTCGCCATTGGAGGCAATGCCATCCGGCAGTGGCAGACCATGGTCGACCTCAGCGGCAACACCGACGACGGCATCCGGGTCAATGAACTGGTCTGCGTTGTATTCCTCGAAGACAAATGCCTTCGGGCGGGGGACATCGCGGAGGCGGGGGACGAGGTGCTCCTCCATGTCGTAGAGGGAGTCGTACAGCGCGTCCAGGTCGGCACCGAAGATCGCGTGGATGATAAACAACCGTCCCGCATCGGTTTCACGGACGCCGCAGACCAGCGTGCCCGGGGTCATGGTGATGGACTCGGCAAAGAGAGTGACCTCAAGGTCAGACTTCACACGCAGCGGCAGTCCAATGAGCACCGGCTGCTGCTTCTGGTTCGGGCGCAGAGTATCGAGCACCACGTCCGTCGCAGCTACAACAACCTGCCAGACCAGCCAGAGGGAATAGCGGATAACGTGTAGAAACTTCATCAGTAAATACCTCCGATGGCGTTTTCAACTCCGCCGAGTGTGGCCTCGCGGTAGCCATCAATATTCAGCAGCGCATCGGCCGCGCCGGTGGTCGCCCAAGTGACGGCGCCGACCGCGACGAACATGGCCACGGAAACAATTGCCAGCATGGCGGACGGCGCAACCAGCGTTCCCGGAACACGAACCGAATCATCCACGCCCTGCATGGGTCGGCCCCAGAAGACCGCGCGCCACAGGCGAATCATGGCCAGCAGCGAGCCCAGTGAGGCAACGATGATTGCGGTGATCGCAACAATCGAGCGAGCATCGCCAGTGGCGGCAGAGGCAAAGACAATGCCCACCTTGCCCCACACGCCGGAAAACGGTGGGAAGCCCACAATGGAGAAGCTCATTGCAGCCATCACCCAGGCAACCGCTTGGTCGCGGCGAGCAAGCCCCGAAAGCCTAGAGAGCGTACCCGTACCGTAGGTCTCTTCCACCGCGCCGGAGCCCAGAATGAGGGCGCCGACAGTCACCATGTGGTGGATTGCGTAGAAAATACCCGCAGCCAGGGCAGCCTTGGCGCTGCCCCCGTCGTTAGCGTCCGTGAACGCCAACACGATCAGAATGAACGGCATACCCGTGACCATCTGGTAGGCCAGCACCTCACGCATGGTGTTCTCCGCGAGACCAGCAAACGCGCCGACCAGCATCGAGATCGCCATGATGATAATGATCGGCCAGTGCCAGGAGGGATTCATGCCCACAATCACGACGTAAATGCGGAAGAGCATGTACACCGCAACCTTCGTGTGCACCGCAGAGAACAGTGCCATCACCGCAGGGCTTGTCGACGGGTACGTCCTCGGCAGCCATGTGTGCGCCGGAACCAAACCAGCCTTCACACACAGCGCAATGATGACAATGCCCAGCGCGACCACACCCGTGCCGCCGGGGCCGCCCTCGCTGGCCATGTCGGCCAGCATTGCGATGTTCACATTGCCCGCCGAGCCGTAAATCAGCGCGACACCAATCAGCAGCACCGTGGAGGTCAAGAGGTTGACCAGCACGAAGTTACGGCCAGCAGCCAGGCGGTGCCAGGTACCGGTTACCGCGATCAGGCCATAGGACGGCAGCAGCATGACCTCCATGAACACGAAGAAGTTGAACAAATCGGCAGTCAGGAAAGCACCCGACATACCGGACAACATCATCAGCGTCAGGGAGGGGAAGAACCGCGAAGTGTTTTCGCCCGCGACGTGGGCGAACCAGTTACCGATGGCAACCACAGCCGCGGCCACACCCAGCATCAGCATGGAGAACGTGTCCGCCAAGAAAGGAATCGAGATACCACCGGGGAACGCGCCCACACCGTGGCCGACCGGGCCGTTGTCAGCGACGTAGAACATCACCCAAAACGCAGCCAGCGACGACAGTGCCGGAACGGCGATGCCCATCGTCGCGCGCATCCACAGCTTCGGCAGAATGGCTGCGACCGCCGACAGAATCAGCGGCAGTGCCGCAAACAGCGGCAGTAGCGAAGACAGAGTTGAAGGGGACATTGCAGAGGTCATTGCAGAGGCTTCTACCATTTCTCGTCACCGCCGAATGTGGTCTCGCGCGGGAACTTATTCGGAGCCGAAGAGACCCCTGGGGTGCCGGTGACCGTGGAATCCGAGTCCGACGGAATGTGCTTACCCGCACGACGACCAGCCGTCGACAGCTGTCGCATAGCCTCGCGGTCCTCATGGATACGAGTGTCGTCATCGCGGCCCAAACCAGACAGAGCCAGCATGAACGCGGTGACGGCCATGGTAATCACGATGGCCGTCAGCACGAATGCCTGCGGCAGCGGGTCAGCCATCTGCTCGGCAGCGCCAGCGCCCGCAGTGGTCTCGTTGCCCAGCAGCGGTTCGCCGCGCCAGGCGCCGACACCCGTGGACAAAATAATCAGGTTGGCGGCATGGGAAATCAGAGTCATACCGATGATGGTGCGCAGCATGCCGCGCTGTAGCACCAGGTACGTGCCACCGCCTGCGAGGACGGCAGCCATGATGGCGATAATCACTTCTTGGCCTCCTCAACGGTGGCATGAGCTGGGGCGGGGGCTGGAGCGCTCTCCGCTTCTGAGGCGAACACGCCCATCTCCGGCGGCACCCGCAAGCTTGAGCGGTCTGAGTAGAGATCCTGCATCACATCGTCCGACCCGGTCACACCAGGACGGTTCGGGCCGCCCAGGAGATTCAGCGCGGTTGCCACAATGCCGATGACGGCCAGGTACACGCCGACGTCGAAAAGCAATGCCGTGGTGAGGTGCTGACCCAGGAACTCGCCGTACAGCGGTGCCAAGAACGACCCCTTGGCGAAACCGATGAAGCCCGTGCCGATAGCCGTGATGACACCCGCAGCGCTGAGCACTGCCGGGATCTTCTCGCCAAAGACCAGCTCGTCGCGGTCCTTGGACAGGTAAATCAGCATGACGGCAGCGGCGCCAATCAGCGCCGCGTTGAAGCCGCCGCCCGGAGCGGTACCGCCGCGGTAGAGAACCACAGCAGACAGGACGAAAAGGACCGGCGACAGCCAGCGGACCAGCCAGCGCATCATGATGGAGTTCAGAGCGGGCTCCGCAAGCGGGGAGGGCTGATCGAGCAGGTGCGGGAAGCGAGGCATCGACGTGACAACCGCCGCCATCGCGACGCCCGCCATACCGAGAACCGCCAGCTCACCCATGGTATCGAAAGCACGGAACTCAACCAGGATCACGTTGACAATGTTGGTCTCGCCCGTGACCTTCTCAGTGTTATCGATGTACCACTGCGCGACCTCAGGCATCTGACGACGGCCAGTGAGGAACCACACCGCGCCGAACGTAGCCAAGCCCACGGCAACTGCCACAACCGCCGCCGAGGCACGGCGGTTCTTCGAGGTCTCAGAGAACGCACGCGGCTGGAAGCGCAGCACCAGCATCATCAGCACGACAGTCAGGATTTCCACCATGAACTGCGTCAATGCCACATCCGGTGCGCCCAGCAGGAGAATCTGCAGCGTGACACCAACACCGGTGACGCCGAGCAGCACAGCCGCCTGCAAACGGTTCTTCGCCCGAAGCGTGGCCCACACGCCAATCACGACAACAACCAGCGGAATCAGATCGGTCAGGTGATCGATGCCGTCGATCTTCGGCAGCACCGGAGCGCCCCCGACACCCGGAGCGATTGCAATAACCAGGGCGTACACCGCGAGCAAACCAAGCAGCGGCAACAGGTGACGCGATGGCTGATGCGAACGCGCCACCTTGCCCATCGCGCGCCCCACACGCTGCGAGACGCTCAGCGACGCGTTGATTGCCTCCACACCAGTGAACGGGAAGAGCTTGCGGTCTGCCATGACGGCGCCTACGCGGGCACGAGTGAAGATGAAGCCCACGCCGACAGCCAGCACAACCACAGAGATGATCAGCGGCACATTCACGCCGTGCCACAGGCTCAAGTGCGATTCCTGAGTCGTGCCAGCCGGAAGCTGACCGACCGTATCGGCCACGCGGTCCAGCGGGCGGTTCAAAATAGCGCCGGCAGCGAAGGCGGCTGGAAGGCTAAGCACGCCAGGGATGGCAGCCGGGAGCCACAGCGAAATTGGAGCCTCAGTGATGTGGTCCACGTTGCGCGGACCATCCACAAATGCACCGAACACCAAACGTGCCGAGTACGCGAAAGTACCAATCGCACCAATCGCCGCCACCGTCAGCAGGATGACGACACCGGTGTTGGACAAAGGTGCGCCCTCGAATGCGGTCAGCATGCCCTCCTTCGACATGAAGCCGAAGAACGGCGGAATTGCCGCCATCGATGCCGCACCGAAAATCATCGAGCCAAAGCTCCACGGCATCTGCTTCCACAGCGGACCGAGGCGACGAATATCGCGCGTGCCCGCCTGGTGATCAACCACACCAGCCATCATGAACAGCGAAGACTTAAACATCGCGTGCGCAATGGTGTGCACAACCGCAGCCATAATCGCGAACTTCGTGCCCACACCAATCGTGGCGACAATCCAACCCAACTGCGAGACCGTCGAGTACGCAATCAGCTTCTTCAGGTCAGTCTGCTGCAGCGCAAAGTAGGCCGTGGCAACAGCCGTCCACATACCCATGACGATCAGCAGCAACTGCCACACGCGCACGTCCGCGAAGACCGTGGAAAAACGCATCAGCAGGTAAACGCCTGCCTTGACGACGGCCGCAGCGTGCAAGAAAGCCGAGACGGGAGTTGCCGCCGCCATGGCCTCTGGAAGCCAGGCGTGGAAGGGGAACTGAGCTGCCTTCGTGAAAGCGCCCAGGGCCACCAGCGCGGCAATGAGGCTGCGCGCTGCCGGGTTGGCCTCCCACTCAGGCGAAGCCAAAACCTCGGTGAGATTCGTGGAACCGGTTAGCCACACCGCACCGCCGAGGGCGGCCAGAAGCAGCAGGCCACCGGTGAAGGTCAGCAGGAGTGTGCGCAACGAGCCCAGCTCGCCCGACGAGCCCGACCTCGCAATGAGCAGGAACGACGCCATCGAGACCAGTTCCCACCCGATGAAGAGGAGCATGATGTCGTCGGCAAGCACGAGGAGCAAAACCGCCAGCATGAACGCCGTCATCAGGACGTAGAAGCTCATCGCGGATTTCTTCGGCGGCAAATACGCGGTGGAGTAGATGAAGACTATCGAGCCCACCAACAGCGCCAAGAAGCTGAACACCATGGAGAGGGGATCGAGCTTCAGCGCAAACGCCGCGTTCAGTTCCGGGGACCAGACGCGGGACCAGGTGAAGGTGGTGCCGTCGAGAATATCGCCCGTTACACGCGAAAGCTGGACCACCGACGCGAGAAAAAACGCGACGATGGGCCAGCCTGCATGACGACCAAGGAGCTTCACAAACAGCGGGGTCAGCGCCAGGGCAACCGCGACCAGCAGCGGGACCGAAAGGAGGGTCAGGCTGTCGGCGGAGGCTTGGGCTGCTTGGGTGGCTTGGACTGCTTGAGCTGCTTGAGCTGCGAGCGTTGTTGCGTGCTCTGCGGAGCTGCTTGCTTGGGGGGTAATCGTTGCCGGGGCAGAAAGAATGGAATCTAGAGAATTCAATGTTGCCGATACGCCGCCGGACGCAAACTCAGAAGCCAATGTCTGGTCTGGTGGTGCGGTCGCCGACGGAGGACTGGCTGTAAAGGAGCTGGCTGATGCCAGAGCTGCTGCCAGGTGCGTCACTTGGGGGCTACTTTCACATTGCTGTTAAAAAGGTTCGTACTTCTACAGACTAACAGCCACGAAATTGCTTCACGCGGGGTGAAAGGGGCATTTGGGGGAGCGGGGAAAGTCTCTGTGGATCCAGTAGTGAAAATACATAGGAACGAGTGATGAACGGGGCGTCGGTGGGAGTTACTGACTGCGTTTATGTCTGGTGACGTTGGATTGATCCGAGTTACTGACTAGGTTTATGACAAAAATGGCCCGAAAAATGGCTTGAAAGTGTCATAAACTCAGACAGTTTCACATTTGCAGCCCCTGAGTTTTCGGGTTGACAGTTTTGCCACGTAACCCCGTAACCCCGGGCTGTGGTGCTGCCGCGGTTGGGGTCTGACTAGTCGCTATCTTGAGAGTCAGACACGCTCTTTGGCTATCAACCCTGAACGGCGGCGAAAAGTAGGCCCAGAAGCCAATGACAAAACCCTCCCTCACTTGGATAACTCCAGGTGAGAGAGGGTTTCTACTTGGTCGGGGTAGCGGGATTTGAACCCACGGCCTCTTCGTCCCGAACGAAGCGCGCTACCAAGCTGCGCCATACCCCGAGGCCGCAGACACGAACTGGGAACATACGTCTCAGTGCTGTGCTTGCGAGGACTTACTTTAGCCCGACGCTGAGTCAGAATGCAAAACGCCTGCTTAACGGGCTGTGGGAACAAGCCGCGGTCTCCGCCGCGCCCTTACAAACTACGAACTGCACCCCGACGGACTACGAACTACGAATCCCGCTCCACAACCTCAATCAAGGTCGCGGATGGGCGGCAGAACAAGCGCACCGGAGCGTAAGGGGAAGTGCCAAGGCCATTGGAGACATGCAGCCATGTCTTCTCGGTCCAGCGCGACAACCCCGAGGCCCGCGAGCGGTCGATACCGCAGTTGGTCACAATGGCCTTCCCGCCGGGCAGGCACACCTGGCCACCGTGGGTATGGCCGGAAAGCACCAGGTCGTAGCCGTCTTCCGCAAAAGCATCCAACACGTGGGGCTCTGGCGAGTGCGACAGGCCGATAGCGATGTCGGCATCCGCATTCGGAGCACCGGCGATCTGCGAATAATCCTCCAACTCGTGATGAGGGTCATCTACACCGGACAGCGCCACCTTCACGCCACCCGCCACAAACTCCAGCCGGGCATGGGTGGCATCCTGCCAGCCGTGCTCGATAAACGCAGCGCGCATGCCGCGCCACGGCAGTTCGACGCGTGAGGGCTTGCGCTTCTTGCCTGTCAGGTACTTCAGCGGATTGACAGGCCGTGGCGCGAAGTAGTCATTCGTACCGAACACGAAGGCACCCGGACGGTTCAGTAGGGGGCCGAGCGCTGCGAGGACACTGGGGACGGCCTTGTCGCTGCCCAGGTTGTCGCCGGTATTAATCACCAGGTCAGGGTTCAGAGCATCGAGGCTGGCAACCCACTTCTGCTTCAACTTCTGGTCGGGGAGCATGTGGAAGTCGGAGACATGCAGAATCCGGAAAGGCTCACCCTCGCGCTTTCCCACCCGGGCGAGCGTGCCGGGTGCCAGCACGGGAACTTGCACACGGTGGAGTTTAAATGCACGCAATTCGATTTGGTTCGCGTAGAGGAACGTCGTCAAGCCAAGCGTGGCGAGAGCTGCGGCAGACCGCAGAATTCGGTTGGAAAAAGCGCGCGATGTCATGACAGAGACACTATCAACTACAGCGGTAATCTAGGGCGTATGAGTGAACTGAAGAACACAATTGTCTCCGATATGACCGCCGCAATGAAGGCCCGCGACAAGGAAACCGTTGCGGCGCTGCGCATGCTGAAGGCCGCCATCCAGACCGAGGAGGTTTCCGGCTCCAAGCACGAGCTCACCGATGACGAGGTGCTGCGTGTGATTGAACGGGAGGTCAAGAAGCGTCGCGAGTCCGCTGAGATGTATGCCGAGAACGGCCGCCAGGAACTTGCCGACGCCGAGCTCGCCGAAGCAGAGGTTTTCGCCCGCTACCAGCCGGAACAGCTTGACGACGACGCCGTGAAGAACCTCGTCGCGGAATCCGTGGCCGAGGTTGCTGGCGATGGCACGCCGAGCATGAAGATCATGGGCCAGGTTATGAAGGTGGCTAAGGAAAAGGCCGCTGGCCAGGTCGATGGCAAGCGGCTTTCCGAGGCCGTTAAGGCTGCCCTGCAGGGCTAGCGCGACCTCTCGGGGTTCCTTCAGTGTTTCAGTGCCGCGGTGACTTTTAGCAAGTTGCCGCGGCCATTTTTTTAAGCCGGCAGCTTTTAGAACCGTAGCTTCGAGGACGGCAGCTTTTAGAACGGCAGCTTTTAGAACGGCAGCAGCGGAATCAGATCCCGCAAGCTCGGCGCTGGCGGAGTGTTTGGCCGAGGGAACTGCGGTAGCGGATCCGGCCGCGACGTCGTCGACTCCGGTCGCGGCGACGGCGCTGGTGGCGGGGTCGGACGACGGGTGCCATCGGCCACGCGGATCGTGACGGTGCCACCCTTAAGAAGTAGTGGCGGCTGATCCAGCCCGACCACGATTCCGCGCGACTCACCCGTGCGGGACACTGTGCGTTCCTCGACCTTGTAGCCAGCCTTCTTAAGGGTCTCCCGAGCCTCGGCCTTCTGCATGCCCACCACATTCGGCATTTGGGTGATAGAGGTGCCCAGGCCGTAGTCCGAATCCAATGGGGGGAGGTTCTTTCCGCCGTAGTCCTCGATAATTGGGCCGACTGCGCCGAACCATGTCCGCGCGGGCTCACGACCACCAAAGAGGTTGCCGCTCGGGCACTGCCGCAGCGGTGACGTGCACAGCTCCGTGACAGTCGGGGTGTCATTGTAGGCGTACACCGATCCGGCCAGACCGCCGGTGAAGCCCAGGAATGCCGCGGACTGGTTCGACTCGGTGGTACCGGTCTTAGCCGCGACTGGGCCGTCCCAATTCAGCGCTTGTGCGGCATCCTTCGCAGTGCCATCGGTGGCGTCATTGCTGAGCGCATTAGCAATTGCGTGCGCGACACCCGGCTCCACTGCCTGCTCGCACGGTGGCACATTCAGCTTGACCGCATTGCCCTTGGAATCCGTGATCGACTCAATCGGAGAGGGTTCGCACCAGCGGCCATTGCTGGCCAGGGTGGCAGCGACATTGGACAGCTCAAGGTTATTCACCGCCGTCGGACCCAGCACGAATGAGCCGAGCTTATGCTCCGAGACATAGTCCGCCACCGAGGACTCACCATCAAAACTGCCCGGCTCCGTGTATGAGCGCATGCCCAGGCGTACCGCCATGTCCATCACGCCATCGACGCCGACCAGCTCCGAAATCTGAATAAAAGGAGTATTCGGCGACCGTGCGAGCGTCTCACGCAGCGACATCGACGGCGGGAAACTACCCACGTTCTCCACGCAGTACAGGCCCGGCGGGCAGCCCTCTGCGCCACCGGTGCCCAGCCCGGAGGCCTCATAACGACGCGGCACCGGGAAGTTGGTGTCAATACCCAGCCCCTTTTCCACCGCCGACGTCGCCGCGAAAATCTTAAAAATCGAGCCCGCGCCATTGCCCACCGGCGTAAATGGCTGAGGCTGCACGGTCTGCATTTGTTCCGCATCGAGGCCGTATACGCGTGACGACGCCATCGCGAGCAACTTCCTGGAGTCATCCCCAGGCTCAAGCAAACTCATAACCTCGGCTGCGCCATCCGCAGTCGGTGACGCCTGCTGACGCAGAGACTCCTGCACGCTGTCCTGCACACGCGGGTCCAGTGTGGTCTTCACATGGAAGCCACCGCGCTTGAGCTTCTCGGTCTCAATACCGTGGTTCTCCAAGTAGGAGACCACATAATCACAGAAGAAACCGCGATCGCCCGCCGCGATGCAACCCTGCGGCAGGCGCTGGGGCTCCGGGAGGATGCCGAGATCAGCTGCCTTGGCGTCCTGAGCCTCCTGCGGGCCAATTGCCCCCGTGGATTCCATGGCCGCAAGCACGTCGTTACGCCGTGCATGCGCACCTTCCGGATTTGTATACGGATCGAGCCCGGAAGATTGCTGAACCATGCCCGCGAGCAGAGCGGCCTGCGGGACATTCAGATCGGACGCGGGAATGCCGAAGTAGGTCTGAGCTGCAGCTTCGACGCCGAAAGCGCCATTGCCGAAGGGGACCAAGTTTAAATACTTGGTCAGAATCTCGTCTTTCGTCAGCTCATCTTCCAGATCCAACGCGATGCGAATCTCGCGGATCTTGCGACCATAATCCGTGGCAGTGGCAGCGCGGCGCTCCGACTCCGACTCTGCGTCCACCAGCAGCGTGTGGTTCTTAATCAACTGCTGCTCAATTGTGGAGGCGCCTTCCTGCACCGACTGGGACATGAAGTTCTTTACCGCCGCACGAGCAGTACCCTTCCAGTCCACACCAGAGTGCTCATAAAAGCGCCTATCCTCCACGCTGACCAGCGCATCCTTCATAGCTGGCGAGATGCGTTCCGACGGCACATTAAACCGCCGCTGATCATAGAGCCACGCAATTGGCTGATCATTACGATCCGTAATAGTGGTGACCCCTGGTGCGTCCTTAGAAATCACCGACCGCGACGCCGACGCGAATTCATCAGCCGTGCGCGCAACGAGGTAGGCCGAGCCGCCCACAAGAGGAAAGAGGGCGCTGGCCATAATCAACGCTGCCAACACAGTGGCAACGGAGAGCTTGAACAGCGTCGAACCTTTATTCACAGCAATCACACTACAAGGTAGGGCGGATTGAGCCGAAGTGGGTTTTCGAAAATCCACCTAGTGACATGCCCGGGGAGTCCAGTAAAACGCCTGGCGAGCGGGGGAGGGGGCGCTACGAATGCCCTTACAACACCGCGCAACTCGTCGTGTAGTGGTTTCCGGAAAAAGATTTTCATAGTGACGCAAATCACCCCCGTGCTTTTGTTGGAAAAAGTTGCCCCACCTGCATCGTTATATTTAGAGCTGCGCCACGTCCACCCTTCTAGTGTGACCCAATCGACATTATTTGGGTGGTGTGAATAGACTTACAACAAAATTTCAGCACTATTTAGTTGAAACTATTTCGAAATAACGAAAATCGCAGGCACGAGGAGGCTACAATGACCGCCACGATTCCAGATCGCAACCGCACTGCTACTACGCCAGAATACGAGCTCGGTGTAGAGAGCTTCCGCGATCGCCAGGAGTGGGTCCCGCGCGCTAAGTGTCGCGATATTGACCCGGATAAGTTGTTCGTTCGCGGCGCCGCACAGCGCGAAGCCGCAGTTATCTGCCGCCACTGCCCAGTGGTTCTGCAGTGCCGTGCCGACGCTCTGGATAACCGCGTCGAGTTCGGCGTCTGGGGTGGCCTGACCGAGCGTCAGCGCCGCGCAATGCTGCGTGAGCACCCGGAAATTACTTCGTGGGCCGACTTCTACGCTGAGCAGTACGCAGCTCAGCGCAAGGCAAAGCTGGCTAAGTAAAAACCGAACTTAGACCGAAGTAAAACTAAACCCCCAGCGCGCGAGGCTGGGGGACAGATAAAGTAGCTTCCATGACTACTAAATGGGAATACTTCACCGCACCGCTGCTCATTCACAACACCAAGGCCATCCTGGACAACTTTGGTGAGGACGGCTGGGAACTCGTCACTGTTCTCCCGGGCCCGACCGGCGAAAACCACGTCGGTTACTTCAAGCGCCCGAAGGCTGACTAATTACCTCAGTGTCTAGCACCTAACTAACAACGGCGGTTGTGCTTTCGATTGGCAGCTGACTCACGGTTGGCTGCCATCTTTCTTTGGCCGGCTTTATTCGCCCGGCCCCCAGTCGCCGTGGAAAGGCTTAACTTAAATGAGCAACTCTGAATCTCGCACTCCTTCCCAGACCCTCGAGGACCTGGGGCTTACCCTGCCTGCCGTTGCCGCGCCAGTTGCGGCCTACGTACCCGCAACGCGCACGGGCAACCTCGTTTTCACCTCCGGTCAGCTCCCATTCGTTAACGGCGAGCTCACCCACGTCGGCCACGTCGGCGCAGAAGTCACTGCTGAGGAGGCCAAGGAGGCAGCCCGCACCTGCGCCCTCAACGCTTTGGCCGCAGTCGATGCCGAGGTCGGTCTCGACAATGTCACCCGCATCGTGAAGGTCGTCGGCTTCGTCAACTCCGCCGCTGAGTTTACCGGTCAGCCAGGCGTTATCAATGGAGCCTCGGAACTCTTCGGCGACGTCTTCGGCGAACGCGGCCAGCACGCTCGCTCGGCAGTGGGTGTGAATCAGCTTCCGCTGGACGCACCCGTGGAAGTTGAAATCATCGTTGAAGTAACCCAGTAGATGCTGTATTTGCTGTCGTGACCAGTGGGGATGTTGCGTTCTCCGGGTCGTCGTAAAGCGTGCTTACACCCAAATGAGCCGAATTGGAGGGCGTAGCGCGCTCCCCGGATTGCGCAACCACGTAGGATAGAGGACATGGAGCATCCTGCGTATAGCCAACTGCGTCAGATTTCTCAGTCTGTGGGCGTCGTTCTGTGCCCGAACCCCAGCTACTCTTCGCTGGAGGGTACGAACTCCTACGTTATTAAGGCTGAGGGGGATAGCCGCAGCATTGTCATCGATCCGGGTCCGGAGGACGAGGGACACCTGAACGTCCTCCAGCGCTATGCCGGCGACGTTGCGTTGATTCTGCTGACGCACCGTCATGGCGACCATGCTGATGGCGCCGCACGTTTCCGTCAGCTCACCGGCGCGCCGATTCGTGAGCTGGAGTCTCAGTACTGCGCGGGAGGTCAGGATCCGCTTGTCGACGGCGAACGTATCGTCCTCGACGGAGTGACTCCGCAGATTGAGGTCGTGGCAACCCCTGGTCACACCGCTGATTCCGTCTGCTTCTTCATCCACACTGGTGATGGCGAGGACGATGTTGAAGGCATCGTTACCGGTGACACGATCGCTGGCCGCCACACCACTATGATCTCGGAGACCGACGGCGACCTGGGTAAGTACATGGAAACCCTGAAAATGCTGGATTCGCGCGGCAAGGGTGTTCGTCTGCTGCCTGGTCATGGTGCTGACCTGCCGGACATCACTGTAATGACGCAGAAGTACATTGAGCGTCGTAAGCTGCGCCTTCAGCAGGTGAAGGATGCCGTTGCCAAGCTGGGCGACGAAGCTACGGTCGACCAGATTGTGGATGAGATTTACACCGATGTCGATCCGGTGCTGCGTCATGCTGCTGAGCAGTCGACTCGTGTGACCCTGCGCTACCTGCGCGATCACGGGGAGTAGTTGCTGGGCTTTGGCTTGGGTTTTGGCTTCGGCTTGGGCTTTGGCCAGTTGCTGGGCTGGTCTGGGCTGGGCTTAATTGAGGCTTGGCTGAAGCCGAGCTTGAGTGAAGCTGAGCTTGACTCACCGCATGAAAAGAGCGTGTGACCTGCAGTTTTGCGGGTTGCGCGCTTTTTGTTTGGGCTAGTGCCGGTTGGGGTGGGCTAGTGCCGGTTGGGTGGGTTGGCCTCGTCGGGGCCAGCTCAATCACTTATCGATGAGGTATCCACTTGTCGATGAGCTATAGCGCGCGCACAAGTGAACAGCGCATCGATAAGTGATTGATGCAAGGAGAAATCGGTGAATGGTGCATCGATAGGTGCCGGGAAAGCATCGATAAGTGGCAGAAAAGCATCGATAAGTGCGCCAAACTTGGCCGGCATGCCAGGTCAGCATGGCAGGCCGGCATACCAGGTCAGCATGCCAGGCCAGCGGGGGAAGACAACAAAAATCCCGCGAGCCTCATGCGTTTCATGTGCTCCTACGGGAACCGAGGATCCAAAAGCAGAGGCTGCGGGATGTGAGTCGTTTGGGCAGCGCCGCAAGCGCCACAAGCTAACGTGCGCCACAAGCTAACGTGCGCAACAAGCTAACGTGCGCGTCGAGCCAAACGCTCCGTATCGGAGATGAGCACGGACTTGCCCTCAAGGCGAATCCAGCCGCGGTGGGCGAACTCTGCCAGAGCCTTGTTCACGGTTTCCCGGGAGGCGCCGACGAGCTGTGCGATTTCCTCCTGAGTCAGGTCGTGGTTCACGCGGAGAGCAGAACCTTCCTGAACACCGAAGCGATTGGCCAGCTGAAGCAGGGACTTAGCAACGCGACCTGGGACGTCGGTGAAAATGAGGTCAGCCAGTGAATTGTTGGTGCGGCGCAGACGGCGGGCCAGCATGCGCAGCAGCTGAGCTGGAACATCAGGGTGTGAACCAACCCATTCCTGCAGCTGATCGGCACTCATGGACGCGGCGGAAACTTCGGTGACGCAGACCGCCGAAGAGGTGCGCGGGCCCGGGTCGAAGATGGAGAGCTCGCCGAACATGTCGGACGGGCCCATGATGGTCAACAGGTTTTCACGACCGTCGGCTGAGCGACGAGCCAGCTTCACCTTGCCATCAATAATGATGTAGAGCCGATCGCCCGGCTCACCCTCATTGAAGATGGTGGTTCCACGCGGGAAGCGAACCGTCTCGAGCTCGCCGAGCAAGGCCTGCACAGCCTCCTGGTCGACTCCCTGAAATACACCGGCCCGGGAGAGAATCTCCTTGACGTCATCCACGGTAAAATTCTCCTGTCTTTGGCCACTAACCACCGTAAATACAGGCCAGCAGCCGCCAAATTAGCACTCGACTACAGATTGCAGTGGCCAAACAGGAAGAGAAACTGCCCCGTCCCACTAGTCCCACTACTTTCGGTCTTTCCCGGTAACGCCGCTGCCAGCTTTCAAGGCAGGTTCATCCCTGGGCGAATTTCACGACAAATCGCCACTACAGATGCATCCCAAAACTACGCCGTCACCAAGATGTGATAAACACCACTGTAGCAAAAGAGCCACTGCGCCTGTGGGGAATTCTGGTGAAAAGCCGCTGAACTGTGTATTTATAACTAATAATTCGCTAACGGTGTTGCAAGATGTGGTGGGGCATGACTTCTTTGGTTTTTGACCGAATATGCCCGAGCTGCTACCGGTTCCATCCGCATCCCGGACGAATCTAAAGATTCGGCCCGCGAAAGGTGCGCACGCGAATTGCAATCCGGGGTAGCCGATACACTACGACCATGGATACGACTGGCAAGGCATCGTCGTTAAGCACGCACCAGATAAACAAACCCCAGCCCACGCACCCGCAGGGATCCCTGACGTCGAAGAAGCGTCGGGCGGTGGGGGCGCATCCGGCGGCGCGAGGGAAGGAGACGCGCCTGGGTATGGTGCGGCGCGCGCGGCGGATTAACCGCACGCTGGCGGTGGCATACCCGAATGCTCACTGTGAGCTGGACTTTCGTAATCCGTATGAGCTCGCGGTGGCGACGATTCTGTCGGCGCAGTGTACGGACGTGCGGGTGAATATGACCACGCCGGCGCTGTTCGCTAGGTACCCCAGCCCTGCCGATTTGGCGGTTGCGAATCAGGAGGAGGTCGAGGAGCTCGTTCGGCCGACGGGTTTCTATAGGAATAAGGCTGCGAACATTATCGGCTTTGCGCAGGGGGTGATGGAGCAGCACGGCGGCGAGGTCCCGGGCACGTTGGAGGAGCTGGTGAAGCTGCCGGGCGTGGGGCGAAAGACGGCAAACGTGGTGCTGGGGAATGCTTTTGGGGTGCCGGGTTTGACGGTCGATACGCATTTTGGGCGTCTGGTGCGGCGCATGGGGCTCACAGAGCAGGAAGATCCGGTGCGCGTTGAGCACGAGATGATGGAGGTGCTACCGCGCGCGGAGTGGACGTGGTTTTCGCATCGCCTGATTTTCCACGGTCGCCGGGTGTGCCATTCGCGCCGGGCGGCGTGCGGGGCGTGCTTCTTGGCGGCGGATTGCCCGTCGTATGGTGTCGCGGGTCCGGCGGAGCCGGAGACGGCGGAGAAGTTGATTAAGTCAGACGACAGGGAATGGCTTCTCTACCTGGCCGGTCTTAATGACGGCTACAGTGGGGAGAAACTTTCCGCGCTTGACGACGGGGATAGCGCGCGCAACACCACAGCGACACAGGACTAGTCGAGGAGCACTTTTCGTGAATGAGCAGGGCGGTCATAGTCACAATGGTGGCCACTATGAGGATCGGCAGGCGGACGTTAACCGTTCGGCATCGCTGATTACGCTGCTCATCGCGGGAGTTAGCATTGTGGGTCTGGTGATTTTCGCGATTGTGAATACCACTAGTGGCAATGACGAGACCGATGGTGGTGGGACCGGATCTGGTGTGAGTGTCGGTGCGGATGGCGCTGGCAGTGATGGCGATGGCCGTGATGGTGAAGTGGATGGTGCGTCGGCAGCGCCAGCGATGTCGAAGGATGAGATCGCGGCGGTAGCGGGTAGTGGCTCACTGACCGGTGTGCGCTTGCCGCTGTTGGCGGAGTCGGGAGACTCGGCAGGCCAGGACAACGAGGCTGGGCAAGTGGAACTGGTGGACATGGGGCAGGTCGTCGAGGGCAAGCCGACAGTGCTTAATGTCTGGGCGTGGAACTGTGCGCCGTGTCGCCAAGAGCTACCGCTTATTGAGCAATGGGCCAAGGACAATCCGGACGTGCAGGTGGCGACGGTGCATGCGGCTCGTGAGGCGGGGCGTGGCCAGGCCTTCCTGCAGGAAATCGGAGTGAAGCTACCGACCTACTCGGACACGGTCGACGTGGTCGGACCAGCGTTGAATCTACCGCGAGTTGTGCCCATCACCGTGGTGTTTAAGGCAGATGGCACGGTGGCGACCATTCATCCTGGTGAATTCACCGATGCGCAGCAGATTACGGATCTCGTGCGAGGTGCATTGAAGTGACTCAGGGACAGTCGTGGAATCGTGACGCAAGCTCGGGGCTGTATCTGCCGAAATGGTTGACCAATAGTTTGCCGCCGCACCTGGTCAGCGCTGATCACGACGCGGCAGGTCACGCCAGCAGCGCCAGCCACGCCACAACAGGCCACTCGGAGCAGCAGGTGGCCGGTCGCTCCGCTTCGTCGTCAAGCGTGAAGCGTGCGTTTGCGAAGTTGCGGCGAGACTCCTCGACGCAGGAGAAACCGTTGCGGAATCCGGCGCGGTCGGCGGTGTTGGTGCTGATCAGCGGTGATGCGGAGGCGCACCAACGGCCGGAGGATGCCAGCGTGGTGCTTACACACAGGGCGACAACCCTGCGTAAGCATGCAGGCCAGATGGCTTTTCCGGGCGGTCGTGTCGATCCCGAGGACGTGGATGAAATCGATACCGCGCTGCGTGAAGCCGAGGAAGAAACCGGCCTGAACCGAGAGACGGTGACACCGGTGCGGGTGCTGGACTCGATTGACATTTCGCGGACTGGCTTCGCGGTGAATCCGGTGTTGGCGTATTGGCATGCACCGCATCCGCTGCGTGTGGTCGACCCTGCAGAGACGGAATCGGTGCTCAATGTGCCAATTAGCCACCTGACGAATCCGGACAACCGCATGATGCTGGGCTATCACGGCTGGACAGGGCCAGCATTTAAGGTTGGTGACTTCGTCGTTTGGGGCTTTACCGGCGGCGTGCTGTCCTACTTGCTAGACGTGGCCGGCTGGTCGGAACCGTGGGACGACACCAACGTGCAGAAACTTTTGCCGGTGCTCGCGCGTTCCGCTAATGGTGAAAAACTGTCCGTACTGAAGGGAGGCCGACGATGATGCCTGCAATCGCTGTGTTTGACGTTGCGCTGCTGGCGGTCTTCATTTTCGCGCTTATCGTCGGCTGGCAGCAGGGCGCCGTCTCGTCGATTATGGCCATTTTGGGCGTTGTCCTGGGCTTGGTCATTGGTGTGCCCTTGGCGCCGCTAGCTATGGCGCAGGTCGAGAACCAGTCGGGAAAGGTTCTTCTGGGCCTCGGCACGGTGATTCTGTTGGCGTTGATTGGTCATGCGGTGGGAACAGTGGCAGGGCAGTCGCTGCGGAATACCATTCGCTCGCCGTTGGCTGTCGGCCTGGATTCTAGCCTCGGTGCCATCGTGCAGTCCGTGACGGCGCTGGTAGTGACATGGATGATCGCCGTACCCCTGGCCACCGCCGTGCCTGGGCAGTTTGCCGACTGGGTGCGTGAGTCTAAGGGCATGAACCTCATTGACCAGGTCGCGCCCGACGAATGGAGCGACGGCTTCAGTGGCATCCTCCGTCAGCTTCGCGATGATGGAATGCCCGCCATCGCTCCGCCATTCGGCTACAAGCAGAACGTCCCCGATGAACCCGCCGACCCCAACGTGATTTCACAGGGTGTCGTCGACAGTATTCGACCGTCCATCGTCCGCGTCTTGGGCGAAGCCCCGCAGTGTGAACGCTTGCTGCAGGGTACTGGCTTTGTCATCGCGCCGGATCTGATTCTGACAAACGCGCACGTGGTTGCCGGTGCCACCACCGTTCGGCTGGAAACCGTGGTCGGCATGGCTGACGCGAACGTCGTGCACTACGATCCGCTTGACGACGTCGCCCTGCTCCGAACCACCGACCTGCCCCTGGAGCCCATGCAGTGGGCGGATCAGGAAGCTCGTCCGGGCGATGACGCGGTAGTGCTGGGCTTTCCCGAGTCCGGGCCCTTTAAGGCCACACCTGCGCGCGTGACGGAGAACATCATTATTCGAGGCCCGGATATTTATTCGTCGACTCGGCACGAGCGTCAGTCCTATGTTCTGAAGGCAGATGTGCGCCACGGCAACTCGGGCGGCCCATTGATTACGCCGCAGGGGCAAATCCTGGGCTTGGTCTTCGGTGCCGGTGTGAACAATGACCAGACTGGTTACGCGCTGACGCACGCCGAGGTCCAGCCACACATCGATGAGGCGATGAATAACTACGGGGCGATCGGCACGCAGCAGTGCGTGGCAGGGTAAGCGGCAAGTTTTGTGTGAGCGGGGCTAACCCCAGTCCCAGCCGCAGAAAAGCTCGGGCTAACCCCAGCCGAGCCGAAGCCTAAGACCCCTCCGGCAACCAGTGCAGGTGATCCCTGATTGCCTGCACCACAGCCTGAGGTTTCTCTGCCGGCAGGAAGTGCCCGCAATCCGGCACAACGCGCACGTGACTCGAGCTGAGCTCCACTAGCGCACGTGGGGTACGAGTGTCCTGCTCGCCGACGAGCAGCACCGTGTGCTCATCGCTTTTCGACGACCCCTCCATCGCGCTCAACCACTTGCGGAAAGCGACCGGAGCCGGCCGCGTCCACCAATTCATGTGAGCCAGTGCAGGACGGAGTGCCCCACTGGCCAGGCTGTCAGCCATGAGTTCCGCGGTTTGTTTCCCCGTAGGGGTCTCGGCAAACCCCTGCCCGGTGGTGGACATAGACTCGCGCACGATGCGGTCAATAAGCCGCTGCTGGCGAGCCTCAGCCGCCTGCGTGCTGAACTTATTGCGACGCAACTGCGGTACCCGTGGCCGCGAGTCCCACCACGAACGGCGCAGCAGAGGAGCCAGGCTACTGCGGAAGTCCTCCGACCACGGGCTCTTCAACTGGTTCAGCCACACTTTCGGATGTGCAGCACCACAACCAATAATTCCGGAGACAAGATTGGGCTGCCGCGAAGCCAACGTCCACGCCACCCAGGTGCCGAACCCCTGACAGACCAGCAGCGCGGTCGAGTGCCCCAACGAGCGAATCGATGAGGCGATGTCCTGGGCCGCCTCAAACGGATCGTAGCCATGCGGTGTTCGGTCGGACTGACCGTAGCCACGCATAGAAATAGCCACAGCGTGCACGGGGAGGGGGTCTCCCGAGTCGTCGTTAAGCATTGGCAAAACCTCGCGCCATTCAAACCAACCGCCAGTCGAGCCGTGAATAAACAACACGAGCGGATCGGAGGGGCGGCCGCACTCGGCGATGTGTAGGCGCTGGCCGCGGACGTGAATGAGACGATGACGCCAGGGGCCGGTAAGAGAATCGCTGAGGGAGGTCATGAGGGGAAAATACCTTATCCGAAGGGCTTGAACCGGGACTGAATAAAACAAAAGGGCGAGACCAACAAAGTCCCGCCCATTTTCTTTCAAGCCTTTAGGTGTACAGGCCGTTCGACTGCGAAGACTTCTTCGCGGACCCCGACGGCACGACCCCCTTCAGCTCCTGCATCGACTCGATGGTTTTCTCTGGCTTGCGGATCGACTTGACCTTCTTCAGACCCAGCAGTGCCGCCACGCCGGCGATGACCAGCATCAGAACGAAAACGATGAGGAATGCAGCCCAGGTTGGCAGCCAAAGATCCAGCAGCCAGCCGAGGAAGAAGAAAAAGAAGAACGAGGAGTACAGCGCGACGACGCCGGCAACCGCGAAGAAGCCACCGCCAACTGCACCCTTCTTAGCCTCGCCAGCAATTTCAGCCTTGGCCAGCTCAATCTCAGAGCGAACCAGAGCGGAAATCTGCGTAGAAGCATTAGACACGAGCTGGCCGATGCTGGCATCGCCCGAAGCGTTGCTATCCACATCGCTCAGCGGGATAGCGGTAACACGCGGTTCGGTGCCGTCGGTAAAGAGACCCTTCGTATCGTCGTTGCTCACGTGTACTTCCTCCTACGCAGATGGTTGGAAAAGATGGTTTGAAACTTTAAAACTGCAGTTACAAACTGCCATACTACCTCTCATTGTGGGGAGAGCGCGCCACAAGGGCGAAAAAGCCAAGAACTCGTTGAAGTTTTTCTCATCTTTGACCATTTCTATATAAGTTTGTCACTTACTTAGCGGTGAAGAATTAGGGTGTGGGATATGAACAATCAGCCTGAGAACGTGCGTGGAGCCGATGGAATTGGTGCCGGTGCTGGCAATGGTGTGGGCAATGGTGTTGGCGCCGGAAAAGGTGGCCTAGCTGGGATGAGCCTGGGTGTGTCCTCCGTGTCGGCGAAGAAGCGTGCAGAGCGTGAGGCAGCGCAGGCGAAGGCATCTGAATCGGGTGCCGATGGTGCTGACGGTGCTTCCGGCGCTGCTATCCCGCAGCTTGACCCCAAGGACCCCCTCGCGCCCCTGTGGCAGCTCGACGGCGTTGCACATGCCGCTGATGTCGCGGCCAAGGCCATCCAGGCCGTCCACAGGCACAAGGCCAACCTGCGCAAGCACAACGTCACCGGCTCCGAGTCGGTCCTTCGTGGCGCTCGGGCATCGGCGTGGCTAGAAGGCGGCGAGCCATCGCTTCCCGACGACGGCAACATCACCGACCCCGTACTCGCAGCAGCCCTTCGGGTTGCCGACACCATTTCCCCGGAGTCAATTGGTGAGACCACTCGCGTGTGGCAGCGCGCTCCGCAGCAGGTGCTGGCCAAGTTTGCGTTGAACGCATCGCCCGCAGGTGAGACTGAAGACGGTTCCGAGGCGCGGATGAAAGCCGGGCGTCCGGTTGGTGACGACAAGCTCTCGTCTGCGATGAAGGAGCAGCGTCTGCACGTGCTCGGTGACTTCATCACTGGCCGCAGCCAGATCCACGCAGGTGTGCTCTCGGCGATTGTGCACGGTGAACTGCTGACTCTGCGCCCCTTTGAGTACCACAACGGCATCATCGCCCGCGCCGCCTCGCGGCTGACGACTGTCGCAACCGGCCTGGATCCGCGTGGCTTGGCCGTGCCCGAGGTCTACTGGACTCGCCACCGCCAGGAGTATTTCGAGGCCGCAGAGGGGTTCGCGTCGGGAAGCGCCGATGGCCTGCGTGCGTGGATTCTCCTGCATCTGGAGGGGCTGAAGGCCGGTGCCGTGGAAGCGCGCGGTATCGCCGAAGCGGTGTAGACGGGCCGGCTGCTGGATGGTGGGTTAGTCGGCCTTTGGCTCGTCGTCGTTTTTGCGCAGTGCCAACAGCGTCGCACCCGCGCCAAGCGCCAGTGTGACGCCGGCAAGAATTGCAGCATTGCGTTTCGACGGCGCGCGAAACAGCGGGACGGGATTCCGGAATTGGCGCACAGGCCACTCACGCTCTGCCGCAATCTTGCGCAGAGCGCGATCGGGATTGACCACAACGGGATGGCCGACTGCAGCCAGCATGGGCTCATCAGTGATGGAATCCGAGTACGCAAAGCATTCGGCCAGGTTGAACTGGCGCTTTTCCGCTATCCGACGCATCTGCACAGCCTTGTTTTCGCCTCGGCAGAAGAACTCCGTTTCACCCGTGAAGAACCCATCGCGAACCTCCAGCTCGGTGGCCACCACGTTGTAGACACCGAGTGCCTGCGCAATGGGCTCAACAATCTGCCGAGCCGACGCCGAGATAATGAACACCTGATGCCCCCGTGCGCGGTGTTCACGAATGAGCTCCAAGGCCTCGGCGTAGATGTACGGCGTGATGTTCTGCTCTAGGGTTTCGATCGCGACCTGGCGCAGCTCCCGGGCGCTGTGACCAGCGATAAGAGCGGAGAACTGCTCGCGCGTGGCCTCCATTTGCGCCTCATCGTGTCCCTGTGACATGTACAGGGCGTGACTGAGTGCCATTTGCAGCATGTCCGTCGGCGAAATGATGCCGCGCTCGAGGAATTGCTTGTTGAACGCATATGCCGAGCTCTTGGCAATAATGGTTTTATCCAGGTCAAAGAACGCAGCGACGCGAGAGTTAGCGGTGGCGTGGAGGCCTGCAGCGATTTGGGCATCTTTAGAGCTGCTCGTGTCCGTAGAAGCGCGCGGCTGCGGCGTTGTTGAAGCCTTGTTCTCGCCGGTGTTCATAGACTCCGAGCTTACCCATGGATGTCGGGCACGGGGAGAGCATTATGAGTGTTTAACTGCTGGGTGGGGGATTGGGGGGGGATTGGGGCGGTGGCGGTCGTGGGGGCTTGGCGGCGATTGGGGTGCGGCATTTCCTGGGCGCGATTAATCGAGGAAACGTGACATCGAGCATATTGGGCATTAAATCCTTTGTAAGGTATTTGCAGATTCCTCGGGATATGTAATACTTGGACGTGGCTGGCCCCTTCTTGTTCTTTTTAGAAACAGACTGCGAGGCCGCCCCGGCTCAATCCCCCCCCCCGAGCCGGTTAAAGACGCCTCGCGCCAATCCCCCCCCCCGGCGCGGGGCGTCGCCCCTTTTTGGCCCAATGTTGAGGGGTATGTAGTAAAAATTGCGGGCTGCAAATGTGAAACTGTATGAGTTTATGACACTTTCAGTCGGTAGGGTCAGGCGGTGAATGCATCACCACTTTCGACCAGGAGAAGTAGTGAAGCAAACCCG
>OCJN01000030.1_pt1 | contig 115927 bp, 96 predicted proteins | sample 1480731 | NCBI WGS metagenome assembly OCJN01 (sample SAMN05301479, study PRJEB22388) | human skin metagenome | isolation source: Infant 1 DOL 23 skin | host: Homo sapiens | place: USA: Pittsburgh, Magee-Womens Hospital of UPMC | collected 2013/2014 | reverse complement strand
GTGTGTGGTCTGGGGTTATGGTGGCATGCGGACACACTTTTCTTTACTTAACCCTGAAGCAGAGTCGGATGCTGAGCTGAGGTTGTTGGCTTGTCCTTTAACTCTCCTTTAACCCTGTCCGGCACTTATGGCCAGGTTTCGGGGACTTGTCGATGGATTCTCCTGACTTATCGATGGTTTTTCGGCACTTATGCGCACGCTGTGGGCCAGGCTCTCTCACTTGTCGATGCGCTATTCACTTGTGGACACGCTGTAGCGCATCGATAGGTGAATAGCGTGGCCATAAGTCGTCGGATGCGTGGGCCAGCGAGCATTGCAGCCAGCTCGCGTTCCAGGCCTGGTAATCGACCCCGACCTATCGCCAAAACTTGGTCATCCCGCGCTTGTCCTCGATGTTGAACTCAATCATCTTGGCCAGCAGGTCCAGCGGCATGGACTCGGCTTTGCCATCTTTTGGCCAGGGGAAACGGACCATCATTTTGCCATAGGAGAGGCCGCGGTCATCGAACTCGTCGGAGAACTTCACAATGCCGTCGCGCTCTGGGGCGATGGACATGTGTTTCTTGGCGTAGGAAAAACCGATGATAAAAGTGCCATCGAGCGTGAACATCGGCTGATTCCAGGCAATGCGAACGCCGAGTTCCGGGTACTTTTCATGAACCCATTCCAACACCTCGAGAGCCACCGCGCGCTGCGTGTCATCATCTACGCGCGAGAGGTGGTCGGCGAAGAACTCGGCGATGGTTTCGTCGGTCATATGCTGAACAGCCATGGTCGGGATTTTACTGTGCCATCAACTAACTAACCGCGCCATCAACTAACATGACTCCGAGTGGCTACAGATTTGAATACTCAGTTTGATCCCAAAAAGGCGTGGCCAGCGCTGTGGACCGTATTGCTCGGCTTCTTCATGATTCTGGTCGACGCCACCATTGTCACCGTTGGTATCAACACCATCCAGCATGAACTGGGCGGTGAGCTCAACCAGGTCATGTGGGTGACCAGTGGTTATCTGCTGGCCTATGCCGTGCCGTTGCTCATTACTGGCAGGCTCGGTGACCTCTGGGGAGTCAAGCACACCTATGTAGCGGGCCTGGTTATCTTCGTGTTGGCGTCGCTGGCGTGTGGGTTGGCGCCGTCGTTAAGCATGCTGATCATTGCCCGCGTGGTGCAGGGACTGGGGGCCGCGCTGCTGACGCCGCAGACGATGGCGCTGATTACGCAGATGTTTCCGCCGGCGCATCGCGGTGCGGCGATGGGCCTGTGGGGTGCGGCGGCCGGAATTGCCTCGCTGACGGGGCCGCTGGCCGGTGGCGTGTTGATTGAGCTGCTGAGTTGGCGCTGGATTTTCCTCATTAATGTGCCGATTGGGCTGATCGGGCTCGTTTTTGCGTTCCGCTATCTGCCGACCTTTGAGACGCACCGCAACAAGATTGATTATCTCGGTGTTGTACTCAGCGCGATTGGTATGTTCCTGCTGGTCTTCGGCATTCAGGAGGGGGAGAGTGCCGGCTGGTCCGGTTGGATCTGGGCACTGATTGCCGGTGGCGTGGTGGTTCTTGGACTATTCACCGCGTGGGAGGCCAAGACGACGGCCGAACCGCTGATGCCGCTGTCCCTTTTTAAGGATCGCAACTTCACCATCTCCTCGCTGGCGATTGCTGTGACGGGGGCGCTGGTGGTCGCGGTTGGTTTCCCAATCATCCTCTTCGCCCAGAATGCTCGCGACCTATCGACCATCCAGGCCTCACTACTGCTCGTGCCGCAGGCGGTCATTTCCGGTGTCATGGCACCGTGGACTGGGCGAATGCTGGACCGGCTGAAGTTCCGCGAGTTCGCGCTGATCGGTTTTGGGTCCTCGCTGGTGGGCATGCTCGGGTTCCACTACCTCATCCACGAGGACCTCTCCGTGCTGTGGCTGCTACTGCCGGGCGCCGCATTCGGTGTGGCAAACGCGTTTATTTGGGGCACGCTGTCGACGGCTGCTACTCGCAACATCGACCCGTCCCTCGCCGGTGCCGCCTCCGGTGTGTACAACACCATCCGCCAGATTGGCAGTGTGCTGGGCAGCGCGCTGATTGCTACCGTCATGGCCGCAGCTCTCAGCAGCAACCGTGGCGACTTCACCACCGCCATGAGTGACGCGATGTGGTTGCCGGTGGCACTGTCGGCCCTGGGTGTCGTGGCGGCGCTGGGGCTTAAGAATCCGAAGTAAAACGCTCCACCATGTAGTCCGCGATGCCGACGGGATCGGCTAGGAAATCCCTGGTTGCCCGTACCGCGAGGGTGTCTTCGAAGTGGGTGGTGTCGGCGTCGTCAAGCGAAATGATTGTTGCTTCCGGTGCGGCGAGCAGGATGGGGGAATGCGTCGCCATGATGATCTGTGCGCCGGCTTCCGCGAGCGCGCCGAGGCGGCCGAGGAGCTCCAGTTGGCGTAGGACCGACAGTCCGGCCTCGGGTTCGTCGAGGAAGATCAGTGATTCGGCGCTGAAGCGGCGTTCGGCCAGCGTCATGATGGATTGGCCGTGGCTCATCTGGGTGAGGTCTGCCATTTCTCTGCCACCTGGTAGCTGCCCAAGCGACTCGTAATAGCGCGCGAGGTTCAGGTGCGCGTCGCCGCGAAAGAAAAACGTATCCGGGGGATTGCGCCTGGTCAGCGCCAGTGGGATCGGGGAGGTGCGCTCTTGCGTCTTGTATCGCGAGCCGCCGTCTGTATCGACCCCCATCGCCGATGCCAACGCCTCCAGCACCGTCGACTTTCCCTTGCCGTTTTCGCCGGTCAGGATGGTAATCGGCGTGGTGAAGGTCATGGGGAAGGGCAGCGCGAGCTTTACGACGTACGCCGGGAGCTCGGCATCATCGTGAATACGGGCATGACGGAGATAGATCATGGTTGCGGCAGCTGGTCAATCTGTTTGAGCAGTCCATAGCCGTCGGCGCCCTCGATGAACGGGACCTCCTTGTTCTCCAGCTTTTCAATTGGCACCGCCGTGCCGTGAGAGAGCACGTGCTCGCTGGGAGTGAGGTTGCGGATTGCGATGGCCGCGACCTTGTCCGGATGCTCCGCCGCGGCCGTGCCGTAGATGAGCGGGTCGTACTGGCCATCATCGCCGACGAGAATCCAGTTGATTTCGGGGAAGTCAATAAACAGGTCGCGAAGTCGCACCTTCTTGTGTTCCTTGCCCGAGCGGAACAGGCCGGTGGGCGTTGGCCCCCAATCGGTGAGAAGCAGTGGGCCCTTCGGCAAGTTGTTGCGGTGCAGGAACTTTTTTAGTGTGCTGAAGGTGTTCCACGCTCCGGTGGAAAGGTAGATGACGGGGACGTCCGTGTCCTCGTCCGTTTTGCTCGCGTAACGACGGCGAAGTTGCGCATAGAACTCGCCGAAGCCAGCGACGGCCTTGCGCTCATCTGTCTCCTTGACCCAGGAGTTGTAGGCGGCGATGAGGGCGCGCGGCAGCATAGTGACCAAAACGGTGTCATCAATATCGGAGACGATGCCGTATTTGGTCTCCGGGGAGAGGATGAGGACCTCTGCAGGAGTGTCGTTGATGGTGATTTCGTGCCAGCCGGGTTCCAGGCCGTGATTCCTGATTAGTACCTCGATATAGCCGTTGCTATCCGTGGTGGTTTCCACCGTGCGGTCGCCGGCAGTGATGGTGACGGGAAAGTCCGCGAGTTCGACGGTAAAGAACTGCCAAAATCCGCGTTTTTTGTTTCGTTCTTCGTCTCGTTTTTTGGCCGGATCCTTCAGGAGGACACGGCCGAATACGCGCACGCGCTCTGCATTTCCGTACCCGGTGAAACCGATGATTTCCGGTTCCCAACCAGCGTTTTTGGAACGCTTGGCGGCCAGCGCGTTGATCCTTCTCTCGGTCTTGCGGACGACATCTGCCACGGACATGCTTTCCAGGATACGGGTTGACAGGACGGGGGAGGGTGCGCGTAGGTTGGTCGCCCAAGAGAAAAGTCAACCCTTTAGGAGTGTTCTCTTTTTATGCGTTTTTCCGGTAAGTTCATCGCATCCGCCGCTGTGGCAGCAGGCATGATTGCTGCCCCGACCGCGGCCGCTAACGCTGCATCAGTTAGCGCCTGGGATCAGGTTGCGGCTTGTGAGTCCGGCGGAAATTGGCAGACCAATACCGGTAACGGCTACTACGGCGGACTGCAGTTCTCGCAGCAGACCTGGAGCGGCCACGGCGGTGACCAGTACGCACCGACGGCTGACCAGGCCACTAAGGAGCAGCAGATTGAGATTGGCGAGCGCGTGCTTGCCTCCCAGGGTGCTGGCGCATGGCCGAACTGCGGTGGTCCGCTGGGTTAATCCTCCCCATCATCAAAGACCAGATCTGGCACAGCCGCGAATGACAGCCACCACTTCATGTAGTGGTCATGGCGTGCTTTCGTCTTCTGGGTAGCGCGTTTGTCAAAAGTCTGTCGGCCGAACCCGGCTAATGGTCCGGCCGGGACGGTCGCCGCGGTAACGCCGTCGGCAGAGGACCACACCTCTGAGCCGTCCTCATAAGCGGTGATATCCCAGAGCTTGTGGGTTTTCAGGTTGTGGTGCTTCCTGCATAGGCAGTGCAGATTCTGCGTGTCGGTGGGACCACCGGCTTCGGGGTCTTCCTGGTTGTACGGCGCGATATGGTCAATATCGCACTTGTACGCTGGGACTTCGCAGCCGGGGAAGCGACATGTTCCATCGCGACCGTGGACGCGGGCGACCTGCGCTGGAGTTGGGCGGTAACCATTGGTGGCGCTGTCTGCTGAGAGGCGGACATGCGTCACCTTTTGCATCCATTCTTCCGTGACCAGCGCGCCGAGCCAGCCGGCGCCGTCCAGCCAGGCGTCATCACTGTGGGGCTCGCGGAAAACATTGAGCACAACCTCCGCATCGGTGCGCTGGTGGATTAGTTCCACAAATGCATCCGCCTGTGTCATTTCTTCATTCGCGCGGAAGACCGTTTCAATTGCGCACATGGCGAAGTAGGCGCGGTCCGGGCGCAGCGTGAGAATGATTTGGGAGTAGCTGTCGGGACGTTCCACCAGAGTCACCGATTCCGTATCGGTGATGGTGGGAATTGTGCCGTCAGCGCGAGCACGGTCGTCCAAATCCGCAGCAATATCACCAATTTTGGTAGTGAGCGTGCGAGGGCCAATCATCGCTTGACGACGCTTCCGTGGCGTAACCAATGCCAGAATTTTCTTCTCCGCATCGGGTATTTGATCAGGCTCGATGCCGACCACGCCATGTGCAATGATGCCGAGTTGCCGCATGGATAACGCGTAGCTTTCCCGGGCGTAGGCCGCTAGCTGAGGCATTTTCTCCAGCAATAGGCCAATGTCACAGATACGCAGTGCTTCACTGCGGGTGATTCCCAGGCGAACGCTGATGCGAGCGGCATGGTTTTCAACGTCATCATCACCTGCAGGGCAGCAGGCTTCAATCAACTCAAGTTGGGCGCGGTTGGTAGCCCGCGCGAGTGCTGAGAGCTCATCTTCAGGATTTTCGTGAGCCCAATATGGTTCGGGTACTTGTTCGGACTTCATTGGATCCCCCTGGTGCTCCAATGGTTGTCGGTTTTCTTTCGAACTTACTTGCTATCATACGGGCATGTTTCTAGTTTGTAAAGAGAAATGAAAAGAAATATTGGGGAGTTTTCGAAGATGGTTAGCCGACTATAAAAGCACATGTTACCTGGGTGTTTGTGGGTTGTTCGCGGGGTAGCGTACCAAAATACAAATAAAACACCCGTTCGAAATTGAAAGCTTGGTAATCTCGCTTTCATAAAAGCGGAGTTGTAGAAAACAGCACAGAAACAGCGCAGACAGCGGGGAGTAAAACCATGATCATCCGACAGGCAACGCGGGAGGACGCCGCAGCAATCGCGGAGATCTACAACGAGGCCGTGATCAACACCGTCGCCATCTGGAACGATGACACCGTCAGCGCGGAGAATCGCATCGCATGGCTGGAGGCGCACTGGGACAAGGGCTACCCGGTTTTCGTCGCCACGCTTGACGACGAAGTCGCTGGATATGCCACCTTTAGCGATTTCCGTGACTTCGACGGGTTTCAGTACACGGTGGAAAACTCCATCTACGTGCATCCGAACTTTCAAGGCAGGGGAATTGGAGGCGCACTGTTAAGCGCGACCATCGATGCTGCTCGCGAGGCGGGAAAGCACGTCTTGGCTGCGGCGATAGAAGGCAGTAACGAGGGGTCGATTGCGCTGCACAAAAAGTATGGCTTTCAGCGTGTTGGGCTACTGCCGCAGGTGGGGACGAAGAACGGGCGATGGTTGGACATGCTGTTGATGCAGGTCATGCTGACAGACGGGCAGCCACCCGCTCGGCCGCGCGCTTAGCGAAGGGGCCAACGCCCATAATCGTGGCGGCACCGGGGCCAACCCAGTCGCCGTAGCCGACGAACTCGATGAGGTCAGAGTCGATGCTGCGGAAAGGGCCGAGCGCTGGGCGGAAACCGGTGCACCAGATGAGGTGGTCCGCGTGGACGTCGTCAAGCGAGGAGAACATGGGCGTCCAGGTGAGTGCGCCGGAGTCGCGGGCTTTGCGGACGGGCGGTAGGACGACGATGTCGCCGATGCTGTCGGTGGCGCCCTGGCGGTAGCGTTTGAACAGGACGCGGCCGTCGACGTCGTTGGGCATCCAGCGTGGTTCGTGGCGGGTGAACCAGGTGGTGTCGATGTTGGAAAGTACCAGTTCAGAGGCAATTTGTGCGCCGGAGTTCGCCGCGCCGACAACGGCAACGCGGGAGCTTTCGAATGGCTCGGGACCTGGGTAGTTGGCCGAATGCCACTGTTTTGCGGCGGTCGTGCCGGGGTAGTGCGGGACGAAGGGCCGGTTGCCGGTGGCGGCGATGAGCTGGCGGGATTCGAGGTCACCGGCATCGCTGGTGAGGTGGAAGGTGCCGTCATGGGAGACGTGCGTGACGGCGACCGGGCGCTGAACGCGCAGTTCGTAGCGCTTTTCGTAGGAGCTGAGGTAGTCAATCACGTGGGAAGCGGGCGGGAAACCGTCATAATTGGGCATCTGGATGCCCGGAAGGTTGGAAAAGTCCGGGGTGGAAAAGAGCGTCAGTGAGGGCCAGACATTGCGCCAGGAGCCGCCGGGAGCGGGCTGATTGTCCAGAATGAGCGGATCAATGCCGTGTTTGTGCAAGTAATAGGCGGTAGCGAGGGCAGCTTGGCCGCCACCGACGATGATGACATCCTCAAGCATGCTCCCAGCTTAACGACGAGTGCCGCACCTCGAGCTGTACTACCGTGGAGCACCATGAGCTCGCTGTTTGATCTTTCGGACAAGCCTATCGACGAACTACCCGGTTACCAGCGCACATTCGCGCCGGGCCGACTCACGGTAGGGCTGAGTCTGCCCATCGAGCAGGACGCCGAAGCCGAGCCCAGGGACGCGCTGAGCAACCAGATTCGGCTGATTCAGAAAGTCGAACGCGCAGGCATCGCGGCGGTCTGGGCACGCGACATCCCGCTGCGCGTGGAAACATTTGGCGACGTCGGCCAGGTCTACGACCCCTGGATGTACCTCAGCTACATCGCCGCACACACCACCGATATCGCGCTCGGCACCGGTGCAGTCGTCGTGCCCTTCCAGCATCCGCTGGTGATGGCCAAGCGCGCTGCCACACTGGACAGGCTTTCCGACGGCCGTTTCCTCTTTGGCGTTGCCACCGGTGACCGACCCGAGGAGTTCCCCGCCTTTAACCAGGACAAAGGCAAGCGCGGTGAGCGCTTCCGCGAGCATATCGAGGTCTATGAAAAGGCCCTCAGTACTAGCTACCGGCCCATCCGCTGGTCCGAGGGCAAGATGGGCGGATCCGATGTGGTGCCCAAGCCACTGGCACGCCGAGTTCCGCTGTTGGCCACTGGCTCCTGTCAGCAGAGCCTGGAGTGGAAGGCCGCGCATACCGACGGGTGGTTCATGTACCACAAGGGCCTGGAGATGCAGAAGAAAAACATCGCCAACTGGCAGGAGGCTGTGGCTCAGGAGTGCGGTGAGGACGTGTTCAAACCATTCCTGGAATCACTGTGGATTGACCTGCATGAAGATCCCGACGCCCCCGCGCAGGGCGGCCACTTCGGGTACCGCCTTGGTCGCAACAAGCTCATTGAACTGCTGCAATCCCAGCGACAGCTCGGCATCAATCACGTCAGCATCAACTTCCGCACCTCGAAGCGGGATGCGGAAGAACAGATTGATGAGCTGATCGAGTATGTGCTGCCGGCTATACAGACTCCGTAGCGCCCTGCCACTGATTAATCCCGCGGTCGACGGCCCACTTGTCGATTTCCGCGAGTTCTTCATCGCTAAACGGTGCAGCGTCCAGGGCGCCGAGGCTGTTCTTCAGCTGCTTCACCGAGGATGCACCGATCAGGGCTGAGGTCACTTCGTCACGGCGGAGCACCCACGAGATGGCCATCTGTGCCAGGGACTGGCCTCGTCGTGAAGCAATGGCGTTGAGCTCGCGGATGGCGGTGAGCGTGTCGTCGTTGAGGAACCCCGAGTTCATCTTGTGCGCCCCGAGACGCGAGGACTCCGGCACGCCATCCAAGTAGCGGTCGGTGAGAAGCCCCTGCGCAAGCGCGGAAAAGGCGATGACGCCCATGCCTTCGTCGGCGCAGGTTGCCAGCAGCTCGTCCTCGATCCAGCGGTTGAACATGGAGTAGCTCGGCTGGTGAATGGTCAGCGGTGTGCCCAGCTCACGGGCAATTTTCTGCGCGCGGCGAGTGAGCTCGGGGGAGTAGGAGCTAACGCCGACGTAGAGCGCGCGACCCGACCGGACGAGGAAATCGAGGGCGGCGACGGTTTCCTCGATAGGCGTATCCGGGTCGGGGCGGTGGTGGTAGAAAATGTCCACATAATCCAGGCCCATGCGCTTCAGCGAGGCATCGCAGCTGGCCACGAGGTACTTCCGCGAGCCGCCGAAGCCGTAGGGACCATCCTGCATGTACCAACCGGCTTTGGAGGAAATGATCATTTCATCGCGGTAAGGAGCGAAATCCTTGGCCATGATGCGACCGAAATTCGCCTCCGCAGAGCCCTGCGGTGGGCCGTAATTGTTGGCGAGGTCGAAGTGCGTGACGCCGTGGTCGAACGCGGTGCGCAGGATTTCACGCTGCGTCTCGAGCGGTCGGTCATCACCAAAGTTATGCCAAAGTCCCAGCGTAATGGCTGGAAGCTTCAGCCCCGTGCTGCCGGAGCGGTTGTACGGCATTGTCTCATAGCGGTTGTCATCGGCGTGGTACACGTCTGGATAAGCCATGTCTACGAGGGTACGCGTGCTTAACGACGGGTAGTTGCGCACAAGGTGGCCGACAACGAGGTGTGTGGCCGAATGGCTACCCCTGGAAGTAATAAAAGTGAGCTTGCTGGGGAACAACTGGGGCAGTTCGTCCGACTAATAAGGCATGACTTCAATAGCCACAGGCGATGCCGCTGGAACGCCAGCCGCAAACCCCGTCGCACAGACTCAGAAAAATGGTGGGCCACGAGCATTACTGCACCGAATCCATGTCGTTGCAGGCATCCTCGTTGCGCCGCTACTTGTTATTGCAGCTATCACAGGCGTGGCGTATGCCCTCGCCCCGAGCATAGAAAAGGTGGTTTACCACGAAGAGCTAACCGCAACATCAAGCCTTCCCGCACAACCGCTGGAAAAGCAGGTTGAGGTCGCGCAGCGCGTGCACCCTGACCTGCCGGTGACCGCGGTGCAGGTCCCGGAAAAGCCGGGGCAGACAACGCGAGTCATGTTCAATGATGAGCAGCTGAAGTCGGAGTCCTACCGACATGCGGTGTTCGTCGACCCAGGCGACCTGAGCATCAAGGGTGACCTGGTGCAATACGGTTCCTCGGCGGCGCTGCCACTGCGGGCGTGGATCTCTGAAGGGCACCGCAGACTCTGGATTGATAGCAACTTCGGTCGCCTCTACTCCGAGACGGCAGCATCCTGGATGGGCGCACTGGCTATTGGTGGCCTCTGGCTCTGGTGGGATCGTTCGCGTCGCAAGCGGACACAGGGAACAAGTAAGAGGGCGCATCATATGCGTCGTCACGCGAATGTTGGCGTGGCGGTTAGCGTCGGACTTTTATTCCTGACCGTCACCGGCCTGACGTGGTCGTGGGTGGCTGGAACGGGCATCGCAAAGCTGCGCGAGACGATGGACTGGTACGCACCGAAACCAGCCATGACTGCGACTGCACCAGCGAATTATGACTGGTCAGAGGCAGATAGTGTTATGAACCTCGCACGTGCCGAGGGCCTGTCCGGGAAAGTCGAACTGACACCACCGGAGGCTGGCACGGTGTGGATGGCCAAGGAAGCCCGCGAGGAATGGCGGATGGGCATTGAGACCGTCACCGTTGACGGCTCGACCGGAGCGATGGTCGATCGGATTCACTTCGCGGACTGGCCGCTGCCGGCGAAGCTGACCGAATGGCTGATTAACGCGCACATGGGCATCCTGTTCGGTTGGGTGAATCAGCTGATCCTGGCACTGATTGGTGTCGCTCTGTTGGCGATGATTGTGTGCGGGTACGCCATGTGGTTTGGGCGCGGTCGAGGTGGTCGCCCGGGCAGGCTCCCGGCGCCGACGCGTTGGCGGGACATTCGCCCGGGAGTTGCAGCGGCCGTTGTGGCGCTGCTGATTGCCTACTCGGTGGTTGCACCACTGTTCGGTGTGACTCTCGTTGGCTTCGTGATCGTTGATTGGGTCTGGCGGAAGCTGCGGAGAGGTTAGTGTAGGTTCTGTCGCCTTCGGGTTCCCTGTGTGAGCGGGGATGTTCCGGTTTTATTGTGAGGGGCGATGTTATCCCCGCGAAAGCGGGGATTTTTCGTGTAAGCGACACTTGTAGATGAGTCTATTGGATAGATATCAACGTTTTATTGTGTGGGGTTAATAAGGGGTAGTTTCCATATTGAATGAAATTGATATCTCGGCTATCTTGGAGATTAGAATAGAGGCCGGATAGGGGTTCGGCCGGACAGGGTCGTTATGTCGAACATGGGCTCGAACTTGGCAGATGTACTGTCTGAAATAGCTCGCTTGCAGTGGGCTAAGTGGGATTGGCAAAGTGAAGAGGCGTTGAGTCTCGCACAACATTTGAATGATGCCCAGGATGTGGCTTTTTATCTCTGGGATGAGTGGTTGCCGGAATCACTAAGGCAAGTGCTTACCGATGAGTTCGGCTCGAAAGAACGAGCCCGTGCATGGGTTGCTTTCTATGCTGGTGGGCACGATATTGGTAAGGCGTCTTATGCTTTTTCGGTTAAAGTTCCGGAACTGTATGACCGTGTGCGCCCGTATGGGCTAGGCGCTGCGGCAACACTTTCCTCCAAGGAGTTACGTGGAGCGCCCCACGGCGCTGTCGGTGCGTATGCTCTGTGGATTTGGTTGCTGGAAAACCACGGATTTAGTGAAGATTCTGCTAATACACATATTGCACCTATTGGTGGCCATCACGGCAAGTTTCCCGATGAGAATCTGTTGCATTCTGCCGAAGACTTCGTCGAAGAACTCGAAGGTGAAAAGTGGCAACACATTCGTTCTGAATTCTTCGACGCCGTGGCCACAAGGGCAGGTTTAACGGCGACTGATTGTGAACAACGCCGAGAGCAAGAGCTGTCAGCGCAAGCGCAAATGCTTCTGACGGGAATTGTGGTCATGGCTGACTGGCTTGCTTCGAACACTGATTTATTTCCACTGTCGATGTTTGATGCATCGTCGACAAGCAGAAGCGATGATGCGATTGACGGATTAAATCTTCCGGATCCGTGGGATCCTCGCCCGGAAAGTAGTGCGGATGACTTATTTCGCGCTCGGTTTGACCTGCCTGCTGGTGCCACCCCATACCCAGTTCAGCTGGACGCAGTAAAGCTTGCTGAGGAAGTGGATAAACCAGGCCTGTTGCTGCTAGAAGCACCGACTGGTGAAGGTAAGACAGAGGCTGCACTTGCGGCCGCGGAAGTTCTTGCAGCCAAGTTCGGATGTGGTGGTGTGCAAGTCGCGTTGCCTACATGCGCCACGTCAGATGCCATGTTTTCTCGTGTTTTGAAGTGGCTCGACCGTGCGATTGCGGAAGACCAGTTGGCCTCTGCGATGCTCACGCATAGTCGCGCGCAGTTTAATGATGAATTCCAAGGTCTTAAGTTTCCGTCACAGAGTTTTTCGGCTATTTATGACGAAGAATATGGTGCCAATTCTAAAGAGCCTGCAGTTGAGGCTCATTGGTGGCTACGCTCTCGTAAAACTGCAGCGCTGGCAGACTTTACTGTTGGCACAATCGATCAGTTCCTTTTCTCGGCGCTGCAGTCAAAGCATGTCATGTTGCGGCATCTGGGGCTTGCCGGAAAGGTATTGATCCTCGATGAGGTGCATGCTGCAGACATTTACATGCAGCAGTATTTGTACCGCGCATTGGAATGGTGTGGCGCATATGGGGTTCCAGTCATTGCGTTGTCGGCAACGCTTCCACCGGATGCTCGTTTTCATTTGATGGAGGCCTATGCCTCGGGGATTGCGCAGTTAGGAAATGCTCAAATTCCCAACAAGATTCTTGGCCAGATGGAAGTTGCCAAAGACGAACGTGCCTATCCACTTCTGACCTTTGTAAACGAGGATGGTGTCACGGTCCGTAAGCCAAAGGCTTCATCTCGCAGGCAGGTGGTATCGCTCGAATTCTGTGATGACTCATCTGTTGTTCACAAGCTGGCAGAGGAACTTCATGATGGTGGTTGCGCCGTAGTCGTATGCAATACAGTTCAGCGGGCCCAAACGCTTTACGACGAAATTTGTTCTGACGGTAGCTTCACTGATGAGGAAGTATTTTTGCTTCATTCGCGCTTCGCTGCGGCAGATCGACGGGCTAAAGAAGAAGAGCTTGTTGCCAAATACGGCAAGTCTGGCGTGCGCCCACAGCGAGGCGTGGTGGTGTCAACGCAAATTGTTGAGCAATCCCTTGACCTGGATTTTGACATTATGTTTAGCGATTTTGCGCCTTCGGACCTGCTGATTCAGCGGGCGGGTCGTCTCCATCGGCACAGTCGTAAAAACCGTCCGGAGCGACTTCAAACGCCACGACTGGTGCTCTTTGGGGGCACTGAGATTAGGGATAGCAATGCTCCAGAGTTTGTGAGCGGTAGTAAACGGATTTATGGCACTGCGTTGCTGATGCGGACGGCCTCAGCGTTGATGGGGCGTAAGCAGTTTATTTCGCCAGATGATGTCGCAGGAATAGTTCGTGAAACGTATGACGCAGATGCGCAGTGTCCAGTCAGTTGGCGAAAAGACTGGGATGAGGCGGTGAAGGAGCAGCAAGTGAGGGGAGAGAAGCTTGCTGAAAAAGCGAAACGTTCGCTCGGTCCATCGCCAAACGAAAAAGACATGAGTCTGTGGTTCCAGCATGGATCTGCAGAAGAGTTTCGTGGGCAGTCGCAGGTGAGAGATATCGAAGAGTCAATAGAAGTAGTTCTTGTAGAACAGCGAGGCAGCGAACTCTATTCATTGCCGTGGCTGGAAAATCGCGGTGGTGAGTCTCTGAGTAATGCCAATGGAGTCGACGACGAATTAGCACGCGAAGTTGCTAAATGCACCATTTCGCTGCCTTATTGGCAAGTCGGGGGAGTGGACGAGTTCATCGCTGAATTGGAGCGGTTTGGTAGCCCCTCTTGGCAACTTAGCTCCTGGCTAAAAGGGCTTCTGCCATTGCCATTGAACGAAAGTGGGGAATGCCATGTTAACGGAGTTAGTTTTTCATACGATATGAAGTATGGATTGCGGTCCATTCGAGAAAAGGAGTCGCAGTGAGCGGAGCTGAGCCGAGTTTTAATCTGCTCGACGAGCCCTGGATTAAGGTCACGGGGCACGATGGCAATGGTCGGGAATTAGGCCTTCGAGATATCTTTGCGCAGGCTGGTGAGTTAAAACGGATCTCCGGTGAATCGCCAGCGCAGGACTTTGCGATTTTGCGCGTGGTTCTTGCGGTTCTTTATCGCGCATTCGACTTTGGAGAAGATGTCAAGGAAAACCGCAAACAATGGGCGGCAGCATGGGAGGACAAGAAGCTGCCGTTAGAGCGCATCAGCCGCTATTTAGATGAATATTCGCACCGATTCGATTTGCTCGATCGGGAAGCCCCTTTCATGCAAACTCCTACGCTTGCTACAAAAAGTGGAGAGTGGAAGAGCCTTAAAGTAATCATTCCGGATTCGTCGGAGTTGGGCAATCTTTTCCACCGACGTTCGGCACTCACGCCCCTTCCTTTTGCAGAAGCAGCTCGTTGGCTTGTTCATTGTCTCGCATTTGACGTTTCGGGAATTAAATCGGGTGCAGTGGGTGATTCCCGAGTAAAGGACGGCAAAGGCTATAACAGTGGCATCGGCTGGGCAGGATGGCTTGGCGGTACCGTACTTGAAGGGCAAAGCCTACTTGAAACGTTGCTACTGAATGTCGTTGATCATAAGCCTGTGGCCTGGGAAGGTGCTCCTATTTGGGAGCTTCCGGTTCCGACGTCCGCAGTTTCGGACACGCCACTTCCGAAGGGACAACTCACTCTTCTTACTTGGCCGCAGCGGCGTATTCGGCTTCGTGTGGAAAGCGGCATGGTTATCGGTGCGCTCGTTTGTGTTGGTGATTCAGTGGACTATCTGCATCAAGATGCAATCGAAATGATGTCGCCGTGGCGCTATAGCGAGCCACAGTCGAAGAAAGCCAAAGAAGATATCTATATGCCAAAGGCAATCAACCCTGACCGAGCTCTTTGGCGAGGTCTTTCGGCTGTGCTGCCCGAAGCAGAGGTCGATACGACTAAGGGGCGCACTGGCAGTGAGGTAAAGATTTCAAAGCCCGCCGGTGTCATGGAAGCGTTGAAGACTCGAACAGGTCGCCGCAGTGGCATTGTGCCCCAGAATTACCGGTTGAGTCTTCGGATGGTTGGTTACGAATATGGTCCCCAAATGGCTTCGTACAACCGTCTATTAACAGATGATTTAGCGTTCCCTGCGCTTTTGGCTGCCGATAAACAGACCATCCAATTCGTGTTGTTGGCCGCAAACCGAACACAAGATACAGCAGCCGAACTGCGAAAATTTGCCAATAATTTGGCCATTGCGTCTGGTGGCGAACGCGGGGCCGCAGGCTTTAGCGCAGAGGGGTCCTTCTACTCGGATGTAGACCCAGTATTCCGTCAATGGGTTAGCGGACTTACGTCAGAAACAGACCTTAGTAATCACCTTGCAACTTGGACAGAACAGTTGCGGCGTTTGGCTCTCGCCAAAGCTGCGGAGTTGATAGCAGGTGTGCCTGACAGCGCATGGTCAGGTCGTGAGGTTGATGAGCGTCAGTACAACGTGGGGCACGCTGAGCTGTGGTTTCGGCGAGGGCTTGGAAAAGTTCTGCCACGGCCAGAAGAACAAAAACCTCGAGAGAAAGTTAATTAACAATGGCTGATACGAATAGGTCGCAGTCGCGCAGCTCCCTGCTGTACAGCTTTGTTGCCGGCAAGGCACAAAGGTTAGCAGGTGGTCTGGCCAACGAAAGCTCGGAAGCTCGTGCCTCCCTTGCGGTGCTTCGCCGCTCCCTGAGCGCGCCGCTGGCAGAGCAGCCCCAGGTGTGGTCAGAGGTATTCAATTCGTTCCCGGCGGAGCTTGAAGGCCCTCGAGATGAGCCGGGGGTCTACGAAACTGCAGCACACCTTGCATTGGCCTTTTTTGCACTCCATCAGCAATCGAGAAATGAGCCTATGCATAAGGCCAACGAAGGATTCGGCACGGCTATGTGCAGGCTCCATCAGGTATCAGGTGAAAACCAGAAAAAGGGTATTGAGCGACGATTTAATGCTGCGCTTACTGCGCAAACAACTGATGAGCTAGTTCACCACTTACGTGGACTAATTCAGATGCTGAGGAGCTACAGCATTCCAATGGATTACGGCCAATTGGCCAATGACTTGGTGGCGTTGAACTATTCAGATTCAGCTCGCCGTGTACGACTTCGTTGGGCACGGGATATGAACAGAGTTCCGCAATCCGAAATCGATGACCATGACCGCGCAGTAGAAAACTAGTAACAACAGAAAGGCTTATCATGACCATCTACATTGATATTCACGCACTCCAAACTGTCCCGCCATCAAACCTGAACCGAGATGACACGGGTAGTCCAAAGACAGCCAACTACGGCGGTGTGCGTCGGGCCCGAGTTTCCAGCCAAGCATGGAAGCGCGCAGCACGTAAGGAATTCGAGAACTTACTCGACCTTGATAAGTTGGGACAGCGTACTCGCTTCAGCCCGTCATTGATTGCTGCGGAAATCATTTTGCAGGCTCCGGAGCTGGAAGAAAGCGCTGAGCATCTAGCGCTGAGTGTTCTGCAGAAGACGAAGTTGAAGCAGGCAAAGCCCAAAAAGGGTGAAGAAGACACGCGTATCCGTACTGAGTATCTGCTGTTTGTTTCCCGCGCGCAAATTAAAGCGTTAGCTGATCTGGCAATTCAGTACCAGGACGATCCGGCCAAAATTCCTGCGAAGGAAGCGAAGGAAGCGCTAAATAACGAGCACTCAGTCGACATTGCCCTCTTCGGTCGTATGTTGGCGGATGCTCCAGACCTAAATGTTGATGCGACGTGCCAGTTCAATCATGCTATTTCTGTTCATCCGACAGTTACGGAGTTTGACTACTTTACTGCGGTTGATGACAACGCGGCGGAGGACAACGCTGGTGCTGGCATGATTGGCACGGTGGAATTCACCTCGTCTACGTTGTACCGCTACGCAACGGTCAACGCTAGTGAATTGGCTCATTCTTTGGGGTCGAAGGAGGCAGCATCTGAAGCTGCTGGCGCACTACTCAAGGCATTTGCGCTTTCGATGCCAACTGGTAAGCAGAACACGTTTGCTAACCGAACGCGACCAGATTTGATTGTGGTCCAAGTTCGTGATGATCAGCCTGTCAATCTGTCAGAAGCTTTTGAAGACCCGGTGGAGGCTACTCGTGGCCGCACAGAAAACGCATCTATCAAGCTGGCAGAGTATGCCGCTGAGCAGGACGGTGCGTACGACTCTCATCCACTCGGAGGTGCGTATCTTGCCACTGGTGGCGCAGCGACTGAAGCTGCAATGGAAAAGCTGAATGTCTTTGGCAATCGCACTGACATGGCTGGTTTGGTCAACTTAGTTGAGCAGGCCGTCATGGAGAAGGTCGAGCTCTAATGTCGGTTCTCCTCTTGAGGCTCGCTGGACCTATGCAAGCATGGGGAGACTCGAGTCGATTCAATCACCGTGGTACGCGGCGAGAGCCAACGAAGAGCGGGGTAGTTGGTTTGCTTGCAGCTGCAAGCGGACGACGCCGTACTGATGCGATTGAAGATTTGGCATCACTGGGCTTTGGTGTTCGTACTGATCAGATTGGAAAGGTCGAGCGAGATTTCCAGACTGAAATTGATTGGCGAAACAATAAATCCAAGCCCCTGACGTATCGCGATTACCTCACTGATGCCATCTTCACTGTTGCAGTTGAAGGTCCACGCAGTGTCCTTGAAGGGCTTGCCGACGCGGTTCAGCGCCCAGCGTTTCCTCTCTATTTAGGCCGCCGTGCATTCCAACCGACGGGAAGAATCGTTTTAGGAATTGAGGAAAAGCCACTGGAAGACGCCCTGCGTGAGGCTCCTTGGCAAGCATCGACTTGGTACCGGAAACGTCAGCCAGAAGTAGTTTCGCTGCCAATTGTTCGGGATATACGTGATGGTGAGGCCTACGATGAGCTAATTCCGGATACTCCAGTCAGCTTTGATCCACGAGAGCGAAAGCACGAGATGCGGCCTGTGGTTCATGGGTGGCTAGAGATTGAAAACAAGGAAGGAAAGCGCCCTGTGTTTTCTCACGATCCAATGTCACTACTGGGAGGTGACTAGTCGATGTACCTTTCACGCATGTTTCTCAACCCGCAACGGCGGGGGACTCGAAAGTTGTTAGCCAGCCCAGAGGCTATGCATGCTGCGGTGCTGTCAGCTTTTCCACCAAATAGTGACCTAGTTAGCCATGATGGTCGTGTTTTGTGGCGAGTTGACCGCGAAGCCCATTCCCTCGCTCTATACGTGGTGAGTCCTGAAAAACCATCATTTGAGCATCTGCAGCAGCAAGCAGGTTGGGAAAATCAAGAGTCGTGGGCGATACGTGAATACGAACCGGTTTTGGGAAGTATTTCCGTCGGAAAGCGATTTCGTTTTAGGTTGGCAGCGAATCCTGTGAAATCAGTGCGCGACCCCCAGACGGGTAAGTCTAAAAGGCTTGCGCATGTAACTGCAGTTCAACAGCGAAATTGGTTGTTAGAACGCGCCGAAGCTATGGGTGTGCGATTTCTGCCAGCCGAGTTTTCACATGCAGATAGTCACGACGCCTCCAGTGATGACTTAGCTGTTTCCGTTACAGGTAGGGAAGTGATGAAGTTCCGTAGGAAAGGAGGAATGGTCACAATCGCTCGGGCACAGTTTGATGGAGCTATTGAGGTCGTTGATGCTGAGAAGTTCCGTCGTGTTTTGACTAACGGAATTGGCAAAGCAAAGGGATATGGGTGTGGATTGTTGACTATCGCTCCAATGACTTCTAGCAGTGACTAGTCATGGCCAATATTCCAGGAGCGCGTCCGTCGAAACCGATCGAACTGGCGAGGGCTGAAGACCGGATTTCTTTTCTCTATCTTGAGCACTGCACTATCGGTCGAGATTCTAATTCTCTCACTGCGACTGACGACCAGGGTGTCATGCATATACCCAGTGCTGCACTGGGAGTGCTTATGTTAGGCCCTGGTACACGGGTTACGCATCAGGCGATGGTGGTTATTGCAGATGCCGGTTCAACAATCGTCTGGGTGGGAGAAAACGGTGTGCGATATTACGCGCATGGTCGGCCGATAGGTCGGTCGACCCGGCTTCTGGAACAGCAGGCAAAGCTAGTGAGCAACCGAAAAACCCGACTAGCGGTTGCGCGTGAAATGTATGGGATGCGTTTTTCCGGTGAGGATGTGGAATCCCTAAATATGCAGCAATTACGGGGCCGAGAGGGTGCTCGGGTTCGTTCGGTTTATAGGGAATGGTCAAAGATAACCGGGGTTGAGTGGTCGCGTCGTGAATACCGCCCTGATGATTTCTCGGATGGCACGCCAATCAATCAGGCTCTTTCAGCAGCACATTCTTGCCTATACGGTGTTGTGCATGCCGTGATAGTTTCTCTGGGAATGAGTCCTGGCTTGGGGTTTGTGCATACGGGGCATGACCGCGCATTTGTTTATGACATTGCAGATCTGTATAAGGCAGACATAACGATTCCAGTTGCTTTTACTGTGATTTCGGAGCTTGGAACCGAGGTGGATACTCAAACACTTAGCACTACGGTTAGGCGACGTGTGCGTGATCGGATTCGTGAAGAAAAAGTAATTTCACGCTGTGTCCAGGATTTAAAGCTCTTAATGAAAGAGCCGCTTGAAAACGAGGAATTCGGCGAAGTTATCGAATTGTGGGATTACAGCCGCGGCACGATTAAAGGTGGTACAAACTACTCCTCCGGAGAACCGCCATGGTGACACTAGTTTTGACGAGCTGCCCTGCCGGGTTGCGGGGACATCTGACTCGGTGGCTTGAAGAAATTGCCCCAGGTGTATTTGTTGGGAAAGTTAACTCTCGTCTCCGTGACATCTTGTGGGGACTCGTCATCGAAATGGTCGGCAATGGTCGTGCCATTATGGTTTATCCGGATCGGAATGCCGAACAAGGGTATGCCTACAAGGTGCATCGCCACGATTGGGAGGTCGTTGATGTTGAGGGGCTGTCCCTGATTCGGCGTCCGTTCAAAAACAGGACTAAAGGTGAGGTCGGATTACAACCGGGGTGGTCAAATCCAGCCAAGCGGCGTCGCGCCCGACGTGCTCGTCGAGCTAAGTGATATAAAATTCTTCACTGGGAACCGAACTCTGCTGGTTAATAAGTGTTTTCCCCGCGCGAGCGGGGATGTTCCCGCACATCGAGCGCCTGGTTAGGCCCAAGACGGGTTTTCCCCGCGCGAGCGGGGATGTTCCTGACAATGACCTACGAACTATATGTGGCAGGCAGTTTTCCCCGCGCGAGCGGGGATGTTCCCGAGGACTCCGCATCCGCTGGGAAAACCACGCCGTTTTCCCCGCGCGAGCGGGGATGTTCCAGAAAAAGCCGGACGGCTACCAGTTCCATGATCAGTTTTCCCCGCGCGAGCGGGGATGTTCCTGTCGCCCTGGGCCTTACCGGTGATGTTGGTTGGTTTTCCCCGCGCGAGCGGGGATGTTCCCGGACAATTGGGCGGTGGTGCGGCTGGTGCGGAGTTTTCCCCGCGCGAGCGGGGATGTTCCCCGGCGCTGTCTCCACAGATAACGTCCTCAACCGTTTTCCCCGCGCGAGCGGGGATGTTCCCTGAAGCAACGCCCCACCTACAGCCCCCTAGCCGTTTTCCCCGCGCGAGCGGGGATGTTCCTAACTTGTTTCCGCGCCGTCCGCCCAGCCCTCGGTTTTCCCCGCGCGAGCGGGGATGTTCCGAACCGTCTTGATCTGCTTAGCACGCTGTTGGAGTTTTCCCCGCGCGAGCGGGGATGTTCCTTGCATTGTGCTTATGGCAATGGCGTTTCTTCAGTTTTCCCCGCGCGAGCGGGGATGTTCCGGAACACGCCGGTGCGGACGGTGGTTTCATACGGTTTTCCCCGCGCGAGCGGGGATGTTCCCTTCACCCTGGACGGGGAACCGCCGGACTCGACGTTTTCCCCGCGCGAGCGGGGATGTTCCCAGCCGTGTCGATGACCGAACCCAGACCAGGCTGTTTTCCCCGCGCGAGCGGGGATGTTCCCGACAACAGCACATCCGAGTAGATGGGGTTAACGTTTTCCCCGCGCGAGCGGGGATGTTCCTAACAGCGGCGTGATGCCTTTCACGAACCAAATGTTTTCCCCGCGCGAGCGGGGATGTTCCCATGATTTCAGCGCGTTGAACATTCATCAGGCGGTTTTCCCCGCGCGAGCGGGGATGTTCCCCAGCGACAAGAAAGAGACTATCAGTGGCCAGCGTTTTCCCCGCGCGAGCGGGGATGTTCCGCCGTTAGTGACCAAGTAATCCTCCGAAACCCCGTTTTCCCCGCGCGAGCGGGGATGTTCCCACGACGAATAGGAGAACACATGGACATTCTGAGTTTTCCCCGCGCGAGCGGGGATGTTCCTCGTCGCTTCCCACTGATGCGGTTGATCAACAGGTTTTCCCCGCGCGAGCGGGGATGTTCCCAACAGTGTCGTTGACCATCTGGTTCGGCAGGAGTTTTCCCCGCGCGAGCGGGGATGTTCCTCTCTGCAAACCGGGATACTGTGCCTAGTTCGTGTTTTCCCCGCGCGAGCGGGGATGTTCCGTACACCGGCGCGCTGGCGGAGATGCTCTTCAAGTTTTCCCCGCGCGAGCGGGGATGTTCCCCAAGTCGCCACGCAAAACGGCGAACAAACCCTGTTTTCCCCGCGCGAGCGGGGATGTTCCCGTCGATAGATTCTCTAAAAGTCGTAGACCCTAGTTTTCCCCGCGCGAGCGGGGATGTTCCCCCGCCCCGCCCCTGCGTATTTAAATTAGATTTGTTTTCCCCGCGCGAGCGGGGATGTTCCCTCCTGCACAACCGAACCGGCAGCACCGGAGATGTTTTCCCCGCGCGAGCGGGGATGTTCCCGGCTTCACCGTGCAGCGGCTGACTCCATCGATGTTTTCCCCGCGCGAGCGGGGATGTTCCGTGCAGACGGGAACCTAGACTTTTGTTGCGATTGTTTTCCCCGCGCGAGCGGGGATGTTCCGAAGATACGTTTATTGTTGCGGAGTCGCAGGCGGTTTTCCCCGCGCGAGCGGGGATGTTCCCAACGCACCCCACACCGACAACGGGGCGGCAGAGTTTTCCCCGCGCGAGCGGGGATGTTCCCGGCTGCTGTATGAGCGCGGCTGGGCAGACCCAGTTTTCCCCGCGCGAGCGGGGATGTTCCCCAAATCGGAACATCCCCAATGACCTAGGGGAAGTTTTCCCCGCGCGAGCGGGGATGTTCCGGGTACGGTGACCCAACCGGAAAATCACCGGGTGTTTTCCCCGCGCGAGCGGGGATGTTCCGGGCAATATCGTTCCCTTCGTTACCAACAGCCCGTTTTCCCCGCGCGAGCGGGGATGTTCCCCAACCAGCAACTACGTAGGCGACCAAGACACCGGTTTTCCCCGCGCGAGCGGGGATGTTCCCACTCCCGCGTCCGCATACATGATGTAGTCAGCGTTTTCCCCGCGCGAGCGGGGATGTTCCCTTCGAGATGGGTGGCGCGCGCGGCAACGGGCAGTTTTCCCCGCGCGAGCGGGGATGTTCCACGCTGGGTGTTGGTCGAAGGACTGGCAGATTATGTTTTCCCCGCGCGAGCGGGGATGTTCCCTACGCAACTGGCAAAATGCGCGCTACCGCGTGGTTTTCCCCGCGCGAGCGGGGATGTTCCCACCAGGGAACCGCGCTCAGTGATCTGCGCATCGTTTTCCCCGCGCGAGCGGGGATGTTCCCGAATGCCGCCACGACACTGCCCGCGTAGCCGGGTTTTCCCCGCGCGAGCGGGGATGTTCCTGGCTACACCTGTTGAAGTTGTCGGAACGGTCAGTTTTCCCCGCGCGAGCGGGGATGTTCCGCGGCGGCGGCGCGTGTCAAGGCAAAAGAAGCGGTTTTCCCCGCGCGAGCGGGGATGTTCCCACCTTGCCGGGTGCGGTGGATAAGGCGATGGAGTTTTCCCCGCGCGAGCGGGGATGTTCCTCAGAACCCCTTCGTTAGGTTTGGCTTTTCCTTGTTTTCCCCGCGCGAGCGGGGATGTTCCTCATGGGACGCACCAACATCTAAAAACCGGCGAGTTTTCCCCGCGCGAGCGGGGGTGTTCCGCCCGTCTGGGCTGCAGGAGTTGGCGTCGTATGGTTTTCCCCGCGCGAGCGGGGGTGTTCCGCCCGTCTGGGCTGCAGGAGTTGGCGTCGTATGGTTTTCCCCGCGCGAGCGGGGATGTTCCGTACCCAATCCCGCCAGGAACCCCGGACACCAGGTTTTCCCCGCGCGAGCGGGGATGTTCCGCTGTCGAGCGGCAACGACGCGCCAGGAATGGCGTTTTCCCCGCGCGAGCGGGGATGTTCCCGACAGCAGCACGTCCGAGTAGATGGGTTTAACGTTTTCCCCGCGCGAGCGGGGATGTTCCCAGCGCTGATTGACACTGACCCGGTGCAGGAGAGTTTTCCCCGCGCGAGCGGGGATGTTCCTGAGATACGGGGAACCATCAGCGATAGTGATTTGTTTTCCCCGCGCGAGCGGGGATGTTCCCGGGCCAATAAACGGCTCAATAACCGCGGCACCGTTTTCCCCGCGCGAGCGGGGATGTTCCCACACCGGACAGAATCACCGTGCGGTTGGAGTAGTTTTCCCCGCGCGAGCGGGGATGTTCCTCACCAATTGCGACATGTGCGACCCGAACGGCTGTTTTCCCCGCGCGAGCGGGGATGTTCCCCGCTACCGGGCTAACCCCAAGCGAACATGAAGGTTTTCCCCGCGCGAGCGGGGATGTTCCCACGTACGTGTCCCCAACCTGCTGTGTGCCGTAGTTTTCCCCGCGCGAGCGGGGATGTTCCACTGCTTAGATCGCCCTGTACTTCATCGGCCGCGTTTTCCCCGCGCGAGCGGGGATGTTCCTCAAGGAATTGCTAGCCGACATGGCAAGGATTGGTTTTCCCCGCGCGAGCGGGGATGTTCCGAAACGCTCACCCCACTCGGGAACGTCCGGGGCGTTTTCCCCGCGCGAGCGGGGGCAGTTCAAGTTTGATTATGAGGGGATATTATCCCCATAGAAACACTCAGGAGGGTAAACGCATGACAAGGTATTGGGATCACAGCGGCAGTATCTACAAAGACGACGGCCAGGAAGACTGGTGCGTTTACAATCCGTCTTTGCGTGATTGGGAGCGCACCCCGCGCGCTAAGGAAGCCTACGACAAGGCAGGCCAAGACTCGTTCGACCCCATCACCGAGCAGCAGGCACTCGCTGAGATCACCGAGCAGCAGGAACAGCATAACGAAAGGGTGAAGAGCAAAATCAAGGAACTGCGCGCGAGAATGAAATCGGTCGGTGCGCAGGCCAGGCAGACCACCGAACAGCCGTATCCAACCTTTACTGAGCAGTCCGCCGCATACCGTGAGGGCGCGCAGGCCTACAACGAGGGCAAATCTTGGCGCGATAACCCGCATGCCCCCGACTCAGGTCTAGCCGCCCCGTGGCGCATGGGCTTCAATACCCGCAAGCAGCAGGTAGCGGAGATCAGGGCACAGCGAGCCGCCGCTGCGAAAGAGGAAAACTAGGCCCTGGCCGCAAAAACGCTCAACCAAAGCTCTAAATTCCCCGCAAATTCCCGGTTCCAGCCCCGCGCAATCTGTTACACTTAGCAAAACGAAACTCAGGAGCTTGGTGTGCAATACTTTTTCACGGTCCATGGCCGCAGAGATATCAACGCGTATGACTCTGATGAGGAAATGCACGCTGCCTTTGAACGGATTGGACGCTTCAATCAGAAGCTCCAGGACGAAGGCCACTGGGTTATGTCCGGCGGGCTGGTACCGCCGGAGGATGCCATGACGGTGCTGCCGGATGGTTCACATAGCGATCTGCCGTACTACAACGCGATGACGTTCCCGTCAGCTTTTTGGATCGTCCAAGTCGCAGACGAGCAAGAGGCCATCAACCTAGCCCACGAAGCCGCGGAGGCGTGCGCGCAGGCAGTCGAAATGCGCGCCGTCGCCGATTAACTCACCGCAGCCCGTGCACCCGGCGCATGATGGTCAACATCGCTTGCGTCGGGATTCGTCGCATGAAGGGCACTGCAACGCTTGCCGACGACCCCCGCGCCACCAGGGCCAAGGGTCGCTCGGCGGCCACCTCGTGCATAACCACCTCAGCAATGTCAGAAGCGGGAATGCCACCTTCCTCATTGGCGTTCAACTTCGTCAGCATGCGGTGGACATCAGCAGCGTAAACGGAACCCTCATCGCCATACGTCGTCCGACGTGTGGAAATTCCCGTGTTGATGGCACCCGGCTCGACAACCGTCACCCCAATACCGAACTGCGCGACTTCACCCCGCAACGAAAGCCCAAAGCCGCGGATAGCGGCCTTAGTCGCCACATAGGAAGAACGATAGGACAGCGGTAACCCGCCGAGCATCGAACCAACCAGCACAATTCGGCCACGACCAGCCTCACGCATGCCGGGCAGCAGCTGCTGTAACAGCTCCACCTGCCCCAGAACATTGACCTGGAAGAGACGCTCAAGCGCCTCGCGGGGTAGCTCCTCGAAAGCGCCCGACTGGCTCTCACCGGCGTTGGCGACGACGACGTCGTAAGGCCCATGAGCGACCACAGCGGCGATATCGTCAGCGCTGGACATGTTGAGCGCCACCATCTGCACGCCCTCGGGGTGCGGCGCATCGGCGCCCCTGCGGGACGTGCCAACGACCTCGAAACCGGCCTTGACCAGTGTCTCCGCGCATGCCCAGCCGATGCCGGAGGAAGCGCCGGTCACTAACGCACGGCCACCACCTACACTCGGCAGCTTCGGTCCGCGGGTGAGATTCGCAAAAGCACCGGTCAGGCCACCAATCATCGAGCCTGCACCGCCTCAATGGTCATGCCGCCAGCGCGGAGACGGCGGGACAGGGCGTCGCCAAGCGCGACAGTAGGAGTGAGCACGCCGGTGGTGTCCGGCAGATCGTCGTGGACGAGCGCGAGGGCGGCGCTGGAAATCATAATCGCGGTGCCTGCGTACCCTGGGTCTTCCTCAAGGGACACCTTGGAACGCCAGTGAATGCCGGAGGTATCGACGGTGTAGGCCTCGATGGTGAAGCGGCCTTCGGCCTGTGCTTCAGCGCTCGGGCCCTCGCCCGGCTTCGGTAGTTTTTTATCAATGAGCTTGGCCGTCGGCCCAAATGCCATCGCCGCCAGCGCCAACCTGCAGACAGCCGCGAAAATATTTGCGCGCACGAAAGCCTTCGGACCGCGGCCGACATTGAGTAGCTCGCGGTAGCGGAAGGAATCACCGTAATCCGCCAGCATCGCCGAGCGCTGAACAATGCGGGTGTTGAAAGGCGACATGAAGAAGGGGGCTCGCCAGTGGCGGCGGAAGCGCGCCGGACGCAGGTCGACGCCGAACTTACCCTGGTCGGGTCCCGGCTCAGCCAGCGCGTACTGATCGGCGATGATGCGACGCAGCTTGGGATCCTTCTTGGCCTGTTCAAGCTGAACGCGGACCGAATCGATAGTGCCGCCGGAGACACCACCCTTGACATGCTTGAACAGCAGGGTTGTCTCACCGAGCTTGGTGTGGGCCGCCTCGTGGAGCTCACGGACAGCGACATCGGAGGGAATTGAGTCGAAGCCGCAGGAGTGAATAATCTTCGCTCCGGTCTGCTGCGCTACCTCGTGGTTGTTTGCAATGGAGTCGTGGACGAACAGCACTTCGCCACACAGGTCGACGTAGTGAGTACCGACCTTGGCACACTCGGCCACCAGGGTGCGACCGTACTTCGCGTACGGCCCCACAACGGTCAACACCACCTTCGTGCTGGCTGCAAGCTGAGCCACCGCCTGTTGGTCGGCGGCATCCGCAACAATGACCGGCCAGTCCGATACGCCTGCATTCTCCGCGACGTCGGCAAGCTTCTGGGCGTTCCTGCCTGCGAGCGCCACCTTCGTCTGACCGGCGTGTTTAGCCAGATAGTCCACAATCAAGCGGCCTACGAAACCCGTGGCGCCGTAGACGACGATGTCGTACTCGCGGTCGTGATTGCGACCCTGTGGCTGTGCGGAAAAAGTAGTCATGCCTACGAAACTAATAAAACGAACGCGATACCGCGCGCGAATTAAAAAGGTTTTTCTAGATCCGTGTATTCAGCGATGGGTTTGGCGGGAGGGCTAACGTAGGACAAGTGACTAGCGCTAACGAAAACCCCGAACAGATCGAAGGACTACGGCCAGAAGATCCCGGATTCCGCCGCGCGCTTATCGCTGTGCTCTTCGCCGGCCTGGCATCGTTCCAAGCGCTCTACGCAACGCAGGCGCTGCTGCCCACGCTTTCCGACGAGCTATCGGTCGACCCCGCCACCGCCGCGCTGACGGTATCCGCCACCACCGGCGGCTTGGCCTGTGCGATTATCCCGGTGTCCATTTTGTCGGAACGCTTTGGACGCAGACGCGTGATCGTCATCAGCGCATTTGTGGCAACGCTACTGGGGCTCGTGGTGTCAATCGCGCCGGGCATCGGTTCGATGATTGCTCTGCGCCTGCTGCAGGGCATTGTCATTGCCGGTGTTCCCGCAGTGGCCATGGCCTATGTCAGTGAGGAAGTCCACGCCGACCATGTCAGTCGCGTGATGGGGCTGTATATCTCGGGCACGACAGTCGGTGGCCTGCTCGGCCGTATCATTCCGTCCATTGTGTTGGAGTTCGCCTCTTGGCGGATGGCGATTGCGGTCTCGGCGACGGTGGCGTTCATCTTCGCCGTTCTGACCTGGTACTTCCTGCCTCAACAGCGTCGGTTTACGCCGAAACAGCTGTCGTTTGCAGGGGAGGGGCAGGCCATTGCCCGTCACGTGCGTGACCCGCGTATTCTCGCGCTGTGCGCCCTGGCGTTCCTGTTTATGGGGTCATTTGTCTCCCTGTACAACTACCTGGGCTTCCGACTGGGCGATAAGTTCGGACTCTCCCCGGCACTGGCAGGGTTCGTATTTATTCTCTACCTGTCGGGCACGTGGTCGTCGGCACGCGCGGGTGTGTGGGCGAAGACGGTGAGCCGCCGTCGCCTCATCGCCATTGCGACTCTGGCCGCGTGCGTGGGCCTGGGGCTGGCGCTGCTGCCGTGGCTGCCCGCGCTAATTGTGGGCGTGCTAGTTTTCACGGCCTCGTTCTTCGTGGCGCACTCACTGTCCTCGTCCGGCGTGGGGCTGGTGGCTCAGCGCGACCGCGCCGAGGCATCATCGATGTACCTGTTCAGCTACTACGCGGGTTCGTCCATTGTCGGTTGGGTCTCCGGCATGGTGTTCAGCCGCTTTGAGTGGGCAGGGCTGATTCCGTGGCTGGTGGCGCTGTCCTTCGTCGCGGGCGCGTGTGCTGTGGCGGGGCTGAAGCCGCGGCGATAGGTGGCGAAACCGGCAGCAAGGCGCATTTAGGCACCGCGTAAAGAACCCTTAATGTAAAAAACAGTGATTTTTTACATTAAGGGTTAGTTTTTAGGGCACTATATGTAAAAAGCATCATGTAAAGAACACCGGGGAAAGAAGAGAGCTCGCCGTGAAGCACTATCCGCTTAAGAGGATCTTCCACATGTCCGCACATGATGCGGAACAGACAGTGGAAGGCGAATACCAGTCACGCAAAGACTCCCCGTCGACGATTCAGTGGCACTTTCCGCTGGGGCAGTGGCCGCTCTTTTGCTGCATTACAAGCGATCTCGCGGCCAAGATTGAAAAGATTCTGTCTCTAGAGCTACAGATCTCACAGTTGTGGAATCGCCTGCCGGGTGCAGCGCGGACTCACTATCTTTTCAATCTGCTCCTGGCCGAGGTGGTAGCCACCAATGAAATTGAGGGGATCCACTCCACACGGCGAGAAGTCGCGGAGGCGTTGGACAACACTTCGGGAACCCAGTACAAGCGCTTCCATGAATTCAGTCAGCTCTATTTCCGGTTGGCCAACGATGAGCGGATTGAGTTTCCGACAACGCTCACAGAAATCCGTCAGCAGTACGATAAACTTCTCGGCGATGAAATTGCCGCCGAAGATGAGTTAGACGGTGAACTCTTCAGGGCAGCAACGGTCACGATTACCGATGGGCAACAACAGGTTCATCGAGGTGTTGAAAGCGAAGCTGCCATTCACCAACTCCTCAATGAGTTCCTGGCAACGGTGAATTCCGCAGAGGACAATCGGCTGATTCGAATCTTGGCAAGCCATTTCATGTTCGAATTCGTTCACCCGTTTTATGACGGCAACGGCCGGATGGGACGTTTTCTACTGTCCGTGGCTTTGCGGGAGGCACTCTCGACCGCCACAGCGCTGACTATTTCCCGCCAACTCGCTGAGGATAAAGCGAAGTATTACAAGGCTTTTACCACTACGGAAGACCCAATGAACCGGGGAGAAGTCACTTTCTTCGTCGAGGCGATGGCTGATGTCATTCTGAATGCACAGCAGTATTTGCTGGAAGAGCTGCAGATGAAGTCTTACCAGTGCGAAAGGCTTGAACAGCGGATAGCTGAGCTATCTAACTCGCCCGAGCGGGTGCTGCCTGTGTCGCTTACAGGAAACGAGATTGGCACGCTATACGTCCTGGCACAGGTTCGGTTGTTCGGGCCCGAATATGGAATCAAGCTCGAACACGTCGCTGACACCGTCGGCAAGGAAAAGCGGACAGCGCGAAAGTATCTCGCCGAGTTAGAGGCGGCAGGATTGGCAATGCCCACGAGCCGCCGCCCGCTGCGATTCCAGCTGGCACCGGCGGGAGTAGATCTCTTAGGCCTTGAACCCGCCGACCATGAATCTGCTTCCAGAACCTACTTCTGACCCACAATCAGCTCAGTGCCATCGGCTGACAGCGGAGCCTGGCCAGCGGGCTTACGCGAGGGGCCAGAAACAACCTGACCAGTAGCAATATCAAAGTGGGAGTTGTGGTTCGGGCAAATCATCACACCATTGCTGACCTCAGTGATGCGACCATTCTGGTGCGGGCACGAACTGGAGAAAGCGGCGAACTTGCCCTCCTCCGGCTGCGTGACGACGTAATTGCCGATAACCACACCGCCGCCAACCGGAATGTCGGCAGCGTCAACCTTCTCCACCGCAGACTTTGGTGCACAAGCGGCTACGAGTGCGCCAGCTGCAGTGGCGGCAGTTCCCAGGAGGAAACGACGACGGGAGCACGGGGAGACATCAGAACTCATGGCACTGAGATTACCTTCATTTGATTACCTTTATTTCTTATACGAGCGTTCACCGAAGATAGCGCGTCCCACACGCACGGTGGTCGCTCCCTCGGCGATGGCTTCGCGGTAGTCGCCGGACATCCCCATTGACAGTTCGTCGAGGCTGACACCCTCCGGCAAATCCCCGAGCAGACTGTCGCGCAGCTGGCGCAGCTCCGCGAATGCCTTGCGGACATTCGGGTCATTCTGGGCCGCGATGGTCATAAACCCGCGCAGGCGCAGGTTCGGGTACTCGCCATCGGGGCCGAACATGCGGACAAACTCCGCTGCGTGGCTCGGCGCCAGGCCCGACTTCTGCGGCTCGCGGGAGACATTGACCTGAATCAACACATCGAGCGTGCGATCGGCATCAGCCAAGCGGCGCTGCAGCGCTCCGGCCACCTTCGGTCGGTCCAGCGCCTGAAACTCATCAGCACAGCTGACCAAGTGGCCGGCCTTATTCGTCTGCAGTGGACCGATGATGGCCATATGTGGTGCTTTCTCGCCGAAGGCCTCCCGGAATACCTCCGCCTTGGCCACCGCTTCCTGGACGCGGTTTTCCGCCAGGCCAGCGCAGCCGGCTGCCGCGAGCTCCGGCCAGGATTCCACCAGGGCGTCGACAGGCACAGTCTTGCTGACGGGCAGCAGACGGACCTCGGAGGGCTGACGCCCGGCTCGTCGGCAAGCGTCGTCGATCTCGGAGCGAACCTTGCGATAGTTTTCCACGAACATACCTCCCACTCTAAGGCCTGAGTAGGAAGAACAGTGCGGTAGTGTCGAATCATGCTCATGGACAGACTCTCGACGCTTTCCGTCATGCAGAGACGGATCTTGGCAATTGTATTTGGGCTGGTGTCGCTGGTCGTTGTCATCGACTTCATCTATCTTGCGGCAACTGCCTACATGATGGACCTCGAGGTCTTCCAAGACGCCGGCTGGGCGCTACGACGAGACCAGGATCTCTACTCACCAGAGTTTCCCACCAGATCGGGTTTCCGCTTCATCTACCCACCCTTTGCAGCGCTGCTGTTTTACCCGCTGACCTGGGCGGGGCCGGTCACCCTGCAAATCATCTGGACGTTCGCCACGCTGGCGGCGGTGTGGGCGATGCTGTGGATGGTCTTCACTCGTCTCGGCTCTGAGCGTCCGAAGCTGATGGCTACCTGCCTGCTCGGGGTGGTGATGCTGCTCGACCCGCTGCGCGCCAACGTGCTCTTCGGGCAGATCAACGTCTTCCTCGCGCTGCTGGTGGTCTCCGATGTGCTGGGCTTTTTGCCCAAGAAGCTGCGTGGATTGGGCGTGGGTATCGCGGCGGGTATCAAGATCACCCCCGCGGCATATGCGCTGGTGTTCCTCATGCGCCGTGACTTTGCGGCCGTGGCCAAGAGCTTCTGCTGGTTCCTGGTGACCGTCGCCATTGGTTTCGCCGTGCGCTTTAAAGAGTCCATCTACTTCTGGACCGATGAGTTCTTCGCCGGCAACCGCGGTGGCGCCCCGGCTTACGAGGCCAACCAGGCGTTCAGTGGTCTGCTCGCCCGTGCCGGGGTGGAGGGCACTGCGCTCGATATTGGCATCTACGGTTTCTTCCTCTTTGGTGCCATCGCCGCTGCTTTCGTGGCGTGGATCTACCACCGCAATGGCTATGAGGTCGCAGCCCTCGGTTTCGTCGCGCTGGCGGTCAGCTTTGCTGGACCGTACGCGGTCAGCCACCACTGGTCGATTGTCATGGTCTTTGTGCCGCTGGTGCTCTTCGTCCGCGAGATCGGGAACATCGTTGTCGGCACCTTGTTCATGATCGCCCACTGGTGGGCGCCGTACAAGGTCTTCGTGGGCAACGACTTCGGTCACGCCGCGGGCGTGGGGCAGTGGTTCTACGGCAACATGCAGGGAATCATGGGCGGCGTGCTCTTCTTCACCTGCCTGGGCTACGCAATCTACCTCTGGTACAAACCCAGTCGCGTGCGGGCGCAGGCAGTTGCTTAACGACGAGCCTGCTTAACGACGGCGCTTCGTTCTCGCAGTAGCCTGCTCCTCCCACGGGTTCTCCGGCCACGGGTGCTTGGGGTAACGGCCCCGCATCTCGGAGCGAACCTGTGCGTAGGCGCCATTCCAGAAACTTTCCAAGTCTCCAGTGACCGCGAGTGGTCGCTGAGCCGGTGACAGTAAGTGCATTGTCACCGGCTTTTCCAATACCTGCGGGGTCTCCGCCAGGCCAAAGCACTCCTGCAACTTCACAGCCAGGACAATCTGCGCCTCTTCGTCGGTGGGGTCCTCCGGGTACTCCAGGCGAATCTTAGAACCGGATGGGACCTCCAGGCGTTCGGGCACCAACCGGTCGAAGTCCGTAGCCTCCGGCCAGGGCAGCAGGCGGCGGAGGTGCTCGGCATCCAAAGTCGGAGGGGTCGGGCGGTCCAGCTCGCCAGCGAAGAGGAGCTCGGCCTGGGCCGCAAGCCCTGCGGGGGAGACATCCGGCCATGGGGCACCGCGATGAGTGTGGAGAAAGGCCATGCGGCGGCGGAGCTGTTCGGTGTCGCGGTCGAGGTTGGGGGCGGCGTCGGCAAGCGTGTTGGCAAGCCAGGTGGAGTTGGCGGCAATGCACTGCTCGGGCGTCGGGGAGACCTGGCGGGATGACAGTTCGATGGCGCCGAGCAGGTCGCGCTCGCGGGCGCGAACACGGCCCTGTTCGACGCGCGCCGTGGTCTCCGTGCGGGCGAGGTGGCCGGCGGCGAGCATGGCGATTTCCAGGTCAATCGCCTCGCCGTCGCGAATCAGCGCGCGCCCATGGGAGAGCCGCGAGATGTCGGCGGCCGCGATCCATTCGTGGCCGCGCAGGTCAGAACCACGGGTGAGTTCCGCAGCGGTGCCGCCGGTAAAGAGGTATTCGTCGGAGTTCGCACTGCGGCGTCGCCCGATGAAATCCGGCCAGGCCAGGGCCGTGACCAGCGCGGGGATGTCCGAGGGCAGCAGGTTGGCGGGGGCCTCAGTATCCAGCTCAATGCGGCGCACCTGCTTGGCCAAGCCGCGGGCGTCGGTGAGTTTCTCCACCGCGCGTGCGACCGCGTCCGCGTGCTGCGGCATCATGGCCGTGGCGGTCAGCAGCGCGCGTCCCATGCGCGGATGCACCGGCAGGGTAGCCAGGGTGCGGCCGAGTTCCGTGATGTCACCGGCCTCATCAACAGCGCCCAGGCCAGCCAGAATGCGGTTTGCGACCTCCGCGTGGTGGGGTGGTGGGGCGTCGAGAAGCTTCAGTCCCTGCATCCCAGGCGTGCCCCACGCGGCGGCGTCGAGGAGTGCCTGTGTCAGGTCGGCGACCTCGATTTCCGGCGCGGGCCAGGCTGGGAGGGACGCGAACTCCGACTGGGAGACACAACGCACCACGATGCCCGGGCCCTCACGTCCCGCTCGGCCAGCGCGCTGGTTCGCGGAGGACTGCGCACACGAGCTGGTGACCAGGCCGGAGAAGCCACGCGCAATGTCGAGTCGCGGTCCGCGCGCGAGGCAGGCGTCGACAACGGCGCGCACGCCCGGCACAGTCACGGATGATTCCGCAATCGCGGTGGACACAATTACGCGTCTACCATCCGCTTGCCGACGAAACACGCGGTCCTGCTCCTCGGAGCTCTGCTGGCCGTGCAGCGTCAGCACCGCCACCTCCGAGGAATCCGCGATATAACCCGCGCAGCGTTCCACCTCGCGGACGCCGGGGAGGAAAACCAGCACATTACCGGCGGCTTCTTCCGCGATTGTGCTGGCCTGTGCAGCAACGTGCTGTAGGAAGTCGTCGGTCACACCGCGTGCATCCAGCCGCTGCGGAAAGGGCGCGTAGCGGATGTCCAACGGGTGGATTGCCGCCTCCGCAGCCACGATGGGAGCCGGGGCAGAGCCACCGAGCAGGGTCGCGAACTTCGGCGCGTCCACCGTTGCCGACATAGCGACAAGGCGCAGGTCATCGCGGATATCCCGCAAGTCGCGCACCATCGCCAGCACTAAATCGGTATCCAAGCCGCGCTCGTGCACCTCGTCGATGAGCACCGCGCTGGCATCCACGTCGCCGTCGCGCAGCAGTCGACGCAGCAGCACACCGGGAGTGACAAACTCCACGCGGGTGGCGCGGGAAACTTTTGTGTCGCCACGCACCGAGTAACCAACTTCCCCACCGAGCTTCGTGCCCGACAGCTGTGCCAACCGCCGCGCTGCCGAGCGCACCGCCACACGCCGGGGAGCCGTGACCACAATGCGGCCGCCCAGGGTGTTGGCTACTGCCGGCGGAACCAAAGTGGTCTTGCCGGTGCCCGGTGGGGCTTGGACTACTACGTCGTGGTCGCGCACGGCGTCGGCAAGCGAGGCGAGCTGCGACGCGAACGGCAGGCCTGCAGAAATGTTCTGCAAATTGAACTGGAAATCGGTGCTCATAGAACTGGTAGTAACTCCGGACAGGCGGGTAAAGTGCCCGCATATGCAGGACTTATCTCGTTTTGGTTGGCTTTCAGTGGGGGCGGCGGTCGTCACCATCGCGCTGAAGTTTTGGGGCTACACTCTAACCGGATCGGTGGGCCTGCTTTCCGACGCGACGGAGTCGATTGTCAATCTGGTTGCGGCAGTTGTCGCAATTATCGTGCTCAAGGTTATCGCGCGGCCCGCGGACCGCGATCATGAGTTCGGCCATTCCAAGGCAGAGTACTTCTCGGCCGGGCTGGAAGGTGCCATGATCTTCGTGGCGGCGGCGGCCATTATTTATGTCTCCATCGAGCGGTTGGTGAACCCGCAGCCGATTGAGCAGATTGGCCTGGGCCTCGTCGTGACCGTAATTGCCTCGGTGATCAATGGTGCGGTGGCGCTGGTTCTGCTTAAGGCCGGGCGCCACCACAACTCCCTGGCGCTGACCGCCGACGGTAAGCATCTGATGACCGACGTGTGGACCTCCGCCGGCGTTCTGGCGGGTGTGGCTCTGGTGTGGGCTACCGGCCTGTGGTGGCTCGACCCGATTATCGCGCTGGCCGTGGCCGTAAACATCCTGGTCACCGGCTACAAGCTGCTGCGCGATTCCGGTAACGGCCTGATGGACAAGGCCATGGAGGGCGACGACCGCGTGGCGGTGGATGAGATTTTGGCCTCGCACCGTGACCGGAGTCGTGGCATCGACGTCCACGAAATCCGCACTCGCGAGTCGGGGTATCAGAAGTTCATTGAGTTTCATGTGCTGGTGCCGGGCGCGTGGAGCGTGGAGCGCGGTCACGATGTGCTTACCGCGATGGAAGATGAGCTGCGGGAGCGTTTCCCAGGTGTGCATATCTCCTCGCATCTGGAGCCAATTGAGGACGAACGCGCCTATGGGGATGTGCAGTTGTAACGCGTGTGAGGCAAATTCCACGAAAGCGCTGAAAGTGATGAGCCTTACACTTTAAGATTGTGTATACAAAATCATGCACTGTTTAAGTCCACTCGAAGGAACTGCATAAATGACCTCCGAAGCCTCAACCACTTCCACTGGGGATAGCCGTTTTTCCGCGAAGAGCCCGAAGTTGCCGGAGCCGTGCCCTCGGCAGGACATCATTATTCCGGCTAATGACCGCGTCCTGCTGCGCGGAACCATGTTCCGCCCGAAGGAGAACCCAGAGAACATTCCCAACGGCATCATCACCGTTCACTCCGGTACCGGTGTGCCGCAGGGTTTCTACCACCGTTTCGCTGAGACCGTGGCAGAAAAGGGCTACGGCGTTATCACCTATGACTACCGCGGAATTGGCCAGTCCGCTCTGAAGACTGACCAGAACAATGAAGACATCCGGATGTCGGACTGGATCACCAAGGATATTCCGGGTGTGATTGAGTGGGCCAAGGAGACCTACCCGGACGTGCCGCACTTCGCTGTCGGCCACGCGGTTGGTGGTCACGGCATCGTCTACGCCGGCTCCGAGGGCACCTATGACGCAGCGGCGTTGGTCAACTGCCGCGGTATGCGTATTTCCAAGGTGCCGTCAGTGGCGGGCAAGGTCCGCGCATTCTTCATCTTCAATATTCTCGGCCCGATTAGCGGTTTCATTACCGGCCATATTCCGGCGTCGGCGTGGCGTCTGGCTGTTGAGCCGCCGAACGGTGTCATGCGTCAGTGGGCTCGCTGGGCTCGCAAGGAAGGCTACTTCTTCGACGACTCCGAGTTCGACTTCGCTAACCGCTTCTCCAAGGCTCCGCAGCCGTTCCTGTCCATCCGCGTTCCGGATGATTACTGGACTGAGGAGTCCTCGGCAGACCTGATCACCAATGTGATGAGCTCTGCTGAAAAGATTGAAAAGCGCCAGGCTCAGCCGGCTGGCGGCAAGGGCGTGGGCTACGGTGGTTACTTCCGCTCCGGTCACGAGAAGGAGTGGGACGAGCTGCTGGCCTGGTTCCAGGCCAACAAGGGCTAAGTAGGAGGTTTTATGGCGATTTCCCAGGTAGAAACGCCTTTCGGCGTGCTTGGAATCGCCACCTCCGCTCGCGGGGTCGTCGAAGTCAATCTCTTAGGCCCCGTGCTTGACGACGACCCCAGCGCCGCCGACCCCGAAGCGCAAGCGGTGGCGGAACAGGCAGCGCAGCAGTTCCGCGAGTACTTTGCCGGGCAGCGCCGCGAGTTTGCGCTGCCGCTGGACTGCGACATATTCACCCAGGATTCTTTCCGCGCTCGTGCGCTGACCGCACTGCGCGACGTGCCGTATGGCCAGGTTGTGACCTACGGTGAGCTCGCTGAAATGGCCGGATCACCCCGTGCCGCCAGAGCTGCTGGCTCGGCCTGTGCCACCAATCCGCTGGGCATTCTGATTCCCTGTCACCGCGTGGTGCCCGCCAGTGGGGGAGCGGGGTCTTTCGGATCCTATGCCGGCGGCCGCGAAATGAAGCGCTGGCTGCTCGAACTCGAAGGTTGGCAAACAGTTATTCTTTAATGCATGACTTCGCATTCTCCGCGCGACCAGTTCGCCACCGAATTTGAGAACATCATCCGCAACCGCCGTGCCACGCGCGTCTACGCTGACGAACCGCTTGACGACGCTGACGTGCGCCGCCTCCTGGAGCTATCTCTGGAAGCTCCCAGCGCCTTTAACATTCAGTCTCGGGCTATCGTGCGCATCGAGGACCCTGAGGTGCGCCAGCAGGTAGTGGAAGCTGCCGGTGGTCAGAAGCAGGTTGCCAATGCGCCGCTGCTGCTCGCCTTCATTGGTGAGCCGACCGGCTGGAAGCGCGGTATTCCACGCCTGGTTGAGGCCAACAAGGCGACTGGCCTGTGGGACGAAGTTGCCGCTGCCGAGCGGGAAGCCTCGATGACCTCCTTCCATAAGGTCCGCGAGGAAAAGGGTCTCTCCCGCGAGTTCGCAATCCGCGACGCCATGATTGCCGCTTCTTTCGCTATGGTCACTGCCAGCGCCTTTGGTTGGGCTAGCTCCCCGATGACGGGCTTTAGTGAGCAGAAGGTCAAGGAAGCTATCGGTGCCGGTGACACCGATGTGGCGGTAGCGCTGTTGCTGGCCATCGGTGTCCCGGGTGAGTTCCCGGCTCACCCGGGCCGTTTCGAGTTCGAGCAGCGCGCCTACACCGACCGCTACGAGGCGTAGCAGCCCTAGCCCTACAGCGCGAGCGCTACCTCAACGGCCTGGCGGATGGCACGCTTTGCGTCCAGCTCAGCGGCCACGTCCGCGCCGCCGATGATGGTGACATTGGAGTTATCGCCGGTGACGCTCTCGCGATCCTTGCCGCCCAGGCAGTCCAGATTGGATACCTGACCAGTACAGACAATCACGTTGTCAACCGCGATGACCTGTTGCTTTTCATCGATGGTGATGTGCAGGCCCTCGTCATCGATACGGTTGTAGGTGACGCCGGTGTACTGCTTGACACCGGCCTTCTTGATCTCCGCACGGTGAACCCAACCAGTGGTCTTGCCCAGGCCCTTACCGATGCGGGAGGTCTTGCGCTGCAGCAGGTGCACCTCGCGCTCAACCTCAAACTCCTCAGCCGCGCCAGAGACCGTGCCCGGCTTGGTCAGACCCGCGCGGAACTCCGCAGGGTCACCGACGCCCCAGGCGTCCTTCCAGGCTTCGATGGTCTGGTTCGGCTTGCGAGTGAGGTATTCACACACGTCCACACCGATACCGCCAGCACCGATGACGGCCACCTTGTTGCCGGCCTGCTTCGCACCCGAGAGCAGCTCGTCGTAACGAATGACCTTCTCGTGGTCGATACCGTCAATGCCCGGGATACGCGGGGTGACACCCGTGGCCACAATCACGTGGTCAAACTTGGTCTTGAGCTCGTCGACGTCGGCACGCGTGTTCAGGTGAACCGGAACTTCGAGGACCTCCAGGCGACGGGAGAAGTACTTCAGCGTCTCGCCATAGTCCTCCTTGCCCGGAATCTTTGCGGCGAGGTTGAACTGGCCACCAATCTGGTCGGCGGCCTCGAAAATCTCTGGGTGGTGACCGCGCTGAGCTGCGGCTTCCGCGAAAGCGAGTCCAGCCACACCAGCGCCGATGACGGCGATGCGCTTGGCCTTGTCCTTCGCAACCGGCACGGATACCAACTCGGTTTCGTAAGCAGCCTTCGGGTTGACCAAACAGGTGGAGCGCTTGGCCGCGAAGGTGTGGTCCAAGCAGGCCTGGTTACAGGCGATACAGGTGTTAATCTGGTCAGCTCGACCATCGCCCGCCTTGATGGCGAAGTCCGGGTCAGCCAGCAGTGGGCGGGCCATGGAAATCAAGTCCGCATTGCCGTCAGCGAGGATCTTCTCCGCAACCTCGGGGCGGTTGATTCGGTTGGAGGCTGCCACCGGGACGTCGACAAGCGAACGGAGACGACCCGTCAGATCCGTGAATGCGGCGCGCGGCACGGACGTGACGATGGTGGGGACGCGTGCTTCGTGCCAGCCGATACCGGTGTTGAAGACATCGACGCCAGCCTCGACCAGACGCTGCGCGAGTTCAGTGGTCTCGGACCAGGTCTGGCCGTCTTCCACCAGGTCAAGCAGCGAAATGCGGTACTGCAGTAGGAAGTCCTCGCCCACCTCGGCGCGAATGCGGCGGACAATTTCGATGGGCAGGCGCATGCGAGCCTCGGCGCTGCCACCCCAGTTGTCCGAGCGGTGGTTGGTGCGCTCGGCCAGGAACTGGTTGAGCAGGTAACCCTCGGAACCCATAACCTCGATGCCGTCGTAACCGGCGCGCTTTGCGAGCTTCGCGGCGCGGACATAAGCGCCGATAGTGCGTGAGACATCAAAGCCGGTGAGGCGGTGAGCCTTAAACGGGCTAATCGGCGACTGACCGGTATTGGCGGAGCGAGCCAGCGGGCTGTAGCTGTAACGACCGGCGTGCAGCACCTGCAGCACGATGTGGCTGCCGTGGGAGTGCACGAGGTCAGTAACGCGGCGGTGATTGTCCGCCATGCGCTTCGACGCCATCATCGAACCGGCCGGAGTCAGCCAACCCTCGATGTTGGGAGCATAACCGCCGGTGACGATGAGCCCCACGCCACCTTCGGCGCGCCGACCCAGGTAGGCAGCCAGCTTGGGGATATCACGGGTGCGATCTTCCAGGCCGGAGTGCATTGAGCCCATGATGATGCGATTGCGCAGAGTTAGAGGACCGACGTCGAGAGGGGAGAGAAGATGTGGGAAGTGAGGCTGGTCAGACATGCAACCAGTATCGCGGTTTTAGCGGCTGTGTATGAGGTGAATCGGAAAAATTCCGGCACAGTTTTATATACGTTTCACGTGGAACATCAGGTGTAAAGCACGCGCAGTCTTCGGCGCAGGAGGGTGTCGTATGACTACAGTCGGGAATATTAGTAGACGCATGTAGCAAGGAGTTGAGCCCCCATGACCTCTGAAACTTCAACTAATGGCAAGAAAGTAGCTGTAGTTACCGGTGCTTCTTCCGGTATTGGTGCAGCCACTGCCAAGCAGTTCGCAGCTGAAGGTTTCCGCGTTGTGCTGGGAGCCCGCCGCGAGGACAAGCTGGAGGCTGTCGCGGAGGAGATTCGCGCTGCCGGTGGTGAAGCGACGGTCTACAAGGTTGACGTCACCTCTGACGCCGATGTGGCGGCGCTGGCTAAGGCCGAACCGCGCGTCGACGTGCTGGTTAACAACGCCGGTGGCGCCTGGGGCATGGAATCGGTTGAAGGCGCTGTCGAGGAAAAGTGGCGCTGGATGTACGAGGTCAACGTGCTGGGCACCCTGCGCGTCACCCGCGCGCTGCTGCCCGCATTGAAGTCCACTAGCGGCATTGTGCTCACCGTCGGCTCGATTGCCGGCCGTCAGGTCTACACCGGCGGCGCCGGTTACAACGCAGCCAAGCACGCTGAGCGCGCGCTGGTGGAAGTCCTGCGTCAAGAGGTTGCTGCCGATGGCGTGCGCGTCACCGAAATCGATCCGGGGCGCGTCCACACCGACTTCTCACTCGTGCGTTTCGACGGCGACGAGACCAAGGCCGCAGCGGTCTACGATGGCGTTGAGTCGCTGACCGCCGATGATGTTGCCGACATCATTGTGTTCGCGGCCACCCGTCCGAAGCGCGTCAACATTGACTTCCTGCAGGTGACCCCCATCGACCAGGTGGGCGGCGCGAAGCCGAAGAAGTAAACCGACTACATAGAGGAGCCGTACATGAGCATCGATATTGCCGCTGACACCAAGATTGCCCTGGTCACGGGTGCAAGCCGTGGTATTGGCCTGGCGGTCGCCAAGGATCTCTCCCGTGACCACCATGTCATTGTGGGCGCTACCAGTGCTGAGTCTGCCGAGAAGGTGGCGTCGCAGTTGCCGTCGGCAAGCGTATTCGTTGCTGATCTGGGTGATACCGACGCCGTAAACGCGGAAGTGGCAAAGCTGTTGGAGGCGCTCGGTGGGCGCGGGCTGGATGTGCTCGTGCACTCGGCGGGCGTGTACGTCGATGGGGACGTGGCGGAGGTTTCGCGTGCGGACTGGTCGCGAATTATGGACATCAACGTCGTCGCCGTCGCCGACCTGACACGCCAGCTGCTGCCAGCGCTGCGCAAGGCGGAGGGCACGCTGGTAACCATCAACTCGGGCTCGGGATTCCGCGCTTCAGCTGGTACTTCACCGTATGCAGCGTCGAAGTTCGCGCTGCGGGCCTTCACCGATGCGCTGCGCGAGGAAGAGCGTGGCGCGGTACGAGTCAGCTCCGTGCACCCTGGGCGCGTCGATACCGATATGCAGGTTCAGCTGCAGTCGAATTGGCACCGCGATGATGCGGATTGGCGTTACGACGGAACGAAGTTCATGCGGCCTGAATCGATCGCAGCCGCAGTACGTCTGGCCGTTGATACCGGAGCGGATGCCAACGTGGATGAAATCCAGGTGCGCCCGCGCGGATAGCCGTGTAAAAGGTAGCGAAGATAAGCAAAAAGTGTGCCCACCAGGCGGATAGCCGGTGGGCACACTTTCGTGTGCAGGCTTCTTACTGAGCGTCCAGGTTCAGGCGCTCGTGCATTGCTTTGACCTCGCGCGGGACAACCTTGCCGATGGCGTTGCGCGGCAGGGAGTCGACGAAGAAGACGCGGTCCGGAGTGGAGTGCTCGGCCAGAGTTTCGCGGACGTACTCGCGCAGCATGTCCTCGGTGAGGTTCTTGCCGGCCTCATTGTCCTCGCGGACAACGTAGAGGAACAGGTCAGCGAAAATCTCGTCGTTTTCGTTGCTGCCGTGGCAGAAGACATCGGCGATGCCCGGCACCGGGCCCAGAATTTCTTCGACCTCGCGTGGGAAGACGTTCTCGCCGCCCTTGATCACCATGTCGTCGGAGCGACCACAGATGTACAGGTAGCCGTCCTGGTCGATACGGCCGAGGTCACCAATCTGGAACAGGCCATCGACGGTGGTGAACTTGTCCTTCTTGTTCAGGTAACCGATGAAGGAGAGCTCCTGAGCGGTGTGGATCATGCCAACCTCACCCGGCTCGACTTCCTTGCCGTCGTCACCCAGGATGCGAACCTTGGCGCCAATTGCCGGGCGACCTGCGGAGTCCGGGCGGGCTGCGAGGTCCGCGCCGGATGCGATGGAGCACAGGCCGGCCTCGGTGGAGCCGTAGAAGTTACAGATAACCGGACCGAAGCGGTGAGTCAGCGCGGAGACGAGCCAGCCCGGGATGGCGTTACCAGAGGAGACAATGAAGCGGAACGGGCCAATCTTGCGGTTCGGCTCCTCATCCAGAACATCCTTGATCTGGCGCAGGAAGAAGGCCGCGGAAATCATGCCGTTACAGCCGTACTGTTCACACTGGTCAACAGCCTTCTTCGGGTCGAAGACACGCATGGTGACAATGGTGGAGCCGGTAGCCATGCCAATCAGCACATTTGCCCAGCCCCAGGCGTGGAACATGGATGCGGACTGGTGAATGACCATGTTGCGGCGCCACGGAATACGATCGGCGATTGCACCCACAGTTGCCGGTGTCTTCGGCTCATTGCGCAGGACACCCTTCGGGATGCCGGTGGTGCCGGAGGACATGATGATGATGCGTCCCTGCTCCGGCTTCGGATCTAGCTTGGCGTTCGATGTACGACCTTCTTCAATGAGGTCTTCCATGAACACGAAGTTCTTGCCCGCGTTCTTGCGGGTCTCCGGCTTGGTCACGGAGGTAATAACGACGGTGACATCGTCGAGGTCTTCTGGCAGGTTGCCCAGGAACTCGTCATCGACGAACAGGAACTTGGCCTTATTCTGGTCAACGACACCGCGAATCTGAGTCGGGCCGGAGCCGATGTTCATCAGCATAATTTCGGAGCCGATGAATCCCTTGATGGCCATCGGCAGGATGATGCCGCGGCCGTTGCGTGCGATAACGCCGAAGCTGGACTTCTGGGTCATGCCACGGTCCATCAAGGCGCGAGCCAGGGCGTGGGCGTTGTCAAGCAGCTGAGAATAGGTGAGTTCACCGTCATCGTCGACAAGGGCGAGGCGATCCGGGTAGCGCAGCGCACTCATGGAAATCAGGCTGGCGACGGAGAACTTCAGGCGACGCAGGTAATCGAGAATCTTCGGCGCCGTCTTCGGAGTCATGTACAGGGCACCAGTACGCAGGAGTGGTGGAATCGACTGGGCAAAAGCCTTGATTTGGAGCCCAAGTGGTACTTCCGGAGCCTTCATTTCAGCTGCCATGGGTGAGAATCCTCCAAGATGATGGACAAGCGATTAATAGCGCCAAGCGACTCTTTAGTCACACTGACACCATCAGTCACGGTAGTGCGATTTTGTAACAACCAGACTTTAACAAACCTGTGCCGCGTCAAAAAGTAGTTTCCACGAAGAAAAGTAAAAAATACGCAGTCGGCGTGCGCAATGCTTTACGACGGATACCTTTTCGCGTACGGGCTCGAGGATACAGTGTTATCAAACAGTTATAAACCGACAGGAAGCAGTGAATATAACGAAAGGATAACACTGCGGTAACGAATTCAATTCTGATATTGACGTATATAACTCTATGAACCCAGGGGTTTTCGGTTGGTTTGTTTGACGGGGCGGGCAGTAGCTGAATGGCGGTCGCCCCCAGAAATTAGGGGGCTAGGAATCTTCTGAAAAATAGAAATGTTCGAGACTAGGAGGGGCGGAGGTTGCGAGTGCGTAGCTGAATAGGTGGCATATTCGCTGGCTTGAGCCTCGGTGTGCGGCATCGGTGAGCGTCGGAGGAAGTTGCCCTAATTCAGGGTTAGGGCGGCAAGTGTGGGCTCATCCTCTGGTGTGCAGGTAGAGAGCCAACGGTCGATGGCATCGTACTCCGCCTGTGTGAGCCACAGGTGGTATTTCTGTTTTACTGCCACCTGGCGAGCGACATACTGGCAGCGAAATGGCTTATTGGCGGGTACCCAGGATGCGGCATCGCTATCCCGCTTCTGTTGATTGGCGGGGCCATCGACGGCCAAGAGGTTGAGGGGGTCATTGGCAAAGTCCTGCCGAACCTCGGGCGGGAGTTGCTGTGCCCCCTTTTGCCAGGCGTCGCTTAAGGCTACGACATGGTCGATTTGAACGGCAGAAGAGGTATCGCGGCCACGCTGGAACTCAATCATCGTGCCGGTATAGGGATCCAGTAATTGCCCTGAAAGCACGACGCAATCGTGGCTATTTGGTTTGTACTCCTTATTAATAAGGTCACGATTCAAAATATCGTTTCGCGTGTCACATCCGTTGTGCCCAAACTCGGCAGAGACGTCGTCGCTCCAACGTTGCCCGAACTCATCGCGCGCATAGCCGGTTTTCGGTGCGCGCCCTTTTACCTCCAGCTGGTTGAGGGCGCTACGGATGCCGTCGATAGGCGATGTGCCGGGCGCTGGGGTGTCCGGGGCGGCGGGGGCGTGGGGCACTTCGGGAATCTCGGGCGCGGGTTCCTCTGGCTCGGGCGTAAATGCGGGTGCCGGTGCCGGGCTGTATGACTGGCTCTCTGGAGTGGGGGCTGTGGGAGCCGTGCAGCCGCTGAGGATTGTCGCTGCGCCGATAAGGAGGGCGAGGCCCTGCAGTGGCGAGCGGAAACGACGGTTGGCGAGCATGGAGCTAACCATAGCGGTGGGGGCGGATTGGGTATGGAGAGAGGTGTGCTAAAGAATCGAACAATTGTGCGTAGTTAGCGGGGGTGGTAGCTCGATTAGGGGGTTATGGCGTTAAAGCGGGTAGTAAAAGCCCGGTTTTAGTCGAACGGGAAGGGTGTTCTAGCTCCTTCGGGGGTGGGTAAATATAGCTAGTTCCCTAAATACGTATTGCAATACGCCTAGGTGAAAGTGCATTGTTAAAACAGTTGGAAATATAGATAACCCGTGTCCCCCAATTGGCACATTGCACCTACAAGGGGAAAACAGCCATGACAGCTAAGACAGCCATGACTCTGACCGAAACAGCGACCACATTGCCTCGTGGTCCTCAGAGGGAAGGTCTCTACCACCCGTCGAACGAACATGATGCGTGTGGCGTGGCCTTTGTTGCCGACATTTACGGTCGCCAGACTCATGACATTGTCGAAAAGGGCATTCAGGCACTGGTCAACCTCGACCACCGCGGTGCCGCCGGCGCTGAGAAGACCACCGGCGACGGTGCCGGCATTCTCATTCAGGTTCCGGATGCCTACTACCGTGCTGAGCTGAGCAAGGAAGGCGTCATTTTGCCGCCGGCTGGCACCTATGCCACCGGTATTGCATTCCTGCCGCAGTCGCGCATGGCCACCCTCGATGCCATCCGGGCTATTGAAGACATCTGCGCCGAAGAGGGCATCGAGATCTTGGCATGGCGCGATGTGCCGATTAACGCTGACGGGCTTGGCCAGATGGCTCGCCAGGCTATGCCGGTGCTGCGTCAGCTCTTCGTTACCGCGAAGAACTACGAGGGTCGCCAGCTCAGCAATATCGATCTCGACCGCAAGATGTTCTTCCTGCGTAAGCGCTGCGAGCGTGAGCTGGGTGAACAGGGCGCCGGCGAGGGCTCTGGTGGCGACACCGTGTATTTCCCGTCGCTGTCCAGCCGCACGATCGTCTACAAGGGCATGCTGACTACTCCGCAGCTGAAGGATTTCTACCTTGACCTGCAGCAGAAGGAAGTCACTTCCGCGCTCGCCATCGTGCACTCGCGCTTTTCCACGAACACTTTCCCGTCCTGGCCGCTGGCACATCCGTACCGCTACGTCGCTCACAATGGCGAAATCAACACCGTGCGCGGCAACGAGAACTGGATGCGCGCCCGCGAGTCGCTGATTCGCTCTGGCAAGCTGGGCAACATCGACCGCGCGCTGCCGGTGTGCGACCCCAACGGTTCTGACACTGCGCGTTTCGACGAGGCCCTGGAGTTACTGCATCTCGGTGGTCGTAGTCTCCCGCATGCGGTCATGATGATGGTTCCGCAGGCCTGGGAGCACGACGACAATCTCAGCCCGCAGGTTCGCGCGTTCTACGAGTACCACGCCTGCCTGATGGAGCCGTGGGACGGCCCCGCTGCCATCTGCTTTACCGACGGCCAGGTCATCGGTGCCACCCTGGATCGCAATGGTCTGCGCCCGGGGCGCATCTGGGTGACCGACGAGGGCCTGGTGGTGATGGCCTCCGAAGCTGGTGTCCTGGATATCCCGCCGGAGCAGATTGTGCAGCGCACGCGCGTGCAGCCGGGGCGCATGTTCCTGGTGGACATGAAGGCCGGTCGCATTATTGAGGACAAGGAGATTAAGTCCACGCTGGCCGCCACCGGTCCATACGAGGAATGGATCAAAGAGGGCCTGGTCGACATCACCGACCTGCCACGAGAGCGCTACCAGTACATGCCGCATGCCCGCGCGGTGTTGCGGCAGCGCGTCTTCGGCATCACCGAGGAAGACGTTGACCTAATCATCCGCCCGATGGCACTCACCGGCGCGGAGGGCCTGGGTTCGATGGGCTCAGACACGCCGATTGCGGCACTGTCCAACCGCCCTCGCATGCTGTTCGACTTCTTCTCGCAGCGGTTCGCGCAGGTTACCAACCCGCCGTTGGACTCGCTGCGCGAAAAGTCCATCACCAGCATGAATACGTTGCTGGGTGCAGAGACCAACATCCTGGAGCCCACCGCCGATGCCGCCCGTCGCATCCGGCTTGAGCATCCAATCCTGGACAACCACGACTTTGTCACCCTGTGCCAGGCGGGCAAGAACGAGGAGTACTCCGAGTTCCGTGCCGAGGTCATCTCTGGCCTGTACCCGGTCGCCCGCGGTGGCCGTGGCCTGCGCAACGCTATCCGTCGTGTTCGCCGTGAGGTCTCTGAGGCCATTGACCGTGGTGCCCGACTGATTGTGCTGTCTGACCGTGAGTCCAACGAGCGCTTTGCCCCCATCCCGTCGCTGCTGCTGACCTCCGCGGTCCACCACCACCTGGTGGAGGAGCGCACTCGCACGCGCGCCAGCCTCATCATTGAGGCTGGCGACGCCCGCGAGGTGCACCACATGGCCATGCTGCTGGGCTTTGGCGCCGATGCCATTAACCCGTACATGGCTTTCGAAACCATCGATGAGCTGCGCATGAAGGACCAGCTCGGAGCTCTGACGTTGGATCAGGCCTGCTCGAACTACTGCAAGGCTGCCTCCAAGGGCGTGCTGAAGGTCATGTCCAAGATGGGTATCGCCTCACTGCAGTCCTACCGTGGCGCTCAGCTGGCCGACACCGTCGGTCTGTCGCAGGAGTTCCTGGACGAGTACTTCACCGGCGCTGTTTCTCCGCTGGAAGGTATTGGTCTCGACGAGGTCGCAGAAGATGTTGCCGCGCGCCACCGCAGCGCATTCCTGCCGCGCCCGGAAGAGCAGGCACACCGCGAGCTGGATCTCGGGGGCGAGTACAAGTGGCGTCGCGAAGGCGAGTACCACCTGTTCAACCCGGAGACCATCTACACGCTGCAGCATGCCACCCGCACTGGTCAGTACGCGGTCTTCCGCGACTACACCAACAAGGTCGATGCGCAGACCAAGCAGCTGGCAACTCTGCGCGGCATGCTCGAGTTCGCCTCGGACCGCGAGCCAATCGACATTGAAGAGGTCGAACCGGTCTCGAGCATCGTCAAGCGTTTCTCCACCGGCGCAATGAGCTATGGCTCCATCTCTGCGGAGGCACACGAGACGCTGGCCATCGCTATGAATCGCCTGGGTGCGATGTCCAACTCCGGCGAGGGCGGCGAGGACCCAGACCGTTTCGAAATGGAGGCCAACGGCGACTGGAAACGCTCTGCCATCAAGCAGGTCGCATCGGGCCGCTTCGGTGTGACCAGCCACTACCTGTCCAACTGCACCGACATCCAGATCAAGATGGCCCAGGGTGCAAAGCCCGGCGAGGGTGGCCAGTTGCCACCGAACAAGGTCTACCCGTGGATCGCGGAGGTCCGCATCACCACCCCGGGCGTGGGGCTAATCTCGCCGCCACCGCACCACGACATCTACTCAATCGAGGATCTGGCACAGCTCATCTACGACCTCAAGAACGCCAATCCGCGCGCCCGCATTCACGTCAAGCTCGTCTCCGAGCAGGGCGTGGGTACCGTCGCCGCTGGTGTCTCGAAGGCGCATGCCGACGTCGTGCTGATCTCCGGCCACGATGGCGGCACTGGTGCCTCGCCACTGACCAGCCTCAAGCACGCCGGCGGTCCGTGGGAGCTGGGGCTCGCTGAAACCCAGCAGACCCTGATGCTCAACGGGCTGCGCGACCGCATCCGCGTGCAGTGCGATGGCCAGCTCAAGACCGGTCGTGATGTCGTGGTCGCGATGTTGCTGGGTGCTGAGGAGTTTGGTTTTGCTACCGCTCCGCTGGTGGTTGAGGGCTGCGTCATGATGCGCGTCTGCCACCTGGACACCTGTCCAGTTGGTATTGCCACCCAGAATCCGAAGTTGCGGAGCAAGTTCACCGGCCGTGCCGAGCACGTGGTCAACTTCTTCACCTTCATCGCCCAGCAGGTCCGTGAATACCTCGCTGAGCTGGGTTTCCGCACCATCGATGAAGCGGTCGGACATGCCGAGTGCCTGCGTCCGCGCAAGGATCTCGACAACCTTCCGCGCGTCGCAAAGCTTGACCTGGAGCGAATCCTGCACGTTGCCGAAAGCCCCTTCTTTGCGGACCAGGATTCCTACTGCACGAAGGCGCAGGACCACGGCCTTGAGGGCGCGTTGGATGAGCGCCTCATCGACGAAGCGCAGCCCGCGCTGCGTACGGCGCGCGCGAATGGGCTGGCGCCGACACCGGTATCGCTGCACCACGCCATCAGCAATGTGAACCGTTCCGTGGGCACGCGCCTGGGGTATGAAGTCACCAAAGTCGCAGGTAAGCAGGGGCTTGCCGACGACTCCATCGTCGTCAACCTGCTCGGTTCCGCCGGTAACTCGCTGGGTGCGTTCCTGCCGGCCGGTGTGACCATCAAGCTGGAGGGCGATGCCAACGACTTCGTCGGCAAGGGCCTGTGCGGTGGCAAGATTGTGGTTCGACCTTCACGTTCGGCCCCGCCGACCGCGGATGTGGCTACCGACACCATTGCCGGCAATGTCATTGGTTTTGGTGCCACCAGCGGTGAGATCTTCGTCCGCGGCACTGTCGGTGAGCGCTTCTGCGTGCGTAACTCCGGTGCTACGGCCGTGGTCGAGGGCATCGGTAACCACGGTTGCGAGTACATGACCGGTGGCCGCGTCGTAGTGGCGGGCCCGGTCGGTCACAACTTCGGCGCCGGTATGAGTGGCGGTATCGCTTACCTGCTGGATAACGAGGCGACGCGGGCGAACATCAACACCGAGCTGGTCGATATTGTGCCGCTCGATGATGAGGACATCAGCTGGTTGGAGGCCACGCTGTCGAAGCACCGCAAGCTCACGGGTTCTAAGACTCGGTTCCCGGCTGCACAGTTCATCAAAATCATGCCGCGTGATTACGCCCGAATTCTCGACGTAGTCGCGAAGGCAAAGGACAACGACGCTGACATCAACGAAGCAATCATGGAGGCAGTAACCAATGGCTGATCCGAAGGGGTTCATGAAATTCCAGCGCGAAGAGCCTGCACATCGCCCGGTTCCGCTGCGTCTGATGGACTGGAAAGAGGTCTATGAGGAGGCTAGCAACGAGCAGGTGCAACAGCAGGCGACCCGCTGTATGGACTGTGGTGTGCCGTTTTGTCACTCGGCCTGCCCGCTGGGCAACATCATTCCGGAGTGGAATGACCTGGTTCGTCAGAACCGCTGGCACGAGGCTTTCGAGCGCTTGCACGCCACCAACAACTTCCCGGAGTGGACGGGCCGCCTGTGCCCGGCACCGTGTGAGGGCGGTTGTGTGCTCGGCATCAATGATGATGCCGTGACCATTAAGAACATCGAGCTGGCCATCGTTGAACGCGGCTTCGATGAGGGCTGGGTGCAGCCGATTGTGCCGACTTTCGACACCGGCCAACACATCGCTGTCATCGGCTCCGGGCCGGCGGGCCTTGCTGCAGCACAGCAGCTGACTCGCGCCGGGCATGATGTCACGGTCTTCGAGCGCGACGACAAGATTGGTGGTCTGATGCGCTACGGCGTGCCGGACTACAAGATGGAGCAGCGTTTCCTCGACCGTCGTCTCGAGCAGATGGAAATCGAGGGCACTGAGTTCCGCACCAACATCTCACCGACGGCTGCTGACCTGGCCGAATTCGATGCAGTGGTCCTAGCTACCGGCGCGTCACTGGCCCGCGACCTGCCTGTCGATGGCCGTGATTTGGAGGGTATTCACCAGGCTATGGAGTACCTGCCGGGTGCCAACCGCGTTGCCGCAGGCGAGCTCGACACCCCGCCGATTGATGCGAAGGGCAAGAAGGTCGTTGTCATTGGCGGCGGTGACACCGGCATTGACTGCTTCGGTACCGCGCTGCGCCAGGGAGCGGCGTCCGTCACGCAGTTCGATATTCGCCCCCGTGCACCGAAGTCCCGTGCGGCGTCGACTCCGTGGCCGATGTACCCGCTGGTCTGGCGCGTGGCGACTGCTCACGAAGAAGGTGAGTACACCATCACCGGTTCCGAACCGCCAGAGGTTACCGAGGCGCTCGGCCTTAACGCTCGCGTCACCGGCGAGACCCTGGGCAAGCGCGTCTTCAACGTCAACACCGTCTCCTTCCACGGCGAGGACGGTCACGTGACCGGCCTGTCCGCCAACGAGGTCGAGGTCATCGATGGCAAGCGCGTGCCCATGGAGGACACGGATTTCGAACTCGATGCCGACCTAGTTCTCATCGCGCTGGGCTTCTCCGGTCCGGAGCGCGGCGGTCTGCCCCATGAGCTGGGGATTCAGTTCAACGATCGCGGTGTGATGATGCGTGACGACGACTACCTCGCCGTGCGCAGCGACATCGAGCAGAACTTCGACGGTCCGGTGTTCGTGGCCGGTGACAATGGCCGCGGGGCCAGTTTGATTGTGTGGGCTATCGCCGAAGGTCGCGCCTGCGCCGAGGCCGTGGACCAGTACTTGATGGGCGAGTCCAATCTGCCGCGCGCTGTCGAGCCGGAGGATGCTCCAATTAAGTTGTAAACCCTGGTTTAGTTCACCACTATGTTGCCGCGTGCCCCCATTTCGGCATGCACCATCTGGTGGTCGACAAAGCGGTACGTGCCAGGCTCCGGGAATTCGGCCTCAACATAACCACCCTGCGCGGCACCGAGGTCAAGGGCTTGGGCACCGCCCACGCCGTCGTCAAGCAAAAGCGCGCCCTCCTTGTACACGCGATGGAACTGCGTGCCGACGATATGGAAGCTCGTGCCCTTGTTGGGGCCGGCGGCAAGTACCCAGAAACGTACCGTCTCACCTGCGCGAATGCGAATTGGGTGGGTGAGATACTGGTCGGGGTAGCCGTTGAACTTGTAGATATCGGGGTCCTCGGCCATGGTCTTGTCGGCGTCGGGGCCGTCCTCGCCCCAGTAGCTTTCCGACTGCACCAGAAGAACCTCGTGGTCAACATCAGTGAGATTCGGTGGGTCGATGATGACGGCACCGTGCATACCGGCAGCGATGTGCATGGACATGGGCATGGTTGCGCAGTGGTACATCCAGATGCCCGCGCGGTCAGCACGGAAGCGGTACTCAAGCTTCTCACCAGGGGCGATGTCGCGCATTGGCTCGTCCGGCGAAACAATGCCGGCGTGAAAGTCGATGGAGTGACTCATGGTGCCGTCATTAATGAGCGTGACGACGAACTCGTCGCCCACCTTGCCGCGCAAAGTTGGCCCCAGCGGTTTGCCGTTGAATACCCAATGCTGCTGCTCGACGCCAGGGGCAGCGTAGCCGGTGAACTCGCTGGCTCGCAGCGTGACGTGGTGAACCGTGGCGTCCTCGGCGGGCGTCAACATTGGATTGATGGTGGGGGAATCCGGACCGGGCTGTTCGCCGACATTCCCGAGTGCGCCTGGCGTTGCGTGGTCGGAGTGGCCGCTGTTCCCGGTGCGGTGTGAATGATTCGAGCCACCTGCATTGACCGTGAGCGTCATGCCCATCTGGCGGTGACCAGCAATGGTGCACCAGCCGTCAATGTCACCGGGAACAACCGGCACTTCAATGGTGGCGGAGTTGCCAGGGGCGACACGTCCGGTGTCCTCGCCGGTGGCCAAGCGCAGATCGTGGACCTGGGAATCAGCGTTGACCATGGTGATGACCAGTCGGTCGCCGGGGTTCGCCTCTATAACGTTCGGGGTATAGGTCATATCGTTGGCAGTAACCGTCACCTCGACGGTTTCTCCGGTGGGCGCAACATCGCTGGTGGTTTCAATGCTTCCCGTACCGCCACCGCCACCGCTCAGCGCAACGCCGACGGTTACTACCAGGCCCAATACAGCCAGAGCAGCGGTAGTTTGAGCACCGAGTCGACGTGCAGTTGCGTGCAGTTCGACCGGGTTCCGCGTTGCTTCCTTGTTGGCCCGTGCCTTCTGACTCTCTCTTAACGCACCAATCTGAGCCTTCGCGGCACGGCCGACAAGTGGCAGATAAGACACCAAGGCAAGGGAGACCATTGCGGAGACCGCCACTTTGGTCCAGGAAGGCAGCGGCATCAGCCACAGTGCCAGACCAATATTGATGGTCGACCAGCGAAATGCGCCCGCGCGGTCAAGTTCCTTCATACCGGCAGAGACTGGGCCAGCACCTCCGCCGATGGTGGCGGGCAAGAGTTGGCTCATCATGCCGATAAGCAACTGGGCGCCGAAACCGATTACCAGCGGCAGCGTGAGGGATGAGATTACGAAGCCGTCGTCAAGCGCCTTGACTGTGGCGACTGCGAGTGTGCCGATTAGCCAGACGACTGCAGCTGCAGCAGACAACGCCGGGTAGCTGAGGCGGTCGCGCGGGTCTTTAGCGACAGTCATGACGTTGTGTGCCCACGGGATGGCGGCTATGACCCAGCCGATAGTGATAATGCCAAGGCCGACGGAGTCCAACCAGTTGAAGCTGGTCAGTGCACCGATCGCGGTAATTGCGATACCTATGAGCTGTACTGCTAGTGCCAGCTTCGGGCGGGAATGCGGCGACATCCGGGTTCGCCACAGCGCTGGGAACATGGTGATGAGCGTGCCGCAGGCCGCGAGCCCGAGGAAGCCAATGAGGTTGACGGCTTCGTGTGCCAATAGGAGGTCGTCGTGAAGCGCTTTGCCCTTCGGAGATGCGAGGATGGCGCCGAGTGCAGCGCCGATGGGCAGTAGGCATGCCGACGCGACGTAGTGCGCAACGGAGATGGCGAATGGCCGATCGCGCTTCGCTACCAGGTCGCGTCCGAGGGAAATCGCATGCCATGCGACGGCGACGCCGACGACCGTCGCGCCGGTGGTGGTCACTGGCCACCAGTCACCGAGCTTGCCGACGACCGTCGCGACAATACCTACGTTGAGCAGGTAAATATTTGCCAACTGAATCTTCCGATTGCCAACGGGCACGTCGATTTTCAGTAGCTTTTCGGTGAAGTGGCGGCCCCAGATGAGGATGGAGTTGGTGACGGCGCCGAGGGTAAAGAGATGCACCAACAGCCAACGGCCATCGGCGACGAAAGGGTGAATGAGTGCTGCCACAATGATGGAGGCGAACCACCAGCGCACTGGCATACCGGCCTTGCGATGCCAGGACATGCGGCGCTTCTTGCCAGGCTTAGTAGGCGGTTTGGTTGTGGGGGATTGGGGTTCTGGTGTGGCGTGCGACGACATATATCAATAATACGCATACTGGGTGCGCATTTAATATGGGCGCATGTAAGAGTGCTTTTATTTGGTCGGGTCTTCGCCGTTTTTGTGGGCCTGCCAGAACTGTGTGGTCTTCTGTGTCTGACCCATCCGGTTTTGAATCAGCATCAGGGTAGTAAGGAAGGGCTTCCGGGTGATGAAAGCGCGTGCCCGACGCGTTGATGATGTGCTCACGGGGAAGTGTAACCCTTTTGTCAAAAACGATTGTTTGAGTATTCACGCAAATACTTCCTTGAATAAACATCTCAATAAAGAGGTGATTGCGCATTAATTGCAATCGTCAGGAAGTGGTTACGTTAGAAGCTAGTTTGTACAGCTAGTTAGATGAATGTAAACAGATTGAAGCTTCAGTAAACAGTTGGTGAAACGTTGTTTTACCAGGGAGAATGATGAGTGGTAAAGGTGGCTTTTTGGCTACCCGAACGATGGGGTAGCCCTTTGTAGTAGGGGGCTGTAAATGTAGTTCATATCGCATAGTATGCCAAGCCTGTGGAACGCATTGTGCGTAAGAAAATTTAACCAGCAGTAAAAGGCATAAGAATGTTTATCCGAGACTGGAAGCAGCTCGCCTGGTGCGTATTTGACGTACTCGCCTGGCTGATTGCGCTGTCCGCCGCTAACGGAATCGTCCGCGGTGAATTGGTATCTTTCTCTGAAATATCAGGCACTAATTTTTTGGTTGTCGCTGTCGCCGTGGCCGTCATCGTCCTGCTCGGCCTGCTGCTCGGGGAGTACACCAACCCGCAACGCGTATGGCCCGGCAGTCGAACTGAAGATATTGTTCTGCTGAGCATCAGCATGGGCGGGGCTACCGCAGCCACTGGGTTGGCTCAAATCCTGAAGACCTTCCCGGAAATTGCGTGGTACGTTCCGTTCGCCGGTGGCTGTGTCGCAACTTTGGCAAGTATCTATACCCGAACTCTCGCTCGCTGGATTACCAACAACTTTGGCTCCCGTCAGACGGATGATCGCTTGATCGTTCTCGGTGCAGGCCGTCGAGCCAAGTTCTTTATTAACAGCCTTACGGATTCCGGTATCTCCCGTGAGAACCGCTTCCACTTGGTTGGAATCGTCGATCCCAAAGAAAGCCGCGAGAACTATATTTCTCGTATCCATGGTCTCCGCGTGATTCGTGGAATTGATCAGCTGGGTGAGCTCGCATCGCGTACTTCGGCGCAGTCGGTCATCATTGCGACTGATGAGCCACTGTCCACTGAGTGCATCAACGTCCTCAACCACATTTGTGAGGAATCGTCGCTGCGCCTGCTCATTCTGCCGCCGGTGGAAGAGTACTCGCGCCACCGTGGTGCTGTCGCTACCTCGCAGGTGCGCGAAATTAACATCGCCGACCTCATTGGCCGTCAGCCTCTGCACCTGGATGAATCCAAGGTCGCTTCCATAATCCGCGGTAAGAAGGTGCTGGTCACCGGCGCTGGAGGTTCTATCGGTTCGGAAATCTGCCGACAGGTTCACCGCTTCGAGCCGGCAGAACTGATTATGCTGGATCGCGATGAGGGCGGCTTGCATGCCACGCAGCTGTCGCTGACGGGTTCGGCGCTTCTCGACGGCTCCGATACCGTCCTGGCTGATATCCGTGACGCGGAAATGCTGACGCAGATCTTCACCGAGCGCAAGCCCGATGTTGTCTACCATGCTGCAGCTCTCAAGCACCTGCCGCTGCTTGAGAGCTATCCCGCAGAAGCAGTGCAAACCAATGTCATTGGAACTCAGAACGTCCTGGATGCAGCGGCTGCGGCCAATGTTTCAACCGTTATTAATATTTCCACGGACAAGGCTGCGAACCCGGCCTCGATTCTGGGTGAATCCAAGCGCGCTGCGGAACGTCTGACTGCGCACATGGGGCAAACTCACGAAGGTGTCTGGGCATCTGTCCGCTTCGGTAACGTGTTTGGCTCGCGCGGCTCGGTCATTACGACTTTCCAGCGTCAGATTGAAGAGGGCGGCCCGGTGACGGTGACGCATCCTGACGTTCAGCGCTACTTCATGACCATTCCGGAGGCATCGCAGCTGGTGCTGCAGGCTACCGTTATTGCAGAATCCGGTGAGACTCTGGTGCTGGAGATGGGTAAGCCGGTCAAGATTGCTGAGCTGGCGGAGAACTTGATCAGGCTCCATGACGCAGACGTAGAGATTGTCTACACGGGTCTTCGTGACGGTGAGAAGATCTCCGAGGACTTGGTTGATGACCGCGAGGTTCCCAAGATCGGTGATCGTCATCCGCTAATCACTGAGGTACGTGTTGAGCCGGAACGGCTGAATTCGCGGATTCTCCCGTGCACACATAATCACGATGCTGCACGTCGTTGGCTTGCAGAGCACGGTGGGGCGCAAAGCAGTATTGAGGCGCATCCCACCGGTGCACAATCACTTGCAACCGTTAGTGCGAAAGCAAAAAAGTTAGGATGACTCCCCACCGTGACAACTACCAGCTCCTCTAACTCCGGGCAGCTGGCGCAAAGAGTTCGAACAGTTGCGACGATTTCGGCAGCTTCAGCGCTCGCCGCAGTCGTCGCCTTTGTGGTCAGTATTCTTTCCGCGCGAGTGCTGGGGCCCGCTGGTCGAGGCGAGGTCGCTACCGTTTTGCAGTTCGCCTATATTGTGGCGCCATTCGTCGGCTTTGGGGCCGATCGGCTTTTGCTGCGCCGCGATGATTACGACCACGGTCTCATTCCGAGTGGTTACGCCATGACCGTGGTCGCTCTGATTGCCTGCGCCATCGCAGGAGTCGTCTACGGACCGTGGACGGCAATGGCCGGCGTCGTCGCCTTGGTTACCGTGTCATTTTCCATGGTTCGTGCCATGGCCATCAGCCGCCATCGAGTGTCCTTCTTCGTCGCAGTATTCGTCGGCTTCCAGGGCTCAGTACTGCTGATTAGCGCTGCGCTATATGTCGCCGGAGTCGAAGACTGGCGCTGGTGGGCTGCAGCCTATATCTTCCCGGCACTGCCACTGGCAATCTGGTCGCTAGCGAAGTCACGCAAACACACCGATTCCCGTGTTGGCGGAGTGGTAGAGACGGCACGAACAAATGCCCCATTCATCGCATCGGGTCTGGGGCCGTTGACGACCACACGCTTGGGTCGCGTTTTGCTGCCGGCGCTGGCCTCACCGGCGTCGTTAGGTCTTTTTGTAGTCGTGGCGACGGCGACGGAACCGCTGTACTGGATCGCGCAGTCAGTCGCCGATCAGCGCACCAGCGACCAGAGGGGTCGCGAACTCACCCCATCTCGTGTGCTCCGACACCTTGGCATAGTCACTGCAGCGTACGGAGCACTTGGTGCGCTCGGTGGGGTGGCACTCTACTTCCTCATCGTGCCGGTATTCGGCCATGAGTTTGAGCCTTCCCGGGAGTTGGTGCTGCCACTGACTATCGCGGCCGTGGTGCTCGGCTGCTACCGACACCTGTGCGGTGAAATTCTCGGCAGCGACAATCCCCGTCGAATTGGCCGAGTGGAGCTCATTTCCGCCGTTATCGCTGTCATTTGTTACCCGATGGGCATTCTTCTCGGAGACGCCCTCGGTCTCGCGTGGACCAGCGCAATTGTCTACTTTGCAGCAGCCGCTGTTGCAGCAGTGGCGCTGATGCAGCCAAGCGGAGGCCAGAAGAATCCATCAACTACCACCGAAGAACTCCCCGTCGACGTAATCGAGGAAGCCTAAACAATGCGAATCACTTATATCCACCAGCACTTTGTTCTCCCCGGTGAGCCGGGTGGTTCCCGACCCTACGAGTTTGCCCGACGAATGGCCGCCGCAGGCCACGAGGTGACAATGATCTGTGGTCGCGATGAGGCCATGGATAAAACGGTTGATGGTATCCACGTGCGTCGTCTAGCGATTCCGTACCGCAATGAAATGTCGAAGCGCGAGCGTATCGTCAGTTTCTTGAACTTCCTGGTGCGCGCCTCCGCGGTCGCTGCCCGTGTGCCTGCCGACGTGATCTACGCGTCCTCGACCCCGCTGACTGTGGCGGTTCCGGGAATCGTGGCGAAGTTTACCCAGCGTGCGCCGTTGGTGGCGGAGATCCGTGACCTGTGGCCAGAGGTGCCGATCAAGTTGGGCTACCTCAATAATCCGGTGGCAATTTTCTTGGCCAAGCAGCTGGAGAAGGCATTTTATGCGGCATCGAGCGAGGTCGTGGCGCTGTCGCCGTCGATGGCCGATGGCGTCAAAGAGGTCGCTCCGAAGAAGCGCGTGACCGTCATTCCGAATGCGTCGGACTTTGAGCGCTTTGATGTCCCGGCCGAGCAGCGTACAGCTTTCCGAAAGGAGCAGGGCTGGGGCGATGACGTGGTAGCTGTCTATGCCGGTGGTTTTGGCATGTCCTACCAGCTGGAGTGGCTTGTGGATTTGGCGGCGCAGCTGCGTCGTGATGGCGTGGAGAATGTGCGTTTTGTCCTGCTGGGACAGGGAAGCGACTCGGATGCGTTGTACCAGCGCGCCAAGGACGCTGGCCTCGATGCCGATGCGATGTTCCTCGGCCGTCAGCCGAAGGAAGATGTCGCCAAGTACGTGTCTGCCGCCGATATCGCGCTATCGCCGCTGCGTGATGACCCCTGCCTGGAGGGCAATTCCCTGAACAAGGTCTTCGATGCCATGGCCGCATCGCGTCCGGTGGTGTTCAACCATGGTGGCTGGCTGGAGGAAGCCGCAACCGAGCACGATGCCGGTTGGCGTCTCTCGCGCGATATTCCGACCGCGGCCAAGCGATTCGCTGAGATCATCTCCGACCGCGATGAGATGCGCGCAGCGGGACAGCGAAACCGCGAACTGGGTGAGAAGCGTTTTGCCCGTGACAGCCTGTACAACCAGCTCATCGAGGTACTCAACCGCGTCCGAAAGGTGCAGAAGTAATGACTAACGCCGACGCTAACAAGCCCAATGAGCGGATCTTCCTTTCGCTCGCGACAGTCACCGAAGCAGAAGAACAGGCCGTCGTTCGCGCGCTCCACTCTGGTTGGGTGGCTCCGTTGGGCCCCGAAGTAGACGCGTTTGAAGCGGAGATTGCCAAGCGCTGCGGTGTTGAGCACGCGCTCGCGCTGTCGTCTGGCACCGCTGGCCTGCACTTGGCGCTGCTTGCGCTGGGGATCGGTGAAGGTGACTACATTCCGGTTTCCACCATGACCTTCGCGGCCACGACCAACGCCATTGCTTACGTTGGTGCTACGCCGGTGTTCGTCGATGCCGCAGAGGACGGAAACATCGACCCTGAGCTGCTGCTCCGCACCGTCGATGAGCTGCTTGCCGAGGGCAAGAGCGTTCCCGCCGTGATGATTGTGGACCTCTTTGGCCGCTGCGCCGATTACCCGGCCTTCGCGCCACGCCTGGAAGAACTCGGCATCGCGCTCATCGAGGACGCCGCCGAGGCGCTCGGTGCCAGCGTCCATGGTCAGCCGGCCGGCAGTTTCGGCCGTGCCGCCGCGCTGTCTTTCAACGGCAACAAAATCATGACCACCTCCGGCGGTGGCATGCTGCTGTCCGATGATGCCGATCTCATCGCTCGCGCGCGCTACCTGTCCACCCAGGCGCGTCAGCCCGTCGCTTGGTACGAACACACCGAAATCGGCTACAACTACCGACTTTCCAATCTCCTTGCCGCACTGGGGCGGGCGCAGCACTCGCGTCTGGACGGCATGATTGCTCGCCGCCGCCAGATTCGCGATGCATACCTAGATTTGCTCGCCTCGCTTGACGACGATGCCCCTGGTAAAGGTACCCGCTTGCTCTCTGACTCCGACGAGCGTTTCACCGAGAACTGCTGGTTGACCTCAATTGTGCTGCCGCAGGAGGCCGTCGATAAGGGTGTGCTGACCCCGGACAGCGTGATTGCAGCACTTGGTGAGGCCAGCATTGAGGCTCGTCACCTGTGGAAGCCGATGCACCTGCAGCCGGTATACGAGGGCGCACGAGCCAGCATCAACGGCACCGCTGAGAATCTTTTCTCCCGCGGCATTACTCTTCCTAGTGGTCCGGCGCTGGACGATGACGACGTCGCGCGGGTGATAGGTGTTTTGAAGGAAGTGCTGGGATGACTCCTACAGAGGTAGCAGGAGAAACTGTAAAACAGCGAAAACCAATACTGCAGTCGCTGTTTATTGTGGTGGCCGCGGGAATGTTTGCTGGTGTCCTCTACGTTGGCGACACGACGATGAAGGACGTCTCTTCGGCGCTTCCTGATCTCTCTCTTGCATTGCCGATTTTGGTGGTTGTTGCAATCCTTACCGCCTTCGGCACCCCAGAAGCGCAGCGCCAGAGTTGGCTGAATGCGATGAAAGGCGCTGGCAATGTAAAGCAGTGGCCGATGGCCGTGTGGGCATTAGTGGCTTTCTATGCCTGGTTGTTCTGGATGATGCTGTCCGGACTGTGGGCCCCCGAAGCTGCCGAAGTTGCTCCTGTCGTTACTGCGTTGATAACGCTTGGGCTCATCGCCACGATGTCAGCAGTACTGTTCTATTTGCATCCTCAGGCACTGGTATGGCTGTGGTTAGCAGTAGCCATTTGCTCGCTTATTTTTCTCTACGGTGGCATTACTGGTCCGAAATATGTCGGGCGCATGACGGCGTTCGGCGGTGGACCGAATGTCTTTGCCCGTTTCATGCTGTACGGCATCGCGGCAGCTGTGTTTTTCATGCTGTGGCGTAAGTTCATGTGGGCAGCTCTCTTGTTCGCTGCACCATTTGCTTACGGTCTCGTTGCGTCGGGAAGCCGCGGTGTACTGGTTGCTACCACCGTGGTAGTCCTCTTTACCGCTATAGCTGTGTTTTTTCACTGGGGTTGGAAGTGGGCGACTGTTTTTTACGTCGCAGTCGCCGCAGCGGTCGCGTATGGATACTCGCGGTTCATCGCAGGTACCGAGATTGAAGAGTACTTTAAGACGCGCTTTATCCAGTTGACCTTCGAAAAAGAACATGATTCCGGACGCGGTCATCTCCATGATGAAGCTTTCCGAATCATGGGTGAACACCGCATCTTTGGTGGAGGCCTGCATAGCTTCGTTGTGCTGTCGACACCGAGGTCTTCACGTCCATTGGAGCATCCGCACAATATCTTCTACACAGTCGGATCTGAAGCGGGTGTCATAGGTATCGGTCTGTTTGTGATTGTGCTGGTTGTGCTGGCAATCGCCTGTCGCCACCTATTCAAGTTTCTTCAAGCTGGTCTGACCGCAGCTGTGGCGTTAGCGGTTCTTGTGGCACAGGTTTTTTCCGGCTACTACTACGATTCCCGTTCGCTATGGCTATTTGGCTTTGCAGCAGCATTTACAATGCTGAGCCTACGGCGCCGCGCGCAGGACACAGCATTGGCAGAACCAGAGCTGGAGCCGCAACCAGAACCCGCAGCCGAGCCCGAACCAGTCATGGTCACCGATACCGCGGAGCCGGTTGTGCCGGAGCTGGAGCCAGCGGTGGCCGTCGTCAAGCAAAGTGCGCCTGACAACCAGAATGACCACAAGAAACTGCGCGTTGCGGCAGCGTCGTTTGCCGCGGCCGGTGCAGTGGGTGCAATCGGATGGCTGGTCAGGAACCGTTCCAATGCGGAAGTCGATGCGCGTGCCGAAAAGCTTCTGCGCGAAATGTTCAACGAAAAATAGGAGATAACCAATGGATTCACTGAGCATCCGCGCGCAACGGGTAATTAAGCGTGGCGTCGACATCGCGGCATCTGCAGCGGGCTTGATTGTGCTGTCGCCAGTTATGGGCGCTACGGCTCTGGCAGTGCGACTTTCCATGGGAAAGCCAGTCCTATTCCGCCAGGAACGCCCGGGCCAGGATGGTAAGCCGTTTAATATCCTCAAGTTCCGGACGATGCATCACGTCAATCCGGCAAAGGGGCTTGTCGACGATGCGTCCCGCCTCACGGAGGTGGGAAAGTTCCTTCGGTCCACAAGCTTGGACGAACTCCCGGAGCTCTTTAACGTTCTGCGTGGCGACATGAGCCTCGTTGGTCCGCGCCCGCTGCGCATGAAGTACCTAGAGCGCTATTCGCCGCGCCAAGCACGCCGCCATGAGGTGCCACCGGGAATTACGGGGCTTGCCCAGGTCTCGGGCCGCAATGGCATCACCTGGGAAGAACGTTTCGAGTACGACGTGCAGTACGTGGATAATTGGTCGCTACTGCTCGATGCAAAGATTCTGCTTGACACGATCTTGGTGGTGCTCAAGCGTGAAGGGATCTCGGAAGAGGGGCAAGTGACTATGACCGAGTTCACCGGTTCGTCGGAGAAGGACGTCTCGGCTAGCGCAGGTTCTTAATCACACTTGCAGGAACACCGGCGACAACGGTGTAGTCATCGACATCGCTAGTAACTGCGGCTCCGGATCCGATGTACGCTCCCTCGCCAACGGTGAGGCCGGGGTTGATTACGGAGTTGGCGCCTAGGGTGCAGGCTTCGCCAAGCGTGACAAAGCCCGACACGGCATTGAGCGGGAAGATTGTGCAGTAGTCCCGCAGCACCGCATCGTGGCCAATCGTGACATTCATATTGATTTGGGCGTGCTTGCCTACCTCAATATTGCAGGTCAGGCGCGCTCCGGGGCAGATGACGGTGCCCTCGCCGAGCGTGACCAGCGCGCCGATGCTGGTGTCTGGGTGGACCAGAGTCGCAGGCACGAGCCCTTCGGTATCTGCGCGTTGCACAATCGAACGTCGAGCTGCGCCGCTGCCGATTGCGACTGTGTAGTAGACCCCCTCGGGCAAGTCCGCGAGGACCTCAGTTTTGCCCAAGAGTTGCACGCCCATTTTGTGGAAAAAGGCCATATCTGGGGTGCCATCATCGATAATGCCTAGGATTTCCCACTGCTTTGGCATTCCGTTTTCCACGGCGTAGTCGTTGATGTCCTTGATGAAGCTGACCACGTTTCGCCCAAAACCACCAGCGCCGACGATGACAATCTTTTCGGTCGTCGTGTTGTTAATCCACTGCTTTGGCATGAGTGTCATTATCCCACTGATAGCCGTATTTAGCCGGAGTGCGTGCCCCAGAATCCACCTACCACCAGTAGGTGGGATACCGAATGCCGCGCAGTCGATTTGCGAGGATGCCAAGCACCACGATCATGATTGACGAAGCGAAAATGAAGCCTATGAAGCGGAAGTCGTTGGCAAGCCCATGGCCGTGTGGCATCAGTACGGTGACCATAGCGGTAGCGGTGGCAGGGGAATGAGCCGCGCGAGCAAGAAGCATGAGCGCGAAGGCAACGCCGGCGGCAACCGCTGCAGCAATGATGGTCGAACCCAGCATGTGCAGAATTGCGATGCCAGTCGTGCAGCCGATGAGGTGTCCGACCACGACATTTCGTGGCTGAGCCAGGGGCAGGTTCGGTGCGCCGACGATAAGCGCCATGGCAGCGCCAATAGGAGGCAAAAATAGCAGGTCAGAGACAGAAGTTGAGATGAGTGCCAGGGTCATCAGCGGCAGGCTCACGGCGACCGAGGCGGCGATAATATGGCGCAGCGGCGGGCGAGGTGGTGCTTCGCTGGCGATAAGGGGCCGTCTCGTTGGCCGTGAATAGGACATGGAAAGCATGTTAGGATGCGCTGCTTCGCTCCGCAGAGGTTCAGAGTTTTTATTGAAATAGAGGTTTCATGAGACGCTCTGAACCTCTCCGAACCAGCCAAACTCCGACCATTTTCACCGGGTATGACACACTTAAGGGCATGGAGCCTATCGATGTCGCAATCCGGGATGAGTCCATCCGTCTCGGGCAATTCCTGAAGTTGGCAAACCTGGTGGAAACGGGCGGTCTGGCCAAGGAACTCATTGCTGAGGGCCAGGTCAGCGTGAACGGTGAGGTCGACACTCGTCGTGGCAAGGTGCTGCGTCCAGGGGACGTCGTCTCTGTTGCCGGTATGTCGGCACGCGTGGCCACTGCCGATGAAGTCGATGATGACTACTTTGATGAGGCCACCGCCGATGATGACTTTGATCCTGAAAAGTGGAGGAACCTGTAACTCATGCCCGCATTTCCCGCCGAATTTGGCATGCCCCTGCGCGTAGATTTGCTCTCCGCCGCACCGCGTAAGACCGAGCGTTTCTACCGCGGCGTTCTCGGGTGGGCTTATCGCAATACCGCGCCAATCCATGAGGATGCCCGCGAGGCATCCGCTGGTCGCCGCGTTGCCATGCTGTCCGGAATGCCGGTGTCGGTGCTGCTGGAGGCCGATAAGGACGCTGAGGATGCCTTCGTCAACCAGTGGCGCGTGAACTTCCATGTCGACTCCGCCGCTGGTGCCGTCGAGAAGGCGCGCGAGCTCGGCGCTGAAGTCTTCCAGGAACCGACTCCGCTTGTCGACGGATCCACGATGGCCGTCGTTTCCGACCCTGCCGGTGGCCTGATTGGGCTGCTGGAACAGCCAGGTGAGCAGGCCTTCATCGCAGCGGGCGAGCCCGGCACTCCGGTCTGGTTCGAGCTGGTCGCAGGCCCGGAGGAGACCTTTGAGCAGGTCGCGGACTTCTACCACAACTTCTTTGGCTGGGAAATCGCAGTGCGCAACAAGAATGAGCACGGTACTTTCGCAGTTGCGATGGAAGACGGGGCACCATTCGCAGGCTTGGTAGCCAGCTCGGTTGCCGCACAGACCGATGCGGCAGATAAGAGCTTCGTTGGCTGGCTGGCCTACCTCGGCGTGGAGAACATCGACACCGCTGTGGCCAAGGCTGAGGAACTGGGCGGTTCAGTACTTGTTGCCCCGCAGGCTACCGAGTTCGGTCCGCTGGCAACCGTGCAGGACCCGTGTGGCGCGGCGGTTGTGCTCTGCGAGGTCCCGCTGCCACCGGAGGAGGACATCCGCGAGTCCGACCCGCTGGAGGGCATTGACCTCAGCCAGTTCCAGTAGGAGCTAGAGCTCTTCTTCGTCGTCCTCGGGGGCCCGTTTCCCGGTGTAGTTAACGTGTAAAGGATCGTCTTCGTTAGTGATCTCACGTAAAGGCACAGCTCGCGCAGCACTATATCTGTTTCTACTCATATTTCTTGGCCCTCCCCCTATGAGTAATCCCAGTCATCGGCGCTCTCCTTATCAGCGGAGGGTCAACGGCTGGGATTGATAGCAACCACTTTAATTACGCTTCGTAATCGAGTCAATGCCTACAACCCCAGCTCCGCCCGCACTGCAGTCACAAACTGGCTGGTAGTCGCGGTGCCGCCAAGGTCCAGCGTCGGCGCGGTACGTGTGGCGGCGTAGACGGCCTGGCGCAGCTTGGCGGCCGGTGCGAGCTCTGAAGTCGGTGCCCCAAGGTGCTCGGCGCACATTGCCGCTGAGAGCAAAAACGCAGCCGGGTTGGCGATGCCACGACCTGCAATATCCGGCGCCGAACCGTGTACCGGCTCGAACACCGCGAAGTTATCGCCCACATTCGCCGACGCCGCCAGCCCCAGCCCGCCAATCAGCCCAGCACCGATGTCGCTGAGGATGTCGCCGATAAGGTTCTCCGCGATGATGACATCAAAGCGCGCCGGGTCGGTTACCAGCTGCATTGCCACGGCATCCGCATTGGCAAAATCGAATGTGACCTGCGGATACTCCTCCGCCACCTGCTCAACCGCCCCGCGGATCACACGCGCAGAGTCCCGCAGGATATTCGGCTTGTCCGCCACCGTCACCGTCGGCGTGGCCTCCGAATCGGGGTTTGCCGCCTGCCGCGCGAGAGCCAACTTGGCCGCCGCTTGCGCAAGGCGGTGCCACGCAAAGGACGTCGTTACGCGCAAAGAAACCGCAACGTCGCCACGCTTATCGACGGCGCGAGCCACCGTCGAGTCCTCCGCCACCTCTGCCCACAGGTGGTGGTGCGGGGAGTCGGCCGGGGCGTCGTGAGGCGGAAGGAGATAGTCGTGACTGTAGAGGCCCTCGGTGTTTTCGCGGACGATGGTGAAGTCGGCAGCCGCGCCCGGCAGGGAGACCGGGCGGAGGTTGGCGAAAAGATCGAGGCGCTGGCGCAGCTGGAGAATAGGGGAGCGGTAGGTCAGGCCAGTGCCGCGCAGGTGTGGTGCCAGTTCATTCTCGGCCTCACGGGCAGGTTTGGAGGTAATCGCCGCGAGGAGAGCGGCATCGCTGCGCTCTAGTGTCTCCCAGGTCTCCTGCGGGACGGGATTGCCGTGCGCGCACCATTGTGACCAGCCAATTTGCGCCTCCGTCAGTTCCCAGTGGGGGAAAACGTCGGTGATGAGTCCTCGGCAGGCATCGGTGATTTCGGGGCCGATGCCATCGCCGGGTAGGAGTGTGATGCGGCGCGGTGCCGCCTCTTTGGCAGTCGCAGGCTGGTCGGTTTCCATGGCTCTTAGCCTAGGTCTGCGACGCCTGCGCGTGTGTGGTTTGGCTATTTTGCGAAAGTAACCGGGATTTCGGTGATGTCCTCGAAGCCCTCGCTGTGGTCGCCGAAGAGCTTCAGCACGCACTCCTGCTGAGTACAGTCCACGGCCTCACCGGTGGGGACGACGCTGAGCTCGAAGTGCGCAGTGTTGTCGTCGGCGATGGTGGTGGTGCCACCGGACTTCTTGGTAATCCACTGCTGCGACTGGGTGCCGGCACTGCGGTCACCGGTGCAGTCCGGGACGGGGTTGCCCGGAGCCTTCTCTGCGGCGCAGAGTGCGGCGTAGTAGCCGTAGTCGGGGTCGAGGCCAGCGAGGTCGACGGTGATGACATCGTCCTCGGACAGGTCGTTGACCGGCTCGGCCTCCATGGTTACTTCACCGGCGGTGGCGTCGGTTTCTTGAGCCTCAGCCGAACTGGTGGTTTCCGAGGCGTTGGCAGCATCCTGCGCGGCACTGTCTGCGTCATCTGAGCCACAGGCGGCGAGAAGTGGAAGTGCGGCGACGGCCGGAATGGCCAGGAGAGCTGCGCGACGCTGGAGCGTACGGGTAGTCATAGGAGGTAACGTCCTTCCGAAAAACTGTTAGAAATTACTATCTTTTTTTAAGGATAGGCTAACCTAGAACCAAAAGATAGCCTAAGATTCTTTGGGTGAGTAGAGCAAAGTCCTTTCTAAGCTCTTTGTTACTAGTGTTAGTCGTTATTTAGTCATTCTTTTGTCGTCTATCTCCGTGCAGCGTCAGCTCACAGAGGGGGAATATGTTCACCGTGCCTGCCTGTCGCGTTCGCAGCCTTGCCGGGACACTGCTGAGTGTTGTCCTGGTCGCAGGACTAGTCGCCTGTGGTTCCGATGATGCCGCGAGGGAGGGGGGATCGTCGTCAAGCGCTGGCGTGACGACGGTGCCGCGCGCCGACAACATTTCCGCTCACGGCGCCGCGCATGCGAACCTGCCTTCGGAAAACCCAGAAGTGCTGCTGAAGGACCCGAAACCGGCGGCGGACAAGGACTACCAGCGTATTCTCACGCTTGACCGGGCGGGAGCACTCAGTCGTTCGGTCTACGCGCTTGGCCTCGGAGACCGTCTGGTGGGGCGCGACTCCACCTCCGATTTCCCAGCGGTAAAGAATCTGCCGAACCTCACCATCGGCGGACATGCAGTCAATGCTGAGTCGGTGATGAAGCTAAAGCCGGAGCTCATCATTACCGATGGCTCGATCGGCCCCAGCCGCGTGTTCGACACGTTTGAAAAAGCGGGGATCACCGTCGTCCATGTGTCGGACGAGCGCACTCCCGAGACCATCAACACGCTTATCGACGAAGTTGCGGGCGCAGTCGGCCTGGCTGACCAAGTTGGCCCAGTGAAGGAGCACCTGGATAAGGAGCTGGCGGCTGCGACCGAGTACGCGCAGGCCAAGGCTGATGGCCGCAAGATGATGATCCTCTACGTACGCGGAACCGGTGTGGCCATGATTGCAGGGCCGGACTCGGGTGGGCGTTCTCTGATTACTCGTCTGGGCGGTGTTGATGCCGGCGAGGGCGTTGGTATTCAGGGCGCGTTCACGCCGATTACGCCAGAGTCGCTCATCGCTGCGGCCCCAGACACCATCCTGGTTATGTCTGGTGGCCTCGAGTCCGTTGGCGGGATCGAAGGCTTGAAGGAAATCCCAGGCATCGCGCAGACCCCGGCGGGCCAGAATGAATCCGTCGTGGACGTGCCGGATTCGCAGCTGCTGTCCTTTGACTCGCAGTCGCCGCGTGCCATTCGCGCCATCGCGGATGCTCTCTACGGTGGCGGTGCAGGTGATGGCGCTGGCGCTGGTGCTGATGTAGGCGCTGGTGCGAGTGCCGATAACGCTGCGGGGAAGTGACTAGCTGAGCAATGCAGACAACCGCGAACAAAACTAGTCCGTTCAGGCAGGCAGCCGTTTTCATCGGGCTCGCCCTAGCGCTGGTGCTGGCAATTGGCTGGTCGGCCTCCGTGGGGCAGTTCGGTGCCACCATCGGGGAATCACTGAGCTCAATGGTGAGGCTAGTGTTCAATGCTGGTCTCGGTGACGCGCCAGAGCCCATCGACACCGTGCTGTGGCAGGTGCGACTGCCGCGCATCGCGCTGGCCTGCCTCGTTGGTGCGGGGCTTGCTCTCGCAGGTGTGGCGCTGCAAGCGGTGTTCGGCAACCCGCTTGCCGAACCCGGTCTCATCGGCGTTTCCTCCGGCGCCGCCGTCGGCGCTGCTACCGCCACAGTTTTGGGCACCGCCGCCGGGCTCTCCGGGGCGCTCGGCGGAGTGTTGAGTGTCTTCGCCAGCAGCTGGGCCATTGCGGTCTCAGCTTTTATCGGTGGTGCGGTGGCCACGGCTATTGTGGCCGCGAATGCGCACGGTGGCCGCGATATCGCCCGAATCATTCTGGTCGGTGTGGCTGTGAACTCCATTTGTGGTGGCCTGGTGTCGCTTCTGACATTCGTAGCCTCCACGGCGGCTCGGGACCGTATTGTGTTCTGGCAGATGGGCTCTTTTGCCAGCGCCACCTGGACGCAGGTTGTCATCATTACGCTGGTGACGGTTCCGGCCGTAATTGCCATGTGGGTCAGCTACCGCAAGCTGGACATTCTGAGCCTCGGTGAAGCGCAGGCGCGCCACCTGGGTATTAACGTCATCACGCTGCGTCGCGCCATTATTTTCGGCACGTCTCTGGCCGTGGCGGCTGGAGTGGCATTTTCCGGCATCATTGTCTTCATCGGCTTGGTGGTGCCGCACGCTGCACGACTGCTGCTGGGGCCGGCGCATCGCACGCTGATTCCCGCATGCATCCTCGGCGGAGCGCTGGCCACAACGCTGGCCGACCTCGCGGCCCGCACCATGATTACCGGTGCGGACCTGCCACTGGGAATGCTCACCTCGATCGTCGGCGGCCCCCTGTTCTTCTGGCTGCTCCTGCGCTCAAAGAGGGCGGTGCACTAATGGAAATTCACTCTGGACTGGGCATTTCTGCCGACAATGTCAGTATCACCCTGGACGGGCACCGCATCCTGAACGATATTTCCGTGGTCGCCGAGCCCGGAAAAGTCACCGCGCTGGTCGGCCCTAATGGTGCTGGAAAGTCGACACTGCTCGCAGCGCTTTCCGGCGACCATGAGCTCAGCGGTGGCGACGTCCGGATCGGCGAGCATTCCATTACCGAGCTCTCCATCGCCGACCTGGCCCGCTACCGCGCTGTCCTGGTGCAGAGCCAAGAACTGTCCGTGCCATTCACCAGCCGCGAGGTCATCGACTTCGGACGCAACCCCTGGGGCTGCCCGAACGAGGAGCTGCTCGCGGAAGTCATCACTGAATGCGACGTCGCGCACCTCCTTGACCGGGAAGTCCCGACCCTCTCCGGCGGCGAGCGCGCCCGCGTCCACAGCGCGCGCGTGTTCTACCAGGACACTCCCGTCGTACTTCTCGACGAACCGACCGCGGCTCTGGACCTCCACCACGCCGAAAAAATCATGGGAATGATGCGCGCCCGCGCGGCGGCGGGCAAAGCCGTGGTTGTAGTCCTGCACGATTTGTCCGCCGCAGCGGCGTATGCCAATCACGTTGTGGTGGTGGCGCAGGGGCGCGTCGTAAAGCAAGGCCCGCCTGCGGAAACCCTGGATGCACAGACCGTCAGCGAAGTCTACGGCATCGGTGTGGAAGTGCTTCAGGACTCCGCGGGCAACCCAGTGCTGGTACCTCAACGCGCGGACAAAAACCTCTCACCCCAGTCTCCGAACCTCGCAGAGAAAGAAGAAAATCATGGTTGAAAACACGATTAAAAAGGATGACAAGCTGGCTGCTCAGCCCTTGGCAGAGCGACTCAAAGTGGAGACTGCGGGTGTCCACAGTGAAGCGGAAAACTCCGACTTCATGTCGAGACTGCTGGCGGGTGAACTGGACGCGCAGGCGGCCATCGATTTAACTGGTCAGCTCTACTTTGTTTACGAAGCGTTGGAGCAGGCAGTGCGGTCCACTGCGGAGTCGCCGCAGGTCAGCGCGGTCTACGATGCGCAGCTGGAGCGCCTGGAGGCTCTGGAGGCCGACCTTGAGCATTTGGTGGGGCCTGGATGGCGGGAAAAGATCTCGCCTGTGGAGGCGACAAAGAACTACGTGGCCGAGCTTCGTGAAATCGAAAGCAACGGCAACGCCAACGCCGCATTGGCGCACCATTACGTTCGCTACTTGGGTGATCTTTCTGGTGGTCAGGTAATTGCGTCCATGCTGGCCAAGCACTACGGCATCGGTGCGGAGGGAACCCGATTCTATGACTTCTCCGCTATCGGAAAAATTAAGCCCTACCGCGACGGCTACCGACAGAGTCTGTCTGAGCTGGGCATTTCGGATGCCGACAAAGATGCCGTGGTTGACGAGGCGAAAAAGGCATTTCGTCTCAACCGGGCCATTTTCCACGACCTAGCTGGCGGCCTAGACGACGCAGTGGCGTAGGTCGCGGACTGGAGTGCTGTGACCGTGGCGGTGGGCGGTATGCGTTAGCCGATGTACACCACTGCGTTACGGCCGCCCGTGCACTTGATGTTGCCGCCAGCAGGACGGCACCACATGTTGTAGGTCAGGCCAGTCGTTGGGCTGTAGGCCGTGATGGTGCCGGATTCCGCACCAGTGGAATTGCGATAGCGGACGTAGGCGCTGTGTACATTTCGAACGAACGGATCGCTCGTTGAGGACGTGCCCTTCCATGCGCTGGAGAGGTTGCCGCCAGCCAGGCCCGATGAGCGAGACGAGCCCGAATTACCGGATGAGCCACTCGAATCTTGAACAACCACGGTCTCAGTCTGTGTGACCGGTGGGTTGGGCTGGCTCGAAGCATCGGCAGCGGCCTGTGTAGTGGCAGCCGTCTGTGTGTCGGCCGCAGTTACCGAGTCATCTTTACTCAGGGTGACATAAAGTACCGCGCCAACCAGGCCCAGCAGGACCACGACCAGCACTGAAATGAGCGCAATCATTGCGCCGGAAGTACCTGATCTTTGCTGCGGATACGCCGGGGCTGCGTAAGCGAAAGTTGGTGCCGGCTGCCCAGCGAATTGGGGCTGTGGTTGTGGTTGGGGTTGAGGTGCCTGGTTCGGGTACACGGGGCCGAAAGAACCGGTGGAAGGATTCGAATTGTAGTTGGGGTCTGAGCTGGGGAACTCGTTATGCGACATGCTGGACGTACCAATCACGAGGAGGAAGTGTTCCCCCTGTGATGAGCCCAACCCGCGTAGCGAATGGTGCTCCATCCCCTGGGGACACGGTTAACGGCTTTTATTGTATTACTGGGAAAACTGTAAAGCATGTTAGGAGACGCATGTCTTGCGCAAAATGCGGCAAGGACGGGTTTAGCTAGACCCGAAATGAGGTGGTGAGCTTCAAATGAGGCTGTGACCATCGAGAAACTGCCTAAGTTTATGTCAGTTTCGGCACTAATTTCTGCTTGTTTTTGTCATAAACCTAGTCAGTAACTTGTGAGCCGGCCCAAGACTCCGGGCTGCATATGTGAAACTGGGGCGCGCGTGAAACCCCACGGCCATTTTTCGGCCGTTTCGTTCATGCGCACCCCAGTTTGTTGCGAGGTGTAGCTGGTAGCTGCCTATTGGTTAGCTGCTTAGTGGCTACATCCCCAGGATTTCCTTGAGTTCGGCCTTAATCTGGTCGAGCCGCTCGGCCGCGGCCACGTGCGGAATCGCGGCCGAAGCGACCGGCAGCACGACTTCCAGGTAGCACTTCAGCTTCGGTTCCGTGCCGGAAGGCCGGGCAATGACGCGGTCGTTGGCCTCGGTGAGGATGAGAATGCCGTCAGTAGGCGGGATGTGATAGCTCTCGCCCTTGGCGTCGACCATGTCTAGGCCATCATTCATGTCCGTGACCTGCGTGACCTTCGCTCCGGCCAGCTGTGCAGGCGGGTTGGCGCGCAGAGTGTCCATGCCCTTGGTAATCAGCGACCGGTCCTCGACACGGAAGGTCAACGGGGCGGTCTTGTAGAGACCGTGGGCACGGGCAACATCATCCAGCAGGTCCTGGATGCCAAGACCCTGGCCCTTCAGTCGCGCCACCGCGTCGGCGACACGCACCGCCGCAGATACGCCGTCCTTGTCTCGAACGACTGCCGGGTCAGTGCAGTAGCCAATGGCCTCCTCGTAGCCGAAGACGAGCCCGTCCACACCAGCAATCCACTTAAAGCCGGTCAGTGTAGCGCGATAATTCAGTCCGTGACCTGCAGCAATCTTGCTCAGCAGGCGTGAGGACACAATCGAGTTAGCCATTGTGGCTGGGAACTCTGCGCCCTCATCATTGGTCACGGTCGCAATCCCACGGGCCTCGGCATCCGCAGCGATGACTTCACCCAGAAACGCACCGATGTCGTCGCCGGAGAGCTGTCGCCAGCCGCCGTCGACGCCGCTATCCGGAATAGCCACCGAGCAGCGGTCCGCATCCGGGTCAGCCGCGATGATGACATCCGCGTCTTCAGCACGTGCCAGCTCAAACGCAAGATCCAGCGCCCCGGCTTCCTCCGGGTTCGGGAACGATACCGTCGGGAACTCCGGATCCGGCGCGAACTGCTTCTCAACCACGCTGACATTCGAGAAACCTGCCGCGTTCAGTGTGCGCACGATGGTCTCGCCACCGACACCATGCATCGGGGTGAGAACAATCTTCGCTGCCTGCTTCTCTTCGCTTGACGACGTCGTTGCGAGCGCAGCCGCCCGTTTCACATAGGCGTCCAGTAGTTCAGGACCAACCTGCTCGACGGCATCGAAGTCACGCGGAACCTCATCAGCTGGTGGAGCAGCGGCAATGGCGTCCGCAATTTGCTTGTCATGGGGCGCGATAATCTGGACGCCTCGGCGGGAATCAGACTCCACCGCGCGGCCACCGAGGTAAACCTTGTAACCGTTGTCCTTCGGCGGATTGTGGCTGGCTGTGACCATAATGCCGGCATCGGCATTGAGGTGGCGTACGGCAAAGGCGGTCACCGGTGTGGGCAGCTGCTGCGGCAGGGCCAGGGCCTTGCCACCGGCTGCGGCGACAACCGCGGCGGCATCGCGGTGAAAATCAGCGGAGCCGTGGCGGGCATCGCAACCAATGACCACGGTGAAGTCATCGCCGACAATGTTCTTCAGATGCGCAACCAGGCCAGCGGTGGCACGGATGACCGTGGCACGGTTCATGCGAGACTGACCAGCGGCAACGACACCGCGAAGACCTGCAGTGCCGAATTCGAGTGGCCCGGCGAAACGGCTTTCCAGCTCGGCAATCGCATCGGGGTTGGCGGCCTTGGCTTCGTCGTAAAGCGAGGAGAGCTCAGCGGCGGTGGCCGAGTCCGGATCGTGGGCGATCCAATCGGTGATGGTGGCTTGTAGCTGTTCGGAGAGCATCGGGGTTAGCCTACTTCAGACCGTCGAGGACAGCGGCGGAGGAAGAAAGGCCCAGGCGAGAGGCGCCAGCGGCGATCATTTCCTCAGCGGCAGCGGCATCGCGGATACCGCCAGAGGCTTTGACTCCAAGGCGGTCGCCCACGGTTTCGCGCATGAGTTTCACGGCGTGAGCGGAAGCGCCGCCAGCTGGGTGGAAACCTGTGGAGGTCTTGACGAAGTCTGCGCCTGCGGACTCGGAGGCCTTGCAAGCTGCGATGATTTCCTCATCGGTCAGGGCGGCCGACTCGATGATGACCTTCAGAACCTTGCCCGGAATGGCATCGCGAACAGTCTTGATTTCGGCCTCAAGGTCGTCGAAGCGGTGCTCCTTGGCGAAGGCGATGTTGATGACCATGTCAATCTCTTCGGCACCATCGACCACGGCGCGGGCGGCCTCGGTGGCTTTGACCTCGGCCTTCACCGCACCGGAGGGGAAGCCTACGACAGTGGCGATGTGCAGGCCCTCAGGCACCTCGACTGGGAGCTGCGAGGGGGAGATGCAGATGGAGTAGGTGCCGAGCTTGGCGGCCTCGGCGATAAGAGCCTTGACCTGGTCAGAGGTGGCTTCTGGCTTGAGCAGGGTGTGGTCAATCATCTTGGCAACATCAGCGCGGGAAGTCATGGGAGAAATCAAGTCCTTTCGGAAATTTGGGAGAGAGCGTCAAAGTAGGGAGATGGCGGGCTCGGGGCGGGGAAGTGGCGCCGGCGCGAGCCCGTCAGAAATTTTCTAGGACACGCGATCGAGGATAATCTCGCGCTCGGCTGTCGGCGCGGTGTCGCCGATTTCAATGCCCGGCTCGATGGACTCGAGAGCGCGCTCGAACTTATCCGGAGTTTCAGTGTGCAGCGTGAGCAGCTTCTGACCCTTGACCACCTTGTCTCCCGGCTTGGCGAAAATCTCAATACCGGCAGTGGCCTGCGCCGGATCATCCTTACGAGCACGTCCTGCGCCCAAGCGCCAGGAACCAACGCCGAGAGCCAGTGCATCCAGCTTGGTCAGGTAACCGTCAGCCTGCGCAACCACATCGTGCGTGTGAGGTGCCACCGGCAACGCGGCATCCGGATCGCCGCCCTGAGCGCGGATCATCTTCTTCCACGAATCCATTGCGCGGCCGTCCTTCAGAGCCTGCTCCACGTCAGCATCGTGTACGCCGGCCAGCTCCAGCATGTTTCGGGCCAGCTCACAGGTCAGCTCCACGACGTCCGTGGGGCCACCGCCAGCGAGAACCTCCACCGATTCGCGGACCTCGAGGGCGTTGCCGATGGTCAGGCCCAGCGGAGTGGACATGTCCGTTAACAGTGCGCGGGTATTCACGCCCGCGTCGTTGCCCAGGTCAACCATGGTGCGGGCCAGTTCGCGGGCCTGATTCAGATCCTTCATGAAAGCGCCTGAACCGACCTTGACATCCAGCACCAAGCTGGAGGTGCCCTCCGCAATCTTCTTGGACATGATCGACGAGGCAATCAGCGGAATGCAGTCCACCGTCGAGGTGATGTCACGCAGCGCGTAAATCTTCTTATCCGCAGGTGCCAGACCCGCACCGGCTGCTGCGACGACCGCGCCGGAATCCTCCAGGATCTGCATCAAGCGGTCATTCGGAACATCAGCCTGCCAGCCAGGAATGGATTCCAGCTTGTCCAGGGTGCCGCCGGTGTGGCCGAGGCCGCGGCCGGACAGCTGCGGGACGGCCACGCCGTAGGAGGACACCAGTGGGCCCAGCGGCAGCGTGATCTTGTCACCGACACCACCGGTGGAGTGCTTGTCCGTGGTGGGCTTGCTCAGCGATGCGAAGCTCATGGTCTCGCCCGAGTCAATCATCGCCTGAGTCCAATCCACAATTTCGCGACGGTTCATGCCGCGGATAAAGATGGCCATGTTCAGCGCCGCCATCTGTTCATCGCCCACGACGCCGCGAGTGTAGGCGTCAATGACCCAGGAAATCTCTTCCGGACTGAGTTCACCGCCATCACGCTTTACCTTGATGACGTCAACTACATCGAACTTTTCAGCCATTGTTCGCTCCTTTTATAGGCGATTGTGCTTAGCGATATTGGTCTTGTGAACTCTGCTGATTCCGATTATCATCAGCACTAGAACAAATGTCAATAGTTAACTTTCCATTTGTACCCACATAAGTATGTTTGCATAAACACCTCGCACAGGCTCGGGGAGGGAGAGCACAATGTCCTACATTTCAGACGAAGAACTACTGGCTAAGGCCTACGCAGCCACGGAAAACTCGTACGTCCCCTATTCAGGTTTTCCGGTCGGTGCCGCACTTCTGCTTGACGACGGCACGGTGGTCACAGGCTGCAACGTGGAAAATGCGTCCTATGGGTTGACCAACTGCGCAGAGCGTACAGCCGTGTTCCGCATGGTCGCGGAGCACGGCGGCAACCATAAGATTGCGGCCTGTGCCATTGTCGGGCGAAAGGCGGCACCGTGCCACCCCTGTGGTGCCTGTCGGCAGGTCCTGCACGAATTTGGGTGCAAGCGTGTCATTGTGGAATCCGAGCGCCCGGAAAATGGTGGTTTAGGCGCTCCGGCCAGCATCGACTTCGAAAAAATTCTCCCTTACGCCTTTGGTCCCGAGGACCTGTAGGCATCATCACCACAGCCTCTTTTATCAAGAAAGAAGACCTTAGTCATGGATAGACTGCAAGGCTTACTGGGCATCATCCTCGTCATCGGATTTGCCATTGCTATCTCAAAGAACAGGAAAGCCATTAACTGGCGCACGCTCGGCGTTGGCCTGCTGCTGCAAGCGGTGTTCGCGCTGGTAGTGCTGAAGTGGGAACCCGGCTTCCAGGCGTTGAAGAGCGTCGCCGGTGCCATTGAGAAGATGATCGACTTTACAAATGAGGGCACCTCATTTGTCTTCGGTAATCTTTTCGACGGCACGGGGAAAAACTTCGTCTTCGTGCTCAACGTGCTGCCAGTGATCATCTTCCTGGGCGCAGTCCTCGGTGCCCTCTACTACCTGCGGGTAGTGCAGTACTTCGTTGAGTATGTCGGGTCCGCACTGAAGTTCATTATGGGAACCTCGAAGGTAGAGTCCGTCTTCGCTTCCACGGTGATTTTCCTCGGGCAGTCGGAGGCTCCGCTCGTCGTTAAGCCGTATATTCCGAAACTGACCAAGTCGGAGCTGTTCGCATGTATGTCGGGCGGTTTTGCTTCGGTGGCCGGATCGACGTTGATTGGTTACTCCCTGCTCGGTGCGCCATTGGAGTACCTGCTGGCGGCATCGGTAATGAACGCGCCGGGCTCGCTGCTGATTGCGAAGACTTTCTGGCCGGAGACGGAGGAATCCGATCTGGATGCGTCGGTGAAGGATGTCCGCGACACTGAGTCGAAGAACGTCATTGACGCGCTAGGATCGGGTGCGTTGGCCGGCGGTCGTATCGCTGTGGTTGTGGCATGTCTGTTGATTGCGTTCATCGCTGTGATTGCGATGCTGTCGGCCATGATTGGCGGCATCGGCGGCTGGTTCGGTCAGGAAAACTGGTCACTGGAGGGGCTGTTCGGCCTAATCTTCGCGCCGATTGCCTGGTTGATTGGTGTGCCGTGGGAGAACGCAGGGCTGGTCGGTAGCTTCATTGGTGAGAAGACGATTCTGAACGAGTTCGTCGGCTACACCTCGTTCTCGGAGCACGTCGACTCGCTGGATCCGAAGTCCATCATGTTGGCGACCTTCGCCCTGGCTGGCTTCGCCAACCTGTCTTCCATTGCAATTCAGATCGGTTCCTTCGGTGCGCTATCGCCGGAGCGTCGCGGTGAGATTGCCAAGAACGGTCCGCTGGCGCTGATTGCGGGTCTGTGCACCAACCTGCTCAACGCTGCAATTGTGGGTGTGATTGCGCTATAGCTAGGTGCTTGCTGTGTGGTTAGTTACTGGCCCTGCTAGTCGATCTTCTGGAACGGATCGGTAGCAGGGTCAGTCTCAGCAGCGGGCTGCGAGGAAAAATCTTCAGTTGCTTCTGCTGGCATTTTATCCAGGCGGTCGGGTTCCTCAGTTCGGAATTCGGCCGCCTGCTTTTCTAGATTCTGATGGATTTTCTGCTCGCCCTCGGCGGCCGCGGTAGCTCGGGGTGGAAGCTGGATGTATCGCTCTGCGGGCAGGCCGGCGCGCAGTTGGCGCATCCTCTCAACCTCGGCATCCAGCTTGAAGCCGAAGACCACGACGACATTAATGCCCCAAAGTGCAGTCATGAGAGCAATGACGGCACCCATGGCGCCGTAGGGGTTTGAAGCCGCAAAGTTGAACAGGTAAAGCTGCAATGCCTTGCCAATACCCAGCGAGCTGATAATTGCCAGTGCCGAACCGGTACTGAGCCAGCGGAATTTGCGCATGCGCACATTCGGTGTGAAGTAGTACAGCGAGCCAATCAGAATCATCGACATGACGATAATGACCGGCCAGCGCAGCCAACTCCAGACGGAGATGCAGAAGTCAATGACCTGTCGCGTGGTCGATTCAATACCCAACGGGCGGGCAACCGGTTCGACGATGGTGATAACTAGCTGGTCATTGACAACAATCGCAATGAGCAGTACCACCGTGCCAATGAGCAGCAATAGCGTAATGGCGACCATGAGCAGGTGGTAGCGAATAAGCGTGCGGCCTTCGGATACGCCATAGATGGAGTTACCCGTGCGCGAAAATGCGCGCGTGTAGGCCGACGACGAAATCAGCGCAAAGACAATACCGATAGTCAGTGCGACGAGACCGCCCGTGGCGGAGCCGATAATCGTTGAGATGACATTGCGAATCGGTTCGGCATACTCAGCTGGAATGTAGCTGCGGATGAAATCCTCGGTCAGTCGGTTGAGGTCATCGGTGTAACCGGCCAACATCAGCGTGGCAATTGAGTAAATCGCAAGCAGTGCGGGTGCGAAGGTTAGCACCGTGTAGTAAGTCAACTTCGCGGCGGCGTCGAAACCGAGCTCCAAGAAAAACTCGATACCCGCACGCTTGAGAGCGTAGAGCGCTCCTTTCCACCCCACGGGTGGCAACTTCTTCGCGGACTGAGCAAAAGATGCGTCCGCCGACTCGTAGGCCTGGAGTGTGTGCTTGATCTGCTGTGCTGGTGACACCTAAAGAATCGTCCTCTCCGACCGGACAGCGGCTGCAACATATATGCGGACATCTGCGCTCGCTTAAGTCTATCGGTCGAAGAGGGCAGAGACGCTTCTCGGGCCCGGGTGTCAGTTCTTTGTACTGATGCGTCCCGAGACAGCTAATCCGTGGCAGAGGGAGGGGTGGAGCTAGTGGGTGAGTCTGGCGAGCCCGGTGAGTCCGATGAGTCGAGCGAAAGTAGGCGCTCGGCGGTGGCATCGTCAATGACCAAGTGAGTGGCCAACTTTGTTCGAAGGGCCACATCGATAGCCTCGGCCTTGTGTGCGCCACCGGCCACAAGTACCCGAGTGGGGATCCGGCGCAGGTCAGAGAGGCTGATACCTACCGTGCGGGCATCGACCTCTGGCAGCGCAATGCCACCGTCCGGGCGGTAGAAGCGTGAGCAGGCATCGCCCACTGCGCGCTCCACGAGTAAGTCCTTTTCGGTTGCCGACAGCTGCCCCAAGTTCAAGGCCAGTGAATCATGGTCGACTGCGCCGACAGTGAAAACGGCAATGTCCACCGTCCGGCCAAGCGCCAATACGCTGGCGATGAACCGATCCTGTTCCACGATGCGCTTGGTCTCGACCGAATCGAAAATCACCGGCAGCGGCAATGTGCGGGCATAGGCATGGAAAGCGTGGCAGAACCCGCCAATAGTGCGGATGTCATTCGTCGACTTATCGGAATGACTCATTCCGCCCTTGAGCTGCACAATTTCCACGCCCGAGACATCCTTGGACTTCAGTTGCGTGGATACGGAGTACATGGTCTTACCCCACGAAACACCGAGAAGGGTACCGTCGACCACCAGCTCGTCGAGAAGCTCGGCGCCCACACGCCCCAACTCGCGGAGCAAGACCGCGTTGCCAGCGCGTGCCGGTTGCGCCAGGCGCACATCGTTGAGCTGGTAGCGATCCCGCATCTGCGTCGCGGTCTCTGAGGCTTCCTCGCGCGGGTCGTGGATTTCAATGCGCACGTAACCGCGCTCACGGCCAAGGTTGAGCAGTTTAGAGACCGTTGGGCGGGAAACCCCGAGTTCGGTTGCAACCTGAGACTGTGTGAGCCCCTCGCCGTAATAGAGTTTGACGGCGGTGAGTGCCTGGATGTCGCGACTGTCCACAGCGGCCTCCTCCAACAAGAGCACTTAGCAAGCGCACTTGTAACAGGAACCTCGCTTGATTGTGGCCCTGCCCGACTTGATCATCGGGAAAGCGTGCGCCTCACCTGTGATTTTAGTTCCACGTTTGCAAAAACAAAAAGTCACCTTTTGCATTTGTAGTAAACGGTGAGGCGTTGGCTTTCCCCGGAGGGTGTCGGAGGGCATCGGAGGCCCCTCCCGAAGGCATCGGAGGGTATCGCAGCGCAGGTTGAGTTCCCGCAGAATTACCAGATATTCACGCGCTCATTCGGCTCACGCCACATGCCGTCCCCCGCTGAAGTGCCGAAGGCCTCATGGAACTCATCGATGTTGCTGGCAATGACGTTGCAGCGGAACTCCGCTGGTGAGTGCGGGTCGATGGCAAGCAGCTGGCGTGCAAACTCCGGACGAATCTTGGAACGCCAGACCAGTGCCCACTGCTTGAACAGGTCACGGTAGGTCTCGGGGGTGTCCTCCAGCCCGAGCTCCTTCCCGCGGGCAGCGAGGAAACGTCGGAAAGCGACGACGGCAATACCAAGCCCGCCCAAGTCACCGATGTTCTCGCCCAGGGTGAAGCGACCATTGACGCCGGGCAGGTCAGCGCCCTCCTCGGCCTGCTCGCGCAGAGCCTGCGGAACCAGGCCCTCGTACTGGTCCACCAGCGCGGAGGTCAGCTTCTCAAAAGCTGCACAATCCTCATCGGTCCACCACTGGTGAAGGTTGCCGTGACCGTCATACTGCGAGCCCTGGTCATCAAAACCATGCCCAATCTCGTGACCAATAACCGCACCGATGCCACCGAAGTTCTCCGCCGGAGAAGCGTCCGGTGAGAAGAACGGCGACTGCAAAATCGCAGCCGGGAACGTGATGTCATTGACCACTGGATTGTAGAAGGCATTGACCGTCTGCGGAGTACCATGCCACTCATCACGATTGGCCGGGGTGCCCAGCTTTGCCACCTCATAATCATGCGCAAAAGCGCTGGCAGCGCGAGCATTCTCCATCAGTGAATTCCCGAGCTCCATCGCCGAGTAATCACGCCAACGCTCTGGGTAACCAATCTTGGCCTTAAATAGCGACAACTTCTCCAGCGCCCGCTCCTGCGTCGCCTTCGTCATCCACGGCAGCTCCGAAATGCGCTCCCGGTACGCCGCCAGCAGGTAGTCCACCAGTTCCAAGACCTGCTCCTTGTACTCCGGTGGGAAATGCTTTTCCACATACAGCTTGCCGACGTCATGTCCAACCGCCCCGTCCGCAAAGGCAACACCACGCTTCCAGCGTGCACGCTGCTCGGTCGAGCCCTGCAGGGTTCGGCCGTAGAAGTTAAAGCTCTCCGCAGAGAAGTCATCCGACAGGTAGGCGGCGCGCTGGTGGAGGACGCGCCACAGTGCCCACAGGCGCAGATCTGCCAGGTCAGTGTCCTGCCACAGCTTGCTCAAGTGCTCGAAGTACGACGGCATCATCACCACGATGGTGTCGATGGCAGTCTGGTTCGTCTCATTGACACCGGTGGCCGCGAGCCACTCCGCGACCGGGAAGCCGGTAGGGAGGTCAGCAATGGCCGTCTTGTTATAGGTCTTCAGTGCATCGCGGGTATCGACCACATTCCAGTGACCGGCGGCGATGCGCTTTTCAAAAGCCACGATGCGCGCCGCCGCAGCGGCCGGGTCCACCAACTCGAATGCAGCAAGCGCGGTGGAGAGGTTCCCTGCGCCGTCGTCATGCGAGGAGAGGAGCTTCAACATAGCGGCAACATGCTGCTCATAGGCGGCGAGAGTGTCGGCGTGGCCAGGCTCGCGGTAGTAAGCCTCATCCGGGAGGCCGAGGCCCGACTGCAGCAGGTAGAGAGCATCCAGGTCCGAGCCGGAATCCTTCTCTACCCAGTACCCGAGCGCACCACCGACACCGAGGCGGTCGAGGCGGCCGAGTGCCAACGCCAGCTCATGCGCGTTCTCGGCGGAGGCAATCATTTCTAAATCCTGCGCGAGCGGAGCAGCGCCGGCGTCATTAATAGCGGCTTCGTCCATGAAAGAGTTGTACAAGCGAGCGACGCGGGAATTCGGATCCGCATCGGCGGCAGTGGTGATGAGCTCGCGGACATTTTCCTCCGCCTCATCCCTTAGGTTGTAAAAGGCGCCATCGATGGGGCGGTCAGCCGGGATGACGTGATTGCTAATCCACTCACCGTTGGTGGCCAAGTAGAGGTCATCCTGTGGGCGAGGAGTCGTTGAGAGTTGGGACGTTGCGGACTGGGTCTCAGTATTAGTGCTATTTGTCATGCCGCCAGTCTAGGGGCAAGGGCGGATTGAAGCTGTGACTGGAGGGGTGGAATAAGTTTAGGCTTACGAATGGGGCTGAAGTGGTTTAGGGGGTAAGGTGCAAACCATGAAATTTCTTCCACTTTCCGCGAACGCGGTGCTGAAGCGGCGCCCGGGACGCGCCACTTTGGCAAGTATCGTGGCCGTTGCGCCGCTGACCTTGGGTGTTATTGCACCGGCAGACGCACAAACACAGGACGCATCTGCACACTCCAACCCGTCCGCTGCTGATTCCAAGGGGTCGCTCGACTTTTTGACTGTTCAGGAGTCGCAGGGCTCTGATGCCAACGGTTCGTCAACTGGTTCGGCTACCAGCGCATCGTCAAACTCGGCTCGCACCGGCTTCAACATGGGGCCGACCGGCGTGGACGTTTCCAAGTGGCAGCGCCCAGGTGGCGTCGCGCTGAAATGGGACGAGGTCGCAGCCAGCGGCCAGAAGTTCGCTTTCATCAAGGCCACCGACGGTGTCGAAGGTGACCAGAAGTACTTCCTCGAGGACTCCATTGCTGCAGCGAAGGCCGGTCTGTATGTGGGCAGCTACCACAAGGCACATCCGGATCGCTCCGCAATTGCGCAGGCTGACCAGTACGTAGAAGCACTGCAGCAGCGCGATGAGCAAATCTCCACAGACAAGACACTGCCGCCGGTGCTGGACATCGAGCTGGATAATGGCCTCAACCCGACCCAGCTGCAGAAGTGGACCAAGGACTTCCTCGAGCGCGTAGAGGAAAAGACCGGCGAAACCCCGATGATTTACACCTACCGTTGGTTCTGGCAGAACCCGATGGGTAACTCGACCGACTTCACCGACTACCCGCTGTGGCTCGCCGCCTACGAAGACAGCGCTCCGACCTCACTGCCGGGTGGTTGGGAGAGTATGGCCTTCTGGCAGCGTTCCTCCACCGGCCGCGTCGATGGCATCCCGACCAACGTGGACGAGGACGTCTTCAACGGCACCGAAGCTGAGCTGCAGCAGCTGGCTGCTGCTCACTAGCAGGATGTTGTGGGGTCTGGGGTCGGGCTAAAACTTCGTCCGCCCCGCACGCCACGCAATCAACGCAGGCAGGAGCTTGTCGACGTCGTCGACGACAATAAGCGCATCGAGAAGCTCCGGCCGCACAAAACCCGCATCCACAACGTTGCGGAGCAGAGCCAACAGTGGCTCCCAAAAGCCCGAAGGACCCAGCAACGCCACTGGCTTGGCATGAATCCCCAGGTGCTGCTGGGTCCACACTTCGAAGAACTCCTCCAGCGTGCCCGCGCCGCCGGGGAGCGCAACAAAAGCATCGCCAAGCTCATACATGCGCGACTTGCGGTCGGCCATAGTCGCAACAGTTTCCAGGTGAGTCAGCCGCGGATGGGCAATTTCCTTCTTGACCAGGACCTCGGGGATGACACCGGTGACACTGCCGCCGTCGTCAAGCGACGCGTTAGCAACCGTGCCCATAAGGCCAATCGCCGCGCCACCGTAGACGAGCTCCACCCGATTTTTCGCGAGTGTCTGGCCGAGGCGTTCGGCGGTGACGCGCCAGGCGAGATCGTTGCCGAAGCCGGAGCCGCAGAAAACAGTTAGTGACGACAGTGCGCGCTGTGGCTGTTCACGGCCAGCGGCAAGCTGCGGCAGCTCTTCGCGGAGTTTCGGCAGAGTGGTCTCGGCCAGCATAGGGGCGATTTTCCCGGTCGGCAGCCAGGGGTCGAGCCAGCGGACCTCTTCAATCTCGGCATGGGGCTGAACGTTTGCCAACTCATCGGTGAACTCTCCGACATAGCGCACATGGTGGCCGACGACCTCGAAGCCCGCCTCGTTGGCGGCGGCTGCGCGGGCGATATTCCACGGACGCAGTTGCGATAGCTCGATGTCCACGCCGAGCTCCTCGGAGACCTCGCGCGCGGCGGTGACCTCCGGGTTATCGACGGACTCACCCGGCTCGAACTTGCCGCCGGGCAGCATGAACGTATCCGTACCTCGCTTACGAACGCACAAAACCCGCCCCACCGGGTCAGTCACAACCATTGCGGCGACAACGATGGAACGGGTTTGTGCAGTCACTCGGGCTCCTTAGGTGAAGGAGGCACCGAGGCTCTTTCGCCTAGGGATCCTTCACAATCATCTTCCCGGGCGAGTATAGACCCGAGCGAGTGATATCTTCATACTCAATTTCGGCGACATCCGGCTTGACCTTGTCCTTATTCGGACGTGGCGAGAGCTTCTCGACGGAACCCCAGTCGCGGCGCCAGTCGTTCTTGAGGTAAGTCGGTACGGACGTAGCCTCATTCACAGCGTCGGAGAATCCGAGCGGACCACCGCCATCGACCGACTGCCAGACATCTGCACCGACGACCTTCAGGCCACGGTCCGGAGTGATGCGGTATTCCGGAAGCTCTGCGACACCTGCGTAGTGGTCGAACGGACGCTGGCACGGGAACTGGAAGGCAACCGGCCAGTCCGGGATAGTCGCAGTTTCCGGCGAAATGACATCAGTCATCGACTGCAGCTCGGCCAGGCGCGGCGGGGTCAGTGCCAGCCACTGATCCTCGGAGACGTCATTGTCCTCCGCGACCAGTCGCACAGCGGTCGCTCCCTCTGGGATCTCCTCGGTCAGGAAGCGCAGGTTACGCCAGGTCGGAGCAGGGCCGATATCAATCGGCTCCGACTCGGAGAGGACCTCGAAGCCATCCTCGTCGCCGCCCTTGCGACCGTACTCTGCCACCAGCTTGCGACCCTGCTGAGCCACACCGTTGATGTCGTGGTGGAAGATACGGCCGGCCGCCGATACGACGAGTAGCGGGTGGTCCTCGTCAATCTCAGGCAGCTGGAACCAGGAAGTTTCCAGGCTTGCAGGACGCTGAATGTCCTCGGAGTAGGAGCCAAGCACCGGCACCTTATCCGGATCCAAGCCAAATGGCAGCTCGACCTGCGAGCCGTTGACACCCTTGTCGGCGCGCTTGCCGCCGTCGGTGCCCGACGCGGAACCGCCCTCAACTGTGGCTTCCGGATCAGTAGATTGATCATCAGTGTCGGCAGTACTTGCCTGGCTCTGGCTGGTGTCCACAGCTTCGGCCTTCATATTAGACGGGACGCCGTTCGGGTCGAAGCCACGGTTCTTGCCGCCACCGCGCAGCGATTCCGCTAGCGGCTTGCCATCGACGGTATTCAGGAAGCCATCGTTCGGATCGGTTTCCATCAGCACATCGCTCGCCATATTACATGTCTGACCAGCCAAGGAGCGGATATTACCAGCGGCGACCGAGTATGCCGGGTACTGCGATACTGCGCCCTTGCCCAGCGAAGCCACCATGAACATCGTCACCAGCAGCGTCGTCACCGCAATCGGGGACGATGCAACTGCATTGATGCGGCGCGCGCGTGCCGACTTTTCCTGCGACTTCGGCTTGGTGCGGAACTCCTGGACGAAGTTCATTACGGCACCAGCCAGCAGCAGTAGCAAGGCCAGAGCCAATACTGCTGAACCCAGCTGGTGGCCGCGCAACTGAATAGTCTTGTCGAACCACGGCACACCGTAGGACGACACATACCACCAGCCGTTAATGCCCATCAGCGAGAAAGCGAGGATGAAGGTGATACCACCGGCAAAGAACAGCTGGTTGCGCGGGTTACCTGCTACCCAATGGCTAATGGCCATGGCGGCAAGTGCTGCCAGGGAAGCCGCGATGCCCGCGTATACGCCGAAGTGGTGCGTCCACTTTGTCGGTGTGAAGGTCAGGAAGAACATGGTGCCGATGAACATGAACACCAGGCGTGCCGACGGGCCGGCCAGAGCCCCCGGAACGGTGCGGTGACGAAGCAGCGCGGCAATCGTGATGCTCAAGCACGCCAGTGCAATCAGAACTGGGAAACGACGCGGGAAGGCGCCGTCGACCGACTGCAGCACCAGCCAGTAGTAGCGGACGTACTCGTTGTACCAAGGCTCCGACGGGCCGATGATGCTGCGGACGCGAATGGACTCGCGGACCGTGGCCAAAGTCTGGTCGCCGAAGACACCGACCAAGATTGCGGTGCCCGCAGCCAGGAACGGCGCAATCTGCATCAGTGGGGCCTGCCAACCACCACCGAGAGCCTTATGGCGCTCAACGACAATGCGCACCAGCATCGGGATGCCTGCGAGCAGGGCAGCAACTGCCATTAGGCCCGTTGGGCCCGAGCCCAGTGCCAGCGTGGCGATAACCACTGCGACTGCAGCTGGCAGCAGGCGTCGAGTCAGAATTGCGCGCTCAATGAATACCCAGGTCAGCAGGGATCCCAGAGCAATGACCGGCTCCGGGCGCAGTCCGTTGTTGTACGGCAGCCAGAAGGCCAATAGCACACCAGCAGCAGACCAGTAGGCCACCCGGCGCTGGGCAATCTTCTCGCCGAGGCGTGGGATAACCATTCGGGAAATAATGAACCACACCAGCAGTGCGGACAGCAGCGCCGGTAGTCGCATCCACAGTGACGAGGTGGACACCTTCACCATCAGCGACAGCAGGTCGTAGTAAGGGCTGCCGAACGGTGACTCAGGCGCGCCGAACCAACGGTAGTAGTTCGCCATGTAGCCCGACTCGTCGGAGACGCGCGCCATGGTGAAGATGTAACCGTCATCGGAGGTGTTGCCACCGATGAAGTGCCAAACAACCAAAATCGTGCCGACCAGGATGTCCAGCGGAGTCGGCTTCAACGCACCGCGCTTGAACAGCGGAGTGAAAGGGGAACCGTCGATACGGTCAATGCGAGCCAACGCGACGAGGGAAGCCAGCGTCAGAAGCAGACCCAAGTACATGACGATGTACTTCACCACTGTCGGGTGTGAGGTGTAGCGGGAGTCGATGTTCATGTGGACATCGAGTCCATCGGCTACGGCCTTGGCCGCGTCGCCGTCAGCGGGCAGGTCAGTGTAGATACCGGTGACCTGCGGACGGTAATCGCCGTGTGTGGTGGCGGTGAGCTTCTCACCATCTGAGTTCTTGGCGCCGTCGATGTTGACGGTGGTCTCATGCTCGTTTGAGCGGATCTCCAGGATCTTGCCCTTGTTGCTGGCAAGCTCCTTTTTATCCAGGCTCATCACCACGCTGTCGCGCAGAATGACGTCGAGGCCGTCCTTGCCCGAACGCACCATCAGGCCCCGTTTGGTCGGCTTATCCGCGGTCGGGGGGATAGTCGACAACAGGGTCGTCCGTTTGTCGGAAAGTTCATCCGTCAGGGACAGAGGCAGATCGATGCTCAGATCCAACGGTGCCTGCGCCATAAGCGGTGCATCCACTGAGTTCAGTGTGTCGCGCTGAGGCCAAGACACGGAGGACTGAGTATTCACGACCGGGAGGAACGGTGTGATGACAAAGCAAATGAAACCGACGATTCCAGCGATAATCGCTGTCCAACGAGTCAGTGTCGTAGGAGAGGGGCCGTCCATAGGCGGTCTCTCCACGCGGTCGATGGTCACTTCGGGTGAGCCGTCGACACTTTCTTTGATTTCTTTAGTTTCGGCAGTCACAAGGAAAGATACTACGGTAATTGGCGTTTTTCTTTGAGTTTGCAACGCGAAAGTTACATCACAGTTTCCACATTAGTAACAGGAATCACGTTTACAGCAGGGGATAGCCGCCCAATACCTACTTGCGAATACCTACTTGCGAACCGCCACTACGAACGGGCCGACCTGGTTTAGCTCCCAGTGCTTCTCAAATGCAGAGCGGGCAAAATTCAGGCTCCGGAAGACCACATTCGGATTGTTCGGATAGATATCATCCGCGATGTCCAACGTCAGTGGAGCGGCATCCTCGCCATCAGGTGTCTCAACCTCGCCCCGCAGCACAATGGCATCCGGTCCGCGCCACGGCGTTGCATCCATGGCCTGCACGAGCTCATCGGGATCGCGAATCTCCGACCATTCCTCCAATGCCTGATTACGGCGGTCAAACTCACCCAGAGGGTTAGCGTAGTGGCTGGTCAGTGCCTGGAATCCATACCAGGGATAGAGTGCTTGGAAATTCTTCTCATCCGTCAGCACCACTGTCTGGGCCGGATCGAGCCCGGCCTCCTTCAGCGTTTGGTCCACCGCTGAGTACCACGCCCCGGCATTCGGTGGGAAGCGGTCCGCGCGCTCGCCGTTACCGTCGGTGTCGGTATGCGCCAAGTCGATGGCACCATGCAACTTATTCGGAATCGACTGCGCGTAGCCAATGCCCGCCAGCAGCAAGACTGCCGCCATTACCGCGGAAACGCGCTTGGCAATGTGAGCTGGTGCCGCCTGCGGCCAATACTTCTCGATGCCGTTGAGACGGGCGTCGGCAAGCGCGACCACACCAGCCGCAATCAACATAAACGTAATCGGTGCGGTGAGGCGGAACCCCAGCAGTGTGCGTCCGAGCAACGTCGCCACCATCGAGGCAACTACCCAGCCATAGAGCACCAGCGTGCCCAGGCCGAGCGCGCGGGCATCCGGCTCCGTGGCGCTGACCAGCATGCGCACGACACCGATGAAACACAGCACACCGATTACGCTGGCGGCGAGCATCGGCAAAGGCAGCTGCGCGCCCTCCGGGGGCAGGTAGTGCGTCGCTGTCGCGCCCGAGCGCGGTGCCCCCGTCGCAACCGCCAGCATGTACGGCCCCCACACCGTCGCCGCAATCAGCATCGATCCCACGCCCATAATGATCAGACGCACTACAGGCATCCAAGAGCTTGACGACGTCCACGCGACCACGGCCAACACGACCACAATAAGCGCGCCTACGGCAGTGTAAAGAGTGTAGAAGGTCGCAGAAATACCCAGGAAGACGAGCACGCCAAACATGGCGGACCAGGCGCCGGTGAGACCGCGCCAGGCCATCACGGTCATCGCCGGAAGACCCATAGCAACGACTGCGGCGTAGGGCTCATCGGCGACAGTCGCCAGGGCGACCGCCGTGGTTGTCAGCGCAATGCCAGTGGCCACGGGCAGGGAGCCACTCAGGCGTTGCCACACCGGGACCAAAACACAGCCAGCGGCAGCGAGTGTAATCAATGCCCAGGGCTGGAAGACCTCCCAGCCGGCAATGCCCAGGATATTGGCCAGGCGTCCGCCCAGGAAAAACCAACCAGCGGGGTAGAAAGACGGGATGTCGATGTACGACATGTCATGCAGGCCAGGCTCCGCGGCCATCCTGGTGAGGTATTCAGTGCGGAACTCCTGGTCGACGGACAGACCGTCCAACCACAGCCTGGTCGAGCCCATCGGTAGGCCGACGGCAGAGACCACCAAAATGGCCGGTGACATGTAAGCCATCAGATACGTCAACCACGTTAGCCACCGGGGGCGATTATCTTTGCCCTTGGTGGCGAAGAAATACAGCAGGACGGTGGTGAGCGTCAGCGTGATGACAATCAGCGCTGTTGCGACTGCCCTGGTCAGCTGCGAGCCGCCAAAGGCCGGCAGCGACAGGCGGTGGAACACAAACCAGGACGCTAGAGCGATAACCGAACCGCCCACAAGCGCTGCGAACAGGTAGGTCAGAGCAGCCTTGAGGGAGAGCTGGTCATCGTTGAAGATTTCGTAGCGATCTTCGTCAACCAGCTCACTGTAGGATCGTGCGCCCGTTGTGTTGGCGCTAGTGTTGTCGGCACCCGTGGTGTCAGCGCTCGAGGTTTCGGCCTGCTTGTCTACCATGCCCTCAAGTTTTGCACAGGAACCGGACTCCGACGAACGGCGGAGCTAAAGGTGGGTACGTCAGCCCGTCAAGCCCCGTCAAGCTCCGCCGAGTTCCATCGAGTCCCCCGAGTCTCGCTTTTAAATCGGCAGCTTCTTGAAGATCGGGCGCGGAATGTGCTTCAGCACCATCATCACCAGCTGGAATGCCGGCGGAGCCCAGACCAGTGTCTTACCGGCCTCGACGGACTTCACCGCGAGCTTGGCGACATCTTCCTTGTTCACAGTCAGCGGGGCCTCGTCCACGTCAGCGGACATACGGGTACGTACCTGACCAGGGCGGATAACCAGGGTCTTGACGCCGTACTCCTCCAGGGCCTCGCCCAGGTTCAGGTAGAAACCATCCAGGCCGGCCTTGGTGGAACCGTAGACAAAGTTGGAGCGGCGCACGCGCTCACCAGCGACGGAGGACATGGCAATGAACTGACCATGGCCCTGCGCCTTGAACTTCTGGCCAACCAGAACACCCATCGACATCGCGCCGGTGTAGTTGATGTTCGCAGCCAGGACGGCCTTGCGCTGGTTCTGCCAGAGCTCCTCGGCGTCGCCAAGCATGCCGAACGCGACGATGCAGATGTCCACGTCGCCGTCGGCAAATGCCTTATCGACGACCTCCGGGTGGGAGTCGAAGTCCGTTGCGTCGAAGTCGAGGGTGACCACCTCGGAAGCGCCGGCGGCCTTCATCTTTTCAGCGGAGGCCTCGCGCAGCGGATCGTTCGGCAGGGAAGCCAGGATGACCTTGGCCGGGCCCTTCTTCAGGAACTCGGCGGTAATGGCCAGACCGATTTCACTAGTGCCGCCGAGCAGCAGGATGGACTGGGCAGCGCCTACAGCATTAATCATTGGGGCTTAAATCCTCTCGGTTCTTTTAGTGCAGTTCCAGTCGACGCGACATGTCAGAGGCGAAGACACCGTGCGGATCGATCTCATTGCGGGTGTCCAGCCAGCTCTGCATCTCGGGGTACATCTGGTGGAAGTTAGCGGCGGAAGTGCGCGACTCCTTGGCCAGGTAGAGGCGGCCGCCGAACTCCATGACGCGCTTGTCCAGATCATCGAGGAAGGCGCCGAGACCCGGCTTGATCGGGAAGTCCACGCAGACGTTCCAACCCGGCATCGGGTAGGACAGTGGGGCCTTGTTGCCGGGGCCAAAGAGCTTGAACACGTTGAGCGCGGAGTAGTGGCCGGAGCGCTGCATGTCCCGGATGATGTCCTTGAAAGGCTCGACGGCGTCGGTCGGCACCACGAACTGGTACTGCAGGAAGCCGTTGGAGCCGTAACCACGGTTCCACTCGCCGATGAGGTCCAGCGGCTGGTAGAACTGCGTGAGGTTTTTGACCTGGTTACGCGCCGGGGCGCCCATGAAGTAGTAGGCCTCACCGATAGCCATGAGGGAAAGCTTGTTCATGGTGAAGTTCGGGAAGATATCCGGAACCGTCATCAGCTGCGGAGCGTTGAACTTCAACGGATCTTTGGCCAGCTTCGGGGCGAATTCCTCCAGCTGCGCCAAGGTTGCGAGCGAACCGCGGGAAATAGTGGAGCGGCCCAGCTTTGGCTCCGGGGAGATGACGTCGAACCACGCGGAGGAATACGTGTAGTTGTGCTCCGAGCCATCGGAGTGGAATGCCACGGTCTCGTCGAGGTTATTCGTGCGGTCCGTATCGGCGATGAAGTAGGCCGTCTCGGTCTTGGTCATCTTGATCCGAGCGCGGACAATAATGCCGGTCAGGCCCATGCCGCCGACGGTTGCCCAGAACAGCTTGCCGTCCGGGTCGTCTGCAGAGCCCTCCGGCTCAAGGTGCAGGATACGGCCGTCAGCGACCAGCAGCTCCATCGACAGCACGTGGTTGCCGAAGGAACCTGCGGAGTGGTGGTTCTTACCGTGAATATCCGGACCAATGGCACCACCGATAGTGACCTGGCGAGTTCCCGGCAGCACCGGCACCCACAGGCCGTAGGGCAGTGCGGCCTTCATCAGCTGGTCCAGCGTGACACCGCCGTCGACATCAACAATCGCCGACTCCTGGTCAATGGAGTGGATCTTGTTGAGCTTCTGCATGTCGATGACCAGACCGCCCGAGTTCTGGGCGGGGTCGCCGTAAGAGCGGCCCATACCGCGGGCAATTACACCGCGGCGCAGGTGGGCAGGCTTGTCGGAGTTCTGGTCTGCGACAGCCTTGACGGCGTTAACGATTTCATCCAAGTCCGGCGTCGACAGCACCTGGGACTTAGCGGGGGCGGTACGACCCCAACCGGTCAGGGTCCTGGCTTCTGTGTGTACGGCTCCGTAGGCACCGTTCGAAGCATCGGTGCTGGACTTGCCGTTAGTGTTAGTGGACATCAAGGCTAGGCTACCCCTTTGCACCGGCTCCGTCGCCCGTGACGCTCCGAGGTGTTGGTCACGCTTGAGGTCGCGCACGGGCCGTCGGAAAGCAAGCGAAATATACGGAGAGACTATAGATCCATAATTTTTCGGATCTCTTCCGGCAGCATTTCCTGCGAGGTGATCTGCGGGCCGTCGTACGCCTCGAGTGCGCGGTAGACCTGTGCGCGTTCCTTGCTGTCGAGGATGGGCAGTTCCTCGGCGAACAGCATGACCATCTGGTTCGACAGCGGGGTGTTGGTGTACTCGGCGGCCATGTTGATGGTTTCACGCGGCTTCTTCTTGAAAAAGTCGAACATGCGATAAAGGCTACCCCGCGTGGGATCCGTCACTCGCGATACCATCAACCTCATGACTTCCACGCCTGCTGCTACTCCGCAGACCCTTGCCGTATGTAGTTCCACATCGCCCGTTGTCATTTGGCATGTGGAGCTCTCGCCGTCCTTTGCAGGCGAGAGGTTGTCGGGTGCATGGCTGGTGGATCCGCTTGACGACGGAGCCCTGGAGACCGCCACCAATCTGCTCACCGGTTGCTTTGTTGCGTCTGTGACCGCGGGCGATGGTGACGGTGACGCTGCGGCAGAGAGTGCAGAGAGCGCTGAGGGGGCGGACCTGCTATCGCATGCGATTGAACAGGCAGGGGCCACGGTGGTGGACCTGCCGGCATCGGTGGCCGGCATTCGTGACCACATCGGACAGCTGCGCGCCGCCGCGAAGGAAGAGAAGGCCAAGCCCGGCAAGGGAAATCTGACGGAGCCGCGGTTCCCCAAGGTCAACGACGTAGAGGTGATTGATTTTCCGCATGTAGGCGAAGAAGTCGCAGGGCCGGTGCTGGGGCTTGCCCGCGGGGTAGAAGAGCTGGTGGCGCAGTGGACCGCGGTGGAGTCGCAGCGCCTGCGTCGCAAGTACTTGGTAGAGCCGTGGGGTGCGGAGCCGCGCCAGATTCCGCTGGTAAAAACGCGCGCATTGTAGCGAGTTTTTGCCATCCAGGCCACATTGTTTTTCCTGCGTACGCTGTGAGGTATGGCAGCACAGACCGATAACGTAGTCGCCTTCCCAGGCGTTCGCGTGGCCACGGAACCGGCCACGCTCATTATCGGTGCCTCTTTAGAGGAAGAACCGTGCAGTGCCCACCGCGTCTTCGGGGTCAATGACCAGATGGATCTGCGAAGCCTGTCCCGCGTGTTAGCAGTCATCTTTGGGTGGGGCGACGAAAGCGTGCCGACGAAGTTCCATTTGCCCAGCTCTGCGGTGGAGTCTGCGGCGCAGCTGGTGACTGGCGGCAGATCCGCAGCGGTCGGAGTCGTCGATGTTCCCCTGTCCACCACAGTTGCCGAGGTGCTGCAAAGTCCCGGCGATACTCTTATCTGGCAGTGGGGCCTGTGGGAACATACATTGCAGGTCAGAGAAGCTTTTGCCCGCGATGAGGCCACCCCGGATGCCCTGTGCATCGGTGGCTCGGGTTCAATCCGCGCACTGGGGGATGTGGACGCGGAGGAGCCGGTAGATATTGCCGCAATCAATAGGGAATTGACCGGGCGGGACTCTATTCAAAATACGCTGGCCACCGCTCGTGCCGATATCGTGGACATCATCGAGAGGTCGGGGGTGTTTGAATTCGTGCCCCTGTTACAGGCTTTGGACCTGCAGAGGTCGGAATCAACCGCGCTTGAATTGACCGGGGAGGCGGGGGAGAGCGTCGTCAAGCGATTGCGTGCATTGCCTATAGAGGACGCCGAGAAAGACCCAGCCGGGCACGATGCGGCATTGGTGGAGCTGCTGTGCTTGGCGGCGCTGACCTCGGATGAGCTGCGGCATGATGTGGCGGCGCATGTCATGGAGCGCCTCGGCTGGGAGAGCGACGAGGGCATCCCACTATCCGGCGAGGACGTTGAGGAATTGGCGGCGGCTAGCTGGGCGGAGATGAGCGCGTTGGGGCTAGCTGGGGCGGATGCGCTCTCGCCGGTGGAGCGGCTGGATCTGCTGCGTGAGGCGCTGCGGCGTTAGTTCTTTTCTCCTCTTTATTGCCTGTTTATGTTCGCGCTGGCTGTTTGTTAGCTGGCCGGTGGCCTAGAATTCCTAGGCGTGTCAGCGAATGAAACAGCAAATGAAAACCCGAACCGCGACAACGGCAAGCTCGGAAACGGCTCCCACGAAAACGGATTTGTCGTAGAGGACTCGGCCGCAGTGCCAATGGCGACGGAGACCAAGGACGAGCACGGACTGAAAGTGCAGATGATGCGCTTTATCATCTCCGGCGTCATCGCGGCGGTGGTGGACTTCGGCCTGACGTTCATCATGCTCAACGCCTTCGGGGCGACCAACTTCTGGGGCAAGACGGTCGGCTGGGTTTTCGGCACGATTACGGCGTACATCATTAACAGCCGCTGGACCTTCAAGTCGAAGTCCTCGGCGAAGAAGGTGCTGGCAGTTGCGGTGCTGTACTTGATTACTTACGCCACACAGGTCGGCATCTTTAATGTGTTGCAGCCCTGGCTTGTCGAGGCCTGGGATTGGAACGCGCAGTGGGCACAGTTCGGCGCATTCGTCGTCGCACAGGGCGTTGCGACGGTAATTAACTTCATCATTCAGCGTGTATTCATCTTCCGTGTGAAATAGCGCGATACGCTGGGGGACGTGACTTCGACTGCTTCTAATAAGGAATCCACTCAGCTGACCGCCGAAACCGATGTTGACATGCTGACTATTCAGCGCGTGCTGTTTGCTCCGCCCGCAGACTGGGTGGAGCCGGATTTGTACTACCGAGTCGAAGGCGTTGGCGCCTACGACAGCTCGGTGCAGGCCACCCGTAACTCGATCACGCTCGGTCGCCACACCGTGGTGCGCACTGACACCTACTTCGGTCGCTTCCGAGCTTCTTACTGGCAGCGCTGGACCTCAATTAAGCAGGTCGAAATCCGTGCGCGCGTGGTCGGTTCCGCGCGTGTGCTGGCCTACACCGAAGATATTGGGGGCCACCTCCGCTTGGAGGACTCCTGGGCAGCGGGCGGCTCGGATGCCGACGGCAACTGGACCGGTGAGCACTCGCCGATGTCGGGTTCTGCCAATGAAGAGGTTCGCCTGACCGTCCCGCTGGACCGCTTCGCCGATGGCGGTGCCATTCACCTGCGCTTCGACACCGAGGACGCAGGCGCAAAGATTTCCGATGTCCGCTATGTTGTGCCCAAGTCGGCTATCAAGCGCGATATTCCGACTGACCTGGTCATTTGTTCTTACAACCGACCGGTTGACTGTGCGCGAACCGTCGCCACGCTGGCTGAGGACCTGCCAGCCCTTGAGCGCGTTCGCACCATCCGCGTCGTTGACCAGGGCGAACAGCACCCGGCCGACGAAGCTGACTTCATTCAGGCCAAGGAGATCCTCGGCGAGCGCCTGAACGTTGTCCACCAGCCGAACCTCGGCGGCGCCGGCGGTTTCTCCCGCGGCATGCGCGATGCCACCGCTGCGGGCGACTGCATGGTGCTGCTTACCGACGACGACATCCGCCCCGAGCCCGAAACCACCCTGCGCCTATCCGCCCTGGCCGTATGCGCGGAAAAGCCGATGCTGCTCGGCGCGCAGATGCTCTTCCTGTTCAACCCGACCAGCCTCTTCCGCACCGGCGAGACGTACAACTGGAAGGCGCTGACGGTCGAGGAGAACGACCCCAAGTTCGGTTACGCCGACGTGGACGTGCGCAAGTACCACCAGCTGCGTCGCCTGGGCGTTGACTACAACGCCTGGTGGACCTGCCTGGTGCCGTCCGAGGTCATTAAGAAGATTGGCCTGGCGCTGCCGCTGTTCTTCCAGTACGACGACATCGACTACGGTTTCCGCGCCGCCAAGGCCGGCTACCCGACTGACACCATTCCGGGCGCCGCCGTCTGGCACGCCGATTTCTACTGGAAGGACATCGAAAACGCCGCCCAGTACTTCGGCCTGCGCAACTCCCTCATCGCCGCCACCATGCACGGCGATGTCACCGCAAAGGACATGGTCAACGTCGCTTCACGACGAATCCTCTCGAACCTGGTCTCCATGCGCTACGGCCTGGCCTGGACGCAGATGGAAGCTGTTCGTGACCTGCTGCGTGGCCCGGAGGTGCTGAAGAACGCATCGCAGGGCGACTTCGCTCGCATTTCTGCTGGTCGAAAGAACTTCCCGGAGACCGAGCTGCTGCCGATGCACGAGATGCCGGGTGGTCTGACCCCAGTTCGCCCGCCGTCACACGAGATCTCCAGCGAAAATAAGACGATGGCAAAGCGTTTGGCTTATACGCAGATGGGTAAGAAGCGCCCGGGACCGGTGGCTGTGGCCTTCGAGGACTCCTTCTGGTGGCACATTTCCACCTTCGACGATGTCTGGGTTACCGATGCTTCCCAGAATGGAGTGCGTCACCTGGTCCGCGACCTGGATAAGGAAAAGTCCATGCGCGCCGAGACCATCAGCCTCATGCGCGAACTGTCCTCCAAGTGGGACGACCTTGCAAAGCAGTGGCGGGCCGCCGTGCCATCTTTGACCAGCGAAGACAACTGGGAAAAGTTCTTCCAGGGCGAGTAGTTCTGGTGAGATTGGGCTGAGCCTGGGCGGCGCTAACCCCCAGAGTGCAGAAACCGGCGGGTAACAGGAGATCCGCCGGTTTCGTGCTTTAATATTATTTACTCACCTTAAAAGTTCATAAATTTTCGAACGGAGCCCCGCCTCGTATGACTACGCCCATGCCCCCGAATAACACAGGCGACAAAACACGCAAGCAGCTCATCACCATCTTGGTGCTGCTGGTGTTGATTATCCTTGCGATGGTCGTGTTCCTAATAACCAAGATTTCCGGGGATCGAGGTGGCGATTCGGCGGCTGCCGAGGGCAGTGCGTCGTCGTCAAGCGAAAATGGCGATGCGAAGGTGCAGGCGCAGGCGGAGAAGGCCGTCGTTGTGTACAAGCAGGTGCTGGCGAACCCGGCGCCACTGCAGACTTTTGTCGGAGAAGTTAGCCCCGGTCGGGCGATGAAATATGCGCTCGTGCATCTTGATGATGGGTGCGTGCCCGAGCTGGTGCTCAACTATGGCACAAGTGCGATGAGCGCCGAAATTGATGCGATTGGTGTCTACGGCGTTGACGAGAATGGCCAGGAAATTCAGTTTCAGAATTCCTATCATGACGGCGCGGCTTCTGCGGGCGGTGTACGTCGCGCTCTTCAGCGAGCAACTGGGCAGCCGGGTATGTTCTCGTTTTCTGCAGAGAGAGGCGGACGTAATCAGGAAGATTTGCTGGTGACGCGCCAGGGCAATGAGCTGGTGGAAACGCCTGCGAATCCGGGTGCCGGGGAGTTCGAGCAGTTTAACTGGATTCCGGCTGACAACCTGGATGTCGTCGAGGCCATTGCTGCTGGTAATGACTGCGCGCCGGGCTCGGGCTCGGGCTCGAATGGTGCTGGCGCTGATGGTGGTAACGGTGGCAACGGTGGCAACGGTGGCCCGAATCCGACGGCGGGGCGGTCGGCTTCGGGGTCGGGGTCTGGTTCGGGTTCGCAGTCCGGGGCTTCGGGTTCGCAGTCTGGGCCTTCGGACTCGGATTCTTCGGCGACAACGTCTGGAGCCAATTCGCTCACGGGAACCGTGAAAGTGTTCCAGACCAGAGCGGAGGTTCTTGCCTATGAGCAGCGACAGGATCCAAATCCTGGTGCGCAGGATAAAGGTCCCTATGCCATCTTGGTGTTGGATCAGCCGACCGAGGTAACGGCGAAGCTATCTGGGCAAGGCGGGCCGGATGCGCGTGTGATTGAAAAAGCCGTAGTCAATCCCGCTCTGCACAACGATGGTGAGCACACAACAATTACCTTCGCCGACGACGAATACTACTGGCCATCTGACCCGGGAGTTCCTTCTGGAATCGTTCTCGAGAATGCGCCGCGGAATTAGCCTGAACTAGTCTCTACGCAGTTATCCACAGCCGCCAAATTGTCCACAGAAACGGGCAATTCGGCGGCTTTTCTGCTGCCAATTTCCGCGGGGTCGACCATAACTAAAGGCACTAATTCCAATGCGTGAATTCCTGTAGCCCACCTCGGGGAGCGTGCCTAAACCAATGCCTAACTGGACTTACGATTCCGATGGCCTCATCCACGCGGCTTCGCAGAAACAAATCAAGCATCCTTGTGAATATGTCAGTGCCAAGTCAGAGCTGGATAATCTGCACGGGCACGTCGGAAGCGCAAATATTCGAGATGGATCCCTGCTCAGACTGGCGTACGGCACCTACATCGAGTGCTCTCGCTGGAATGCGCTGTCAGCATTCGAACGTTTTCAACTACAGATAAAGGCACTGGTCAAGCCAGGTTCCGGGACAATCATTACGGGCGAAGCAGCCGCTGCGTTGCATGGCATCCCGTTGCTTGTTCGAAATGCCACAATCGCGCTTGCCAATTCCGGCCTGCGCCGACCTGGCGGCGGATTGCGCCATGTCGGTGACAGAATCCTCGAACAAGACATCGTTCGCATTGGTGGGCGCTGCGTTACCGATGTGCCGAAAACCGTCATCGATATCTGCCGCACCGCCGAGTCCGAAAACGGGCCAGTCATCGTTGACACCGCACTGCGACAGTGGTGTGACCTCGAAGAACTGCACACCGTCCTCACAAATTACCCACGTTCGCCGGGTACCCGCCGCGCCCGCGAGCTACTTCGAACTGCCAGCGCACACAGCGAAACCATCGGTGAGTCAATCACAAAGAAATGCATAATCGACTCAGGAATTGCCACGCTTTACGACGAAAAATGCGTGCTCATGCAGCAAGTCGAGTTCTATGACAGTGAAGGATTCATTGGGCGCGTCGATTTTTATGTGCCTCATCTGAATTTGATCATTGAGTTCGATGGGCTGACTAAGTATTCCGGTGGCGGGGTAGCAGCTACGGAGACTGTGCTTCTGAAAGAGCAAGCTCGTGAGAAGCGTCTGCGAAACCTCCACTTAGATGTACTCCGCTTCCAATGGTCACAGGTCATTAATGGGGACTGCGTGGAGGTCTTGCGACAGTTCGCTATTCGGCAGAGGCAGCGCATTCAGGCAGGTGGGTTGGTATTTTCGTCCGAAGTTGGGCGTTTTCGTCAAGCCACTGTCCCGTATAAAGATCGGCAGCTCCGTGAGTCCAGAATCCAGGAGCGTAAGCAGCGTTTGCAGCTTCTGGAAAATGCACCGGCCTCGCGCGACTCAGGCTAAGTTCAGCTGCTGACCTATTGCAATTGTGCTCACCGGACTTGGAACGATTTCGAGCGGACTGGCTCGGATTTCCAGCGACTTATGGCCAACTTTCCGCCACTTGTCGATGACTTTTCAGGACTTATGGCCACGCTGTTGGCCTGGCCCGCGCACTTATCGTAGGACTATTCACTTATGCGCAGGCTGTAGCGCATCGATGAGTGAATACCTCATCGATATGTCAGTGGAGGAGAAGGGAACCAGGGGTTAGGTAACACTTTTGCGCACTGAGCACTCGAAATGCGGACTACACGACCCGGGCGAGATCAAATATGCAGGCCAGCGCCACAGCCTCAGCCCCACCAGCCGCAACGCCAGCCCGAACTACTTCGACTTTGGATCGAAGCGCTCGAAGTTCTCCGCGCGCCCCTGCTTCAGTAGCTTGAACCAGCGGTAGAAGCCGCGGACATCGCGGCGCTGGACCAGGAAGAACCAGCCGAAGCGCAGGAACTCCTGTGGCATGAGCTTGCGCATGCCAGGCTGGCTCATCAGGTAGCCGCGGTTGCGGTAGGTGAAGTAGCGCTTGAAGTCATTGGTCGGGTACTGCGTGTGCATTTTGCCGCCGAGAATGGGCACAAATTCACCCGAACCGGAGGGGTGCAGGTAGGCCGTCGTCAAGCATGTGCCGAACCGGAGGCCGGAGCGGACCAGGCGGCGGTGGAATTCGACCTCGTCGCCGCGGATGAATAGGCGGTAGTCGGGAACGCCGAGCTGTTCCAGCGAGCGGGCGCTAAACAGTGCGCCGTTAAACAGGGATGCGATGCCGGGCAGGAGGTCGTGGTTGCCGTCGATGGTTTCGAGGTCGCTAGGCAGTTCGAGCCCGGTCGCAGCCTTCTGATCTGCAAAGTTGGTGAACCATCTCCGCCCCTCAGAGTCGTTCACTGCCGGGAGTTTGGGGTTGATGCCGCTTTCGAAAAGCTCCTCGCGATGACGGCGCCACACCAGCCCGCGGCGCAGGGGGAATGCCAGCTTGTTCGGGGCCTTAATATCGCAGACCACCGGCGAGACAGCGTCGAGCTGGTGACGTCGCGCGCAGCTGTGCAGCGCCTTCAGCACGTAGGAGTCCTCCGGGCGCCCGTCATCATCGGCGCACCAAATCCACTCCGCGCCCAGCGACAGCGCAGTCAGCATACCCAGTGCGAAACCACCAGCGCCGCCCAAGTTCGTCTTGGAGCCGAAGTAGTGAATTTCCGGCGCCGATCCGCTTTCCGACGACTGCTGCGCCGCCACCTGCTCAGCGAGCTCCTTGACCTTCGGGTCATTGCCGTTGTCGACGATGATGAGCCATTTCGGCATGTGGGTCTGGCTGGCAACGATGGGAAGCGATTGACGCAGGTCCTCGATGCGGTTGTGAGTCACCACGATTGCGGCCGTTGCTGCCTCATCGTGCTTTGGGTGGTCAGCCGAGTTTTCGCTCACTTCGTTCTCCATCGGGGACGTACCGTTTATTACTGTTTTTATTGCTGTCTATCTTGCCATGTTGCTCCGGGTGAGCAATTCGCCAACCATCCGCGCCGCCCGCAATCTGCCCACGAGCCGCTCGCTAGGCCACTATGGACCCGCACCCGGCTCCCCGCGAAGCTACTACCGGCGCTGCGCGAGCACGTTGCGCACCTGGTCGGCGGCTTCTTTACCTTCGTAGGCTTCGACCACTTCGTCGACAAGCCCTGCCTGTCGAACCGTACCGTGATCAATCCACAGTGCCGTGTCACACAGCTGCGCCAGGAATTCATTCGAGTGCGACGCAAACACCAGCAGACCGGAGCGGTCGACCAATTCGGTCAACTTCGTCCGGGCCTTCGCCATGAATGCGGCGTCGACGGCTCCGATGCCTTCGTCGAGAAGCAGGATCTCCGGCTCAATGGACGTGACCACACCGAGCGCCAAACGCACGCGCATACCGGTGGAGTAAGTGCGCAGCGGCATGTGCAGGTAATCGCCGAGTTCGGTGAATTCTGCGATTTCGTCGAGCTTGGATTTCATCTGCTTGCGCGTCTGCCCCAGGAACAGGCCACGGATGATGATGTTTTCCAGGCCGGAGATCTCCGGGTCCATGCCGACACCGAGGTCGAACACCGGAGCCACACGCCCGCGCACATCGGCGGCACCGCGCGTGGGCTCATAGATTCCCGACAGTAGTCGCAGCAGCGTGGATTTACCCGCTCCGTTGTGGCCTACCAAGCCGACGCGGTCGCCCTCGCGCAGATGGATGTTGATGTCCTTCAGCGCCTCAATGACCACGACATTGGAGTCATTGCGGCCAATCGCACCACCCGCGGCGCCGAGGAACGCCTTCTTCATCGACCGCGATTTGGCGTCGAAAATGGGGAAGTCAACGCACGCGTTGTAAGTATCAATGCTGACCATGCTTATCCCTTGCTAGTTCTATTCGCTTTACGACGGCCTTTGCGGCCTAAACCCAGTAGCTCACGCGGGAGCGCCACAGGCGCATGGCCCCGAGTGCCAGCAACAGGCCAACTGCGGTGCAGGCGAGGACGATCCACCAGTGGTAGGTATCCACCGGCTGGCCGGTCAGTGGGGCGCGGATGATTTCCAGGTAGTGGAACAGGGGATTGATCTCTGCGATGCGTGCGCGTTCGGCGACGGCACCGCCCTGTTCCTCCAGTGTCTTGGTGGTCCACACAATCGGAGTCATGTAAAACACCAGCTGAATTAGGGAATCCAGCAGTGGTGCCACGTCGCGGTAGCGCGTAGCGATGATGCCGAAGAACATCGTCACCCACACACCGTTGACCACCAGCAGTGCCATCGCTGGGATGACTAGGAAGAAGTTCCAGCCCAAATCCGGACGGAAGACCAGCACGAGAATCAGCCAAATCACCATGTTGTGGGCCAGGAAAAGCAACTGACGCCACACCAGCCTGTAGACGTGAACACTCAGCGCACTGGGCAGCTGTTTGATGAGGCCTTCGTTTTCAATGAAGACGGTTGCGCCCTCGCGCACGCAGCCGGAGATGAATCCCCAGATGATCAGGCCAACGGTCACGTGTGGCAGGAAGAACGCCAGGTCCTGCTGGAACAGCAGCGAGTACAGCAGGCCGAGAGCCAGGGCCATCGCGCCGGTGGCAATGGTGATCCACAGCGGGCCAAGCGTGGAGCGACGGTACCGCTGCTTGATGTCCTGCCAGCCCAGTTGCAGCCACAGTTCGCGCTGGCCGAAGCCGATAGCTAGATCCCGCCAGGCAGCGCCCATGGTGCGGGAACGCGACTTGAAAGCCGGTGCCTCGCCTGTTGCGTCAGTTATGCGCGCAATGTCGCGACGGAGAGTTTCCTCCGTGCGGATAGCGGAGCCATTGCGCACAGTATTGGCCGACTGGTCGGCTGCAGCTGCGGATTGGCGATCATTTTCTGCGTTAGTCACGTCTCCAAAATACTAGCTAGGGCGGTTTAGATTGAATACCGACGGCACTGGGCGAGCCATTATTCCATGTCGTGACAGCGAACAACGGTCGCGTGGGACGGTCGTCATTGGTGGTGACGTGGTGCTTCTGAGGCTGTTTCCACGGTTGGTTATGTGACTGGTTATGTGACCCTGGAAAACTTACATACAATCGCCGCTGTAACTGCTTTATGGCATGCAGCTGGTGCATATGGTTCACGCATCGGGAGTGCTTGCGCATGGATACAGGCAGGAAAAGTTCGGCCAATTTTAAGCAACTGCTAAAAAGGGATAAAGATTATCCTATATGGGGTTGCTTCGATAGAATTGGCTCCAACTAAGATGTGCAAGCGATACACGGTTCGGGGCATGGATGCTCGATTCGTGGGTGATTGCACAGTTAACTCTGAAATAGATATCGCAGCTTGAATTCGAAACCGGGAAAGGGTTTTCATGGCCTTCGATGTGCCGACAACCAGGGGTGCTTACTCGTCGCTTTCCGACGGGTGGACATACCTCAATGCGGGTCAACGCACCCAGGTACCCGAGCGTGTCCAGGCTGCGATGATTTCTGCATTTCGCAATGCGCAGAAGTCCCTTCCTGGTGAGACTGGGGCGGGGGCTCATGGCCAGTCGCGCAGCTCGGGCGTTCCCGCTGCAGCGGAACTAACCGCCAGTGCGCGCCGGGCTTTTGCCGATCTCACTGGTGGCCCGGTCGCCGGCGTGGTGTTGGGATCTTCGCGTGAGGTGCTCATGGAGCAGTTCACGTCCGCAATGAGTCGACGCTTGACGCTCGGCTCTAACCTGGTGATTTCTCGCATTGGTTCGCAGGTCGTACACGCACCACTACGCCGAGCAGCCAATCTCTACGGAGCTCAAGTCCGCATTGCTGAGGCTGACTTGTCCTCGGGTACGTTGCCGTCCTGGCAGTTCGACGAGCTCGTAGACGAGCACACTCGCCTCGTTGTCGTCCCGGCCGCGGATCCGTTCATTGGCACCATTGCCCCGGTAGCTGACATTTCTCGGCGGGTGCATGAGTACTCCAACGCCTGGGTTTTGGTTGATGCCTCGGATATTGTCGCCTACCGCGATGTGTCGATGAGCAAGCTGGGCGCCGACATCATGCTGGTTGATGCCTCCGTGCTGGGCGGGCCTGAGGTCGCAGCATTGGTGTTCAAGGATCCCGAGATGTTCGAGCGCATGACGTCGTTAAGCTATGTGCCGAATGTGCGCGGCGTCGAGCGGATCGAGGTTTCCGCGGTGTCGCCGGCATTGCTCGGCGGAGTGTCGGAATCGGTGCTGCACCTGGCATCGCTGGATAGCACGGCGAGGGGGTCACGTAGGCATCGCATTGAAACGGCGATGCCGCAGGTTTCTCGCTACTTGACGACGTTGTCGGAACGCCTGATTGCAGCGTTGATGACCCTGCCTCGGGTGTACATCATCGGTATGGATACCGAAGATGATTCTTTCGCGAGTGTGTCGCGGGCACAGCACATTCCGCGCGTTAGCTTCCTCGTCGATGGGGTGTCGGCGAAGGTGGTTGTGGACAGGCTGCTGGATAATGGCCTGGTGACCAGCATTGTTGATGCATACGAATCGCCACTGCTGGAGGCCATGGGCATCGATGAGGCTGGAGGCGCCGTGGGAGTTGGCCTCCAGCCGTTCAATACGCCGCACGACATTGACCAGCTCGTGCGCGCAGTTGCCTCGCTCGGTTAACTAGGTAGTCAGCTAACTAGACGGTCAGCACAATCTTGCCGCTGACCGCGCCGCTGTCGAGCAGCTCGTGGGCCTTGGCTGCGTCGCGCATATCCATGACCTCATGAATTTGAGGGGTGACGGTGCCGTCGGCAAGCATTGGCCAGATGGTGTCCTCTGTGGCGTTGACGATGCGAGCCTTGTCAGCGAGATCGCGGTAGCGCAGGCCGGTGGCGGTGATGGAGCCGCGCTTGCTCAGCAGGCGGCCGATGTTGAGCTCGCCCTTAACGCCTCCCTGCATGCCGATGATGACCAGGTGGCCGTCCTTCGCCAGGGCCTTGACGTTTCGGTCGAGGTACTTTGCGCCCATGATGTCCAGAATGACATTGGCGCCACCCTCAGCTGCAACGATCTCCTCGAAGTCCTCTTCCTTGTAATTGATGAGGATGTCGGCGCCGAGCTCCTTGCACTTAGCCAGCTTCTCCGCCGAACCGGCGGTGACTGCGACGCGAGCACCGAGCCGCTTGGCCATCTGAATAGCGAAAGTGCCGATGCCACCCGCGCCACCGTGGACCAGCAGTAGGTCGCCTTCCTTGAGGCCGGCAATCATCACGACATTCGAGAACACCGTGCAGGCAACCTCGACGATGGATGCGGCCTCGGTGAAGGAGTAGCCATGTGGCAGGGGGAGAATCTGGCCGGCCGGGACTGCGACCTTTTCGGCGTAAGCGCCACCGGAGAGAAGGCAGCAGACCTCGTCGCCGACTTTCCAGCCCTGGGAGTCCCCCTTGACCTCTTCAATGACACCCGCGCACTCCAGGCCGAGAGTGTCGGTCACGCCTTTCGGTGGCGGGTAGTGGCCAGCGGCTTGCAGTAGGTCAGCACGGTTTACGCCAGCGGCCTTGACCTTGACCAGCACCTGCCCATCCTCGAGAGTCGGTTCCGGAGCATCGGCCCATTCCAGGGCGCGGGGGTTGGAAAGATCAGTCTGAATGATTGCCTTCATAGTCTTCAAAGGTAATGCAAAAACTGGTTATGCACGCGGTATTTCAAGCTCTTTTGCAATTAGCAAAAATAGTTATGTCTGTAGAGGTGGATGCTTGGGGTGTGGTTTCCGATGAAGGGCTTGCGAAAGGTGCTGGCAAGGGGTGTTATGAGGGCGTTTGCTGCCTTACGGCGGTATGCGGTTATGATGTTGGCGTTGGAAGTATGGCAGAGCGGCCGAATGCACTGGTCTTGAAAACCAGCGAGGGTCACACCTCCGGGGGTTCAAATCCCCCTGCTTCCGCAGATAGAAACCCTCGGTAGATGTTCTACCGAGGGTTTCTTCATTTCTCTTAAAAGTTGGCGTATGTGCTGAGGTCAGCGACGGATAGTCGGACCTTTGGGAGGCTTTCGTGGTTAACCCCGTTATGGGGTGGTCGGACGGGCATGTAATTGGGCTCTTTGGATACCCCTGAACAGCGTTACAGGGGGCAAGCTGGGGTGTTTTGTCGCGGGATGGAAAATGGGGGCAATTTTGGCAGCGGTGTGGAACAGCCATTTCAGGGCAGTGCGTATTTCTATAGTTAAAAGTATTCCAGCCGGCCCAAACCTGTAACGCATGTGCGGACATGTGACTGGTGTGACTGATGTGGCGACATGGTTTTCGATTTTTAGGGCGATGTTCGAAAAATGGCTACTTGTTGCCGCCGTCGATAGGCGTCGTATTAACTATCGCCAAGTGAACCGCACGCCGATGCATCACGCGTGCATTCCTACTGGAGAACCGCCATGTTTGGCCTACTCCGACCACAAGTCTTCGCATCGTTAAAAGGAGCCCGTGACAGATGGCAACTCGCACCGTACGTAACCGCAGCATTGCTCGCATTGCTGCACTCTCTCTAGCTGCAGGTATGACCTTTGCGGGATTCGGTAATACCGCACATGCTCAGGACCTGCTGAGCGTTGATTCCATCACTCAGACTGTCACCGACGCCATTGGTGAAGTCACCGGTACTGGTTCCTCCAGCGCGACGCATAGCTGGAAGAACTCCAATGTGACGCGATCCGTTGAGGTCAATGGTGTCGCGGGTGCCGTCGTCAAGCCTGGCGATGTCGTGACCTTTACTCTGACTCACACGGACAACAACATCTGGGGTGCGAAGTCCTACATTCAGCGCATGACCGATGTCATTCCGAATGGTCTGCAGTACGTGGCCAACTCGGCGACGTACAAGGTCGGCAACGATGAGTGGGCGAATCCGAACGAGTCGGATAAGTGGCTGGAAATCGTTAACAACGGTGCGGTGGAGTTTGCAGCCGACAGAATCACACAGGCATGGGGTTCCCCGACCACGTCGACTGTGAGTTTCAAGTGGCAGTACCGCGTCACGGACGCGATTGCCGACGGTGCGTTGAATACGGGAACCGAAATCCACTTCAACCCAGGCGACAAGGTGGAGAAGCTGCATGACATGGGGCCGAAGCTCACTGTGAAGCGGGAGGCGCCGGCTCCGGGTATTCCGGGTGTTCCGGGTGGCTCGCTGGGCTCCCCGAGCCTGCAGTCGCCGGGCTTCCAGTCCCCGGGGCTGCCGTCGCCGGGGCTGCCGTCGCCGGGCATTAACCGCTAAGTAGTTTCCATCTGCGCACTTTCATCTCGATAGTTCTCAGGTCTCACAGAAAGCTTCTCAACATGTACAACGCACACGCCCAGACCACTAAGGCCTCTCGTCCGCGACGTCGCTCCCGTACCGCCATTGCCGCAGTTACCCTCGCAGCTGGCTTGACCTTCGGTTTCGGCGCTCCTGCCATGGCGCAGTCCCCGGGTCTGCCCTCGCCGAGTCTGAACTCGCCAGGACTTAATTCGCCTGGTCTGACCCTGCCGGGCTCGAGCGCCCCGAAGGTGAAGCTCGGCACTGTCGGTGGCCCGATTTGGTCTGCTGATGTTTACTCGCAGATTATCCGCGGTAAGGAGGTCCGACCGGGTGACGAGGTCACCATCCGTATTGAGGTCGTCGGCGTCAATGGCGAAGGCAAACTGCGGGGAATCGGCCACAACATCCCGGCTGACTTTGAGCTCGTTCGTGTGACTCGCCAGTCGCAGGACAATATCCTCGGTGGCGGTATTTACACGCTGAAGGAGGGGGAGTACGTCAACACCGAGCGCAACGGTAATCGTCAGGTGCGCCTGTCTTGGACGGAGGGCGGCTTCCTCGGTGTCTTCAAGGACAACCCGACTGTCAGCAGTTCGAAGTCTGTCTCCGTTGACTTCACGTACAGGGCTCCAGGCTATGAAGGTGAGTTCGACAACGGCGGCTACGCCAACTTGGGCGCGGCTTTTAACCCGACCGCGAACTGGGTCGTTGGCGGCGAAAAGGTAGTCGTGAACAAGAATGCGAAGCCGTCGTGGTGGCCGTTCTAACGACTGTTCGAGGTCGCGATTAGCGGCAGTTCTCTCTGAGGGATAAGTAAAAACTTCCCCCGGATAGAGAGCGAATTGCAGAACGTAACCCCCGGTCGCATGCGGTCGGGGGTTTCGTGTGTCCGAAATCTGCCACAGGTAATTTTCGGAGGTAATTTAATTGCTCCGACCAACGTGTACTGTGGCCTGAAACAATACGGGCAAATTGCCAAAACCGGTAAGCTCGGTCTTGCTGTAATACAAACCCAGCGTCATACTGGCGGACGGTATTGAGGGAAAAGGTCGAACAATGGCAACGAATCGGAGCAACCACTCGGACGACTCGTTCGGTGAGTGGAGCATAAATCCGGGCACGTCAGATGATCAACCCTCCGCTGATACGCCGGCAAATGCGTGGAGCGCTGTGGATGGGGCACAGTGGGAGCAGCCTGAGGGGCAAACGCAGGACTATCAGCCCCAGAACCAGCAAACGCAGTATCTGCAGCAGCAGTATTCACAGTCCCAGCAGCCTGAACCATACCGCCCTGCCCCCTATGTTCCAGGTCCGCAAGCTGGTCCGGCTGCTGCGCCGCGCAATGACAACAAGGGGCTGACCATCGCGGTTATTGTCCTGGCACTCGTTGCGGTCGCTCTCTTCGTCGGCGCAATGGCATACTTCTACTTCTCCGATTCGAAGGGAGTGAATTCGGCCGGCAGCAACTCGCCCCAGTCGGTTCAGTCCGCTAGTGCTGAGGGTTCCTCCACCTCGTCGACCGCTGAGCAGAAGCGTCGCGCTGAAGGGTTCCAGCCGCCATCGAATTGGCGCCACTGTTCCGGCTCAGGCGATCCGGGTGATTTGAACTTGGTATATGCAGAAGATGTCGGCGGTAACACGACGACCTGTCAGTTTGCCACCAACGTCCGCAATTCCTTCGTTGAGCAGTACCAACTTACGAAGAAGCTTAACGGTACTGTCACCGCTAGCAGCCCAACAACAGGCAAGACATACAGCATGACCTGCCGCGATAACGGTGAGGTTGTCACTTGTACCGGCGGTACGAATGCGACGGTGCACATTGTCTAAACGTCTCCGAGTAGCTCTGGCCGCAACCGCCGTCGTCACGCTCGGCCTTAGCGCCTGCACCATTGGCACCGATTCGGCGGACATGCCGTCGCCGACGCTGTCCAATCCGCTTGACGACGGCCCCGGCGGCGCATCCTCCGACGGGAAAGTTGTGCCCGGTGAGATGCCTCGCGAAGTTGTCGAGGCCGTGAAATCCGCGCAAAAGGAACTCGGTGGTTTGGCCGGCGCCGCTCTGGCAACGCCGGATAAGGATTCCGAAGTGGTTGCCACAGGTGACTTCAAAACGGGTCCGGCCTGGTCGACCTCCAAGGTGCCGATTGCGGTGGCTTATGTGCGCCAATCGGGCGTGGATTCCCTGGTCGAAGCCGCAATCACGGTTTCCGATAACGATGCGGCTGAGTCCATGTGGTACTCCCTGGGCGATGACGCGACCGCGGGCGCGACCACCGACGAGATTCTCCGAGAGGGCCACGACACCCGCACCGTCATGGGCACTGACCGCATCCGTGCGGAATACACCGTCTTCGGGCAGACGCAGTGGGATTTGCGCGACCAGGCTATTTTCGGCGCCAATTTGCAGTGCATCGAGGCGGGCCCAAAGGTCGCTGACCTCATGGGACAGATTGCCGACGAGCAGTCCTACGGCCTCGGACGCATCCGCGGCGCCCACTTCAAGGGCGGTTGGGGTCCCGATGATGAAGGCGTCTACCTTGTGCGGCAGTTCGGCTATCTGCCGGGCAAGAAGCCGGGCACCTTCGTTGGTGTAGCTATCGCAGCCCAGCCTGACGACGGCACCTATGAGACCGGCCAGCAAATGCTTGACCGCATCGCAAAGGCGATTGAGCGCAGCGGTGGCGCGACCACCGGCCGCGCCGGTAGCTGCTAGCTGAGCGATAGCTGTTAGCGCTCAATTCCTAGCGCAGCCAGCAGCTGCGAGGTCTCTTCCTCAGTAGTGATGGTGATGCGAGCACCTTCGCCGGCAAAGCAGCGAATGAGAATGTTGCGCTGCGCCAGGAAGTCACCGAGATCCGTGGTGGTGGCCACCGAGACGTCGTCAAGCAAAGAGAGATCCGCGATCCGACCCTCGTCAATCCAAATGAAGTTGGCCTGCGAGTTCGGCAGCACCGTCTCGCGGCCGGTGGCGGCGTTGATGGCCTCTGTGGCGGCGACGCGCTGTGCGCGGACCTCAGCAATGCGGGCGGTGAGCTCTTCCTGTGCGTCGAGCGAGGTGAGCGCGGCAATCTGCGCGAGAGTGTTTACGGAGAAGGGGATAGCGACCTTATTCACGGCCTCCACAAGCTTCTCCGGGCCGAACATGTAGCCCACGCGGAGCCCGGCCAAACCGTAGACCTTGGAGAATGTGCGCAAACCGACCAGGTTGGGGTAGGTATCCAGCAGCTCATGCGCCAACGGGGTAGCGGCATGAGTGGCCTCGTCCACCAGCTCGATGTACGCCTCGTCGAGAGCGACCACAACATCGCCCGGAACCTGCGCCATAAACTCCGCGAAAGCCGCGAGAGTGATGGTCGTGCCCGTCGGGTTATTGGGATTACAGACGAAAACCAGGCGTGTGCGGCCGGTGATAGCGGCAGCCATTGCCGAAAGATCATTGCGACCCTGCGCATCCAGCGGCACCGGCACCGGAGTAGCCCCGGCGACGCGAGCGAGAATGGGGTAGGCCTCGAAGCTGCGCCACGGGAACACGACCTCATCCCCATCCTCACAGGTGGCCTGCACGAGCTGCAGGCACAGAGCAGAGGAGCCGCAGCCGACCGCGACCTGCTCCATGGGCAGACCCAGGTGCTCGCCGAGCTTAATGCGCAGGTCAACCGCGCCCATGTCCGGGTAGCGGTTCGGGCTGGTGGTTGGGTCAGCGATGGTCTGTGAGATGGCCTCCACCACCGAGGGCAGTGGCGGTTGGGTCATTTCATTGGACGCGATCTTCAGCGCGCCGGGCACAGCCTTGCCCGGGACATAGGCCGGAACCTGCTCGAGGTCGGCACGGGTTTTGGGCTGAACTGAAGATGCATCGTTGGTCATAGGCCTAACTGTAGAACATGGCCCGGATTGGGCAGTACAGAATCCCCGCAAAATCCCAAGGTGTGGTCGCTATTTGTGGCGCCGTATTTGGTGGCTTCGCGGGTGTTTTGCTTTTCAATTCTTGTGTTCTGTAGGATTGGCTGCGGTTATTTGGTCTCGTCCACGCAATGGCGAACAGCTTTGCTGAAGCGGGATCGATGCCAGTGGTTTTGGAGGCGTGCCAGAGCGGCCGAATGGGGCTCCCTGCTAAGGAGTTGCCTGTCTTGCGACGGGCCGGAGGTTCGAATCCTCTCGCCTCCGCCACACGCGCCCGTAGCTCAACGGATAGAGCATCTGACTACGGATCAGAAGGTTAGGGGTTCGAATCCCTTCGGGCGCACCATGTAGACCCGCACCGTGGAGGTGCGGGTCTTTTTGTTTTATTACCTGGCAGTGCAGCGCGAGCCGGGGCATTGCGGGGCGGGGCAGCGCGGTCCTTCACTTGTGGCCAGGGTTCGGTCACTTATCGATGGTTTCTCGTGGCCTGTCGATGGTTTTGCGCCACTTATGCGCGCGCTGTGGGTGCTACGTGTGCACTTGTCGATGCGCTGTTCACTTGTGGCCAGGCTATAGCGAATCGATGGGTGAACTATGCATCGATAAGACAACGAACCAGCTCCCTTGCTTCAGCAACGCGCAGCAACAGGTAGCAACGTGCAACAACAGGCACCAACCCGGACCTGCCGCCCGACTCACCACCTCCCTGAGCCGCCACGGCCGTACCTCCAACACCCCCGCGCAGCCTTTGCCTGGCCGAATCCGATTAGCCTGGCCTTGTACTTGGTCAATCGGGGCTTCCGCCCCGCGCCGCTTCCGCCCCGCGCCGCCCCGCGCCGCCTCGCGCACCGGGGGACATTTTCCTATCCTGAACAGTTGCAATAGACTTAGACCCCGGTTGCCCTCCCCGTATTTCGATAGGAGCCTTGATGGACGCCCGTCTAGCCGTTCGCCGTAAGCCCGAGTTCCGCAATGAGGAAGCTACGCTGCTGTCCTCGATCGGCCAGGACGGCGAGGTGGCAATCTACTATCTCTACGATGCTTTCGATGCGACGGAGGAGGATCTTGTCGCGCTGCGTGAGTCGGTAGTTGCTGATTCGCGTGTCGACGAGCTGGTCGAGCTCCCGGCCCCCGCCGAGCTGGGGAACTACCTTGCTGTCGAGCCGCTGCCTGGCCAGTACGACCAGCGTGCCGATGCCGCCGAGCAGGCCCTGCGCCTGCTCCGCCCGGAAACGCAGGCGCAGATCACCTCGGCAACGCTGTATGTTTTCGATGCTCCGGTGAATGACGCCGTGCGCTCCTTCCTCATCAACCCGGTCGAATCGGGGGAGAAGAACCTGAGCGTCCTGCGCCGTCCGAGCATGGGCGAGATCGAGCCGCTGAAGGAGTACCCGGGCTTCACCGAGCTGGATGACGAAGGCCTGGCCGAGCTGCTCGCAGCCGACGGCATGGCCATGTCGCTGGCCGACCTGAAGACCATCCAGGATTACTTCCGCTCCGAGGGCCGCACTCCGACCGAGGTAGAGCTGTCCGCGCTGGATACCTACTGGTCGGACCACTGCCGCCACACCACCTTCAACACCGAGCTGACCTCCATCGAGAACAACGAGCCGCGCTTTGCCGCGCAGTTGGATCGCGCGCTGCGTCGCTACGACGAGCTGCGTGAGCTCAACGGTCGCACGCACAAGCCACGCTCCTTGATGGACATGGGCACCATCATGGGCCGCGAACTGCGTCGCACGGGTGTCATGGATGACCAGGAAGTCTCCGAAGAAATCAACGCCTGCTCCGTCTACGTCGACGTCGAGGGCGATGACCGCAAGTGGCTCCTTATGTTCAAGAACGAGACCCACAACCACCCGACCGAGATCGAACCGTTCGGTGGCGCCTCGACCTGTCTCGGTGGCGCAATCCGCGACCCGCTGTCGGGTCGCTCGTGGGTCTACCAGGCCATGCGTCTGTCCGGCGCAGGTGACATCAACACTCCGCGCGAGCAGACCCTCGAGGGCAAGCTGCCGCAGCGCGATATTTCCTCCCGCGCCGCAGCCGGCTACTCCTCCTACGGCAACCAGATCGGTCTGGCCACCACTGGTGTGCGTGAGCTGGTCCACCCGGGATACGTCGCTAAGCGAATGGAACTCGGTGCCGTCGTCGCCGCTGCCCCGGCAGACAACGTCAAGCGCCTCGAACCTGCGCCGGGCGATGTGGTGATTATGCTCGGTGGCCGCACCGGCCGTGACGGCGTCGGCGGTGCGACCGGCTCGTCGAAGGCTCACGATGAGGACTCGCTGGGCCGCTCCGGTGCCGAGGTGCAGAAGGGTAACCCGGTCAACGAGCGCAAGATTCAGCGCCTGTTCCGCCGCGAGGATGTCGCTACCAAGATTGTCCGCTGTAATGACTTCGGCGCTGGTGGCGTGTCCGTTGCGGTCGGTGAGCTGGCTGACTCCATCGACATTCACCTCGAGCGCGTGCCGCTGAAGTACGCCGGTCTGAATGCCCGCGAAATCGCGATTTCCGAGTCCCAGGAGCGCATGGCGCTGGTCGTGCGCCCGGAGGACGCCGACTTCATCATCGCCGCCGCTGCTGAAGAGAACATCGAGGCCGTCGCGCTGGCCGACATCACCGATACCGGTCGACTGCGCATGTTCATGGGCGACGAGGTCGTCTTCGACCTCTCCCGTGAGTTCATCGACACCAACGGCGCCGACCGCGCCCAGAACGTCGAAATGGTTGCTGCGGAGGGCGGCGTCGTAAAGCAGGTACCGGCGAGCGTGCTGGAGTCGCTGCGTGCGGCGACGGCGGGCTCCCAGGAGGGCATGATCGAGCAGTTCGACTCGACCGTCGGCCGCTCCACCGTGCTCATGCCGTACGGCGGTGCGATGCAGAAGACCGACGAGCAGGCGTCGATCCAGACGCTGCCGGTCGATGGCGGCACGAGCACCGCGTCCATCATGACCTGGGGTTACTCGCCATCGCTTGCCGACGAGTCCCCGTACCTCATGGGTTCCTACTCCGTCGTGGAGGCACTAGCTAAGCTCGCAGCGGCCGGTGGCAATCCGCGCGGTGCGTGGCTGAGTGTGCAGGAGTACTTCCAGCGCCTGGACCAGGATCCGCAGCGGTGGGGCGAGGTTGCGCAGGCTCTGCTTGGCTTGCTCGAGGCTCAGGACGGCTTCCAGGTTGCGGCTATTGGCGGTAAGGACTCCATGTCCGGCACCTACGGCGAGGACCTGCACGTGCCGGCGACTCTGGTGACCTTCGCAGTTGCCGCGATGGACGAGACCGACGCTGTCTCTGCTGCAATCCCGGCAGGTAACTTCGACCTCTACCTGTTTGCGCACAAGCCACTCGAGTCCGGGGAGCCGAACTACGAGCAGCTCAACGAACTATTTGCTGCCGTGCGGGAGCTGCGTCCGGCTGCGGCCTCGGCTGTTACTAACGCGGATCTGGCTGCGACCCTGGTCAACATGGCTGTGGGCAATGGCGTGGGCCTGGAGGCATCCCTTCCGGAGGCTCCGCTGGGCTCCATTGTGGTGGCTGTTCCGGCTGGTCAGGATGTTGAGGGTGCTGTGAAGATTGGTACCACCGACGAGTCGGGCACGCTGCGCTTCGGTGAGGAGTCCTTCACTGTCGCCGAGGCTCTGGAGGCAATGGAGTCCGGTTACCGTGAGGTATTCCCGCTCAATGACTACGAGGGTGAGGCCCTGCCGGAGTTCGCTAACCAGGTCAGCGAGACCAAGACCGACCTGCAGAGCCCGGGCAAGAAGGATGTCCACGTGCTGCTGCCGGTCTTCCCGGGTACCAACTCCGAGTACGACATGGCCGAGGCATTCGTCGCGGCTGGCGCTACCTACGAGTTCCACGTAATCCGCAACCTGACCCCGGCAATGCTGGCGGAGGACACGAAGGCGTTCATCGAGAAGCTTCAGGACTCCGACATCCTGGCATTCTCCGGTGGCTTCTCCCTGGGCGATGAGCCGGACGGGTCCGCCAAGTTCATCGCCGCGTTCCTGCGTTCCGACGATGTCGCAGCCGCCGTCAAGGAGTTCGTATCCGATAACGGTCTTGTGCTCGGTATTTGTAACGGTTTCCAGGCGCTGGTCAAGTCCGGCTTCCTGCCGTACGGCGACCCTGCGCAGCTCCGCGAGGACTCGCCGACCCTGGCCCACAACCGCCAGCTGCGCCACGTGTCCCGCATCGCCACCACTCGCGTCGCGACCGTGAATTCCCCGTGGCTGCGCGGTTTCGAGCCAGGCCAGACCCACCTCATGCCGGTTTCTCACGGTGAGGGTCGTTTCGTGGTTTCCGAGGACGAGGCCCGCCGCCTGTTCGAGGCCGGTCAGGTCGCTTTCCAGTACGTCGATGCCGACGGCGTGCCGACGATGACAGCGCCAGCCAACCCGAACGGTTCTTCCTACGCCATTGAGGGCATTGTCAGTGCTGACGGCAGGATTCTGGGCAAGATGGGCCACCCGGAGCGTTTCCGTGAGGGTCTGATGCGCAACATTCCGGGCATTGGTGAGCAGGACATCTTTGGCAACGCTGTCCGCTGGGTCCGCGGCGAGTAGTTCCTCGGTTTCTCCGTTACCTCGGTCAGGGTTACCTCGGTCGGTCCTGTTCGGATAGGCCGGGGTAACCGCTACGAAACCTGTTGTTGATGTGCAACGAATATGTACTTGAATAAGTGCCGAAAAGGTTGCTTGAACAGGCGATTTTGTAAAACTTAGCAGGATGAGTAAAGTATCTATTCGTTGCAGGGGCCGAGGGAATTACCCCAGAGTCGCTGAATAACAACAAAATGCGCCCGTAGCTCAACGGATAGAGCATCTGACTACGGATCAGAAGGTTAGGGGTTCGAATCCCTTCGGGCGCAC